>Ga0137412_10000760_pt1 | contig 23820 bp, 34 predicted proteins | sample CZODoug2_1_16fun_FD_122160 | JGI IMG/M metagenome (GOLD analysis project Ga0137412, IMG submission 122160) | Vadose zone soil fungal communities from Angelo Coast Range Reserve, California, USA - CZODoug2_1_16fungal (Hybrid Assembly) | ecosystem: Environmental > Terrestrial > Soil > Vadose zone... | reverse complement strand
ACCATGACCCGACCGTGGCGACGAATGACCTTGCACTTGTCGCAGATCGGCTTGACGCTCGGCTTGACCTTCACGGCCCTGCCTTCCTCGTTCTCGTGTTTACAGGTTTGGGCGGTTACTTGTAGCGGTAGACGATGCGTCCTCGGGTGAGGTCGTACGGCGAGAGTTCGACCACCACACGGTCCTCGGGCAGAATCCGGATGTAGTGCTGGCGCATCTTCCCGCTGATATGAGCGAGCACCTTGTGCCCGTTGCTCAGTTCCACCCGGAACATTGCATTCGGCAAAGGCTCGACTACGCGTCCTTCTACCTCGATGGCCCCGTCCTTCTTGGCCATGTCCTCCGCTTTTCGTCGGTATTGCTCCACTGATGGCTCAGGGCACGCGCTCGCACATCAGCGACCAAGTGCCGTGATCAGGCGCTGCCAGAGGGATTCCGCTTCTCGGACCTACGGCCACAGCAGGCATGCAAGAAGGGCGGCGTGCGCCAAGGACCAGTCTACGCAGACCGGCCCCTGGGCGCCAATCCGCCCCCGTTCCGGGCCTGGTGGCCCCGCCAGGCCGGCGGGGCCACCAGGGCGAGCGCGGTCAGCGCGCACAGCAGCGTCGTCGTGGCGACGTGCGCCGCGGCGAGCACCGCGGCCACCCCCAGGGACAGGCAAGCCACCTGAGCCACGATCCGGGTGTGCTCGGTGCGGATACGGGTCGCGACGAAGAACAGCGCGGCGGCCGAGAACACCAGCATGACCCGGGCCGGTGACTGGCTGACCAGCTCGGTCGAGCCCGGCGTCAGGACACCCGCGGTCGGGATGTCGGGCGTGCAGAAGCCGGTGTCGGGGTTGCACAGTCCCGGCAGCGACGGGGTGAGCAGGAACATCCCGGGCTGGATCGACCAGGTCAGGCCGAGCGGCAGCAGGCTCAGCAGGCCGGCCAGCCAGATCCGGGCGCTCGTCGGTACCCCCCGGAGCGGATCGGTTCTCACCAGCTCGGACCGGTGGGCCGCCGATCGGGGTGGGGTCCAGGCGATCCGTCGGCCGGCTGGCGACCGGGCGCGATCCAGGCGACAACGATGCCAGCAGCGACACCGAGCGTGGTGATCAGCGAGGTGTTCTTTCCGATGTCGGGCAGCACGAACAGCACCCAGTACAGACCCAGCCCCGCGGCGCCGCCCATGGCGATCTGACCTGCGCGGTACGAGGACAGGTGAAACGCCGAGCTGAGCGCCGGTGCGAAGGTCAGCGCGGCCGCGACGAGAGCCACACCGCCCCAGGCCTTCACCAGGTGCCAGGCGTTGTGGCCGTCCTCCGGCACCGAGACGCCGATTGCCACCGCAGCGAGGCTCGCGGCCGCGAACAGCGTGACCACCACCTGCAGCCGCGGCATCGGCTGGCGCGGCACCGGTGGGTATGACATCGGGTGCTGTTGCGGCATCGGTTGCTGTTGCGGCATCGGTTGTTGCGGCATCGGTTGTTGCGGCATCGGTTGCTGCGGCATCGGTGGAGGTGGTGGTACCGGCCCGGGAATCGGGCCGGGCAGGTAAGCGGTCGGAGCGTCAGTCGCGTGCCGCCCGCCGCCCGGAGGCGGCGATCCGGAAGGTGGCCAGCCCGGCGGCGGTGGCTCGGGATGCGGCGGAGGAGGCGCCGAGCCTTGGACGGGCGGCGGCGCCGGCTGCTGCGGCGTTCCGTGCATGCTCGGTGGTGGAAACGTCATCGCGCGCCCCCTGCTGGCGAGATTTCACGCGAACGATACCGACGTGCCGTACCCCGGGGGCGGGCGGACCGGGTGCAGACTCGGCGGGTGACGAGCACCGTTCCGCCGGCCGGCCTGGACCGCGATCACATCGTGCAGTGGCTGCAGAAATGGCGGTGGTATCAGCGATCGCGGTTGCCGTGGAACCGCGTGCGGCTGCACGCCGAATTGGCCCGGCGCGAGTCGTTCGCCCGTGGCCCGCTGCACGGCAACGTCCTGGAGATGCTGCGCGAGGGGCGGCTCGACATCGGCGCCCAGGCCTTCTTCGAACCGGGCGTCTGGCTCACGAGCGAGGCGGGCCGGATCCGCATCGGCGGCGGGACGTTCCTGAACCTCAACGTCATGGTGGCAGCACTCGACCTGGTCGACATCGGCGCTCACTGCATGCTCGCCAACGGCTGCCTGGTCACCGACGCCAACCACCGATTCGACGACCCCCACCGGCCGGTGCCCTGGCAGGGCTTCACGTCGAAGGGGCCGACCCGCATCGGCGACAACGTCTGGCTGGGCGCCAACGTGGTCGTCACGTCCGGCGTCACGATCGGCGAGCGGTCGGTGATCGGCGCCAATGCCGTCGTCATCGACGACATCCCGCCGTTCTCGATCGCCGCCGGCGCCCCGGCCAAGGTGCTCAAGACGATCGCCTGATCGGGCAGGATGGGCGACATCCCCGGACGCTAGGAGTTGCCGATGCTGCCCTGGTCCGCCGAGCTCGCCGGCGAGCTCCACGAGCGCACACTCACCAGCGAACTGCTGCGCGGCAATCCGCTCGGCGATCCGCACGAGCGCCCGCTGTGGGTCTACACGCCGCCGGGCTACGACGAGGACCCCGAGCGGCGCTACCCCGCCGTCTACGTCATCCAGGGCTATACCGGGCACCTCGGCATGTGGCGCAACCGGTCGCCCTACACGCAGCCGTTCCCGGAGCTGGCCGACCAGGTGTTCGCGCGCGGGCAGGCGCCGCCCACGATCGTCGTCTACGCGGACGCCTGGACGGCGTACGGCGGCAGCCAGTTCGTCGACTCGGTGGGCACCGGCAAGTACCACTCGTACCTCTGCGACGAGGTGGTCGGCTACGTGGACGAGCAGTTCCGGACGCTGGCGCAGCCGGCGCATCGCGCAATCTCCGGCAAGTCCTCCGGCGGGTTCGGCGCGATGATCACGCCGATGCTCCGACCGGACCTGTTCGGCGCGCTGGCCACCCACGCCGGCGATGCCCTGTACGAGTACTGCTACCTGCCCGAGTTCGCCCAGGTGGCCCGCGCCCTGCGGGGCTACGACGGCGACATCCAGACGTGGTGGTCAGACTTCGGATCGCGCCCGGCGTTCAGCAAGCCGGAGGACGGGATGCTGCTGGGGACACTGGGCTGCTCGGCCTGTTTCACGCCGGCCGACGACGGCACGCCGCAGTTGCCGTTCGACTCGCGAAGCGGCGAGCCGATCCCGCGGCTGTGGCAGAAGTGGCTCGACTGGGACCCGGTTCGCATGGCACCGCGCTACGCCGAGGCGTTGCGCGGGTTGCGCGGCATCTGGATCGACGCCGGAATGAGCGACGACTACTACCTCGACCTGGGCGCGGTGGCGTTCCGGGACGCGCTGGGCCGGGCCGGGATCGACGACGACGCCGTCCACTTCGAGCTGTTCGAAGGCACCCACGCCAACATCAACTACCGGTACCCCATGGCCCTCACCTGGTTGGCGGAGCGGATCGCCGCCTGAGCGGCTCAGCCGCCGACGGCCGCCGTGGCCGATAGCTCGACGCCGCGGGCCGCCAGCTCGGCCTGTCCTCCGTCGGGGGCCGTCAATACCCACGGGCCGTCGTCGAGGATGGCGATGGTGTGCTCCCAGTGCGCGGCCAGCGACCCGTCGGCGGTGGCCACCGTCCAGTGGTCGTTGAGCTCGCGGGTTGCCGAGGTACCCAGGGTGATCATCGGCTCGATGGCCAGCGCCATGCCCGGCACGAGGGGTGCCCCCCGCCCCGGACGGCCGATGTTCTGCACGTGCGGGTCCATGTGCATCTGGGTACCGATGCCGTGCCCGCCGTAGCCGGTGACGATGCCGTAGTTGCCCGACCCGTGCACCGACGTCTCGACGGCGTGCGAGATGTCGGTCAGCCGCCCGTCGACGCGGGCCGCGACCAGGCCGTCCCACAGCGACTTCTCGCACGCGGCCGACAGCGCCGCGGCCGCCGCCGAAACACCGCCCACCGGCACGGTGATCGCGGCGTCGCCGTGCCAGCCGTCGACGATGGCGCCGAAGTCGAGGGAAATCAGGTCACCCTCATGCAGCACCGTGTCGGGCGACGGGATGCCGTGCACGATCTCGGCGTTGACCGAGGCGCAGATCACCGCCGGGAACGGCGGGAAACCGTAGTTGAGAAACGATGACGTCGCGCCCTCAACGGCGAGCACGTCGCGGGCGATGGCATCGAGGTCCGCGGTCGAGACTCCGGGCGCGACAGCGTCGCGCATGGCGGCCAGGCCGCGGGCGACGACCAGCCCCGCCTCGCGCATGAGCTTGATCTGATCGAGCGACTTGATCTCGATGTGTTCGCGTACGCGCCGCATGAACCCTCAGCCGGAGAACGGATTGAGCAACGCGATCGCCCGCTCGGTGACGTCCTCGACCGCGCCGAGCGCGTCCATGCCGACGAGCTGCCTGCGCCCGTCGTAGAACTCGATGAGCGGACGGGTCTGCAGGGCGTAGACGTCCAGCCGGTGGCGCACCGTCTCGGGGTAGTCGTCGTCGCGGTGGTAGAGCTCGCCGCCGCACTTGTCGCAGATGTCCGCGACCTTGGGCGGATCGAACTCCACGTGCCACACGTGGCCGCATCGCTTGCACAGACGCCGCCCGGACAGCCGCCGTACGACCTCCTCGTTGTCGACCTCGAGATCGAGGACGACGTCGAGCATCGTGCCGAGGTCGCTGAGAATGGCGTCGAGCTCGTAGGCCTGGGCGATGGTGCGCGGGAAGCCGTCGAGCAGGAACCCGCTCTTGGTGTCGTCCTGGCCGAGCCGGTCGCGGACCATCGCGATGGTGACCTCGTCGGGCACCAGATCGCCCGCGTCCATGTACTTCTTGGCCAGCTTGCCAAGGTCGCTGCCCCCGGACACGTTCGCCCGGAAGATGTCACCGGTCGAGATCTTCGGGATGTTGAAGTTCTCCGCGATGAACTCGGCCTGGGTACCCTTGCCCGCGCCGGGCGGGCCGACGAGAACGAGTCTCACGTCGGGTCTCCCTTCGTCGTACTCCCGGCCACTAGCGCAAGAAGCCTTCGTAGTTGCGCTGCATCAGCTGGCTCTCGATCTGCTTCACCGTGTCGAGGGCGACGCCGACCATGATCAGCACAGCGGTTCCACCGAACGGGAAGTTCTGGTTGTTGCCACCGGTCATCGAGAAGAAGAAGTTCGGCAGGACGGCAACGATTCCCAGGTAGAACGCGCCCGGCAACGTGATGCGCGACAGCACGAACTGCAGGTACTCAGCGGTTGGACGTCCCGGCCTGATACCCGGGATGAAGCCCCCGTACTTCTTCATGTCGTCAGCCCGTTCGACCGGGTTGAAGGTGATGCTGACATAGAAGAAGGTAAAGAAGATGATCAACAGGAAGTACAGCGAGATGTGGAACCAACTCTGTTGATTGATCAGGTAGGTGTTCACGAACCGCTGGAATTCACCGCTGCTATTGCCCTGTAGCTGGCTTATCAGCTGCGGGATGTACATCAGCGACGAGGCGAAGATGACCGGGATGACACCGGCCTGATTCACCTTCAAGGGCAGATATGTGGACGTACCCCCGTACTGCCGTCGTCCGATCATCCGTTTGGCGTACTGCACCGGGATACGGCGCTGCGCCTGTTCGACGAACACCACCGCCGCAATGATCGCGAATCCGAGGCACAGGATCAGGAAGAAGACGAACCCGCCCGAGCGGGTCAGGATGGTGTTGCCCTCGTTCGGGATGCGGGCCGCGATCGAGGTGAACATGAGCACGCTCATGCCGTTGCCGACACCACGGTCGGTGATGAGCTCGCCGAGCCACATGATGACGGCGGTGCCGGCCATCATGCAGATCACCATCGAGGACAGCGTCCAGATGTCCTGCTTGTAGAGGACGGACAGCGCGCTGCCGTTGCTGTCGACGCAGCCGGAGAACAGCTGGCCCGACTTGGCCAGCGCCACGAAGCCGGTCGACTGCAGGATCGCCAGGCCGATGGTGAGGTAGCGGCTGTACTGGGTCAGCTTCTGCTGCCCGGCCTGGCCTTCCTTCTTCAACTGATCGAAGCGCGGGATCACCACGACGAGCAGCTGAATGATGATGCTCGCCGTGATGTAGGGCATGATGCCCAGCGCGAACGCCGACAGCTTCAGCAGCGCCCCGCCGGAGAACAGGTTGATCAGGGAGTAGACGTTCTTCGATCCCTGACTCGCCGTGTCAAGACATGTATTGATCGCACTGGTGTTCGTATTCGGGGTCGGCACCGAGGCACCGATCCGGTACAGCACGATGATGCTCAGCGTGAAGAGCAACTTCCTCCGCAAGTCCGGCGTGCGGAATGCTGATGCGAATGCGCTGAGCACAGATCCTCCTGCGCGGGTGGTGTACGCGGGCTTCGTGCCGCGGTTTCGCGGCGGTGGGCACGGGGCCCCTTACTTTCAGGTGGTTCAGGCTAACAGGCTGCTGACGACCCAGCGCTTACAGCTGGGTAACCGTGCCTCCGGCGGCCTGAATCTTCTCCCGCGCGCTGTCGGAGAACGCGTGCGCGGTGATGTCGAGCTTCACCGCACCCAAGTCGCCGTTGCCCAGCACCTTCACCGGCTCGCCCTTGCGGACGGCCCCGGCGGCGGTGAGCTCGTCGACGCCGACCGTCCCACCGTCCGGGAAGAGCTCGGCGAGGCGGGCCACGTTGACGACCTGGAATTCGACCCGGAACGCGTTGCGGAAGCCCTTGAGCTTCGGCAGCCGCATGTGGATCGGCATCTGGCCGCCCTCGAAGCCGGCCGGGACCTGCCCGCGGGCCTTGGAGCCCTTCGTGCCTCGTCCGGCCGTCTTACCCTTGGACCCTTCACCTCGACCCACCCGGGTCTTCTTGGTGTGCGAGCCGGGCGCCGGGCGCAAATGATGCACCTTGAGCGTCATCGATTACTCAACCTCCTCGACCGAGACCAGGTGGGTCACGGTCTTGACCATGCCGCGGATCTCCGGCCGGTCCTCCTTGACGACGACGTCGTGGACCCGCTTGAGGCCCAGCGAGCGCAGCGTCTGCCGCTGATTGTCCTTCCGGCCGATGCCGGAACGGGTCTGGGTGATCTTCAGTCGGGCCATCTCAGCTCGCCTGACCCGCACGCGCCCGCAGCATGCCCGCGGGAGCGACGTCCTCGAGCGGCAGGCCACGACGCGCCGCGACCTCCTCCGGACGGACGAGGCCCTTCAGCGCCGCAACGGTGGCGTGCACGATGTTGATCGGGTTGTCCGAGCCGAGCGACTTGGACAGGATGTCGTGGATGCCCGCGCATTCCAGCACTGCGCGCACCGGGCCGCCGGCGATGACGCCGGTACCCGGGCTGGCCGGCTTGAGCAGCACGACGCCGGCCGCCGCCTCACCCGTGATCGGGTGCGGGATCGTCTGCTGGATGCGCGGCACCTTGAAGAAGTTCTTCTTGGCCTCCTCGACACCCTTGGCGATCGCCGCCGGCACTTCCTTGGCCTTGCCGTAGCCGACGCCGACCGTGCCGTCACCGTCGCCGACGACGACGAGTGCGGTGAAGCTGAACCGGCGACCGCCCTTGACGACCTTGGCGACGCGGTTGATGGTCACCAGCCGTTCGATGTACAGGCTCTTCTCCGGAGCCGAACCGCCCCGACCACCGTCGCGGCGATCGCGCCGGTCATTGCGCTCGTTGCCGCCGCCGCTTCGGGCTCCGCGCTGCGGTCCCGGCATCAGATGTTCCCTTCGGTTGTGTTGCTCATCAGAACTCCAGTCCGGCCTCGCGGGCAGCGTCGGCGAACGCCGCCACCCGGCCGGTGTAGGTGTTACCGCCCCGGTCGAACACGACCTGGGTGACACCGGCGTCCTTGGCCGCCTGGGCCAGCTGCTCACCGAGCTGCTTGGCGCGGGCGGTCTTGTCGCCGTCGGTCAGCTTGAACGTGGACGCCGAGGCGATGGTCACGCCCTTGCCGTCATCCACCAGCTGCACGAACAGGTGCCGCGAGGACCGGGTGACGACCAGGCGCGGACGCTCCGCGGTGCCCACGACCTTCTTGCGCAGCCGGAAATGCCGGCGCGACTTGCTGACCCGCCGGGTGGCCGAGATTCCGGCCGAGCGGCGGGCCTTCTTGAGAATGGTGGTCGCAGCCATGGCTTACTTACCTGTCTTTCCGGCCTTGCGGCGGACGACTTCGCCCTGATACCGCACGCCCTTGCCCTTGTACGGGTCGGGCTTGCGCAGCTTGCGAATGTTCGCCGCCACCTCGCCCACCTTCTGCTTGTCGATGCCCTCGACCGAGAACCGCGTCGGGTTCTCGACCTTGAACGTGATGCCGTCGGGGGCCTCGACCACGACCGGGTGCGAGAACCCCAGGGCGAACTCGAGGGTGCTGCCCTTGGCCGCGACGCGGTAACCGGTGCCGACGATCTCGAGGTTCTTGATGTAGCCGTCCGTGACGCCGGTGACCATGTTGGCGATCAGCGTGCGCGACAGGCCGTGCAGCGCCCGCGACTCGCGCTCGTCGTCGGGGCGGGCGACGTTCAGCACGCCGTCATCACCCTTGTTCACCGTGATCGGCTCGGCGACGAGGTGGCTCAGGGTGCCCTTCGGCCCCTTGACCGTGACGCTCTGCCCGGCGATCGTGACGTCGACCCCACCCGGTACCGGGATCGGCAGCTTTCCAATGCGACTCATGTCTGCTTCTCCCTTACCAGACGTAGGCGAGGACTTCGCCGCCCACGCCCCGCTTTGCGGCTTGCCGGTCGGTCAGCAGTCCGGATGACGTCGACAGGATCGCCGTGCCCAGGCCGCCCAGCACGCGGGGCAGACCGGTCGACTTCGCGTACACCCGCAGACCCGGCTTGGAGATGCGCCGAACGCCGGCGATGCTGCGCTCACGGTTCGGGCCGTACTTGAGGTTCAGCGTCAGCACCTTGCCGGGCAGACCCTCACCGGCGTCGGCCACCGCGAAGCTCGCGATGTAGCCCTCCTGCTTGAGGATCTCGGCGATGTGGCCCTTGAGCTTGGAGTGCGGCATGTCGACCGTCTCGTGGAAGGCCGAATTCGCATTGCGCAGACGCGTGAGCATGTCTGCGATCGGATCGGTCATCATCGGCATTTCTCTTTTCTCGCGGCGGTTCCCAGGGGCCTACCGCGTCGGTAGTACGTAATTCGCTGGGAGAGCTAGTCCCGAACCAGCATTGGGCGCTGGAAGGGCATGTCCCCAACCCAACGTTGGGCGAGTCCTATTGAGTTATACGGTCCGAAGCCGCGCGAGCGAGTCCGAACCGGATCGGGTCTACAGCGCGATCCTGGCTAGCAATTACCAAGAGGATTTGGTGACGCCAGGGAGCTCTCCAGCATGCGCCATTTCGCGCAGGCAGATCCGGCACAGGCCGAACTTGCGATACACCGAGTGCGAGCGCCCGCACCGCTGGCAGCGGGTGTAGCCGCGCACGGCGAACCGCGGCTTGGCCGCGGCCTTGTTGACTAGTGCCTTCTTCGCCATGCCTTAGTTCTCCTTGAACGGGAAGCCGAGCGCCCGAAGCAGCGCGCGTCCCTCGTCGTCGTTGGCCGCCGACGTGACGACCGTGATGTCCATACCCCGTGGGCGGTCGATGCTGTCCGGGTCGATCTCGTGGAACATCGACTGCTCGGTGAGCCCGAACGTGTAGTTGCCGTTGCCGTCGAACTGCTGGTCGGACAGGCCCCGGAAGTCGCGGATACGGGGCAGCGCGAGCGACAGCAGCCGGTCCAGGAACTCCCACATCCGGTCGCCCCGCAGGGTGACCTTCGCGCCGATCGGCATGCCCTCGCGCAGCTTGAACTGGGCGATCGACTTGCGGGCGCGCTGCACCAGCGGCTTCTGACCGGTGATCAGGGTCAGGTCGCGGACGGCGCCGTCCATCAGCTTGGCGTCGCGGGCAGCCACGCCCACGCCCATGTTGACGACGATCTTCGACAGGCCCGGCACCTGCATCGCGTTGCCGTAGGAGAACTGCTCCTTCAGCGCCGGCGCGATCTCGTCCCGGTAACGGGTCTTGAGCCGTGGGGTCGGGTACTCGGTAGTGGCCGTGGTCATCAGAGGTCCTTCCCCGAGCGGCGCGACGTGCGCACGTTCTTGCCGGTCTCGTCGTCGCGGCGGTAACCGACTCGCGTGGCCTTGCCCTCACCGTCGATCACCATGACGTTGCTGGCGTTGATCGCGGCCTCGACGTGCTCGATGCCGCCCGCCTTGGCGCCGCGCCCGGTCGTCGTGACTCGGGTGTGCTTCGTGACGCGGTTGACGCCCTCGACGACGACCTTGTTCGTCACCGGGTCGGCCGCGATGACCTTGCCCTTGACGCCGCGGTCCTTGCCGGCGATGACGACGACCTCGTCGCCCTTCTTGACCTTCATCGACCTACCTCACAAAAAGCGTTCGCCAGCTCGATGAAGCTTCGAGCCTGCTGTGCCAATTTGATTCGCTCGCTGCGCTCGCTCATCGCTAGAGAACCTCGGGTGCTAGCGAAATGATCTTCATGAACTTCTTGTCCCGCAGCTCGCGGCCCACCGGGCCGAAGATGCGCGTGCCCCGCGGCTCACCGTCGGGCTTGATCAGCACGGCGGCGTTCTCGTCGAAGCGGATGTAGCTGCCGTCCGGGCGGCGGCGCTCCTTGACGGTGCGCACGATGACGGCCTTGACGACGTCGCCCTTCTTGACCCCCGCGCCCGGCAGGGCATCCTTCACGGTGGCGACGATGATGTCGCCGATCCCGGCGTAGCGCCGACCGGAGCCGCCCATCACCCGGATGCACAAGATCTCCTTGGCACCGGTGTTGTCGGCGACACGCAGTCGCGACTCCTGCTGAATCACTGTTCCACCTTGTTCGTTCGCTTCGGCCGCCGAAGGCGACGGCTTCCCTCGTCCGCTGCTCGGCGCTCGTTCCTCGCGCCTGCGCTGCTCCTCAGTCCAGCCGTCGCCGCGGCCTTCAGCTCACTCACTTTGCCTTCTCGAGGACCTCGACCACGCGCCAGCGCTTGCTGGCCGACAGCGGTCGGGTCTCCATGATCAGCACGCGGTCGCCGACACCGACCTGGTTGGTCTCGTCGTGCGCCTTGAGCTTGTTGGTGCGTCGGATGACCTTGCCGTACAGCGCGTGCTTGACGCGGTCCTCGACGGCGACGACGACGGTCTTCTCCATCTTGTCGCTGACGACGAGGCCCTCGCGCGTCTTGCGGAAACTCGTCCGCGCTTCTGGGGCGGTCATGCCACTTCACCTTCGGTCGGGGCTACGGACAGGCCCAGCTTGCGCTCGCGCAGGATCGTGTAGATCCGCGCGATCTCGTGCCGGACGGTCCGCAGTCGTCGGTTGTTGTCCAGCTGCCCGGTGGCCATCTGGAAGCGGAGGTTGAACAGCTCCTCCTTGGCCTCGCGCAGCCGGGTCTCGAGCTCGTCCTCGTGCAGCTCGCGGAACTCCGCCGGAGTCGTGGTCATCAGAAATCACCTGCTTCGCGCTTGACGATGCGGCACTTCATCGGCAGCTTGTGGATCGCGCGGGTCAGCGCGGTGCGGGCCACCTGCTCGTTGGGGTAGCTCAACTCGAACACCACCCGGCCCGGCTTGATGTTGGCGATCCACCACTCCGGTGAGCCCTTGCCAGAACCCATGCGGGTCTCGGCCGGCTTCTTGGTCAACGGACGGTCCGGGTAGACGTTGATCCAGACCTTGCCGCCACGACGGATGTGTCGGTTGATCGCGATACGCGCCGACTCGATCTGCCGGTTGGTCAGGTAGGCCGGCTCCAGCGCCTGGATGCCGTACTCGCCGAACGCCACCCGCGTGCCGCCCGTCGCCATACCCTTGCGGCTCGGGTGGTGCTGCTTGCGGTGCTTAACTCTGCGTGGCATGAGCATGGCTCAGCCCTCCGTAGTTTCTGTGTTGCCCTCGGCTGGCGCCGCAGCAGCCGGTGCGGCCGGTGCCGGCGTCTGCGCGACGACCTCGGCCGGCGACTCGCTGCCCTGGCGGGCCTCGACGGCGGCTTCCTCGGACGCGACCCGGGTGACCTCGTCGGCCACCACCGCCGCATCCTCGATCGCGCGCAACTGCTCGCCCTCGACGGCGGGCGTCTCGGTGGCCTCGACCGCCGGCGCTTCGCCGCTGGCGGCGCGTCCGGCCTCGGTGCTGACGCCGGTGGTGCCCTGCGAGCCCGACCGGCGCGGACGGCTGCCGGCCGGACGGTCACGCCGCTGGCGCAGCGCCTCGGCGGCCACCGCGGCCTCGCGCTCGGCGCGCGAGCCGGTGGGCACCTCGCCCTTGTACAGCCACACCTTCACGCCGATGCGGCCGAACGTCGTCCGGGCCTCGTAGAAGCCGTAGTCGATGTTGGCCCGCAGCGTGTGCAGCGGAACGCGTCCCTCGCGGTAGAACTCCGAGCGCGACATCTCCGCACCGCCGAGGCGGCCCGAACATTGCACCCGGATGCCCTTGACGCCCGGGCTCTTCAGCGCCGACTGCATCGACTTGCGCATGGCGCGACGGAACGACACTCGGTTGGAGAGCTGCTCGGCCACGCCCTGCGCGACCAGCTGCGCGTCACCCTCGGGGTTCTTCACCTCGAGGATGTTGAGCTGCACCTGCTTCTTGGTGAGCTTCTCCAGCTCACCCCGCAGCCGCTCGGCCTCGGTGCCCCGCCGTCCGATGACGATGCCCGGACGCGCGGTGTGGATGTCGACGCGCACGCGGTCACGCGTGCGCTCGATCTCGACCTTCGCGATGCCGGCGCGCTCCATGCCCTTGCTCATCAAGCGCCGGATCGCCACGTCTTCCTTGACGTAGTCCGCGTACTGCTTGTCGGCGAACCACCGGCTCTTGAAGTCGGTGGTGATGCCGAGCCGGAACCCGTGTGGGTTGACCTTCTGCCCCATTACCGGGCACGCCCCTTCGGTTCGATGCTCTCTACCTCGATCGTGATGTGGCTCGTGCGCTTGCGGATGCGGTAGGCCCGCCCCTGCGCGCGCGGCCGGAACCGCTTGAGCGTCGGTCCCTCGTCGACGTACGCGCGAGACACGATGAGCGTCTGCGGGTCGAGCGAGAAGTTGTTCTCGGCGTTGGCGATGGCGCTGGCGAGCACCTTCGCGACCGGCTCGCTGGCGGCCTGCGGGGCGAACTTCAGCACCGACAGCGCCTCCTGCGCGGGCAGGTCGCGGATCAGGTCCACGACCCGGCGCGCCTTCATCGGCGTGACTCGGACGTAGGTCGCCCGGGCGTACGCCATGCTCACCGCTTCGTCAGGCTCAGTCATTACTCGCTACCTCATCCCCGCCGCGCGCGACGGTCGTCCCGGATGTGCCCGCGGAACGTGCGCGTCGGCGCGAACTCGCCCAGCTTGTGACCGACCATGCCCTCGGTGATGAACACCGGGACGTGCTTGCGGCCGTCGTGCACGGCGATCGTGTGCCCGAGCATGTCGGGGATGATCGTCGAGCGTCGCGACCAGGTCTTGATCACGCCCTTGGAGTTCGTGTCGTTGGCGACGTCGACCTTCTTGAGCAGGTGGTCGTCGACGAACGGCCCCTTCTTCAAACTGCGTGGCATTCCGGGTTACCTCTTCTTGTTCGTACGACGACGGCGGACGATCAGCTGGTCGCTCGGCTTGTGGCGGCGGGTGCGGCCCTCGGGCTTGCCGTTCGGGTTCACCGGGTGACGTCCACCGGACGTCTTGCCCTCGCCACCACCGTGCGGGTGGTCGACCGGGTTCATGGCCACGCCGCGGACGGTCGGGCGCTTGCCCTTCCACCGCATGCGGCCGGCCTTGCCCCAGTTGATGTTGGACTGCTCGGCGTTGCCCACCTCGCCGACCGTCGCGCGGCAGCGCACGTCGACGTTGCGGATCTCACCGGAGGGCATCCGCAGCTGGGCGAACGCGCCTTCCTTGGCGACCAACTGGACGCTGGCGCCGGCGGAGCGGGCGATCTTGGCCCCGCCACCCGGGCGCAGCTCGATCGCGTGCACGACCGTGCCGACCGGGATGTTGCGCAGCGGCAGCGCGTTGCCCGGCTTGATGTCGGCGCGCGGACCGTTCTCGATCGTGTCGCCCTGCTTGAGCAGCCGCGGCGCGATGATGTAGCGCTTCTCGCCGTCCGCGTAGTGCAGCAGCGCGATGCGGGCGGTGCGGTTCGGGTCGTACTCGATGTGCGCGACCTTGGCCGGAACGCCGTCCTTGTCGTGCCGGCGGAAGTCGATCAGCCGGTACGCCCGCTTGTGACCGCCACCCTGGTGCCGCGTGGTGATCTTGCCCTGGTTGTTGCGGCCGCCCTTGCTGTGCAGCGGACGCACCAGCGACTTCTCCGGGGTGTCACGAGTGATCTCGACGAAGTCGGCCACGGACGAACCGCGCCGTCCCGGCGTCGTCGGCTTGTACTTACGGATACCCATCAGGCCGTTCCAATCTGGCCGAACACGTCGATCCGGTCGCCGGCGCGCAGCGTCACGATGGCTCGCTTGACGCTCTTGCGCTGGCCGTAACCGAATCGGGTGCGCTTGCGCTTACCCTGCCGGTTGAGGGTGTTGACGTCGGTGACCTTGACGCTGAACACCTTCTCGACCGCGATCTTGATCTGGGTCTTGTTGGCCTGCGGGTGGACGTCGAACGTGTACTTGTTCTCGTCCAGCAGGCCGTAGCTCTTCTCCGAGATCACCGGAGCGAGCAACACGTCACGAGGGTCGTCGAACATCAGCTACCCGCCTCTTCCTTTTTTGCTCGCTGCGATGGCGGCAGCTGGAAGCCGGCTTCCTCGGCCGCCTCGGCGCTGCGGAACCAGACCTCGGCGACCGTGCGGTTGTAGAACGAGGTGCCCGGCACGTGGTAGAGCATCGAGTCGGCGTTGCCCTTGATCGGGAAGCCTTCGGGCTGCTCACCGTCGTCGAGCGGCCCGTGCGAGTCCGGCCCGAACGGAGCGTCGGCGTCAGCCTCCGCCTTGGCCGGCTCAGCCTTGACCGCCTTGACCGGCTCAGCCTTGGCCTCAGTCTTGACCTTGGCCTCAGTCTTGGCCTCGGCCTTGGGGGCCGCCTTCTTGGCCGGTGCCTTCTTGGCCGGCTTCTCCTCGGCCACCTCGGCGACGGCGTCGTCGGGAACGACGTCGTCCTCGACCTCGACGCTGCTCGCCGCACCCTTGGCCGACTTGCCCGTGACCGGACCGCCGAGGAACGCCTCGAGGGCGCTCTGGGTGAACACGACCTCGTCGCTGATCAGCACGTCGTAGGTGTTCAGCTGGCCCGGCTCGAGCAGGTGCACGGTGGGGATGTTGCGCAGGCTCTTCCAGGTGAGCTCGTCGGCGCGCTCCGCGACGACCAGTACGTGCTTGGCCTCGGTGATCTTGGCCAACGTCTCGGCGGCGGTGCGGGTCGAGGGCGCCTCGCCCGCGACCAGCGCCGACACGACGTGCACGCGGTCATTGCGGGCCCGGTCAGACAGCGCACCCCGCAGGGCGGCCGCCTTCATCTTCTTCGGCGTGCGCTGCTCGTAGGAGCGCGGCTTCGGGCCGTGGACGACGCCACCACCGGCGAACTGCGGCGCCCGGGTCGAACCCTGGCGGGCCCGGCCGGTGCCCTTCTGCCGGTACGGCTTGGCGCCGCCGCCGCGGACCTCGCCCCGGGTCTTCGTCGAGGCGGTGCCCTGACGGGCGGCAGCGAGCTGAGCCACCACGACCTGGTGGATCAGCGCGACGTTGGTGGTCACGTCGAACACCTCGGCCGGCAGCTCGATCTTCGCCTTCTTGGCCTTGTCGCTGGTGGGGTCCTGAACGGTCAACGAGAGCGTCACGGTCAGGCTCCCTTCACGGCGGTACGGACGAGGACGAGCCCACCGGTCGGACCGGGCACGGCGCCCTTGATGAGCAGCAGCCCGCGCTCGGCGTCGACCTTGTGGACGGTGAGGCTCTGCGTGGTCTGGGTCTCGTGACCCATACGCCCAGCCATCCGCATGCCCTTGAACACGCGGCCCGGAGTCGCGCAGCCACCGATGGAACCCGGCGCGCGGTGCTTGCGCTGCACGCCGTGGCCAGCACCCAGGCCGTGGAAGCCGTGGCGCTTCATGACGCCCGCGGTGCCCTTGCCCTTGGTGGTGCCGCTGACGTCGACCGAGTCGCCGTCGTTGAAGACGCCCAGCACCGTTATTTCAGCCCCGAGCTCGTAGCTCTCGATCGCCTCGGTGCGCAGCTCGACGAGGTGGCGCCGCGGGGTGACGTTGGCGGCCTTGTAGTGCCCGGCCACCGGCTTGGTGACCTTGCGCGGGTCGATCTGCCCGTAGGCGAGCTGGACGGCGGTGTAGCCGTCCTTTTCCTGGGTACGGATCTGGGTGACGACGCACGGCCCGGCCTTGACGACGGTGACCGGAACGATCCGGTTGTTCTCGTCGAAGACCTGGGTCATGCCGAGCTTCTCGCCCAGAATCCCCTTGGTTGGTTTCGCCATGATCCTTCGCCTACTGGATGTTTACGTCGACCGATGCCGGCAGGTCGATGCGCATGAGCGCGTCGACCGTCTTCGGCGTCGGGTCGAGGATGTCGATGAGCCGCTTGTGGGTGCGCATCTCGAAGTGCTCGCGGCTGTCCTTGTACTTGTGCGGCGAGCGAATGACGCAATAGATGTTCTTCTCGGTCGGCAACGGCACGGGGCCGACGACGCGAGCGCCCGTGCGCGTCACGGTCTCGACGATCTTGCGCGCGCTGGCGTCGATGGCCTCGTGGTCGTAGGCCTTGAGCCGGATGCGGATCTTCTGTCCCGCCATGGTGGCTAGCTCACCTTCACTGTCGTACTGCCTAGGAACGAGCTCGCGGTGCCGGGCACCGGAGCGGCCTTACATGTGAGCGGCGGCCGGGTCGCCCCGGCCGCCGCCGTTGTCACTTGCTGATCTTGGTGACGCGTCCCGCGCCAACCGTCCGGCCACCTTCGCGGATCGCGAAGCGGAGACCCTCCTCCATGGCGATCGGCTGGATCAGCTCGACCTTCATGTCGGTGGTGTCGCCGGGCATGACCATCTCGGTGCCCTCGGGGAGGGTCACCACGCCGGTCACGTCCGTGGTGCGGAAGTAGAACTGCGGGCGGTAGTTGTTGAAGAACGGCGTGTGCCGCCCGCCCTCGTCCTTCGAGAGGATGTAGACGGTGCCCTCGAAATCGGTGTGCGGCGTCGACGTGCCGGGCTTGATGATGACCTGACCGCGCTCGACGTCCTCACGCTTGATGCCGCGAAGCAGCAGGCCGACGTTCTCGCCCGCGCGCCCCTCGTCGAGCAGCTTGCGGAACATCTCGATGCCGGTGACCGTGGTCGTCTGCTTCTCGGGGTGGATACCGATGATGTCGACGGTCTCGTTCACCTTCAGGATGCCGCGCTCGATGCGACCGGTCACGACCGTGCCACGACCGGTGATCGTGAAGACGTCCTCGACCGGCATGAGGAACGGCTTCTCCGTCTCCCGCACCGGCTCGGGGACCGACTCGTCGACCGCGGCCATGAGCTCCAGGACCTTCGCGCCCCACTCAGCGTCGCCCTCGAGCGCCTTCAGCGCCGAGACCTGAATGATCGGGGCGTCGTCGCCCGGGTACTCGTAGGTGTTGAGCAGCTCCCGGACCTCGAGGTCGACGAGCTCGAGGATCTCCTCGTCGTCGACCATGTCGGCCTTGTTCAGCGCCACCACGATGTAGGGGACGCCGACCTGACGAGCGAGCAGCACGTGCTCACGCGTCTGGGGCATCGGACCGTCGGTGGCGGCCACGACCAGGATCGCGCCGTCCATCTGCGCCGCACCGGTGATCATGTTCTTGATGTAGTCGGCGTGCCCGGGGCAGTCGACGTGCGCGTAGTGCCGCTTCTCGGTCTGGTACTCGATATGCGCGATCGAGATCGTGATACCGCGCTGCCGCTCCTCAGGCGCCTTGTCGATCTGGTCGAACGCCTCGGTGTTCGGGTTCATGTCCGGGTACTTGTCGTGCAACACCCGCGAGATCGCCGCAGTGAGCGTCGTCTTGCCGTGGTCGATGTGACCAATGGTGCCGATGTTGACGTGCGGCTTGGTCCGCTCGAACTTCGCCTTCGCCACTTCTGGTTCTCCCTCTTCTCGGGTTTTCGTACTACTACGTCTGGACTGGTGGTCTTACTCGCCGGTTGCCTTGGCGATGATCTCCTTGGCGACGTTCCCCGGAACCTCGGCGTAGGAGTCGAACTGCATCGAGTAGCTCGCCCGCCCCTGCGTCTTGGAACGCAGGTCACCGACGTAGCCGAACATCTCCGACAGCGGAACCAGGGCCTTGACGACCCGTGCGCCCCCGCGCTCTTCCATGGCCTGGATCTGGCCACGCCGCGAGTTGAGGTCGCCGATGACATCACCCATGTTCTCTTCCGGGGTGGTGACCTCGACGGCCATCATCGGCTCGAGAAGCACCGGCTGCGCCTTGCGGGCCGCCGCCTTCATCACCATCGAGCCGGCGATCTTGAAGGCCATCTCGGACGAGTCGACCTCGTGGTAACCACCGTCGAGCAGGGTCAGCTTGAGCCCCACCAGCGGGTACCCGGCCAGGATGCCGTACTGCATGGCCTCCTGGGCGCCGGCGTCGACCGACGGGATGAACTCGCGCGGGATGCGTCCCCCGGTGACCGAGTTGACGAACTCGTAGCTCGGGCCATCGGAGGTCATCTCGAGCGGCTCGAGCCGGACCTGCACCTTGGCGTACTGGCCGGAACCACCCGTCTGCTTCTTGTGGGTGTAGTCCTCTTTCTCGACCACACGCTTGATCGTCTCGCGGTAGGCCACCTGCGGCTTGCCGACGTTCGCCTCGACCTTGAACTCGCGGCGCATCCGATCGACCAGGATCTCCAGGTGCAGCTCACCCATGCCGGCGATGATCGTCTGGCCGGTCTCGTCGTCGGTGCGGACCTGGAAGGTCGGGTCCTCCTCGGCGAGCTTCTGGATGGCGGTGCCCAGCTTCTCCTGGTCGCTCTTCGTCTTCGGCTCGATGGCCACGTAGATGACCGGATCCGGGAAGGTCATCGACTCGAGGATGATCGGCTTCTGCGGGTCGGCCAGGGTGTCGCCGGTGGTGGTCTGCTTCAGACCCGCGACGGCGATGATGTCGCCGGCGCCGGCGCGTGGCAGTTCCTCCCGCTTGTTGGCGTGCATCTGATAAATCTTGCCGATGCGCTCCTTGCGGTCCTTGGTGGCGTTCAGGACCTGCGAGCCGTTCTCCAGCACGCCGGAGTAGATGCGCACGAACGTGAGCTTGCCCAGGTGCTGGTCGGTGGCGATCTTGAACGCGAGCGCGGACAGCGGCTCGGCCTCGTCGGTCTGGCGCACCGCGACGGTCTCGCCGTCCATCAGCGTGCCCTCGATGTGGTCGATGTCCAGCGGCGAGGGAAGGTAGTCGACGACCGCGTCGAGCATGGGCTGCACGCCCTTGTTCTTGAACGCCGATCCGGTGAGGACGGGGTTCAGCCGGTCGGCGATGGTCGCCCGCCGGATCGCGGCCTTGAGGGTGTCGACGGAGAGCTCCTCGCCACCCAGGTAGGCCTCAAAGATCAGGTCGTCGTTCTCGGCGAGGGTCTCGAGCAGCTTCGTACGCCACTCGTTGGCCTGGTCGACCAGCTCGGCCGGGATCTCCTCGACCGCGTAGTCCTCGCCCTTGGTGGTCTCGCCGCGCCAGGTCAACGCGCGCATCTCCAGCAGGTCGACGACGCCGATGAAGTCGGACTCGGCCCCGATCGGGATCTGCAGCACCAGCGGGGTGGCCCCCAGCCGCTCGATCATCATCTGCACGCAGCGGAAGAAGTCGGCGCCGGTTCGGTCGAGCTTGTTGACGAAACACATGCGCGGGACGTTGTACTTGTCGGCCTGCCGCCAGACCGTCTCGGTCTGCGGCTCGACACCAGCAACGCCGTCATAGACCGCGACCGCACCGTCGAGCACCCGCAGCGAACGCTCGACCTCAGCGGTGAAGTCGACGTGCCCGGGGGTGTCGATGATGTTGATCGTGTGGTCCTTCCACGTGCACTTGGTGGCAGCGGAAGTGATGGTGATGCCGCGTTCCTGCTCCTGCTCCATCCAGTCCATCGTGGCGGCGCCGTCGTGGACCTCACCGATCTTGTAGTTGATACCGGTGTAGAAGAGGATGCGCTCGGTCGTGGTGGTCTTGCCCGCGTCGATATGCGCCATGATCCCGATGTTGCGGGTCTTGGCGAGGTCGGCGTTGCTAGCCATGATTCCTTCTCTTGGTCGTGCGGGCGGTGGTAATTACCAGCGGTAGTGCGCGAAGGCCCGGTTGGACTCGGCCATCTTGTGGGTGTCCTCGCGACGCTTGACGCTGGCGCCGAGGCCGTTGCTGGCGTCGAGCAGCTCGTTCATCAGGCGCTCGGTCATCGTCTTCTCGCGACGCTGCCGCGAGTAGGTCACCAGCCAGCGCAGCGCGAGAGTCGTGTTGCGCGGGGTCTTGACCTCGATCGGCACCTGGTAGGTGGCGCCACCGACGCGGCGGCTCTTGACCTCGAGGGTCGGCTTGACGTTGTCGAGCGCGCGCTTGAGCGTGACCACCGGGTCGGTGCCGGTCTTGTCGCGGCAGCCCTCCAGGGCGCCGTAGACGATGCGCTGGGCGGTGGAGCGCTTGCCGCGCACCAGCACCTTGTTGACCAGCTGGGTCACCAACGGCGACTCGTACACCGGATCGACGACCAGCGGACGGGCTGGTGCCGGACCCTTGCGAGGCATTAGCTCTTCTCCTTCTTCGCGCCGTACTTGCTGCGAGCCTGCTTGCGGCCGCGCACACCCTGGGTGTCCAGCGAGCCACGGATGATCTTGTATCGGACGCCGGGGAGGTCCTTCACCCGGCCGCCACGAACCAGCACGATCGAGTGCTCCTGCAGGTTGTGCCCCACACCCGGGATGTAGGCCGTGACCTCGATGCCGCTGGTGAGGCGGACCCGGGCGACCTTGCGCAGTGCCGAGTTCGGCTTCTTCGGGGTCGTCGTGTACACGCGTGTGCAGACGCCACGGCGCTGCGGAGAGCCCTTGAGCGCCGGGGTCTTCGCTTTGTTGACCTTGTCCTGGCGACCCTTGCGGATCAGCTGCTGGATCGTAGGCATGCGGCCTGCAATCTCCTCTTGTCGTACGGCTTGTCGAGTGGTGCGGGTTGGTGCGGGTGCTGCTCGCCCTCACCGGTCCCCGAGGTCGGGCGTGTCGCACCCTTTCCCGCAGGCCAGCCCGGCGAAATTCGCCGGTCCGGACGGTGAGCCCGTGCCGCTGGGCGCCTAGGGAAACCGGGGCGCACCGTGCAGGCACAGAACGACGACCCGGATCGCTCCGGGCACGGATGTTCACAGTACTCGTGCCCCCCGGTCGGCGCAAAATCGCCCGGTTAGGCGGGGCCTACACCGACACCGCGACCACGCCTGTGGGCGATTCGCCCACTTTGCCGGTCCGCGTCGTCGTTCTCACGGCTGGTTTCCGAAGTTGTCCGCGCTTCGGGGTGCTGGAGCGCCGGCAAGCGCGGACAACCTCGGCGTGACGGCGTCGGGGGCGAGGAAAGTCGCGGCCACGACCGAGCCGGCGGCTCCGCGAACCGCGGCATAGGGGCCGAGGGTCGAGACGTGAATGCGCGCCGGCGTCACGTCGCGGCTCACCACCCGACGATGCAGCTCGGCCCGCAGGACGTCGACCAGCCACGGGGCCAGCCGCGCGTAGACGCCGCCGAGCACGATGTCGCTCACGTCCAGCAGATTGACGGCCGCGGCCAGGGCGATGCCGAGCGCCCGCCCGGCCGCGGCCAGCGCTCCGGCGACGTGCGCATCCGCGGCCCGCTCGACGAGTTCGTCGACGTCGGCGACGCGTGCCGCCCGCAGCACGGCTTCCAGGCCGGCCAGCTGCTCGAGGCAGCCGGTGCCCCCGCAGCTGCACGGCGGACCGTCCGGGTCCACGACCACGTGGCCGAGCTCGCCGGCGAAGCCGCGCACCCCGCCGTACAGCTGCCCGTCGCGCACCACGCCACCGCCGACCCCGATCTCGCCCGACACGTGGACGAAGTCGCGCAGCCCCTCGGCGCGCCCCTCGGCGAGGGCGGCGAGGTTGGCCTCGTTGCCGGCGATGACGCTGCGTCCCAGCATCCCGGCGAGCGTCTCGGCGGCGGCGAACCCGCTCCATTGCGGCAGATTCGGCGCCCGGCGCAGCACGCCGTCCAGGTCGACCAGCCCGGGCAGCGCCAGGCCCGCGCCGGTGATCGGGATACCGGCCTCGGCCCGGGCCCGATCGGCCACGCGGGCCGCCTGGCCGAGCGCGGCGCCCGGTGCCGCCGTCCGAACGTCGAACGCCTCGACGCACTGGGCCCGAACCGTCCCGTCCAGGCCGACCACGCAGACCGCCAGGTAGTCGACGTTGACCTCGACGCCGAGCCCGCCCGGGCCCCCGGGGTGCACGCGCAGTGGGCTGCCCGGCCGCCCCGGGGCCCCGCGGTCAGGGTCGAGCTCGTCGAGGAGCCCGGCGGCGAGCAGCTGGTCGGCGAGCGCCGAGACGGTGGCTCGGGTCAGGCCGGTGGCCCCGGCGACCTGCGCCCGGGTGCTGCGTCCGGCCGCCGCCACAGCACCGAGCACCAGCGCCAGGTTGTGCCGCCGAACCGTGTGCTGCCCCGCCGGCGCGTGGCTCGGTTTTGGTCGTTCGGACGCCGCTGGGCCGTCCGAATGACCAAAACCGGACGAGGCCAGGGTCAACGGGCCCCCAGCACATGCTCGACGGCCAGCTGGTTCAGCCGGGCGACGCCGTAGCCACGGGCACCGGCCGCCTCCGCGTCGTAGTCCTCGAACGCCGACCGGTCCTTGAGCAGGTCGGCGACGGTCTCACCGGCAGCCAGGGTGGGCGTGCCCAGCTCGGCCACCTTCGTCGCCGCGACGGCGTCAGCCACCTCAGGGTCGGCCCGGAACGACCTCGCCCGCTCGCGCAGCAGCAGGTACGTGCGCATGTTCGCGTCCGCCGAGGCCCAGACTCCGGCGATGTCCTCGGTGCGATAGGGCTTGTAGTCGAAGTGCCGGGGACCGTCGTAGGGCGAGGCGCCGTCGAGGAAGCCGTTCTCGAGCAGGTCGACCAGGAAGAACGCGTTGAGCAGGTCGCCGTGCCCGAACACCAGGTCCTGGTCGAACTTGATGCTGCGCTGGCCGTTCAGGTCGATGTGGAACAGCTTGCCGGCCCACAGCGCCTGCGCGATGCCGTGGACGAAGTTCAGCCCGGCCATCTGCTCGTGGCCCACCTCGGGGTTCACGCCCACGATGTCGCCGTGCTCGAGCTCGGCGATGAACGCCAGCGCATGGCCCACCGTCGGCAGCAGGATGTCGCCCCGCGGCTCGTTCGGCTTGGGCTCCAGGGCGAAGCGGATTCCGTAGCCCTGCTCCTTGACGTAGGCCGCGAGGGTGTCGACGGCCTCGCGGTACCGGTCGAGCGCCGCGCGAACGTCCTTGGCGGCATCGGACTCCGAACCCTCGCGTCCGCCCCACATGACGAACGTCTGCGCGCCGAGCGACGCGGCCAGGTCGATGTTGCGCAGCACCTTGCGCAGGGCGAAGCGGCGCACCGATCGGTCGTTGCTGGTGAATCCGCCGTCCTTGAAGACGGGGTGGGTGAACAGATTGGTCGTCACCATCGGCACGACCAGCCCGGTCTCCTCCAGCGCCTCCCTGAGGCGCGACAGGTGCTTGTCGCGCTCGCCGTCGGACGACCCGAACGGCACCACGTCGTCGTCGTGGAAGGTCACGCCGTAGGCGCCGAGCTCGGAGAGCCGATGCACCGACTCGACCGGATCCAGCGCCGGACGGGTCGCGTCGCCGAACGGGTCACGCGCCGGCCAGCCAACCGTCCA
>Ga0137412_10000759_pt1 | contig 23853 bp, 21 predicted proteins | sample CZODoug2_1_16fun_FD_122160 | JGI IMG/M metagenome (GOLD analysis project Ga0137412, IMG submission 122160) | Vadose zone soil fungal communities from Angelo Coast Range Reserve, California, USA - CZODoug2_1_16fungal (Hybrid Assembly) | ecosystem: Environmental > Terrestrial > Soil > Vadose zone... | reverse complement strand
ATGTGCGCCGACGACGCCGCGGCACGGCGGTTCGGGACCAGACCGCTGCTCGCCGGCCTGCTCACTCTGGCTGGGCCGCAGCGCTTACCCGCCGACGGGCTCGCTGCCGCGGGCACCGCGGTGCTCGCACGCGCAGTGCGGCTAGCCGATCCGGCCCAGCCGGGGATGCAATGGCGGCAGCGCATCGCCCTTGGGGCAACGATGGCCTCGACGGTCAGCGCGCCCGCGGTGATCGACTTGCTCTGTCACTGATCGACTGCTGCGAATGCGCTATCGACGTCGTGACACGTGGATGGGTCGACCGAGGCCGACGAGGGCCGCTTCTGCGAGGGTTTCACTCATCGTCGGGTGTGGGTGGATCGTCGATGCGATGTCTTCGAGGTTGGCGCCCATTTCGACGGCGATGGACGCTTCGCTGATCAGTTCGGTGGCGTGGGGGCCGATGATCTGAGCGCCGAGGACGACACCGGACTCCTTGTCGAATGTCCAGTGGGTGGCCCCAAGGTCGTCGGCGAGGGTCTGTGCCCGACCGGAGGCCGCAACGGGGAAGGCGGCAGTGTCGGCGGTGTATCCAGCAGCGATCGCGTCGTCGATGGTCAAACCGGTCGTGGCGACTTCGGGGTCGCTGAAGACGACGGCGGCGATGGTGAGCGGGTTGAACTCCGCACGGTGCCCGCTGAGGGCCTCGGCTGCGACGTGGGCTTCGGCGCTCGCCTTGTGCGCAAGTGCGGGGCCGTCGGTGATGTCGCCGATCGCCGCAATTCGCTTGGTCACCAGCCGGTCGGGCCCAACTGAAAGCAAGCCGCGTGCGCCCGTGGTGATACCGACCGTGTCGAGGCCGACGTCATCGGTGTTCGGAAGCCGACCGACTGCTACGACGACGATCTCGACGTCGAGGTGTTCGGTCCCAGTGCTGGTCTCGAGGGTGAGGCGATGTCCGTCGTCACCGGTCACGGTGGTCGAGGTCAGCACCGATGCGGTCATGGCGCGAAGCCGTTTGGCCACGAGATCACCTGCCTGGCATCCGATGCCGGGAAGCAGGGATGGTTCGGCTTCGATGATGGAAACCTCGACACCGAGTTTGGCCAGGGCGGTGCCGAGTTCGACACCGATGTAGCCGCCTCCGATGACGGCAGCACTGCGAGGCAAGGCCGTCAGGGCGAGCACGTCGGTTGAGTCGAGTATGCGCGTGCCGTCACGGGGCAGGATTGCCAGTTGAACGGGTCGAGAGCCGGTGGCCAGGATGCACGACGTGAACTGCAGATGACGTGGTGGTCCGTCCGAGCGTTCGACGACACCTTGGTCGGGTCGGCTGAATCTGAAGTAACCGGTGTGGATCTCAACGCCTGCGGTCGTCAGCAGGTTTCGGACTCCGCCGTTGAGCTTGGACACGATGGCGGACTTCCACGCCTGAAATGCCACCATGTCGATCTGAGTCCCTGGCTGCGGGAGCCCCCGCGTCGCCCACTCGGCACGGTCGTGCACGCTGGTTGCCAGTTCGATCAGTGCCTTGGAGGGTATGCAGCCGACGTTGACGCAGACGCCGCCAAGGCCTGCTGGTCCGTCGGCGTCGACGAGGACGACCTTGCGTCCCAGTCGTGCCGAAGCCAGAGCGGCGGTGTAACCGCCTGGACCTCCACCGACGACGAGCATATCGACGCCTTCGGGCATCTCTCCGACGACCACGTGAATTCTCCTCTGTCAAGCCATGATTGAGGCGCTGGGTTGGTGCACTCCTAGTCGAGCAGCAGCAGCGGCTGCTGCAGGGCTTCGGCGATGTCGCCGACAAGGGCTGCCAGATGTGCGCCGTCGTTGATGCGGTGATCGGCGGCCACGACGATGGGCAGAACGGGCCGGACGGCAGGTTGACCGTCGACGGGGATCACTTGGTCGCGAATGCGGCCGAACCCCGCGATCGCCACCTCGGGGTGTCGAATGATCGGCGTGCCGAGCCATGTCCCGAAGGAACCAAAGTTCGTAACCGTGAAGCCGGCGCCACCGAGTTGGTCGGGGCTGGCCGAGCGGGTGCGGGCCAGCTCGGCCACACGGTCGATTTCGACTGCGACCTCGCGCAGCGTCAAACGGTCGACCTCACGCACTGTGGGAACGATCAGGCCGTCGTCGGTCGCGGTCGCGATCCCGATGTTCACCGCCCCGTATTGGGTGATCTCTTCGCGCTCGGCGTCGTAGGTGGCGTTGAAGCTGGGATGACGGGTGAGCGCTCGCGCGGTGGCCTTGACCAGGAATGGCAGCACCGACAGCCGGATCCCGTCGCCCTCGATGCGTGCTTTGAGGATGGTGCGTGCCGTCAGCAGCGCACTGGCATCGATCTCCCGGAATTCGGTGACGTGGGGGATCTGCAGTGATTGAGTCATCGACTTGGCGATCTGTCGCCGCAATCCACGCAGCGTAATCACGGTGTCCTGCAGCGCCTTTCGATGCGTGGCGGGTGTCTCCTGGGGCGCCTCGGCCGCGGCGCGCACGTCGTCGGCCTGCACGCGACCGTGCGGCCCTGTGGCCGTGACTGCTGCGAGATCGACGCCAAGCGTCACTGCAAGGCGTCGAGTGCTTGGGCTTGCCAACCGTCGCTGGGGTTGGCCGTGGGCGGTCGGGGAGGTGTTCGCGGCGGGGGCGTCTACACCTGTGTGGACGGAGATCAGGATTGCGCCGACTTTCACGATGTCGCCGACGTCCGCGTGGAGGTCGGCCACGGTGCCGGCGAAGGGGGAGGGCAGTTCGACTTGGGATTTGTCGGTCTCCACGACCACGACGGCCTGGTCCTCGGTGACGGCGTCTCCGGCGGCCACCAGCCACTGGACGACCTCCGCTTCGGCGATTCCTTCACCGACGTCGGGCATGACGAAATCTCGTGCGGCGCTCATGCAGTCACCGCCATCAGATCCGCGACCCCGCTGACGACGCGGGCGGTGTCGGGCACGTACATGTCTTCGATGCCTGCCAGCGGATAGGGCGTGTCTGGAGCGCTGATGCGCAAGATCGGCGCTTCCAGGCTGTAGAAGCAGGATGCTTGGATGGTTGCCGCGATTTCGGCGCCGAATCCCCCTGTCAGTGGCGCTTCTTGGACGATCACGGCACGCCCGGTGTGCGACACCGCTGCGGTCAACGTGTCGATGTCGAATGGCACCAGTGATCGCAAATCGACGACGGTGGCCTCGATGCCCCTCTCGGACAGCTCATCGGCGGCGTTAAGGGCCAGCCCCACGGCTGCCGACCAGGCGACGATGGTGACGTCGCCACCCTCGCGGGCGATCCGGGCACGACCGATCGGGACTGTGAACCGCCCGTCGTCCACCTCGTCCTTCTGGAGTCGGTACCCCTTGAGGGGTTCGAGGAACAACACCGGGTCGTCATCTTGAATGGCCTGAGCAAGAAGACCTTTGGCGTCGCGCGCGGTAGCAGGTGCGACTACCTTGAGTCCCGGTACGTGGGTGTAGTACGCCTCGAACGCATCCGAGTGCATCTCGGGAGTGCGAACGCCGCCGCCGAACGGTGCGCGGATGACGATGGGGACGGCGAACCGACCCTGCGATCGGTACCGCATCCTGGCAACCTGCTGGCCGATCTGATGGAATGCCTGGTGAGCGAAGCCGAGGAACTGTATCTCGACTACTGGGCGTAAACCGCTGAGCGCCAGCCCAATTCCTGATCCGACGATGACGGCCTCCGCCAGTGGCATGTCGACCACACGGTCGGGTCCGAACTCGGCAAGCAGCCCGTCAGTGGCGCGGAAGACCCCGCCCAAGGCGCCGACGTCCTCACCGATCACCAGAATTGACTCGTCACGGGCCATCTCTTCGCGCAAGCATCCGCGGATGCTCTCGACCATTGTCTGTGCGGTCATGACTCAGTTGTCCTCGTAGGTGCTGATCCATCGGGCGCGTTGTTCCTGGCCCAGCGGGCCCGTTGTTCATTGAGCCGATCGGGCGGGACCGCGTAGACGTGATCGAAGAGCGCGGCGTGACCTGCAGGAGGGGTCTGTCGCGCGACGCCCAACGCGCGTTCCACTTCTGTGGTGCACCGCAGGCGAATCCGTGCGGCGAGTTCCTCGGTCCAGACGCCTCGGGCGGCGAGAAACGTCTCGACTCGCTGGATCGGATCGGTGCCTGCCCAGGGGGCCTCGTCGTCGTCGGTGACGTAGCGAGTCGGATCGTCTGCGGTGTTGTGCGCGCCCGCGCGCCAGGTCAACGATTCGATCAGGGTGGGGCCATCACCGGCACGCGCACGGCGGACCGCCTCCTGCATCACGGCATTGACGGCGAACAGGTCGTTGCCGTCGACGAGGACGCCGTCGATGCCGTACCCCGGTGCCCGTTCGGCAAGGGTGCGGGCCGCGGACTGGGCGCGACGTGGTGTGGAGATCGCCCATCCGTTGTTCTGCAGGAAGAAGATGACTGGCGCCTTGCGCAGTCCCGCGAGGTTCAGTGACTCGTGAAAGTCGCCTTCGGACGAGGCGCCGTCTCCGACGAAGGTCGTCACGACACCGTCGAGCCCCTGGTGGCGCAGGCCCCAGGCCAGCCCAACGGCTTGGGGCAGTTGGGCGGCCAGCGAGATCTGGATCGGCAGGACGTTTACGTCGGGGGGTATGACACCGCCGCCCGGGTGGCCCATGAAGTACAGGGCGAAGTTCTCCAACGGCAAACCTTGCCTGAGTAGGGCTGGCAACTCGCGGTACTGCGGCACCACCCAGTCGCGCCGCGGATCGAGTGCGCTGGCGGCGCCAACGACCGAGGCCTCCTGCCCGCGGACCGAGGAAAAGGTGCCAAACCGGCCCTGGCGCTGCAGCTTCGTCGCCTTCTCATCAAAGGTGCGAGCCAGGATCATCAGTTCGAGGGCTTCAAGGGTGGCGTCGTCCTTCATCGGGGCGGCCTCCGCGGTGAGTGTGCCGTCCTTGGTGAGCACGGAATACGGCTCGACGGCGACCGAGGCCGGCTGGAAGCGGTGCGACTCAGACATGGCGGCGAGAACCCGCGACGCCGGTCGCCACTTCTGAGAGCTCGAGTAGTTCCGTTGCCATGTCGATGTACCCCTTCTCGCATCGGCGCCGCCACGGCAAGTCAGCGACTTGCTTGCAACCGGCGCTCTCTCACCAACGACCTACATCATTGCCGCATGCGTTCATGCATGCAATACTGCATTCATAGTAACGGACAGGGCGTACCAGCGGCGCCCAATCGCGTTCACCGCGGAGAGGTTTTGACGCCAACGATGGAATCTCCACTGACGGCCCCGAGTCCTGCCTTCATCGGCGCGGGGCAGCGCAGCGGCCGCTTCGTGGCCAGGCCCGGGCAGGTCGCCTACGGCTATCCGATCGGAATGCTGTGTGCGCAATGGAATATCGCGTTCATTCCCGGCGATCTGAACCATGCGGGGACCTTCGACTTCCCGATGCGCTACCTCGACGTTCCCGACGTCTCCGGTGCCCAGATCCTGCGCGGTGACGGCGACGCCTTCGTCGCCCGATTGACCACGGCAGCCAAGCAATTGGAAGCCGAGGGCGTCCGCGCGATCACCAGCAACTGCGGCTTCATGGCGGTGTGCCAGGACGCGATCGCCGGTGCGGTTGGCGTACCGGTGTTCATGTCGAGCCTGCTACAAGCCCCGTTGCTGTTGACGATGCTCGGTGCCACCAGGAAACTCGGCGTGCTGGCCGCCAACTCCGCGGCGTTGACGGCATCGGTCTGGCGGGCCGCCCGCGTAACCGACACCGACCGGGTCGCAGTGCAGGGCTTGGAACAGTACGACCACTTCCGATCGGTGATCCTCGAAGAGCACGGCGTGCTCGATCTGGGCACGCTCACCGACGAAGTGGTGCAGGCCGCGGTCTCCCTTGCCGCCCGCGAACCCGACGTCGGCGCATTCCTGCTCGAGTGCAGTGACCTACCGGTGTACTCGCGCGCCATCCATGAAGCGACCGGTCTACCGGTCTTCGACTGGGCGTCGTTCATCGACTACGTCCACCGGGCCGTGGTCCCTCGGGCCTACTCCGGAATCTACTGAGAGGAAATATATTTCATGTCGGGCGTCACCATCATCAACCCGTCGTCGTTCGGGCCCGCACTGTTTCCCTACTCGCAAGCCACCGTGGCCAACGGGTTCGTGTTCGTGGCGGGTCAGGTTGCCCTCGACGACGACAACGAGGTGGTCGCCCCAGGCGATGCCTACGAGCAGACCAAGGTCACGCTGGATCGGATCGCGCGCGTACTGGGCGAAGTCGGGGGCACGCTGGCCGACGTCGTGACTGCCACGGTCTTCGTCCCTGGTCTCGAGCACTTGCCGGGATTCAACAAGGCATGGGAAGAGGTCTTCGGCACGCACCGACCCGCACGCGCCACCGTCGTCGCAGGCCTACTCATCGACGGGCTGGTCGTCGAGGTGCAGTCGACCGCCGTCCAACGCGGTGCCTGATCGGAGTTCGAACGTGAAGACAGTTGTCATCGGCGGCGGCGTAATAGGCGTCACCACCGCCTATTACCTGGCTCGGCGCGGCCACGACGTCACCGTGGTCGAGCAGCGTAGCGAGCTGGGCCAAGACGCCACCGGCGGCAATGCCGGATTGATCGCGCCGGGACATTCGTTTGCGTGGGCGTCGCCGCAAGCACCCCGGATGCTGATGAGGTCACTGCGCGGGGAAGCGACCGCCATCAGGGTCAAGATCAACCCCGATCCCCGGTTCCTGTGGTGGGGCGTGCAATTCCTGCGCGAGTGCACCAGTACGCGGGCCCGCGCCAACACACTGGCCAAACTTGCGCTCTGCCAGTACAGCCAAGCCGAGATGGATCGCGTTGCCGCCGAGGAGGAGATCGACTACCAACACGTCGGCAAGGGCGCGGTCTACGTCTACCGCGACGAGAAGGATCTCGAACTCGGTCTGGCCAAGATGCAGCTGTTGGCCGAGAACGGCCAACGGGTACGCCGCCTGAGCACCGAGGAACTCGTCGCTCTCGACCCGGCGTTTGCCGCGGCGGCCCCGAAGCTCACCGGCGCGATCCACGGCGTCACCGATGCCACCGGCAACTCCGAGGAATTCACCCGCCGACTGGCCGAGGTGTGCCGCGACCGCTTCGGGGTCAAGATCGACGTCAATGTCACCGCTCGTCGCCTGGTGACGACACACGGCCGGGTTACCGCCTTGGCGACCGACCAGGGTGACTACCGCGCCGACAACTACGTTGTGGCACTTGGAATCCAAAGCGCGGCGCTGGCTCGCACCGCGGGAATGGCGCTTCCGGTGTATCCAGCCAAGGGCTACTCGCTGACGGTGGACGTCGCAGATCCCAATGCGGCACCCACCGTCGGTGGTGTCGACGAGAAGACGCTGGTGGCCTGGTCGAGGTTCGGCAATACCCTGCGGATGTCGTCGACAGCAGAGTTCGCCGGTTACGACCGCGGTTTCGGCAGGGGAGACTTCGACAACATCTTTGCGGTTGCGCGCGAGCTGTTTCCGGGAGCAGCCGACTGGGACAGCGCCCGCATGCGGTCGTGCATGCGGCCGATGACACCGGACGGCCCGCCGATCATCGGCGGTGCGAAGAAGCACGCCAACCTCTACTTCAACACCGGGCATGGCCACATGGGGTGGACCATGTCGTGCGGTTCGTCCAAGGCGATGGCCGACATCATCGAGGGCCGCGCTCCGGCGATCGACACGTCTGCCTTCACCGTCCGCCGGTGGCGGAAGTGAGGTCAGCCCGCGTCGCCCTGGTCACCGGTGGGGCCCAAGGCATCGGCAAGGCCATCAGCGCGAATCTGGCCAAACGCGGCTACACCGTGGTGATCACCGGCCGCGATGCCACCGCCGTCGATTTCACGGTGCGTGAAATCGGTTCTAGTGCCCGAGGTTTGACGATGGATGTCACCTCGCCGAAAAGTGTCGACGACGCATTCGACCTGGTGGAGGAGACCGTTGGTGCGGTCGGCGTGCTAGTCAACTGCGCGGGCGTCATCGTTCGCTCGCCCGCCGAAGACTACGACGACCAACAATGGCGCCAAGTGATCGACACCGACCTCAACGGGGCCTTCTGGTGTGCGCGCGCCGCGGCGCGCCAAATGCTGCCTGCCGGTGGCGGATCCATCGTCAACATCGGATCGATCGCCTCGGAGACGGGGCTCGCCGGGCGGGCGTCCTACACGACGGCCAAGGCCGGGCTGTCCGGGATGACCCGGACCCTGGCGCTGGAATGGGCTGAGCGCGGCATCCGCGTCAACACGGTGGCGCCGGGATGGACCCGCACCGAGATGGTCCAGACCGGGTTCGACACCGGCACGCTGTCGGAAACCGCACTCACCGGCCGGATACCGCTGCAACGCCTTGCCGAGCCAACCGAAATCGCCGCAGTCGCAGGGTTTCTCGCCTCTGACGAAGCGAGCTACCTCACCGGGCAGGTGATCGTCGTCGACGGCGGCTTCACGATCAATGGCAACTCGCCGTGAAGTCCGTCGGTTCCACTGCAACATGCACCAGTGAATGCGATACTGCATGCACCAATTGGAATTGGAGACTCCCATGCGATACCTAGAAACTCTGCGGCTAGGCAGGCTGGCCTTCGCCGCGCTGGGTGTGGTGGTGGTAACGGCCGCGTGCGCGGCCGGTGGAGAGCAGTCCCCCGCTGCGACCGCCCTGCCCGAACCCAACGCCGCGCTGCAGGGCACCGTGGTGATCGGGGCGGTGCTTCCGCTCACCGGTACCAACGCCACGATCGGCAAAGACCAGAAACGTGGCATCGATCTTGCGGTCGCCGACATCAACAGCCGCAACGGCGTTCTCGGCAAGCGACTCGAAGTGAAGGTCGAGGATTCCGAGGGCCGAGCGGACGCGGCGATCCAGGCGGCACGCAAGCTGGTAGGTGTCGACAAGGTGCCTGCCGTCATCGGCGAGTACTCCTCCGGCATCACAATTCCGCTACAGCAGTTCCTGCAGAGCTCCAACGTCGTCGGGGTCAACTCAGGCAGTTCATCGACCGAGATCCGAAATACCGGCCCGCTGCAGTTCTCGGTGATCGGTCTCGATGACGTCGCGGGCGCGTTCACCGCCAAGGCGCTGCGCGACAAGGGGTATCAGACGATCGCGGTGCTGGCTCCGAACAATGCCTATGGATCGGGGATCGTCAAGTCGGTGAGCGCGGCGTTCCAGAAGCTCGGGGGGAAGGTCACCACGAGCGGGTTGTACAACGAGGGCCAAGCCGACTACCGCCAGGAGTTGCAGCGGCTGCGCGATTCCAATCCCGATGCCTACGTCTTGACCACCTACGGCAAGGACGGCACCACGATCAACTCGCAGGCGTTCGAACTGGGCATGACCGACAAGCCGGTATTCGACATCTATCTGTCCCAGGACGTGCCAGACGCCGATCCAGCGTCAGTGCAGGGTCGCGTCGGCATGGACGTCAACTCCATTGCGGCATCGGGCAAGGCCTACCAGGAGAGCTATCGCAAGGCCTTCGGCGAAGAGTTCATCTCGTCGTTCAACGGGTTGAGTTATGACGCGGTATCGCTGCTCGCCGCGGCCATCGACAAGGCCGGTGGGACCGACCCTGCGGCCATTGCCGCAGCCTTGCCGCAGGTTTCGGACACCTTCGTCGGAGTAACCGGTCCATTGAAGTTGGATCAAGATGGCCAGCGTGTCGACCAGCCCTATGTCATCGCCACCGTCGACGACGGTCGCATCGTGCCGCAGTGACGGATCGCCGACGATGATGGAAGTGCTGACCGACGCCGCCGTGCGCGGCAGCATCGTCGCGCTATTGGCGGTCGGATTGACTCTGGTCCAGGGCACGTTGCGGTTCGCGAACATCGCACACGTCGAGTTCGCGACGCTCGGCGCCTACGGTGCGGCTGCGCTGACCGGTGCCGGACTGACCTTGTGGGCCGGCTCGGTGCTGAGCATCGCCGGTGTCGCGGCGTTCAGTGTGGTGCTCTACCGGGTCGTCTTCCGACGGCTACTTGCCTCCGGCCCCATGATCGCGCTCATCGGGGCGTTGGCGGTGGGGATCATCGCACGGGCGTTGCTGCAGTTCGTCTTTGGATCTCGGCCGCTCAAACTGCCGGTGCCGCTGTCCCGGGGTATGTCGATCGGCGACGCGACGGTGACACCCAACCAGATCCGTCTGGTGGTAATCGCGGTGGTGTTGTTGGTACTGACTTTGGCGGTGCTGCGGTGGACCCAGCTGGGCCGCGCCATCCGTGCGGTGGCCGCCGACCCAGATCTGGCCGAGGTCTCCGGTCTCAACCGCGCCCGCATCGCCGACATGTTGTGGTTGGTCTCTGCCGGCCTGGCCGGCGCAGCGGGCATCCTGCTGGCGATGGACTCGGCCGTGGCTCCCGAGCTCGGGTTCAACCTGCTACTGCCGGTGTTCGCGGCGGCCATCGTCGGGGGCCTCGGCAGTGTGGCAGGCGCGATCGTGGCCGCCTATGCGATTGCCTTGGCCGAAGCGCTGATCCTGCGGATCGACTTCGGGTCCTTCGTCGACGGATTCGGCTACATCGCAGTGAGTTACCGACCGGCGGTCGGGTTCGTCTTGCTGGTTGCAATGCTGGCGCTGCGACCGCAGGGTCTGATGGGCAAGGCGGTGCGCCGTGGTTGAGTACCTACTGGGGCTCGGCGTTTTGGTCGCGGTCTACGCGATCAACGCCGTGAGCCTGAACCTGCAAGTCGGCGTAACCGGGCTGATGAACTTCGGCCAGGTCGCCTTCGTTGGCATCGGCGGCTACAGCGTGGCGATCTGCGGCCGTTACGGGCTCGGCTGGATCACCGGTTTCATCGTGGGTGCCGTGCTCGCCGGAGCGTTCGGTGCGGCGGTCGGCCGGTTGGGACGCACTCTGGCCAGCGACTACTGGGCCATCGCCACCCTGGCGCTGGCCGAGCTGATCCGGTTGGTGGTCCTCAACCAGGACCGACTCACCGGCGGACCCCAGGGCATCGGAGACATCACCGGAGTGTGGGGCAATCTGAGCGGTCCCGCCCGCGCGGTGGCCACGTTGGCCACCGTCGGCGTCTTGTTGGTGGTCGCGGCGCTCATCGCGCAGCGACTCACCGGAGGACAATACGGGCGGGTGCTGCGCACGATTCGCGAAAACCAGGACCTGGCAGCCAGTCTCGGACACGATGTAGTCAGCGCGAAGATCCGCATCATGGCGTTGTCGGCTGCGCTGGCATCGATCTCGGGAAGCTTCTACGCGATGTACATCTCGTTCATCGGGCCCTCGCAACTGCTGCCGTTCGCCACGTTCCTGGTGTTCACCATGGTCGTGGTCGGCGGTCTGGGCAACAACCTGGGCGCGGTCGCCGGCGCCGCGCTGATCGCCGTCCTCTACGACGTGACGCGCTTTCTGCCGCAGTTCATTCCGCTATCGGCCGATCAAGTCGCCAGCCTGCGCATCCTCGTGGTCGGCGTCGTCTTGCTCGCATTCCTGCTGACCCGCACCCGGGGACTCGTCCCCGAGACGATGAGGACCTTCGATGCTCGTCGTTGACAATGTATCGAAACGATTCGCAGGCGTCGCGGCAGTAGCAGGGGCGTCGCTGAAGGTGCAACAGCTCGAATCCGTCGGACTGGTAGGCCCCAACGGATCGGGCAAGAGCACGCTGCTGAACCTGATCACGGGTTTCGAGAAGCCGGACGGCGGAGTGGTGACCCTCAACGGGGTGCCCATCTCCGGCAGACAACCCTGGGACATCGCCGGGCACGGTCTGCGTCGCACCTTTCAGCGCGCCGAACAGCCAACGCGGCTCAGCGTCATGGAACTGATGTTGCTCGGCGGCAACCTCAAAGCTGGGGAAACGGTGCGTGCCAACATCTTTACACCGCGCCGGGTGCGTACCGAGGAACGCGAAGCCATAGACCAGGCGCGCGCACTGTTGACCCGACTGCAGTTGGACCAGCTGGCCGATCACCCCGGCGGCAAGCTGTCGGGCGGTCAGCAGAAGCTACTGGCGCTCGGCATGGTGCTGATGAGTCAGCCTCAGGTGGTGTTGCTCGACGAGCCGACCGCAGGGGTCAATCCGGCGCTACGGGTGCGCCTCGCCGAGCATCTACGCCAATTGCAGTCCGAGGGGCTCACCATTCTCGTCGTCGAGCACGACATGCGGTTCGTCGCCGACACCTGCGACCGCGTGTACGTCTTGGACAAGGGCACCGTTCTCACCACTTGTGCGCCCAGCGAGCTGGCGTCCAATCCTGAAGTCCTTGAGGCATACCTAGGCAAGGCGGGACGGATGCTGCCCAGCCTCGCCAACAACCCGAAGGAGGCCTCAGACCAGTGAGCGTCCGCCTGGAAGCGGTCACCGCCGGCTACGTGAAGGGCGTCCCCATCCTGCGCGGTATCGACCTCGTAGTCGCGCCGCAATCCATCACCACCGTGATTGGCCCCAATGGTTCAGGCAAGAGCACACTGCTGCGGGCGATCGTGGGCCAGGTCCCCTTCCTGGACGGGGTGATCCGCGTCGATGGCCAAGATCTACAGCACGCGGCGGTGCACCACCGGGTCATCGAGCACCACCTCGCCTTCGTCCCGCAGGTGGCCAATGTCTTCGGCCCCCTGTCGATCATCGAGAATCTCGAGATTGGCGGTGCCCGACTTCCAAAGCGTGAACGCCGGGCCCGCATCACCGAAATGCTGGATTCGTACCCGGATCTGGCTACCAAACGGCGAGCGCGCGCCGAGTCCCTCTCGGGGGGACAGCGCCAGTTACTCGCCGTGGCAAGGGCTTTGATGACTCGACCGACGACTCTGTTGCTCGACGAACCCTCGGCGGGCCTGTCACCGCGCATGATGGACGAGATGTTCGATACGGTGCGCACCATCCGAGACGAGCACCAGGTCACGATTCTGCTGGTCGAACAGAACGCCGCACAGTCGTTGCAGATCTCCGATCACGGCGTCGTTCTCGTTGCCGGGGAAGTCGCCGTCAGCGGGCCTGCAGAGGACATTCTGGCCAATCGCCGGGTCGGCGAGTTGTACCTAGGGTCGGCGTGATCAGCGAAAAGCCTTCAGTGTCACCGGAATGGCGTCAAGCACGTGCTGACGAGCCTCGTATGCCGCGCGGTCGGGGTCGCGGCTCTTGATGGCGTCCAGGATCCGGGCATGTCCGGCCACGGCGTCAGCGGCCTCCTGCGGGGTGTACAGATGAGCGATCCGGTGATTGAAGAACTGCTCGCTGTTGCGTTGATTGATCTGTGCCAGTCGTAGATTTCCTGCGGCCTCCACGATCGCCTGGTGAAACGCCGAATTGCGGTCTGCCAGAACGGTGCGGTGGTCGATTACCGAAATATCGTGAGCACCAAGGCTTTCAATGGATTCGATGGCCTCGTCGCTGGCGTGTTCGGCAGTTAGCCGAGCGGCCATGTCCTCCAACGCGGCGCGCACTTGGTAGATCTCGCGGATCTCCTCGGTGTTGTGCTCGCGCACGACGAAGCCACGCTTGGTGGCCTCGACCAGGCCCTCGGATGCCAAGAGGTGCAACGCCTCCCGCACCGGGGTCCTGGAAATCTGAAGGCGCTCAGCGACTTCGGCGGCAACAAGATGCTGATTTGGGCGGATGCGGCCGCGGATGATGTCCTCGCGAAGCTGTTGGAACGCATCCGCAGTCAGAGAAACCGCTGGTGGCATCGGATTACCGTCACTTTCAGAACTGGTAGCACCGCGTACGAAAGCATACATGCAGTTCCGCATGCAGAAGCGCGTGCAGCCGTTGCGTCGTCAGTCATCTGAATGCAATACTGCATGCAGAGGAGGCGCTCAATGGCGAGGATCGTGGTCGTAGGTGCGGGATTGTCGGGTCTCGTGGTCGGCGACGCGCGCTCCGCCGCAGGCGACGACGTGGTAGTGCTGGAGGCGCGTGAGCGCATCGGCGGTCGATTGTGGAGCGTGCACGGCGAACTCGCTGCCGGGCAGTTCGGCGAACTCGGTGCCGAGACGATGTACCGCGGGCACGACAACGTGTTGGCGTTGACCCGCCGCCTTGAGCTCGATGCGGTGGCGTGTGGGTACTTCGACCCTGCAGCGCCACCGATGCTGTTCGGCGGGCAGGCCCTCGACCAGGAGGCCCGCCGCGAGATCACCGGCTGGCTGCTCAGTGCGTATCGGGATACGCCGCCAGCGCCGTTCGAGAACCTCGAGGCGTGGACGGCACGATTGCATGCGCCCGCGGAGGTAGTCGCGTTCCTGACGGCATTCACGCAGTACACCCCGGTGACGTCGCTGCGGCACGCCGACGCGGCCGAGTTCGCTCGTCAGCTGTCCCACGACAGCGATTCCTATCGCATAGCCGGCGGTAATGACCTGTTGGCCAAGCGGTTAGCCGACGGGCTTGACGTGCGGTGCGGCCAACGGGTACGCGTGGTGGACTGGTCGGGGCCGAGTGTGCGAGTGGAAACCGACGACGAGGCGTTCGAGGCAGATCGCGTGGTGGTGACCGTGCCCGGCCCCTTGGTCGGCGCCCTGGGATTCTTCCCGGCGTTGCCGGCCGAGAAGGCCCGAGCGCTGGCGGAACTGACCTACGGGACAGCGGCGAAGGTGATCGTCCAGTACGCCGAGCGAGAAGTGGTCTCTTCAGCCGTGGGGCCGGGTTGCTTCACCGATGGCACCCCGCCGTGGCTTGTCGAACAGTCAATCCATCAGTGCGGGACGGCGATCCTGATCTCATCGCTGCTCGGTGGCGATCACGAGCCGGCCGTCATCGATGAAACTGTGTTCGCCGCCTTCGACGAGTCGGTGACGGCGCTGACCGGTGCGCCGGTGACCCGGTTGGAGCAGCTGGCGCACAGCTGGACCCGTGACGAGTTCTCCCGCGCCGTCGTGCGGGCACCAGTCGGTGATCAGCGCACCCGCATCCTGCCCGACGTGCAAAAGCCGTTGGGAGAGCGTGTCTTCTTTGCCGGTGAGCACACCGACGACAGGAAGGGCCCCGGCGGCCTGGAAGGTGCAGTGCGGTCGGGCCTGCGAGTGGCATCGGAGTTGGCGGACGCGGGTTAGACGGCGGCAGGCATGCGCGATTGGCCGATAAGGTGCGGCCATGCCCGTCGTCGAGGGTGCAGCGCGAACCCGTCCCTCCTGCCACAAATCCCATATTCACACACGAACAATAGTTTTGTGCAAGTTCGCAAGCTATCCTCGGTAGAAGCTGTGACCAGCCAACCTGAGAGGTATAGGGCGATGTCGTCGATCCCATTCTCATCGCAGGTCGACAATGGCGAAGTCGTACTCGACACCGACATTCCGATACAGGTTCAGATCTATCGCCAACTGCGCGCGGAGATCCTCGACGGTCTGTGGCTCGGTCGTGAGGGGTTTCCCGGCGAACGGGAACTCGCAGAGCGCTTCGGGGTCAGCGTCATCACATCACGTCGTGCGCTGGAACGGCTCGCACGGGAAGGTTTGGTCGAGCGCGGACGGGGGCGTCGCAGTCAGGCCACGTTCGTTCCCCCGGAACGGCCCACCGGCCGGACGTTTCGAATGTTTCCCCCGACCGAGGACCCACCCGTGTCGATGAAGCACAAGTTGATCGGCTGCGGTGTGGACATCGCTCCGGCCGAGGCATGCCGAGTCTTCGGGCTCGCTCCGGGTTCCCAACTGTGGCAAGCGCTCCGAGTGATCAGTGCGGGACGAAAGGTTCAGGTCGTCACCCATCATGTCCAGCCGATCGAGATCGGCGAAAAGCACACACTCGCCGACCTGAAGATCAGGCACATGATCCCCATGCTGCGCGACCAAGGAATTCAGTTGGCGAGAATGCGGCGCGAGATTCAAGCGACGAGCGCCACCCCGGTCACCGCGCATCACCTCCAGATCAGCGCGGGCAGTCCGGCCCTCATGGTGGTCCTGCGCATCGAAGACACCGACGGCAGGATCGTCGAATGGATGCGCGCCGTGGGTCGCCCCGATCGACCGATGGCGCAAGAGACACTCGACCTCGTCACCGGACTGTGGGACAACGCCTGATTCGTGCCTCGGGGTCGCATCATGGCGCCGACGTTTCCAAGGGCTCCTGGATTGGTGGCTGCGGCCACGGTTGTGGGAACGGTCGGCGTCGGACTAGCTGTGGCCACCAGAACCAGCGTCCGAGCAGGGCGGCGATGGACGGGGTCATGAACGACCGAACCACCAGGGTGTCGAAGAGCAAGCCCAACCCGACTGTCGTGCCGACCTGGCCGATCACGATCAACTTGCTGGAGGCCATCGACATCATGGTGAAGGCGAATACCAATCCTGCCGACGTGACCACGGAACCGGTACCGACCATGGCGCGAATGATGCCGGTGTTCAGCCCGGCGTGGATCTCCTCCTTCATCCGGGAGACCAGGAGCAGGTTGTAGTCCGCGCCGACCGCCAACAGCACGATCACCGCCATGGGCAGCACCATCCAGTGCAGCGGGATCCCGACGATGTGCTGCCAGAGCAATACCGAAAGCCCAAATGAAGCAGCCAAACTGAGCACCACCGTCACGATGATGGCCGCCGTTGCCACCACCGCCCTGGTGAGGACCAGCATGATGATGAAGATCAGGATCAGCGCAGCGACTGCCGCGATCAGCAAGTCGTAATTAGCTCCTTCTTGCATGTCCTTGTACGAGGCCGCGCTGCCACCAAGGTAGATCGTGGAGCCCTCCAGCGGCGTCCCCTTGATCGCGTCGTCGGCCGCGGCCTTCATCGGCTCGATGCGAGAGGTCCCTTCCTCCGTCAACGGATCACCCTGGTGAAAGATGGTGAACCGCACCGCATGGCCGTCCGGGGACAGGAACAGTTTGATACCCCGTTTGAAATCTGGGTTGTCGAATGCCTCCGGCGGCAGGTAGAACGAGTCGTCGTTCTTGGCCGCGTCGAATGCTTCGCCCATCGCTGAAGCGTTGTTCTGCGTGGCCATGGCTTGGTCTTGTTGGGTCTTTTGGATTTGATACTGGTTGAGCATCATCTCCTTTTGGTTCTTCATCGACTGGATCATCGACGGCATCAACGCGACCATCTGCGGTATCAGGGCGTCGAGGCGTTCCATGTCCGGCACGAGGTCCTCGATGTCATCGGTCATGGTGTCGACGCTGTCAAGCGCGTCGAAAACCGACCGGATGGACCAGCAGACCGGGATGTCGTAGCAGTGTGGTTCCCAGTAGAAGTAGTTCCGCAGCGGCCGAAAGAAGTCGTCGAAATCGGCGATGTGGTCCCGCATTTCGCCGACGTCACTGGACATCTTCTTCATCTTGGTCACCATGCTGTGCGTGACGTCGGCCATCTGTTGGGTAATGCCCATCATCTTTTGCATCGAGTCGATGGTGACCTGTAAATCGTCGGCCTGTTTGAGGATGTTCGCCACGTTCGTCTGGGTGTAATCGTTGGTCATGATCTGGCTGGTGCCGCTCATGCTGATCGTGTACGGAATCGTGCTGTGCTCGATCGGCGTTCCGTCGGGTCGCGTGATGGTTTGCACTTGAGCGACTCCGCGCACGCGGGCCAGAGCCTTGGCGATCTTGTCGATCACCAGGAAGTCGGCCGGATTTCGTAAATCGTGATTGCTTTCGACCATCAACAGGTCGGGGTTCATCTTGGCTTTGGAGAAATGCCGATCAGCTGCGGCGTATCCGATGTTCGCCGGTACGTCATCGGGGAGGTAGATGCGGTCGTCGTAGACGGTGTGGTAACCGGACAGAGTGAGCAGGCCGACCAGCGCCGCTGCGGTCGACGCGACGAGGACCGCGCCAGGCCACCGAACGGCAGCGGTGCCGACCCGGCGCCACCCCCGGGACTGTGCCACGCGTTTGGGTTCGAGCACGCGTCTGAATCGACTTGCGACGGAAATCAATGCGGGACCGAGCGTTAGCGCCATGGCCACCACGATCGACATGCCGACCGACAATGGGAATCCCATCGTCTGGAAGTAGGGGAGCCGAGTGAAATGAAGGCAGAGGGTCGCGCCCGCGATGGTGAGACCCGACGCCAGCACGACATGTGCTGTGCCCTCGAACATGGTGTAGTACGCCGACTCTCGATCTTCTCCTGCCCTGCGCGCCTCTTGGTAGCGGCCTATGAAGAAGATGGCGTAGTCGGTTGCCGCAGCGATGGCCAGGGTCACCACCAGATTGGTCGCAAACGTCGTCAGGCCAAAGGCGTCGTGGTAACCAAGAAATGCCACTAACCCTCGGGCACCGGCCAATTCGAGGACCACCATCGACAGCACGATGATTACCGTGACAATCGATCGGTAGACCAGCAGCAGCATCACGAAGATGACCGCGAACGTCACCAGTTCGATGGTTTGCATGCTCTTGTCGCCGACTTCATTCTGATCGGCCGACGTGACCGCGGGTCCGGTCACGTAGGCTTTGACGCCCGGTGGTGCCGGAATGCCGCTGGCGATGTGTTGCACGGCCTCCACCGACTCGTTGGCCAGGGACTCTCCTTGATCGCCGGCGATGTACACCTGGACGTAGGCGGCCTTGCCGTCGCCGCTTTGTGCACCAGAAGCCGTGAACGTGTCTCCCCAGAAGTCCTGGACGTGCTGGACGTGTTTGGCGTCAGCCTTGAGATCGCGAACCATCTGGTCGTAGAAGCGGTGTGCGTCAACACCCAAGGGTTCCTCACCCTCGAGCACGATCATCACCGAACTGCTGGTGTTGTACTCCTTGAACACCTCGCCGACGCGTTTGGTCGCGATCATGGATGGTGCATCGTTGGGGCTCATTGACACCGCGCGCAGCTTCCCCACCGCTTCTAGCTGGGGGACAACGGTATTCAAGAGAGCGACGACGACGACCCATCCCAGTACGATCGGCACGGCAAACATGCGGATCATCCGCGGCAACCGCGACCGTACGGGCGGAATGACCTCGGTCGGGGCTTCCTCAGTGTCTTGTTCGCTCATGCTGACTTCACGAAGCAGAAGGTCGCGGCATTCATGCCTGTGGCGGTCCTCTCGTCTTTGACGTCGTCATTCACGGTGATCCGGCAGCCGATGCTGTCGCCGTCGCCTTGGGCGATGATGTTGGGAGTCGCTGCGGGCGCAGTCGTGCGCAACGTCAAGGACCACGGCAGGGTCGCGTGTTCGACCCGTTGCGGCCTCGAGTCGAGGTCGAGGTAATTGATCACGGCAGTCGCGCCGGATCCGAAGATCTCGTACTTCACCACCTTGGGGTTCGAGGACTCCGCGTTGTCGGACGATCCCCTCTGGGTCACCAGGACGGCATTCGAACCGAAGATGGACCGGATGTTCGTCACGACGACGGTGCCGAACACAACCGCTATCACGATGAGCAAGGGCAGCCATACACGCCTGAGGAATCTGGTCACCACGGGCGATCGCCCTCGGATCGTCGCGCCAGAAGCGCGCCGGCTTCGTCGGCAACCGTCGGTGGGCCAAGCGTGCGGCTGGCGTGGAACGTGAAGTGCTCGCCAGAGATCGCGCCGCTGAGGGTCAACACGTCCGGCACTGCGATTTCCATCGTGGTGTTGGAACTGGGCACCAGCAGCCCGATTCGGTGACTGGACACGACCTCTCCCGGTGATGGGCTCGCGGCAACGACGGCTGTCAGCTACCCGCCATACGGTAGGCGATTCCATGCTTGACAAGCAACTGTTCACATACGAATAGGTGATTAATGTATCTAACGTTCTGGCTGGCTGTGGCAGTCTGGCCGGCCGATTGCAGGCCGCCCATCCCGACCTAGACATGTAGGACGACCGTAATGGTCCGCCGACAGCGCGGAATCCAAAGCCGTTACCGGGCAGCCCAATTAGCCCGCAACCGTGGAATCAGCGCCCGGGCGTTCGCAGTCGGCTGCGTGAGCACACTTCGTACGTGGATCTCCATGTTGAGTATCGACGACTCGCAGTTCCGCAGCCAAGGCCGAAGATCACCACGGCGGCGCTGGTCGTGGACACGTCCGGCGAATGGGGCGTGTGCACCTGCGATACCGACACCATCGTCAACTCCCTTGCGTTGGTGGACAAGACCCGTCACACCCTGAAAGGCGACCACTACTTCATCGATCGACCCCGGCGCGCGACGAACTGTCCGACGCCATCGTCGGGTGGGTTGAGGACCGCCGATGGCGGTGGAGTGATCGATACGAAGTTATCGTCACTCGCACGGATGGTCGCGGCGATCGCACCGCTCGACGACTCACAGTCGAGTTGCCGCTCGAGCTCGTGGAGAATCGAGCCGGCGTCGCGGAGCTGTCCCGCGCGACGGCGACCATTTTGTCGAGGGTGTCCTCACGCGGGAGATGGCGGCCATCGGCTCGCTACGTCGTGGCGAGGTGCCGTACCGACGCTAGATTTCAGCAAAGAATATTTATTGGCGTTTGCAGTAAACAACGAAAACCGCAAGGACTTCATATCAAACACATATAAGTAACGCAGGCAACACTCGTTCGGCGTGACGGAATTCCATACCGATACCGTTTCGACATTTCCCGAAAACGCGAAAGCCGCGAAGCCACTTGGTGTCCAAGTGTCTCCGCGGCCTCGAGTCGGCTATGCGTGCGTGGGTGGTGGCCACCCGCTGCGCGGCCCTCAGTTTCCGAAGAAGGGGGCTGGTGACGAGAACTCGCCGTAGCTCCGCGCCTTCGACACGTGAGGAGGTGTGACCTGGATGGACACGCTGCCAGGCGATTGAGTGGTGGTGGCGGTGCCCCCAGGATTGGTGCTGGTGATCGCGTTGGCGGCCGATGCACCGGGTGCTCCGGCGATCGCTGCCGCTGCGGCTCCGGTAGCGAGCATCGTGGCGATGTAACGTAGCTTCATGTCATTCCCCTTGTTTGATTGCTTTACTTGATGGATGTGCAACCAGTGGCCGATTCACGTGCTTCTGGTAGATAGGCCAGCTGGTTACAAATTCCAATCTAATGGCGTTTCTCCGATTGCCCAGGCCTTCATACGAAACGCAAATCTTGAACCTGAAATGGGTGGCAATGGCAAACACAGCGTCCTGGCACTGGCAGTCCTAGGAAAACCCGGCTACTGCCTGACCATCCGAATTTGGCCGAGACTCGACCCGTGGAAACGACCAACGGCACCATGCTGATCACCGGCCCGACTGGCGGGCTCGGGCGGGCCGCGACGCTCGCAATCGCCAACCGGCCTGAGCCCGAACGCCCCGACTTGCTGCTGGTCGGCAGGCCCGGTCGCGCGCTGACGGAGGTGGCCGAGGAGGCCAGGGCAGCAGGGGCGACCGTGTACGAGATCGGCTGCGACCTTGCCCGACTCGCCGACGTGCGCGCCGCGGGCCGGAGGGTCAGGGATCTCCTCGACGCCGACGCGGTGCGCCCGCTCCGCGGATTGGTGGCCAACGCGGGCGTCATGGGCGTCGACACCCACGAGGCCTCAGCGGACGGTTACGAGCTCACCTTCGCGGTCAACTACCTCGCGCACGCACAGCTCATCGGCGACCTCCTCGGCTCTTTCGCCGCTCCGGCGCGGATCGTGCTGCTGGGTTCGAACACCTACCACCAGAACGTCTTTCGCCGGATACTGAGAGTTCCGCCCGCATCCTGGCGCGACCCGATCGAGCTCGCTCGACCCGCTGCACCCGACGCGCCTGCGAGTTTCAACCAAGCCGGGATCGCCTACTCCAACGCCAAACTCGCCGTCCTCTACTACGCCCATGAACTCCAGCGGCGAGCGCCCTCGGGGGTCACCGTGGCAGTGTTCGAACCGGGATTCATGCCGGGTACCGGCCTAGCTAGAGATGTGGGCCCCGGCATGCAGCGGGTGGGGCGCGCGATGCAGGCGATCCCCGGTGTTTCATCGCCGACGCGATCGGGTCCGGCGCTCGCATCGATCGTCCTCGACGACCGCTGGGCGCACCTCAGGGACGGCGCATTCGTCGTCAAAGACGAAGAGCGCCAAGTAAAGCCGTTCGCGCAGGATCCAACTCGCGAGGCAAGGCTGTGGGAGGCCACGGCCCAACTCCTGAGCTTCAACTCGTAGCGGACCCGGAGTGCGGCAAGACCGGGATCGCGCCGGCTACTCCATTCCGGAGCGGCCGGGCGTCCAGAAGGGTTTGGTGCGGATGTTGCGTCGATCCCACCCGCGTTCGATGACCAGTATCTTCCTCAGGGATTGGATGGTGCGGGCTTCCCCGGCGAGGTAGGCGACGCCCGGATGGTCGGGCAGCTGCAGGGCACGCAGGGCCCCTGCGAGCACGACGGAGTTCGCGGCCGAGGCGTCGCCGCGCTCGACGTGGGTCAGGGGCCGGGCCAGCGGAAGGTGGTCGGCGTCGGTCGCGCCCTCGATCACGCCGTGGACTTCGGCGGTGGAGGGTAGGGATCGCAGCATCGCGGCGAACGCGACCGACGCCGTTTCCTCACCCGCGAACAGGTGGTAGGTCGCGTCGTGTTCGATGACGAGGTTGCCCTGCGGCCGGGTGATGTTGACGGAATCCCCGATAGTGGAGGCAGCCGCCCAATGCCTGGCGGGCGTAACGACTTTCGGGTCACCGGCGTGATCGAGCATCACGATGTCGAGGGTGCCGACGTCGGGGTCTGCATCGTAGATGGAATAGGTGCGCAGCGCGTCGTGTGCGTGAAGGCGCAGAACCGATTCCAGGAGACCGGCGACCTGCAGCCGAATGTGCTGACCCGGCGTCCACTTCAATCCCTGCAGTCGTAGACCTTGCAATCGGACGCGGCGCATCCGTGGTGTCAGGTCTTCGATCTCGCTGACGGTTGGGGACAGGAAGACCGCGTCGCGCAGTGTGTTGAGAAGCGGGATAGCGTCGATGAGCGTTGCCAAGGGGTTCTCCTAGAGCGATGCCGATGCAGCAGATTAAGGTAAGGCTACCCTAATTACCGATTCCACGGAGATGCTCGCACGTTCAGGGGCGCAGTGTCCTGAGTAATTGGTTCGGGTGCGGCCGCTTGTCGGGCTCGTGTCGTGTCAGAACGGTGGCAGGTCTTCGTCGATGGCGCGTTGGTTGCGTTGGCGTTCGGTGTGGAGTCGTTGGGCGGTTTGTTGGGTCCGGCTGTGCTTGCGGGTGGGCATGGTCAGGCCGCGTTCGGGTGAGCTGGTGGCCGCTGGTGGTGTGGCGGTGCCCGCCGGCAACGGTGTGGTGGTGTCCCATCGCGGGAAGTGCATTCTGGCGCCCGGTGGTCGGGTGTAGCGGTGTCCGGTGGGACTGATCCACACGATGGTTCCGTCGGACAGCTGTTGGTCGGTCCAGCCGGTCGGGCCGATCCAGAAAGTCTTGAGTAAGTGGTGTTTTCGGCAGAGGCATTTGACGTTGCCCGGATGGGTCAGCCCGCCGGGACCGTGGGGTGTGGTGTGGTCGAGGTCGCAGTGTTGGGCGGGGCGCTCGCAGTAGGGGAAGCAGCAGGTTTGGTCTCGGTTGCGCACGAAGCGCGCCAACGCGGCCGACGGTCGGTAGCGCGGTTCGGTACCCAGTTGGGCGGGGTTCGGTACTGGGCGCACGGGAGCGCCCAGGCGGATGAGTTCGGCCAGCAGCGGGGTGGGCACGATCGCACCGCCGGCGATCACCGCCAACCCCGAAGTGGTGCAGCCACGTTCGGACTGTGGCAGATGATCCGACGGTCCGGGCTCGGGCTCGGGTGCTGGTTCTGGCTCAGCTGCTATCCCGTGTTCCGGTCCAGGGGTTGGTGTGTCGGGCATCGGCCCCGCATTCGGTCCTGGGTGCGGTGGTGGGGGTGCTGGCCCTGGGTCGGGCGGTGGTGGTCCCACGTCGGGATCATTGGGCCCTGGGTCCGGCGGTGGTGGTCCCACGTCGGGGGGTTGGTCGGTGAGGATGTGGATGACGATGGCGTCGGCGCGGGCATCGGGTCCAGGCGCGGTGCAGTCGGGGCGTGCGCAGGTGCAGGGCAGGTGGGTGCCGCGGGCGCTGAGCACGCCGAGGGC
>Ga0137412_10000758_pt1 | contig 23863 bp, 16 predicted proteins | sample CZODoug2_1_16fun_FD_122160 | JGI IMG/M metagenome (GOLD analysis project Ga0137412, IMG submission 122160) | Vadose zone soil fungal communities from Angelo Coast Range Reserve, California, USA - CZODoug2_1_16fungal (Hybrid Assembly) | ecosystem: Environmental > Terrestrial > Soil > Vadose zone... | reverse complement strand
CGGCGATTGATGGACATTCCGGAGATCAAGGGAATCAAGCATTCTTCGCTCGACCGGCTGATCGAGATGGAGCGGCTCGCCCTTCGAGACGCGCACCGGCCGGATTTTCGCATCTACACGGGAAACGATCTAGGCATCAACATGATCGAGTACGGGTCGGACTATTTGCTGGGGCTCGCGACGTTTGCTCCGGAGAAATTCGCGGAGCGCGACCGGCTCTGGGAAACCCGTGATCCCAGGTACTACGCGCTGTCGGATGCGTTGCAGTATCTGGGCAATGTGGCATTCCGCGAACCGGTTCCCGCTTACAAACATTCCGCTGCGGTGTTCCTACATCGTGTTAGGCGAATCCCCTCTCACCTGACACACCCGAGAAACCCAAAGCGCCCGCCTTGGGAGGCAGAGATGTTGGGGGACTGTGCCCGACGGCTGGGTTATTCAAAGATGGGGGATTCGTGACGAGACGGTCGTCAGTCCTCAGTTGGGTGGGGGGGCCGCACAAATAGAAATCCTAGGAAGGATTTCTGTCCGAGGGAGCACGCGGCCGAGGAACCTCTCCCCACAGCGGTTGAGCCGGTGTGTGCCCTGAGAGAAAAAGAGTTGAGTTCGGTTGATGGAAAAATGCACTTCTGAGTTTAGACCGCACCGACAGGCTAGGGACCCGCATATGTAACTGGTAATAAGTATAGCATGGGATAATCGAAAATCAAATGAAAAACGGGTATTAACTCAGTTTCCAGGAGCCCGGTAATACGTTCTCGAAATACGAGCCGGTGGCCGTCTCAAGCTCCCAGAATCCCAAGGGTGACCCGAATGCCGATGAGCCAGTTTCCGGTAATCCAAGCAGGCCGGGCTTGGTAGCCGGTCCCACCTTTGCTTCGTAGAGGGCATCCAAGACTTAGGGCCCATGCACAATTTTACTCGCCGCGAACTACTGAAACTCGGTGTCGGAACAGCCGTTGCAGAACTGGCGTCCTTGGGTTTGCACGGATGCGGCGGTGGTTCCGTCACTCCACCGCCGGTTCCTGGCGCTTGCTCCAAATTAACCGACATCGAACACGTGGTGATCCTGATTCAGGAGAACCGCTCATTCGATCATTACTTTGGAAGCTACCGCGGTGTGCGTGGATTTTCCGATCAAAGCATGGCGTTCCAGCAGCCCGATCCAGCGAACACCACGATCTCTCCCGTGGGGACACTCTTGCCATTCCGCCTGGATACCTCCACAACGAATGCAGCGTGCACGCACGACATCACCCACGACTGGGTACCACAGCACCAGAGCTGGGACAACGGTGCAATGGACGGCTTTGTGAGCTCGCGTCTTCCGATTAATTCCAATGATGCGGTATTGAGCATGGGCTACTACACCCGCGCAGACATTCCCTACTATTACGGCCTGGCCGATGGTTTCACGATCTGCGACAACTATTTTTGCTCGGTGATGGGCCCAACCGACCCGAACCGCCTCTATACGATGGCGGCATCCCTCGACCCGGATGGAAAAAACGGCGGCCCGATTCTGCAGACCATCGTCGCAAACCGCACCGCTCTTTACGGCCGCCTGACGTATACGACGATGCCCGAGCAACTTCAGGTCCGGGGAATTTCTTGGAAGGTATACTCATCGCCGGACGAGACTGTTCTCGGCGGGATTCTCTCGGATAATGTTCTTTCCTACTTCAAGAATTTTCAGGACCCTACCTCGGTGCTGTATCAGAAGGCATTCGGACCTCAGTTTCCCGCGGACTTCCTGGCCGATGTGGCGTCTGGGAATTTGCCACAAGTCTCCTGGCTGGTGGGGTCGATCCTGACCTCGGACCACCCGCCTTCGCCTTCCATCTTTGGCGAGAACATTCTTTCGCTCATCGTCGATGCTTTGACAGCGAACCCAGCACAGTGGGCCAAGACACTTTTGCTGGTCACCTACGATGAGAACGGCGGATTTTTCGATCACGTTGCGCCGGTGACGGCGCCCCCCGGCACGGCAGGCGAATATGTGACCGCGCCCGCGGTACCGGACCCAACGGTAATCGGCAGTCCAGCGATTACTGGGCCGATTGGATTGGGTTTTCGCGTCCCCATGGTGATCGTCTCGCCGTTCAGTCGAGGCGGGTTGGTGTCATCGGACCTATTCGATCACACTTCCGTGTTGCGATTCCTGGAGACTCGGTTCGGTGCGGAAGTGCCCAATTTGAGCGCCTGGCGCCGCGCGACGGTCGGGGATCTAACCAGCGCGCTTAATTTCAAGAAACCTGACCAGTCGATTCCGAATCTGCCGTCCACACTTCCGGCCATTCCGCAGGCGATTGTGCAGTGTGCCGCGAACCTGGCTGGAACGACTCCCTACTCAGTGCCAAGCCCGCAGACCGTTCCGACGCAGGAAGCTGGAACCGCGCCTCGTCCCAGCGGTGTGTGCTAGGCGGGAGCAATCCGGCGCCACTTCTCCGGTGACGCTAATTATCTGGACTTAGTCGCCTATCCAGGTGAAAGGCGGTTCGCCTATTGCCATTATGTGCGTCAGCATCCGGTTTTTGAGAAGGGCGAGCTCGGGATGAGCCCGGTGCTCGACTGTTAGCCGGAACGTATATCAGCAGCAATCGCGATCACACCGAACGATCCCAGCTAAATTGGACTCCATGCCTGGTCAACGCGTTCAGCAGCCTGCTCGCGCTCAGACGGTGGCGATACGATCGGGAGTCTTTGCGGCGCGGTAGATGGATTCGATGAGGGCGATGCTGCGGCGGCCTTCGAGGCCGTCACAGGCTGGGACGCGGTTCTGCTGGATGGCTTGGAGAAAATCTTCGAGGACGGCCTGGTGGCCGCGAAAATCGCTGACGACGGCGGTGGAAGCGCTTTGGTTTTCGTCGAGGGCGGCGGATTCGGTGGCGGCTGGGGTGTTTCGGAGATTGGCGGCGATGATGCGGTCGTGCTCGAGGATGACAGTGCCTTCTGAGCCGGAGATTTCGACGCGGCGCGGGTAGCCGGGGTAGGCGGCGGTGGTAGCGTGGAAAATTCCCAAGGCGCCGCCGGTGAATTCAAGGATGGCGGCGGCGGTGTCCTCGGCTTCGATCTTGTGAAGCACGGTGGCGGTGCGGGCTTGCACGCGAACGACATCACCGAGCAGCCAGAGGAGCAAATCTACGGTGTGAACGCCCTGATTGATCAAGGCGCCGCCGCCGTCGAGCGCCAGAGTGCCGCGCCAGCGCGAACTGGCGTAGTATTCGGGAGGGCGATACCACTTCACGCGGGCATCGAGGAATAAGAGCTTGCCAAGCAGGCCTTGATCGACCCAGTTTTTGAGTTGGCGAATGTGTGGCTTCAGGCGGTCCTGAAAAATCACGCCGAGATGGACGTTGGATTGTTTTGCGGCTTCGATGAGGATGTCGGCGCGTGCGGTGCTGATTTCGATCGGTTTTTCCGTTAGGACGTGCAGTCCTTGACGGGCAGCGGCGGTGCCTTGGGTGGCGTGGAGGCCGGAGGGACTGCCGATGACCACGAGATCCATGGGGCGATGTTCTAAGAACGCGTCAAAATCTTGATAGGGAGTGCCGCCGTGTTCGCGGGAGAGGCGGGCGATTTTTTCGGAGTTGGTTCCGTGGATGGCGGAGATTGTGACTCCGGGGATGGCGCGGGCGGCGCGTGCGTGGGTCTCTGTGATGTTGCCGCCGCCGATGAGGCCGATGTGGAAAGACATAAAGAGTTTTGAGTTTTAAGTAAGAAAGAAGGATAGTTGGAATTGGCGGTTTTGCCAAATGAGCCGATGCATGGGCGGTGGTAGTGACTGGTCGAATGCGCCGGCAGAGGATCAATTCGGAATCCTTCGTTTCGCGCCCCTTTTATGTAGTGTATTTTTGAACAGATAAGTAAACCCAGCGACGAGGGCTATGGCGGCAGGTCCAAGAATCCACCATGGCAGTGGAAAATGGACAAACAGCAGAACGATCGCCATGAAAATGCCGACACCGCGTATTAGCGTAACCACAACTAGCTAAAATAGGAGTATGCCAGCCGCAATATAGCAGATGGCCTCAGCAGTCTTTTTCATTCAACCTCTGCACAAGATTTACCTATATGGTCCCACGAGTTCGGCAGATTTCGAGCGCGAGCTATTGACATTGGAGGCAAATAATCAGTGATAGGCGGCAACGAACTCCTTGTAGGCGGCCTCGGTGGTGTCGGGCGTGGCGATAGCCGAGCTGATGAAGATGCGATAGCGGAAGGTGACGCTGGCATTGGGGGCTAGAGAGAAATTCAACTCTTGCTTGCCCTCGCTGAAGATTTTCTGGCCGAGGGGGTTGGCGGCGAAAAGGCCGTAGCCGCGGGCGTGCCAGTAGGTGGGGAAGCCGGGATTTGCAGGGTGGTCGAGAATGGTGATGGTGACGGGCTCGTCGCCGACGAGGCCGCTGAGATTGCACCAGCGGCCGCGCGTGCCCCAGGCGGCGTCGCCTTTTTTGCCTTCACTGGTGAGGTACGTGCCGTTGACGCCGGCGTTGTCCAGCTTTGCGACGGTACTGGCGTGGCCGCTCGCGTCGGTATACACCTCGGGTTTGTCGGAAGGGATTTCGAGAGCGCGGACGACGCGAAGACCCAAGAGGCCGTCTTTCTCATCCTTGAAATCGACTTTTTCGTCGAGAGCCCGGAGGGTGGTGATGCGATCGACGCTGCGGGAGCCAGGTCCGCCCCGGAAGACGAAGCGGGAGTGTTCCTTGAGCAAAACTTTTTTGTCGAAGGTAATCCAATCGGATTCGACGTCGAGCACGCCCTGATCCGAACCGCTTTTGGCCGAGACCACGGCGCGATGGAGAATCGTGCCCATCTTGGGGGCATTTTCCGGTTTGATGGCGTCGGAATTGTTCCAGAAATCGATGCCGTTGACGCTCTCATAGTTCAACCAAAGGCCGGCGTGATGGGGGTGGTCGACGCGCTCGCCGGGGCGCTGCTCGAGCGGAAAGCCGCGAGTGACGATGGTGCCTTTGGCGGTGCGCAGCGGATAGAGAACGGGTTTTTTGAGCGTGGCGGGCCAGATATAGGAAGTGAATGGCTGGCCATCGATTGCGATGTCGACGCGGCGTGCCTGTTCGTTGACAGAGACGGTGACGCGGCCTGAGGAACGAGGGCCAGCGAAGACCAAGGAAGTTAGAAACACAACCACAGTAGCGAGGATGAGAGATGCACCGGCAATGAGAATGCGCATTGTTAGGCGTGGCCTCCAATGATGGTCAAATGTTTTCCGGCACAACATAAGGTGAGCGATAGCTACCACGCAGGAGACGGCTGGCTTCCTCATCGCCAATGACCTGCTCCTGCGCGGGATCGAATCGCAGCGTACGCCCCAGACGGTACGAGGCATTGGCTAGATGTACCAGGGTGGTCGAGACGTGGGCTTCCTCAATCGGCGAATGGATGTCCTGGGCACTACGGCTGCGAACGCAATCAATGAAGTTCGCGTAGTGGTCCGCCGAACCTTTACCGGACGGTCCGGGCTCGACCTGATCCGTTATCCATGTTTTGTAAGCGTCGTATCCATCGATACCCAGATAGCCTTTTGACCCGTAGAAGATGTTGCCGACGGTGTTCGTCTTTGCATCTTTTGGCCCCAAGGACTGTTTGGGAGCTGGCTTCTTATTTGAGTCGGCGGTCAGTCCCGCGGCGGGCACACCACTGGTCCCGTAAGCGCCGCTGCCTATCTCCACTTCGTGATTGGTGATCCAGTGCCGGACCGCGACTTCCATCATCTTGCGCTTGCCATCCGCACTATCGAAACAGAAAGTGGCATTCAAAGTATTGGGTGTCTCCTGGTCGTCCTCGAACATGAAGTGTCCACCCATGGCAGACACAGACACGGGGAAGCCAACACCTAAACCCCAGCGCGCAATATCGATTTCGTGGATGGCCTGGTTGCCGATTTCCCCGTTCCCGGTGTCCCAGATCCAATGCCAATTGTAGTGAAAACGATTCTTAGTAAACGGCTTCAGCGGAGCGGGGCCGGTCCAAAGGTCATAATTAACGCCGGCTGGAACGGCTTCGACTGCAGCCTGCCCGATCGATGGTCGCCACTTGTAGCAAAGCGCGCGCGCCATGTACACGTCGCCGATCGTGCCGTCACGCAATTGCTGAATGGCTTCCAGCATTCCCGGGTTCGATCGCGACTGGCTGCCGTGCTGGCAAATTCGGTTGTACTTCTTTACGGCACGCACCAGTTGTCGCCCTTCAAACCAGTTATGCGAGCACGGCTTTTCTACATAGACATCTTTCCCGGCCTGGCACGCCCAGATGGCCATTAGCGCGTGCCAATGATTGGGCGCGGCGATGGAGATGGCATCAATATCTTTGTCCTCAAGAAGCTTACGAACATCGACGTAGGATTTGGGCTTTGGCAATCCCAGCTTCTCGATGTCCGCGAGGCGATGGTTCGACACGTTTTCATCCACATCGCAGAGACCGGCAATCTCCGTTCCTGGGACACGCGAAAAGCCGTGGATGTGATCGTCGCCGCGACCTCGCACTCCGCAAATTGCCACCCGCACACGATCGTTTGCGCCCGTGATTCTTGCGTAGCTGGATGAGGTGACGCCTAAAGCAGTGCCGGCGACGCCGGCGCTGGTGAGTTTCAGAAAGTCCCGCCGTGAAGCTTTTGGTGAAAACATAGAACCTCCATCAAATCCGAAGAGAATGGGCCAAGCTTAAAAGACAGTTCTTGCACCTGTAACTTTGGCGAATCCCTATGTGCCGTGGCCGGGATCCCCCTTGCAAGCCCATAGTAAGCCAAGACAGGAAATTCCGGTGTTGAGTCTTACTAAAGGGATCGTTTATCAGTCTTGAGTTGACTCGGGCGGTCTGGCGGGCCATGAATACCTTGACGGGATCAATCCTGGACCAGGGTGGTGCGGAGAAAACTGGCGATGGATTCGGTCAACTTTCGAGGACACTCGGTACGCGCCATCGCGAGTGCCAGGCTCCTCTTCAGGCGGTGACCTTCGAAACGAAACTTCTGAAAGAACTGTGAACGTCCCCTCAGAGCATGCTCGGGGAGTATCGAGTAGCCGAAACCAGACTCCACGAGGCGCTTGATCGCTTCCGTGTCATCAGCCTCCATCAGCACGTGGGGTGTCACCCCGATCTCGTTGAAAAACCGGTCGATGACCATGCGCACATTGCTTCGCTTTGGGTAAAGCAGAAAGGGGGCGCCGGCGAGTTCCGAAGCTCGCAGCGTGCCGATATGTCCGCTGCCCGCCTTGTTTGCCGAGGGGCGCACGATGAGCAATTCTTCGTCAAAAAGCGGAATGAGGAGAAGGCCGATTTCGGAAACGGGGAGCGAGATGAGCGCCAGGTCAAAGCGGCGATCGAGCAGGCCAGCAACCATTTCTTCCGTGACGCCAACCGTCACGCGGATTTCCGCTTTGGGATAGCGCTTTCGCAGCTGCCTCAGTGGACCACCCAACTGGTAGATCAACGTAGTAACGCCCGTCGCGAAATGGAAAGGGCGAACATCTTTCGCCAGATCGTTTTCAAATTCCTGCTGGATGTGGCCCATCATCTTCACGACTTCCTTGGCACGCTCAGCGAGGCGTAACGCCGCCGGAGTGGGAATCAACCGTTTTCCACGCCGCACGAAAAGTTCCGTGTGAAGTTCGTCAGCAAGATTATGGAGCTGGAGACTGACGGCGCCGGGCGACAGGTGAATCTTTTCCGCCGCGCGGGTCATGCTGGGGGAGTCCATGACCGCGAGAAACAGTTCGAGTTGGTGGATATCCATAGATTCGTCCGCAGGGGACTGTCGCCTTTAGGTGACAGGGGAATGCGGCCTTCTTTTGCATATTCGTGCGTCTTCGCTTTTTGTTTACCTTGGACTTATGCTCTTTGTATGCTCTGCTTATGCACTTCGCCTACAAATACCGCCTGTACCCCAACCAAGCCCAGGTTCGGTTTCTCGAGAACCAGCTCCACGAGGCTTGCGAGCTCTACAACGCCGCCCTTCAGGAACGGCGCGACGCTTGGAAAGTTTGCCGCAAGAGCATCCACTACTACGACCAGGCCAAGCAGAAGCCAATGCGGGAAGAAGGATTGCTCGGACTGGCCAACTTCTCCTGCTGCCAGGATGTGCTCCGCCGGCTGGATAAAACCTTCCAGGCGTTCTTCGCTAGGGTAAGACGCGGCGAGAAGCCCGGTTTCCCGCGCTTCCGTTCGTTCCGGCGGTACGACAGTATCACCTTTCCGTCCTACGGCGATGGCTGCCGATTGCTCGATGACGGCAAATTGCGTATCCAGGGCGCTGGCCTCGTCAAGGTCAAACTGCACCGGCCGGTGGAGGGTGAGATCAAGACGGTTACGATCAAGCGGGACGTGAATCACTGGTACGTGTGTTTTTCCGTCGAGCGGGACAGTGTGGCGTTACCGGAGTCGTCCGAGGAGATCGGCATGGATGTCGGACTGGATAGCTTTGTGGCTCTTTCGAATGGCATGGAGATCGACAATCCCCGACACCTCAAGCGCGGGTTGGCACACCTGCGCCGCGCCCAGCGCCGGCTTTCCCGTCGCAAGCGCGGCAGCCACCACCGCCGCAAGGCCGCCACACTAGTGGCCAAGGCGCACCGTAAAATCAGAAACCAGCGTGCCGCCTTTCATCATGATCTCAGCCGTTGGCTGGTGGAACGCTACGGGTTGATCGCGGTGGAAGACCTCAACATCAAAGGACTTTCGCGCGGAATATTGGCCGGCCCGGTCCACGACGCCGGATGGAACTCTTTCTTTGCCCAACTCTCGTACAAGGCTGCAAGCGCCGGGCGAGAGTTGGTGAAGGAGGATCCGCGTGAAACCAGCCAAATGTGCGTATGCGGAGCGGCCGTGCCCAAGACGCTTGCGGAGCGTTGGCATGAATGTCCGGTATGCGGGTTGTCGGCGCCACGTGACGTGGTCAGCGCGCAAGTCATACTGCAACGCGCCCGGATCGGGCGTTCGCGGCATAACGTAGAGGATGTCGTCTCATGCGTGCCGCGAGAAGCCGTCGCCTTTCAGGCCACGGAGTGATCACCAACCGGGGGAGAATTCACGCCATGATGACTTTGTTCTGGAAGCGGCGGGCGGCGATGAGAAGAAGAATGGAGCCGATGGCGTAGAGGGCCAGGCCGTCGAGCCAGAGATGCGAAAGGCCGGCGCCACGCAGGATGATGCCGCGGGTGATGTTGATGTAATAGCTGGCGGGAATGAAATAGCTGATGACGTAGAAGATCGTGGGCATGGCTTCGCGCGGGAAGATGTAGCCGGAGAAGAAGATGCTGGGGAGAAACGTGAGAAAGGCAAGCTGGATGGCTTCGGATTGGGAGTTGGCTTTGCTGGAGACGAGAATGCCGATGGAAAGAGACACGAAGAGATAGGGCAGAGATAGGAACGCAAGAACCAGTACGTTGCCGTGAATGGGAACCTGAAAGACGAAGCGCATGAAAGTGAGAATCAGGCAGAGCTCGGCAAAACCGATCGCCAGATAGGGAAGGAGCTTGCCGAAAAGAAGGCCCATGGGGCGGACAGGCGTGACGAACAACTGTTCGAGCGTGCCGCGCTCCTTTTCGCGGACGATGGAGAAAGCGGTGAGGAATGTGGTGACGTTCAGCAGGAGAATAGCGGTTAGGCCGGGCAAGAGGAAATTCGGGGAACGGGAGTCCGGGTTAAAGAGCAGTTTGGGACGCATGTCCACGGCAAAGGTGGAACGATCCTGCAGAACGCGGCGGAGCGATTCATCGAGGCCAATGGCAGTCGTTACGTTGATCGCCTGTCCAGCGACAGTGGAGTCCGAGCCGTCGATGAGGACGAGGACCTGGGCGCTCATGTTGTGGAGCAGGCGATCAGAATAATCCACGGGAATCTTGATGCCGACGCGAGCCTTTCCAGCAATGATGGTGTCGTTGAGATCGCGATCGTTTTGCACATAACGGATGAAATGAAAGGTGTCGGAGTTTTTCAGGCGGTCGATCAACTCGCGGCTCTCGCGGCGGCCGTCGGCGTTCAGGACGACGGTATTGATCTGGCGGATATTGGTGTCAATGCCGAAACCAAGCACAACCATTTGCAGCAGCGGAATGACGAGAGAGAAAAAAAGAGTCGCGGGGTCGCGGCGGACATGCAGAACCTCTTTGTAAAAGACGGCGCCGAAACCGCGGAAGAAGTTACGCACGAGCGGCCTCCAGCAGAGCCTGATGCTTGTAGGTGAGCTCGACGAAGACGTCTTCGAGGCTGGGAGCGAGCGGACGAATTTCGGTGACGGCAATGCCGTTCTTCATGAGCTGTTCGCGGAGATCGCCGAGATTGAAACGGTCTTCGATGAGCGCGTGGATGGATTGCCCGAAAATGGTTGCGCTGCGTATTCCGGGGAAGCGACGCGCAAATCGAAGAGCGCGCGTGACTTCAGGGGTGGCGATTTCAACGCGCAACGTGCCGGGGGGTTGGACGTCCGGGAGTTCGCGAAGCGAATTGGGCGTGCCGTCGGCGATGAGCTTGCCGTAATAAATGTAGGCGACGTGACTGCAGCGCTCGGCTTCGTCCATGTAGTGAGTGGTGACAAAAAACGTGATGCCATGACCAGAAAGCTCGAAGAGAAGATCCCAGAGCTGGCGGCGCGCGACGGGATCGATGCCCGCGGTGGGCTCGTCGAGAAAGAGGAGTGTCGGCTCATGGAGCATGGCGCAGCCGAGAGCGAGACGCTGCTTCCAGCCGCCAGAAAGCTGCGCGGCCAGGCGATTCAGATAGGGTGCGAGGCCGTTGAGCTGGACAATTTCATCGATGCGGCGCTTCAGGCGCGCGGGCTCCAGGCTGTAGATGCGGCCGTAGAACTGCAAGTTTTCCGCGACGGTCAGGTCGTAGTAGAGACTGAAATTTTGCGACATGTAGCCGATGTGCTCGCGGACCGCTTCGGAATCGGTGCGGACGTCGAGGCCTTCCACGAGGGCGGAACCGCTGCTGAGTGGCAAAAGGCCGGTGAGCATCTTGATGACGGTGGTTTTTCCGCTGCCGTTGGGGCCGAGGAAGCCGAAGATTTCGCCTTTTTCGACGCGGAAGCTGACGTCGTTGACGGCGGTGAAGTTGCCGAAACGGCGCACGAGATGTTCGGCGGAGATGGCGGCTTGGGGAAGAGATTGCTGGTGGGTCGTCATAGCGTCAGCTTTGGGCTTTCAGTTTCACATCCGCAGCCATGCCGGCGAGGACCCGACCGGCGGGATCCTTGATGCGAATTTTTATGCCTATGACTTGGTGGACGCGCTCTTCGCGGGTTTGAACATTGCGCGGCAGGAATTCGGCCTGCTGGTTGATTTGTTCGACGAGGCCATCGAAAGCGGTGTTCGGAAAAGAATCGACGCGAACTTCGGCTTTTTGGCCAAGCTTGACGCGGCCGATTTCGGTTTCGGGAATGTAGATACGAACGTAGATCTGATCTTTTTCGAGAAGAGTGGCGACCGGTGTATTAGGCGCGATGAGGTCGCCGGGGCGAACGTCGAGAACCTCGACGATGGCGGCGGAGGGAGCGGTGACTTGGCGCTCTCGGAAACGGGCTTCGTCGTAAGCGTAGGCTGCTTTGGCGAGGTCGACGTCTTCGCGACGGTTGCCGCGCTCGAGTTTTTCCAGGTTGGCCTGTGCCTGATGGTAGTGCGCTCCGGCGGAGGCAATTTCCTCGGGACGGTAGCCGCGCTGGAGTTCATCGAGCTTGTGCCGGGCACTCTGTTGCTGGGCCACGGCGACTTTCCAATTGGCCTCGGCGGTATCGAGTTGCTGCTTTGAGACGAGATCTTTTCTGGCGAGTGAGGCGTAGCGGTCAAAATCGAGATGCGTGCGGATTTCGTCGGCTTTCGCGCGATCGAGATCGGCTTGCGCGGTGGCGATGTCTTCCAGGCGATAGCCGTTCTTCTTCAACTCGTACTCGGCTTCGGCTTGAGCCGCGGCGGCGCGGGCTTCCGCGATTTCTTCGGGACGGTAGCCGCGCTGGGATTTTTCAGCGCCGGCGCGCGATTCTTGGAGCGCGGCCCGCAATTCCTGGTCGTCGAAGGTAATTAAAACCTGGCCCGACTGGACGGAATCGCCTTCGCGCACCAGGACCTGGTCGATGCGGCCGCCGATTTTGGAACCTACACGTATGTTGCGGGCTTCGACGGTGCCGGAGCCTTCGAGGGCAGTGTCGCGGTGGAACCAGCCGGCATAGAGCCCGGTGGCGGCCAGCACGGCGGCAGCAGCGAGAAGAATCAGGATGCGTTTGCGGTTCACGAAACTAGTCTCCTGAGGTAAACAAAGGGGCCGGCAGAGGCGGCACCGCGTTCCCGCGAGGCGCTAAGCCCGACCAGAGTAGGTTGAATGCGGCCTCGATCCGGGAGTGCAGAGTCGCGTCGCCGTAAAGCGACCAGATCAGAAGCGTGCCGAAAATGGTCTGGCGAAAAACGTGGGCGATCTCCGCAGCTGGAAGGTCGTTGCGGATTTCGCCGCGGTCCTGACCGATCTGAATCATCTGGGTATGGAGGGCATGGACGCGCTTTTGCAAGTCCATCATAGCCACCCGAACTGGAGTCGTTGAAAGGTAGGCCTGGAGAAGCGCACGGATGATCGCGGGGTTGCGAGTGGGCTCCTGGGTCATGCGCACGCCGAGCGAACGGAGGAAGTCCGGCATGGGCTCGCCCGTGCGGCGAGCCATCTCGATAGCGGCTTCTAGCTTACTGAGTTGCATTTGTCCAAAGGCCAGCAGGATGTGGTCCTTGCTCGGGAAATAATTGAAAAAGGTGCCTTTACCGACGTCAGCCGCCTCGGTAATGTCCTCGACAGTCGTTTCGGCGAATCCCTTTTGGGCGAAAAGATCGAGGGCGGCGCGGAAAAGACGCTCGCGGATATCGGCGCTGCGGCGCTGGCGACGGTCAAACGGGGAGGTTGGAACCAAAGAGTTGTCGCGGGAGATGTGTTTTGATTGAGGGGTCATGGTGACTAACGCTCATTAATGACTATAGGTCATATAGAGCCGGATGTCAAGCACATCTTCATCCTGGTCTAGCAGGGAGTAGTTGCCGGAGGCGGCGCGGCGAGCCACAAAACACCCCAGTTTGCGCCGGGGTGTACGAGAGAGGCCGTAGACTTGGAGTTACTATTTGAGGGATTCGGGGTCCGAAGTGTTCTTCGGAGACTTCTGGTTCAGATACGCAATCAATTTTTGAGCGGCGGGAGGAACGGCGACAGCACCCTTGAACACGATGGATTCTGCTTCGACCTTCTTGCCATAGATGCGCTCATTGCCGTCATTGTCAGGGCGAACCGTTGAGCCTTCCAGCGAGAGGCCGGCGAAGAGACCGCGGGCGCGGGAATAACTCAAGACTTCCGCACGCATGGTGACATCGGTGGATGCATTCGCCGTGCGTCCCTTTGGACCCGCGGCTGCGGAGGCATCGGCGCCAAGCTTCACCTTGTTGCTCAAGATGGCGCGAGCGCCACGCGGATTCATGACGAGCAAGACGAAATCCGTGGCCTGGCCACCGAGCTGCAAGCCAACACTGCCGCCTTCTAATGCCATCATCGTTGGGGCGCTCCAAGGGCCGGTGAAATGCTCACCGGAGCGGCACGTCATCGCTCCGCGGCCGTAGCTGCCGCCGATAACAAAGGCAGCCTTGAGCACGGACGGAAAGACGATGATGCATTCCGCCTTATCAATAAGGTCTTCGGGGATGTTATCGGGAATATCCATAACTTCCTTGACGATCAGCCCGCAGTTTTCCAGGCGTCCGGTTTCCTTCTTATCCCCCGAGGCCAAGAGCGGGAGCGCAACGAGCGCCAGCGCCGTCAGGGAGGAGATCATTCGCTTAATCACAGTTCACCTCGTCGTAGTTTTCTGGGCCAGAGCCATCTTAGAGTGCCCGCAGGCTGGACGCAACCTCAGGCCTTAGAAAGGGGGCCTCGTAAACGGGCTTGAGGCAGGAGTTGTTCGATAAATAAGACGCGCGGGAGACGGAATGCGTTGCCTTTGGACTATACTTTTCCAGAGAACGACTTAAGCACCAGTGAAAAATGAGAATCGAGAAAATCCTGCAGCGAAGTGCGGCAGTGGTGGTGGCGAGCGCCGTGTGGGCCTTCGGGATTGGCGCGCCACGCCTGGGCGCACAATCGAAAAGAAAAACAGAGCCGGCATGCTGCGGCGCCAAGAAACAAAGTGCGGCTTCGAAGAAGGCCACGGCGAGATTCGCCGCGCGGGCGGAAGCATTGCTGGGAACAACGCCCACGAACAAAGGTGAGTGGGGACTGCTTATCGCGGATGCCGAGAGCGGCGAGACGCTGTACCAGCAGAACGCAGACAAGTATTTCGTCCCGGCTTCGAACATGAAGCTGTTCACCACAGCGTTGGCCTTGGCAAAACTGGGGCCGGAGTACCGGTTCCATACGACGCTGGAGACGCGTGGCACGATTTCGAGTGAGGGGGTGCTGGGTGGAGATCTCGCGCTGGTGGGGCGTGGCGATCCGAATCTATCGAACCGAAAATTCCCCTATGAACTGAAGGAAGAATTTGATGGGCCGCCGGAGCAAGCGCTCGGCGAGCTTGCGGACGCGCTGGTGGCCAAGCGAGTCAAGGAAATTTCAGGTGACGTGATCGGCGATGACAGCTATTTTCCGCGGGAGCGCTATCCGAATGGCTGGGAAATCGACGACATGGTTTGGGAGTACGGTGCGGCAATCTCCGCAATCGTCGTGGACGATAACACGGTGGCGCTGATGCTCACCCCGGGGGAACAGGCGGGCAATGCCGTGCAGGCGGCGGTGACTCCCGGGACGCCGGATTTCACGGTTGAGAATGAGGTGATTACTTCAGCCGCGGATGTGAAGCCGGATTTGACGCTCACGCGGGAGCCGGGCGCGAATATCGTAGTGGCCAAGGGCAGTTTGCCGGCGAAGAGCGCGCCGCGGAAACTGGTTCTGGCGATTGAAGAGCCGGCTCAGCACGCAGCGGCCACCTTGAAGCGATTGCTGGAGGAGCGAGGAGTAAAGGTGGCGGGCGTCGCGCGGGCCCGGCACGATCATGCGGAACTCGGCGGCGATCCGGCGGTGCTCGCGGAGCACGTTTCTGTGCCCCTGGGAGACGCGGTGAAACTGATCAACAAAATCAGCCAGAACCTACACACGGAAATGCTGTTGCGGACGGTGGCGCGACAGAGCGGAGTGTGGGCCACGCCGGACGAGCTGATGAAAGTTCCAGCGGATTTCTACGCGGCGGCCGGAATCGCGCCAGGAGACGTGATACAAGCGGACGCGTCGGGATTGTCGCGGCACGATTTGGTGACTCCGCGGGCCATTGTGACCTTGCTGGGTTTTGCGCAGAAGCAGTCCTGGTTCGGGCCGTATTCTGCGTCGCTGCCGGTGGCGGGAGTAGACGGCACACTGGAAGACCGCATGAAAAACACGCCGGCGGCGGGACGGATTCACGCGAAGACGGGCTCGGTCGAGCACGTGAGGACGCTTTCAGGATTTGCAGAGACGCTGGGCGGGCGGCGCGTGATCTTTTCATTTTTGAGCAACAATCAGGGCGGGAAGAGTCACGAAGCGGCGGATGCATTGACCGGACTGTGCGTGGCGATGCTCGAGGAGTTCAATGTGACGCCGCCGAAGCGCGGGCTGGAACACAAGCACCCACAGTGAAATCGAGGATTGCGGATGGTGAAAGAATTTATCGTCACAGTATTTGGGAGTTCGCGGCCGCGCGAAGGAGACGCGGATTACGAAGAGGCGCGAACCCTGGGGCGAGCTTTGACGAAGCACGGTTTCTCTGTTTGCAGCGGCGGTTACGGCGGGGTCATGGAAGCAGTGTCGCGCGGGGCGAAAGAAGCCGGCGGGAAGACTGTCGGTGTTACCGCGGATTTTTTTAGGACGGCAAAGCTCAATTCCTGGATCGATGTGGAAGTGCGTAGGAAGACCTGGGAAGAACGACTCTTTGAACTGATCCGGCGCGCGGATGGTTTTGTAGCGTGCAAAGGCGGGACGGGAACGCTCGTGGAGCTTGCGGTTGTGTGGGAGATGATGAACAAGTCGGTGATGGCCGCGAAACCCTTCGCGGTGCTCGGAGATTTTTGGCAGCCGGTTCTGGATCGCGTGCGGGAAGTAGAAGTGGGACACCCGGCGCCCTGGGGCGAGGCAAACGGCCGTCTGGTGTACGCGGCGGCGACGCCGGGTGACGCGGCAAGTCATTTGACAGCGAAATTGAAGCAAACATAACCATGTCACGAACGGCGCAAGATGTATTGGAGTTCGACAAGCTGCGCGAATTGCTGCGGCTGAGGACGACGTGTGCGCCGGGGTGTCGAGCTGTGAATGCGCTTGAGCCGGGGATGGCGCGCGCGGCGCTGGAATCGGCGTTCCGACTGATTCGCGAAGCGGGCGAGTGGCTGCGCGCGGAGCGTGAGCTGGGATTTGGCGCGCTGGCCGATCCGCAAGACTGGCTCGAACGCATCGAGGGGCCGGGTATGGCGCTGGAGCCGGGCGAATTCCTGGATGCGGCGTCGTTGCTGGAAACGGGGGGATGGCTGCGGCAGCAGTTTCGCGAAGAAGCGGTGAAGTTTCCCTTACTGGCGGCGCGGGCCGCTTCGGTTGGTGATTTTCGAGATGTGCACGCAGCGATCCGGCGGTGCGTGCTGCCGAACGGGGAGATCAGCGATGATGCGTCATCGACGCTGCGGCGAATCCGAGCGAGCATCCTGGCGACTCGCGAAACGATCCAGAAGAATCTGAAGCAGATTTTGCGCGCGCGGAATGCGGAAGCGGGAGAAGACTACGTCACGCTGCGGAACGATCGTTTCGTGATTCCCGTGCGGGCGGAGCAACGGCGGAGCCTTCCGGGAGTGATACACGGAGCGAGCGCGACGGGGCAAACGGTATTTATGGAGCCGTTCGAAACCGTCGAGGCGAACAACCAGCTCGTGCAGCTTTCGGAGGACGAAGCCGCGGAACTCGTGCGGATTTTGCGCGAGCTCACGGAAAAACTGCAAATGATCCGTGGACCGCTCCTGGCGGCAACCGAGACGATTGCGGAACTCGACAGTGTGTTTGCGCGCGCGCGATTCGCGCGGGAATTTGACGCCGTGATGCCGGAATTCTCCGGTACAAATGAATTGCGTCTGGAAGGCGCGCGTCATGCGGTGCTGGAGGACAAACTCCGCAAGGAAAATCGCGCCATTGTTCCGATGACGTTGACCCTCGGGGGCGAAGAACGAGTGCTGGTGATCAGCGGACCAAACACCGGCGGCAAAACCGTGGCGCTGAAAACGACGGGAATGGCCGCGCTGGCGGCGCAGTCCGGAATTCCAGTGGCCGCGCAGCGAGCGGTCCTGCCGCTGTTTGATCGTGTGCTGGTGGACATCGGCGACGAGCAATCAATTGCGGCGGATTTGTCCACCTTCTCGGCGCATATGTTGAACCTGAAGACCATGCTGGAGACAGCGACACCGAATTCTCTCGTGCTGGTGGATGAAATGGGCACGGGAACGGCGCCGGAGGAAGGCGCCGCGCTGGCGGTGGCGCTGCTGGACGAATTTCGCGCGAAGAACTGCATCGTGCTGGCAACCACGCATCACGACAGGCTGAAGACATATGCATCGACCACGCCTGGAGTGGTAAACGCCGCCGTGGAATTCGACGACGTGAATCTGCGGCCCACCTACCGCTTGATGGTGGGCGTGCCGGGCGGATCGAGCGGGATCGCGATCGCCAAGCGGCTGGGGATCGCTACGGGAATCATCGAACGCGCAAGGTCACTGCTGACGCCCGAATCGCGCGAAGCGGCGGATCTGATCGCTTACTTGCATCGCAGCCGCGACGAGCTGGATCGCATGCAACGGCAGATGGCCACCGAGCGGCATGTGCTGGAGGAAGACCGCAAGAAGCTGCGAACAGAGTGGCTCGAACGGCAGCAGAAGCGGATCAAAGAACTGGAAGCGCAATTCGCGGAGATGCAGAAGCGCTTTGACGAGAACGTTGCGCGCGTCATCGAAGCGGTGAAAGAACGGGAGCTGCGCGCGCCGCTGGAGAAAACGGCCCGGCGGAAGATGCAGGACGTCCGCGGCGAGGCGCGCGAAGAACTGAATGCCGCGGTGGTGCAGACCATTTCGGAATCGCAATCGGATCTCGGCGTGCGCGCCGCTTCGATGGAGGCGGTCAACGCGGACCGCTTGCAGCCCGGCGCGAAGATTCGCGTGCGCGGCTTCAGTAAGCCAGTGCTGTTGAGGCGGATTGACGGATCGTCTGCGGAAATTGAAGCCGGGCCGCTGCGGATGAAAGTGGCGCTGGACGAAATTACCGGGGTGGAAGGAGCGGCACCCGCGCCGAAATCAAGTTCGCCGGCGGCCAAGCTGCAGAGCGTGACAGTGACTTCGCAACGCGGGGAAGCCGGCGCTTCCGACGAAATCAACGTGATCGGCATGACCGTGGAGGAAGCTACGGATCGCTTGGACAAATTCCTGGACGATGCCGCGCTGGCACACAAGGCGCGAATCAGGATTATTCATGGGCACGGGACGGGAGCGCTGCGCAAGGGGATTGCCGCATTTCTGGCGGCGCATCCCCTGGTGGAGAAACATTCGTTTGAGACCGAGGAGCACGGAGGAAAGGCGATCACCATCGTGGAGTTGCAATGATGGCAAGAGAAATCAGAAAATAGACGGACGTCCGAATCCTGTTTCTGAAGAGATGCATGCAGCGCTGCTTTGCTATACTCGCCGCTTCCGATAGCCAACCTACAACGAGGTGTTTTGATGAAAGCTTTGAAGAATTTATTTGCGCATATAAATGGTGGGCGAGAAATTGGCCGATGGGCCATGGTCATCGCGGTGGTTCTCGCTGCGCTGGCTTGCACGGCGAGCACGGCAAGGGCCCAAGGGCCGGCGTCGAAGAGGACGATAATTCGCGCGGGGCGCGTGCTCAACGTGCGTACGGGAGAGTTGCGCACCAATCAGGCCATCGTGATTGAAGGGGACAAGATTGCGCAGATCGCGGCAGCCAGCGAAATCACGGCGGCTTCTGGAGACACGACGATCGATCTGGCGGATGCCACGTTGCTGCCCGGCTTGACCGACATGCATACACATCTGACGTTTGATTTGAGCTCGCTGGGATACCAGGGACTGTCGATTTCAACGGCGCGCGAAGCGCTGCATGGCGCGAGGAACGCGCGGCGCACGCTCGAAGCAGGTTTTACGACAGTGCGAAACCTGGGCGCGAAAGACTATGCGGACATCGCCCTGCGCGATGCGATTAATGATGGCGACGTCGTCGGGCCGCGCATCGTCGCGTCGGGACCGGCACTGGGAATCACCGGCGGTCACTGCGACGAAAACTTGCTGCCCCCCGCGTTCCACTCTCAGGGAGATGGAGTGGCGGACGGCGTCGAGGGTGTGCAGCACAAAGTTCGCGAAGTCATCAAATACGGCGCGGACGTGATCAAGATTTGCGCCACCGGCGGCGTGCTATCGAAGGGCGATGACCCGAACGCTTCGCAGTATACGCTCGAAGAAATGAAGGCCATCGTCGCGGACGCGCACCGGCTCGGCCGGCGCGTGGCCGCGCATGCTCACGGCGCCGAAGGCGTGCGCTGGGCTTCGGAGGCCGGTGTTGATTCGATCGAGCATGGCCACCTGATGGACGACGCGGCGATCGCTACGCTGAAGAAAAACGGAACATATCTCGTGCCGACGCTCTTTCTGGGCGAATACATGGAGAAGAACATGGACCGCAGCGATGTGCCGGAGTTTTCAAAGCAAAAGATGCGCGATGTGATCGCCGCGATGCGTAAGAACACCGGGAAGGCGTTTGCTGCCGGTGTGAAGGTGGCGTTCGGCACAGACGCGGCGGTGTATCCGCACGGGCTCAACGCGGGTGAGTTCCACGTTTACGTGCAGCTGGGAATGGCGCCGCTGGCGGCGATCCAGACTGCAACCATCAACGCTTCCGACTTGCTTGGGTCGAAGTATCTTGTCGGCGCGCTGGAGCCGGGCAGGTGGGCGGACGTGATTGCCGTGGACGGCGATCCGACGAAGGACGTTACCATACTCGAGCACGTGAAGTTCGTGATGAAGGGCGGGACGGTTTACAAGAACGACTACTCGAAACGGTAATCGTTGTAGAACGGCGGAATGGCGGAAGTAGGATCATTTGCGGAGAAGGTGAAGCAGCAGGCGGACATCGTCCGCGTGGTGGGGGAATACGTCCGGCTGAAAAAAACCGGCAAGGACTTCAGCGGGCTCTGTCCGTTTCACCAGGAAAAGACGCCTTCCTTCACAGTTTCTCCGATCAAACAAATTTTCTATTGCTTCGGGTGCGGCAAGGGCGGCGACGTCTACAACTTCGTCATGGCTATGGAGAAGTGCGAATTTCCCGAAGCGGTGAAGCTGGTCGCGGAAAAGTGCAGCATTCCAATCCCTAAGCCTAGGCCGCGGACGCGAGAAGAAGCTGCTACACAACATCACAGGCCAGACCTGATCGAGATGCACAATTATGCTGCAGATTTCTTCCGCCGACAACTGAATGAAACAGCTGAAGGAAAAGTAGCGCGAGCATACCTTGAGGATAGGGGGCTTGACCGGAGCGCCATCGATCAATTCGGACTAGGCTATGCGCCGTCGGGCGGCGAAACCCTTCGTCGTCACTTGGGGGAAACGGCTTCAGGTGGCAAAGGCTACGGCCCAGTCTTGCTCGAACTGAGTGGCCTATTCAGCCGCGACCAGAGTGGGCGGTTCTTCGACCGATTCCGGCGGCGCATCACGTTTCCCATTTCCAATGAATCCGGAAAGGTTGTTGCGTTTGGTTGCCGCGCGCTCGGCGACGACCAGCCCAAGTATCTAAATTCACCGGAGACGCCGATCTATTCGAAAAGCAATTTGCTCTATCATCTGGACCGCGCGAAGGAGGGCATCCGCCGGCAAGATTTTGCGATTCTAGTCGAAGGGTATATGGATGCGATCGCGGTGGCACGCGCGGGGATCAGCAACGTGGTCGCGAGCTGCGGCACGAGCCTCGCGGAGCCGCAGATCAAACTGCTCGGGCGTTTCACGCGGCGGGTCATCGTGAATTACGACCCGGACACGGCCGGACAGACCGCTACGGAGCGGTCTCTTGCACTTCTGCTCGAACACGATTTTGAAGTGCGCGTGCTCGCGCTGCCGCCGGTTGGCAACAAGAAGGCTGATCCGGACTTGTTCATCCGCGAACGCGGGAAAGACGAGTACCTCAAGCTGCTGAAGGATGCGCCGCCTTACGTAGACTACCTGATTGCGCGGGCGCGGCAGATGGATTTGACGACCGGAGAAGGGAAGCTGCGCGCCGTTAATTTTCTTTTGCCGTACGTGCAGAGAATTCCCAATCGAATCCTGCGCTCCGAGTGGGCGACGAGAATTGCACAGCAGCTCCGCCTGGATGAGCCTGTGCTACGTGCAGCCCTGAGCAAAGCTGCTGCTGAACGCCGCAGCGAAGTAAAGACCCAGCCGGAGCTGGTCGGACGCGCGGCCAAGCCGGTGGAGCGGCGGCTGATTCGCATGCTTGCGGAGGCGAAAGGCTTCCGGCAGGAACTCGCCAAGCACCTGCAAAATGCCCATCTATATCATGGCCTCGAGACGGAGAAGATTTTTGCTGTGCTGGTGATCGCCAGCCTTTCTGGACAGCCTGTGCAGGCTGCTGAAGTCGGCGCGATGTTGGAAGAGCGCGACCGGCGGCTCCTTTTCGAGATTTTGTTCGAGGAAGCCAACGAGCCGACCTGGGAGGAAGCCATGAGCTGCATCGAGGCGCTGCAAAACCGCCAGGCCGAACAGGAGCTGGCCGACGTGCAACGCAGCATCGAAGCGAATCCGGCCGCACCGGAGCTCCGCGGGCTGCTAGAGAAAAAACAGGAATTAATGCGCCGGCTCGCCGCAACGAGGTAACCGTCGAAACGCTGTCCGATCTGAATTGGAGCGGCTAACCCCCGTGGGTTTTTGTAAGTGTTGCATCAAACCTGCCCCTCCCAATGGGGAGTGCGCTTAAACCCTGGCCATGAAGTCTTCCACAGAAATCCACGAATTAAAACATTGACTCGATGGGACTTAAACGTGTAGCGTAATAGGGTTTCGCGAGTAACGGTTTTGCCGTTAAACGCATCTATAGGAGTGTATTTAGCAGGGGCCGGGCTCCAAAAGTGCGGGAAGCGGGCAACGCACGGGGCCAGCGGCGGGCATGCGGCGCGGTGCAGAGTTATTCAAACAACAAAGCGAGCGATCTTCTGGGGAAATTCCCCCGTGGTTTGCGCCTGCGCGCCAGCCTGCGCGTGTCTCTGCGAATGGACTTGGCCCCCGATATGCCAGGAAGTTCTTGGGATTGCGGTCAATTAGCGGGAGGAATTTGTGGCAGCAGTAGGTCTTGAAGAGAAATACGACGCGGTACGCCAGCTCATTGCGGTGGGCAAAGAGCGCGGCTACCTGCTCTATGACGAAGTAAACGATTCGCTACCGGCAGAAGTCCATTCCTCGGAAGAAATCGACGATCTGCTCACAACCTTCGAGCGGAACGGCATCGAGATTTATGAGGATCAGGCTTCGGCGAAAGCCGCGCGCGCAGTGGAAGTTTCCACGGAGGCCGGCGACCGCGACGTTGTGGTCAAAGACGATGCGCACTCCGACGAAGGCAGCAGCGACCTCGACCTGACACCTGGCTCGCTTGAAAAGACGAACGATCCCGTGCGCATGTATCTGCGCGAGATGGGCACCGTACCGCTGCTGACGCGCGAGGGCGAAGTCACCATCGCCAAGCGCATCGAGCGCGGGCAACTCGTGGTGATGAAGTCGATCACGCGCTCGCCGATCGTCATCAAGGAATTGATAGCCGTCGGCGACGATTTGCGCAAGGGCGTGCGGTCCATCAAAGAGATCGTGCAGTTCGACGATGAGGAGCTGACTGAAGAAAAGATCGCCAATAAAACCAAACAGACGCTCAGGTACATCGACAAAATTGCGAAATTGTACGAGACGGCGCTGAAGCAGGCCGCGAAGCTCGATAAAACTCTGAAGTCGAAGAAAAGATCGTACATCCGCGCGAAGTGGGAGGTGGCGCGGACGCGTGTGGAGATTTCGGTCGCCATTCGCGACATCGATTTCAATCCATTCGAGAAGAAGCGGCTGATCGACAAGATGCGCGGCACGGTCGAGCGCCTGCAGTCACTGGAACGCGAAGCCGGGCGCTTGGAGCGGCGCGCGGACGTGGCCAAAGGCGAGGTCGCGGCGGAAGCTCGCAAGGAACTGCGCACGCGCCGCACCGAACTGAAAGACATCGAGGAAGCCAGCGAAGTCGGGCTCACGGAACTGAAACGCACGCTGACGTTCATTCATCGCGGCGAAGCCGAAGCCGAGCAGGCCAAAAAAGAATTGATCGAGGCCAACCTTCGATTGGTCGTTTCGATCGCCAAGAAATATACCAACCGCGGATTGCAGTTCCTCGACCTGATTCAGGAAGGCAATATCGGCCTGATGAAGGCGGTGGACAAGTTCGAGTGGCGTCGCGGGTACAAGTTTTCGACCTATGCGACGTGGTGGATTCGACAGGCCATCACGCGCGCGATCGCCGACCAGGCGCGCACCATCCGCATCCCGGTGCACATGATCGAGACGATCAACAAGCTGGTGCGCACCAGCCGCCAGCTCGTGCAGGAACTCGGCCGCGAGCCGACCAGCGAAGAAATTGCCAAGCGCATGGACATTCCGGTGTCCAAGGTGCGCAAAATTCTGAAGATCGCGCAGGAGCCGATTTCGCTCGAAACGCCAATCGGCGAAGAGGAAGATTCGCACCTGGGCGACTTCATCGAAGACAAGGCCGTGGTTTCGCCGTCCGATGCAGTCATCAATTTGAA
>Ga0137412_10000757_pt1 | contig 23871 bp, 22 predicted proteins | sample CZODoug2_1_16fun_FD_122160 | JGI IMG/M metagenome (GOLD analysis project Ga0137412, IMG submission 122160) | Vadose zone soil fungal communities from Angelo Coast Range Reserve, California, USA - CZODoug2_1_16fungal (Hybrid Assembly) | ecosystem: Environmental > Terrestrial > Soil > Vadose zone... | reverse complement strand
TTGTTCAAAGGGAACGAATACTGGTTCTGGCTGGGAACTGAAGTCGATCGGGCGAAGGTGTCCGTTCATATTTACGACTCGGATGGGAAGCTGGCGGAAGAACCAGACAGCTGGGAGAAAGGTCATTTTGCGGCTGCGCATGTCATTCCAAAGACCACGGGCAGTTACTTTGTCATCGTCAGCGTCGAGGAATCGCCAGAGGACCGCACGCATTGGGCATTGGTGTATGGTTTCCGGTAGGGTAGGGTCAGTGGCATTAGCTCTTAGCCAATACGCAATGGGCAAGGGCGCCGATGCCGCGGCTTGAAGATGACTGAAACTCGTACCCTTCAGTTTGAGAGCCCCCGCGCCTTGCAGTCGCTCTACGCCAATGACATTAAACTCTTGAAAAACCTGGAGGATTCACTCGGTGTGAAAGTGACCACACGCGAAGGCTGGGTGAAACTGGAGGGAGACTCAAGCCACGTCGATAAAGCGCAGCACGTATTTGAGCAGCTCGAGAAAGCACGCCAGCAGGGCGTGGATATTCACAAGCACGAATTTAATTATGCGCTCAAAGCGGTGAGCGAGGAACGCGATGAGAATCTGGGCGATGTTGTATCGACCAAAATCACTACCTCGTCGCGCAAGCCCCCGATTGTTGCGCGAAGCGCAAACCAGCGGGCTTATGTCGAGGCAATTCAAAAGCACGACGTCGTTTTTGGAATTGGACCGGCTGGCACGGGAAAAACCTACCTCGCCGTCGCCATGGCAGTCGCAGCGCTTAAGAAAGAACAGGTAGCCCGCATTGTTTTGACGCGACCCGCAGTGGAGGCTGGGGAGGCACTGGGTTTTCTCCCGGGCGACCTTGAACAAAAGATCACGCCATATCTGCGTCCGCTTTACGATGCCCTGCGCGAGATGTTAGAAGCAGAGGAAATGGAGCGCGCCATCGCGCGGCAGACCATTGAAGTGGCTCCGCTGGCGTACATGCGCGGGCGCACGTTGAACAATGCTTTTGTCATCCTCGATGAGGCGCAAAACACAACAACGGAGCAGATGTTCATGCTGCTGACGCGAATCGGTTTAAATTCCAAATGCGTCGTGACCGGCGACGTCACACAGATTGATTTGCCGGCGAACAAGCGCTCAGGGGTCGTGGAAGCATTGCAGGCGTTAAAAGCTGTCCCCGGAATCGCTACCGTGTATTTTACCGAGCGCGACGTCGTGCGGCATGAATTGGTGCGCGCCATTATTGGCGCCTATCAGCAGCACCGATCGCCTGCGCCATCACCACGCAAGTAAAAAACTAAATGTTCGATTCTTTCAAACGCGGAAGACTCATCAGACGCGGCCTCGCCTCGCGAAAAATGCGGCGGCGCCGGGCGCGCAGTGAACTGAAGCGCAACCTGGAATACTCGCCCTTCGTTAAGGTCGTGATCTTTGCAGTGTTTGCTGGTGGACTCGCGTTTCTTGTCTTTAGCGGCCAGCAACCGGAGCCAACCAAGAATTTTATCATTGCGCTGCTGGTCCTGACCACGGCGATTACCCAGCTTTGGATCAACCAGCCCAAGAGCTTTTCACGAAGCACGCGCATCCTTCTCATCTTTGGCGTCATTCTGCTGCAACTGGCCGTTACCAAACTGCTGCTGGTGCTTTTCAATAGCGGAAGTTATCGATTTTTGAGGCCGGAAATGGCGGGATTGATCACTCCCTATGCCTTTGCGCCGCTCGTTCTGAGCGTATTGTTGGGTCGCCATCACGGGCTTTATGCCGCATTTTTTGTAAGTCTTTGGAGTAGCATGTTGTTCGGCCCAATTGACGCACCGCTGCTGATAACGAGTCTGATCAGCGGGTTCACAGCAGTCTCCCTGACTTTACAGGTGCGACGGCGCGGCCAATTGGTGCGCGCAGGCTTTGGAGTCGGACTCGCGATTTGGCTGCTGTCTTTGACGTTTGGTTTGATCGGACCGATCAATTGGTTTTATCCGACTGCCAATGATTGGGGCATGATCGGATTGCAAAGTGCCCTCGCTGTCGGCAACGGAATTTTGACTGCCACACTGGTCGGTGGCGCGCTGCCGATTCTCGAAAACCTTTTCCAAATCACGACGGACATTTCCTGGCTGGAAGCGTCCGATCTTAATCATCCGTTGCTGCGCCGCATGACCATCGAAGCGCCGGGGACTTATCATCATAGCCTGGTCGTGGCCAATCTCGCTGAGGCTGCTGCGGAAGCGATCGGCGCAAATGCAACGCTTTGCCGTGTCTGCTCTTATTTTCACGATGCTGGCAAACTGGTGAAGCCGGAATATTTCACCGAGAACATGAGTTTCGAACGAAACCCGCACGATGACCTCGCGCCGACGATGAGCGCCTTGATCATCATCGCGCATGTGAAAGAAGGCATTGATCTCGCTCTCAAGTACAAACTTAATCAGCGCATCATCGATATCATTCAGGAGCATCACGGCACATCGCTCGTTCGGTATTTTTACCAACGCGCCCTTCAGCAGCATGAGGACGCACGCGCAGGCGGGAAAATTATGAAGCTCCGCGAGGACGATATTCCAGAGGTGAAGGAAGAGAGCTTTCGTTACGGTGGACCGAAGCCGCAGACGAAAGAGAGCGCCATCGTAAGCCTGGCTGACACCGTCGAAAGCGCTTCTCGCAGCCTGGAAAAACCGACGCCACAAAAACTCGAAACGCTGGTGAACGAGCTAATCGAGGAGCGCATCAGCGACCGGCAACTGGACGACTGTGATCTGACACTTGGCGAACTGAAGGTCATCGCCGAACGCTTCCGGTTCACGCTCATGATGATGTTGCATAGCCGGATTGCCTATCCCAAGCCAGGCCAAAAGACGACGACCATCCTTCCACGCGACGAAGCTTTGCGTCCAGACGTGATGGTTGCGACGCGCAAACCTGAAAGCGCGCCACCCGTCTCAGCCGCGTAGGATAAGGGGTACTGCGAAATCCTTCGCGAACGAGCCTGCCGGACGCGGCGCTAGGTTTACAATTCCGGCGGACGGGCGCGCGGTTCGCGGTCTTTTGATGTGGCAGTGCTCGGAACCGTAACGAACGGGCCGCCTTCCAGCGGAGTTACTTTTGTGAAAGCGACATCGGGCATATCGCTGGGGAGTCCTTCGAGCGGAAAATCTTTTCGCAGCGGGAAGAACGGATAGCCGTCCCACATTAAAATACGACGGAGGTCGGGATGCCCGTTGAACTTGAGTCCCATCATGTCGTAAATCTCCCGCTCGTGCCAATTCGCGGTTGGCCAAATGTCGGAGACGGTATCCACAGCCCCGGCTTCTTCGGGAACTTTTAACTTCAAGCGCAGATGAGAAGCGCGCGGCATTGAGTAAAGATGATAGACAATTTCGAACCGGGGCTCTTCGCCAAAATTATCGATACTGGTGATGTCGATTAGATAATCGAGCGAGAGTTCGTCCCGGCAGAATTTTGCGATTTCACGCAGATCACTAGCCGCGATCGCGCAGGTCGTTTCCCCGCGGAACTCGGTCGGTCCCTGAACCTTGGACTCAAACGTTTTGCCTAACGAGTTGAGTAGCTCCTGGCCGGTCATAGCAACAATGTCATTCTGAGCGCAGCGAAGCGGAGTCGAAGAATCCCGCGGCCAAACCCAGAGGCCCCGCAACGGGATCCCTCGACTTCGCTCCGGATGACAGCATGCTTGTCATGCGAGCGCCTCTTCAAGCCTTTCGGCTAACTCTGGTTTCTGATTTCGGAATGAGCGTTCTCGAGAAATTTTCTCCTGCAATTTCATCAAGCCGGCAAGCAACGCCTCCGGGCGCGGCGGACAACCCGAAATATAAACATCGACCGGAAGGAGCTGGTCGATTCCCTGCAATACGGCGTACGAACGATACATTCCTCCAGTAGAGGCGCATGCGCCCATCGCGATCACCCATTTCGGCTCGGGCATTTGCTCGTAAATTCGTTTTACTGCCAGCGCCATTTTATAGGTGACAGTACCGGCCACAATCATCACGTCGCATTGTCGCGGCGAAAAGCGCATCACCTCTGCGCCGAACCGTGCGATATCAAAGCGTGACGCCGCTGCGGCCATCAACTCGATCGCGCAACACGCCAGGCCCATCGGCATCGGCCAAAGCGAATTTTTGCGCACCCAGTTGAGCGCAGCGTCGAAGCGCGTAAAAATCACGTTTCCTTCGATCTTTGAGTCGTATGCGGTGGCATGTGTCTCAGGCATAAAGAAAAGTTAAGATTGGTCGTTAAGCACGCAACCCAATACTAAGCTTCAAATCCCAAACCCCAAATTCCAAACAAACTTCAAAAGGCCAGATACCAAAGTAATAGTGCATGACTGATTTGAGTGTTGAAGGTTGGGATTTCCTTGAAATTTGGGGCTTGGGATTTGGAACTTTGCTCTCCCTTTCTTGCAGCATGCGCCTGCCGATTGTATAGAACCGCCCCGACCTCGACATGACCAATATTCAGCGCACTCATCTCGACGAACTCGAGAATCAAAGCATCTTTATTTTCCGCGAGGCGTATCACGCTTTTAAAAAAATCGCGATGCCCTGGTCGATGGGTAAGGACTCAAACGTTCTGGTCTGGCTTGCGCGCAAGGCTTTCTTTGGGCGTGTTCCTTTTCCCGTGCTTCATATCGACACAACCTACGAGTTTCCAGAAATGCTGGAGTTTCGCGAATGGGCAAGGAAACACTACAACCTCAATCTGATTGTTAAGATCAACACCGAAGCGCGCGCGCGCGGGATTGGTTACGAGACCCAGGATCCGGTAACGGTTACGCATGAGTTAAAGACGGTGGCGTTGCAACAAGTAATGGCCGAGTACAAATGGAGCGCACTGATCACCGGCATTCGACGCGACGAAGACCCAACTCGAGCGAAGGAGCGATACTTTTCGCCCCGCAACGCGCAGTTTGAATGGGATTATAAGGACCAGCCACCCGAATTCTGGAGCCAGTTCGTAACCACAGCTTCAAAAGGCGAACATGTTCGCGTGCAGCCTTTACTCGATTGGACTGAAGTAGATGTTTGGCGCTACATCCAGCGGGAAAACATTCCCATCCCGCAAATGTATTTCGCTCGGAACGGCAAACGATTTCGGTCGTTAGGCTGTAGTCCCATCACGCATCCCATCGAGAGCACGGCCTCGACGATCGACGAAATCATTGCCGAGCTGGAAACAACAAAAACGACCGAGCGCGCGGGACGGGCACAGGATTACTACGAGCGGAATGCGATGCAGAAACTGAGGGCGAAAGGATTTTTATGATCCGAAAGGATGACCCTCAACGCTCAACGCCGAACGCTCAACGTCCAACCTCGGATACCGGGCCCAAACTGAAGGTTGTTTTTGTTGGTCATGTCGACCACGGCAAGTCCACTCTTATCGGACGAATTCTTCACGATACGGATTCACTTTCGGACGGAAAAATCGAGCAGGTGAAAAAGGCCTGCGCTGCTGAAGGGATGACGTTTGAATTCGCCTTCTTGCTCGATGCACTACTCGAAGAGCAGAAGCAAAACGTCACCATCGACACCACGGAGATTCCTTTTCGAACGACGCGGCGCCGTTACGCCATCATCGACGCGCCGGGGCATAAGGAATTTTTAAAGAACATGATTACAGGCGCATCCAGGGCGGATGCAGCGATCCTTGTGATCAGCGCGGACGAAGGGGTGCGTGAACAGAGTCGGCGTCACGCCTACCTGCTGAGCATGCTTGGCATCAAGCATGTCATTGTCGTCGTAAACAAGATGGATCTCGTGGATTACTCTGAGAAAAGATTTCGCGAGATCGAGCAGGAATATCGGAAATTTCTTCGAGAGCTTGGTTTGGACGCGCGGTCGTTTATTCCGGCGTCGGCCAGGGAAGGCGAGAATGTCGCGCGGGCGAGTATGAAAATGAAATGGTACGGCGCGACGAATGTGCTCGAAGCACTTGATTTGCTCGAGACGCAAGAGCGCGAGGTCGATCTTCCACTTCGCTTTTGCATTCAGGATGTTTATCGCTTTGACGGACGGCGGATTATTGCGGGTCGGATAGAGACGGGAACGCTAAGGGTAGGGGACCAGTTGGTTTTCTCGCCGGCCAACAAATCCTCCGTAGTCGCTACAATTGAGCGTTGGAACGCGCAGGAAAACAACGGTCCGGCCATAGCGGGAGATTCGATCGGCATAACGCTCGGCGAGCAGATTTTTGTCGAGCGTGGCCATATCGCATCACATGAAAATGAAACCCCTATCGAGACAAATCGTTTTCACGCGGATCTTTTCTGGATCGTGCGCGAACCGCTGCGGGTTGCACATTCATACAACCTCCGGTTGGCAACTCAGGACGTGAAATGTGAGGTCGTGTCAATCGAGCGAGTCATGGATTCTTCGACACTGGAGACGAAGAGCGACGGTCGCGAACAACTGGAACGAAACGAGATCGGCAGACTTACGATCCAAACCCGTGCACCGCTCGTCATCGACAACCACGATCGCATTCGGAATCTCGGGCGGTTTGTGATCATAGATGACGGACAAATCTGTGGTGGTGGAACGATTTTCGGCGGCGTTTATACGGATCGCACCGTCGCAAAGAGCAAGAATATTTTCTGGACCGAGGGGAAAGTAACGGCCGGCGCCCGGGCAATGCGGAGCGGTCATCGGGGCGCGGTGATCTGGCTAACCGGGCTTTCTGGTGCTGGAAAATCGACCATTGCACAGGCGCTTGAACGGGAGCTGTTCCAGCGCGCCATGCATACCTATGTTCTCGACGGGGACAACATCCGGCACGGTCTAAACTCAAATCTCGGGTTCTCTCCGGACGACCGGGTGGAAAACATTCGCCGCGTGAGCGAAGTGGCGAAACTCATGGCTGACGCAGGCACGGTGGTGATCACGGCGTTCATTTCACCGTACCGGATGGATCGCAGCCGCGCCCGCGAGATTGCGCTGGAGGGCAGTTCGGAGTTTATCGAAGTATTCGTTGCTGCGCCGCTGGCAGTTTGCGAAGCGCGTGATCCCAAGAATCTCTACAAAAAAGCGCGGGCTGGCCAGATCCGTGAATTCACCGGCATTGACGCACCTTACGAAGCCCCGGAAGACCCCGAGATCGTCGTTCACACGGATCGGCAAAGCGTTGACGAATCGGTCGCGACGATACTGGAGCAGTTATTGCCGCGATTGAGAGCGGTTGAATAAATGCCGGCTCGCCGAAGACTGGATACTGGATGGTGGATTCGTGATGCGGAAGTGAATGACGCGCCGGAGCTTGCCATGCTGATGTGCGAACTCGGCTATGAAACCGACCCCACAGAAATGGAGGCGCGACTGGAGTTGATTTTGTCGAACTCTGCCTACAAAACATTTGTCGCAATTAGGGATGGCAGCGTCTGCGGGATGATCGGCACGCTAACATATCCAAGCTATGAGCATAACGATGCGTCCGGGCGAATTCTTGCCCTGGTGACATCGGGCACGGCGCGGCGCCGTGGAATTGGACGTGCGTTGATCGCAACGGCGGAGAAAGATTTCGGTCAAAGAGGAATCGGGCGCGTTTCCCTGGATACACGGCTTACTCGAGAAGATGCCCACAAGTTTTACGAATTGCTCGGTTACGAGCGAAACGGGTGGCGATTTGTGAAGCAACTTCCGGCGAGCAATTGATTGGAACGCGATGCGGCGACGTTGGAGTGTTCTTGCGATCACCGCAGTTTCAGTAATCGGAATTCAAACCGCGCAGGCAGCCGAGACTTTAAATAACTCGGCGGAAGCGGCGGAAGTAACGGTCACAGGAGAAGCGACCGGCTCGCTTACCTCGGCGTCACCGGAGGAATCTGCGAAGCAGAAGACGCAGGTTCCCGGTGGGTTCACGATCAAGAGCGCTGATGAGATGAAACTGGGCCGCGCGTCAAACTTCGAAGATTTACTGCAACGAGTACCGGGCGTTTTCCTTCAATCCGAAAACGGTGCAGAGGTTTCAAAGATTTCGATTCGAGGCTCCGGAATCACCTCCGAAGACGAGCCGCTGGGTATGATGTTTTTACTCGACGGCTTGAACTTCAATCAAGGAGACGGCGAAGCCATTCTGGAAGATTTCGATGTTGCCTCGCTCAGTCATGCCGAAATTTTTCGCGGCGCGGATGCATTAAGATACGGTGCGCTGACCCTTGGTGGCGCAATCAACCTTGTACCGCTCACGGGGTATGACGCGGCGCCATTTCAAGTCCGGCTCGAAGGAGGAAGTTACGGTTACTTCCGGGGCGAGATCAGCAGCGGCGCAGTAGAGGGCCGATTCGACCAGTTCGGTTCGATTGGTTTTAGAGAGCGCGACGGTTTTCGTGAGCATAGCCGCGAAGACACAGAAATCCTTTTTGCTGATCTCGGTTACAAGTTCAGCGAAGAGCTCGAAAACCGAGTTTATCTCACGCTGGATCGAACCAACCGGAATCTATCTGGCGGGCTGACCAAGTCAGAAATGGAAGATGCGCCCTCAGAGGCGAATCCACTGGCGATTGCGGAGGATTGGAACAAAAAATGGAATTACGTTCGTCTGGCGGACAAGCTGAGCATTCGAATCGATGACATTCAATTTGATGCCGGTGCGTTCTGGTTCCATCGCGATCTTGAGAACCGCGGATTCTTTTCGCCGGATTTCCGGCAAGGAATCGAAATGTTCTATTCGGACAATTTCGGCGGCAGCCTGACCTTCGTTAGTCGGCACGAACTCTTTGGTCGGCGGAATCTTTTCACGATTGGTTTGAATCCACAGTTCGAAGACGAGCATAGCCAGAACTACCAGAATCTCTTCGGACACACTGGCGCAACGACCGCGCGAGGCGAAGGCATTTCGCTAAACGTTCCATTGTATCTCGAGGATCAGTTTTATGTTGCACCGCGGTTATCGGTCCTGGCGGGAGCGCAGGCGATTTTCGCGGAGCGTCATTTCATTGACGAGTTCGTCGGCGACGCAGAAGGCAATCAATCAAATCGCCAGGATTTTTGGGGATTCAATCCCAAGCTGGGCGCGATTTATGAAATCAATCGCGAAACCCAGGCGTTCGTGAATTTCAGCCGAAGTTGGCAACCGCCTTCGCTGGACAATCTGGTGGAGTTTACTGAAGGCCCGGATTCAAGCGTCGTTTACACACCCTTGCAACCACAACGCGCCTGGACAATCGAGATCGGCACGAGAGGCGAGTATTCGCGGATTCAGTGGGAGTTATCATTTTATCGCTCCTGGCTGCGTAATGAATTGCTGGAACTTAACGATCGGTTCGGGAATGACATCGGAACGACGAACGTCCCCCGCTCGGTTCACCAGGGAATCGAGGCAGGTCTGGAAATCGAATTGCTTCGGGAAATCTTGATTCCAAAGCATGGGAATCGTGCAGGTGATCGTTTGTCGTTCGAACAAAGTTACACACTAAATGATTTTCATTTTGATCGGGATCCCGTTTACGGCGACAACCGCATCGCAGGAATTCCGATCCAAGTCTATGAAGCGCAACTTCTTTACAAAAGCCCATTTGGTTTTTATGCGGGTCCAAACGTGCAGTGTAACTTTTCGAGTTATCCGGTGGATCAGGCGAACACCCTCTTTGCCGATAGTTATGCGCTGCTTGGTTTCCGCGCGGGATTTCGACAGACCAACGGATTCTCCGTTTTTCTGGACTGCAGAAATCTGACAAACCAGCGCTATGCGTCCTCTATCGATGTGATCGCCGACGCGCGCACGGAACTGAATCCCGAGATTTTTCATCCTGGCGACGGGCGCTCCTTTTACGGCGGCGTTTCCTGGAGTTGGTGAATCGTCGATTCAAGCCCTGTTTCTCAGGAGATCCAAATTGTCTTCGTGTTTGTGAACTCGCGAATCCCGGCGGCGCCGAGTTCGCGTCCGAAACCGGAACGCTTTACGCCGCCGAACGGTAGGCGCGGGTCGGAGGCGACCATCGCGTTGATGAAAACCATCCCAGCCTCCAGGTCAGACGTGAAGAGCTCTTGTTCTTCAGGATTATTCGTCCACCCGCTGGCAGCGAGACCAAACGAACTGTCGTTTGCCATCGCAACAGCGTCAGCCGCATTGCCGACCCGGAAAATGGATGCGACCGGGCCAAAAACCTCTTCGCGGTAAGCAGGCGATTCCCCTGGCACATCCACGAGGACAGTTGGCTCATAGAAGAATCCGGGGCCATGAATCCGATTTCCGCCCGTCAATAATTTTGCGCCTGCCGCAATCGATTTTTGGACCTGGGCGTTCACGCCTTCCAGAATCTGTTCGGTTGCGAGAGGACCGATTTCAGTAGCCGGATCCATTGGGTCGCCAATTTTCAATGCGCGCATCCGGTCGACGAACTGGTCAAGAAACTCATCGTAAATTTCGTCTGCAATGAAGAGTCGCTTTGCCGCGATACACGATTGTCCGGTGTTGATGGTGCGGGCTTTGACTGCTGTGCTCAACGCACTTTCGAAATCCGCGCTTGGCATCACGATAAATGCATCGCTCCCGCCCAGCTCGAGGACACTTTTTTTGATCTGACGTGCGGCCGTGCTCGCCACCGTGCTCCCGGCTCTTTCGCTGCCTGTCAACGTGACCGCCTTTACCCTCGGATCGATAATTATCTTTTCGACCCGCTCTGGTTCGATGAGGAGCGTTTGGAAAACACCGTCATCGAATCCCGCACGGCAAAGTATTTGTTCAATGGCAAGTGCGCACTGCGGCACATTTGACGCATGCTTCAGCAAACCGACGTTTCCAGCCATTAGTGCCGGCGCGGCAAATCGGAACACCTGCCAGAATGGGAAATTCCACGGCATAACGGCGAGGACCGGACCGAGTGGTTCATAGTGGACATAACTGCGGGCCGCGTCCGTTTGTGCCGGCTCGTCCTCAAGAAGCCGCTCCCCGTTGTCGGCATAAAATCGACAGCCGCGCACACATTTCTCAACCTCTTCTAACGATGCCGTGAACAATTTTCCCATTTCGAGCGTGATGATTCCGGCGAGCCTGTCTTTCTCCAGCAATAACAACTCGGCTGCGGCCTCCATAAGCTCCGAGCGCTGGCCAAACGCAGTTCGCCGATATTTCCTGGAAGCATTCTCGGCGCGCTTCAGACGTTTCTCGATTTCGGCATCGTCGAAAGGAGAAAACTCCTTCAACTTTTCACCCGTTGCCGGATTGATGGAAGCGATTGGCATATCTGTACCTTACATCGCGTTTAAGGCCTGATGAAATTGGTAGGGACGGATCGCCGAGCCGTCCGTCGTCGACAAGGCCGGCGGTCGCGCCTCACCACTAATCTATATTCGCAGACCTTTCGGGATCAGAACGCGATCAAGGACGTCGAAGAACCATTGCACAAGCAGGGCCAGCAACGCAGCGGGAATTGCGCCCTCAAGAATTGTGACGTGGTCGTTCAAGTTAAGGCCACTTAAAATCGGCTCGCCCAAACCTCCCGCGCCGATCAATGCCGCCAGCGTTGCGGTACCGATGTTGATTACCGCGCTGGTCTTGATTCCTGAGAGAATCGAGCGCGATGCCATCGGCAGATAAATCTCCCAGAGTCGGGTGAATGGGCTCAGTCCGAGCGCAACAGCGGATTCTCGTAACGATCGCGGAATATCCTGCAAACCGCTCGCAGTGTTCCGCACGATCGGCAGCAACCCATAAAGAAACAGGGCAGTGATCGCGGTGCGAACGCTGATCCCGAAAAAGGGAACAGGAACAAGCAATGCCAGAAGGGCGAGGGATGGGATCGTTTGCACAATACTGGCAAAGCCAAGAATTCCCTGGCCAATTACTCCACCGCGGCTGGCAACAATGCCAAGCGGAATGCCGACGATCACTGAAAGCAACAGCGAAAATCCTGCGAGCTCGAGATGGCGCAGCGTCCAGCGCTCAAGCTTGTGCGGAAAGGATTCGCCCAAGGAGCTCGCCGATCTTCCGTCGCCTTCAAAATACAAGTTTGCGGCGAAAGTGTAATTTTTGGTGCGCTCGGCCTCCATGTTCAGGTGAATCATGCGTTTTTCGTCCAGCGTTCCTTCGAGCCGGCGCAATACACTGATTGCATCGGGGGGCGTGGACGATCGAAACAAGAAGACGGCGTCATACTTTGGGAAAAACCGAAGATCGTCTTCGAGAACCATCAGATCGTTTTCTTCAATCTTTGCATCGGTCGAATAAGCGTCCTTTACGTCAATTGAGCCGTTGGCCAGTGCGGCATAACCGAGCGCATGATCAATCCCAATGACGCTCTGTTGAGGAAGCCCGTAACGCTCGCGCAACGGACGCCAGCCATCCTGCCGGTCAAGAAATTCATGGGTAAGCCCCATCTTAAGCTCCGGATGCTTTCGCAGATCGCTGATTGTGCGAACGCCCAGACGTTGCGCTTCGCTGCGTCGCATGACCAATGCATAAGTGTTGTTGAATCCAATAGGCTCCGTCATGCCAACGCCGAATTTTCCCAGCGCATCTCGAATTTCCTGAAACGATGGTTGATGACTGTTTCTTAGGATTTCTTGCGCGATTGTTCCTGTGTATTCCGGGTAGGCATCGATTTGCCCACCGCGCAGCGCTTGCCAGAGAATGATCGTGCCACCCATTCCCTGGCGATGCTCCGTCGCGAGGCCCGCATCGTTTAACGCGTGCTGGGCGATTTCACCCAGAACATAGGATTCGGTGAATTTCTTTGAGCCGATGACGATCGGGTTCGCGCTGACCCATGTGACCGGGATTAAAAGGAATGCGGCGACCAAGAAGCGACGGCTTCCCAGCCGTCCAAGGCCCGCGGCTGGCTGGAGACCGCTGCTCCTTGATCGTTGCAGCGCGCTCATATTAACGTGACGCCGCGTTGCGCGTTGATGAATTCCGACACGAAAGGGTCAGCTGGTTTCTCACGCAGATCAGTGACCGAGCCTTTTTGCACAACACGGCCGTCATTCATGAGCACGATTTCATCACCAAAATAAATCGCCTCAGCCAAATCATGGGTGACGAAGAGTGCCGTCTGTTGTAACCGCCCAAAAATTTCCTTAAGATCCTTCTGCAAAGCAGCCCGGACCAGCGGGTCCAGCGCGCCGAGCGGTTCATCGAGTAGCAACAGCTCTGGTGAAAGCATTAATGCGCGCATCAACCCTACGCGTTGCCGCTGACCTCCGGAAAGTTCGACAGGATACCGCGATAGCAAATTGACGGAGAATCTCGTTAGATCGCACAAGTCGGAGAGTCTGTTCCGCATTTCATCCTCGGATTTTCCGATGTGGCGCGCCATCAACAGAACATTGGCGCGCGCAGTTAAATGCGGGAACAAACCGCCCTCCTGGATCACGTATCCAATTCGCCGGCGAAGAGCACCGATCGTATCGGCTGTAATCGGTTCGCCGTTGAACTCGATCGAGCCGGAGTCGGGCTCAATCAAACGAATGATCAATCGAAGCAAGGTTGATTTCCCGCAGCCACTTGGCCCAATGAGAATAGTGGTCTTGCCGCGTTCGACGGAGAGATTAGTCGCATGCAAGGCGGTCGCCTCCGCGTAGCGCTTGCTCACATCGGCGAGTTTAACAAGGGCGCTCATTGCGTCGGTGATGCAGGCAATCCTGCCTGCATGTTCCTGATCCGCAAATACGCGAGCGCGCAGACAGGATTGTCTGCCTCACGTTGTGGCTACAAAGTAGAACACGCCAAACAACCGAGCGTCGTCGGTCCACAATTTGAGGAAAGCAAATCCCGCCTGGCGAGCCAGAGCGATGAAACCTTCAGGCGTATGCTTGTAGGAATGCTCGGTCAGAATTTTCTCACCAGCGCGGAAATGAAACTGTCGATCCTGTATGCGAACCGTCTGATCGGTCGCGCTGATCAGATACATCTCGATGCGGCCTGCTTCAGAGTTGTAAATAGCACGGTGTTGCCACCGGGTTAGATCGAAATTTGCACCGATCTCGCGATTGATGTGCGCCAGTAAGTTCAAATTGAATTCCGCGGTGACGCCAGCTTGGTCATTGTAGGCGGCTTCGATCACATTTTGATCTTTCTGCAAATCGACGCCGATTAGCAGGCCGCCTCCTTGACCGGTAACATTGGCAATGCGCCGCAAAAATTCTAACGCTTTATTCGGCTCGAAATTCCCGATGGTCGATCCGGGAAAATAGACAACATTACGTGCCGGCTTGTGACGCGGTGATGGCAACACGACGGGCTGCAGGTAATCGGCGCACACGGGCAGAATTTCCAAATTGGGAAAAATCTTTCGAAAAAACGCAGACGATTTCCGCAGTTGCTTCTCAGAGATATCGACCGGGACATAAACAGCGGGCTTTTCGAGCGCTTCAATGACAATCCGCGTCTTGGTACCTGCGCCAGTACCAAGCCCAATCAGTTCGACATTGGGCCCAATTTGCGCTGCGATTTCGGAATGATGGCGACTCAGAATATCGATCTCCGTGCGGGTGACGTAATACTCTGGCAGTTCGCAGATTTTCTGGAACAACGCTGCGCCGCGCTCATCGTAGAAATACTTGCAAGGCAGGGCGCGTGGATCGGAAGAAAGGCCGGCGATCACGTCTGACAGCAAATCAGGAGTTGCCGGAGGAACCGCAGGAGGAGGTTGCATAACCGTTAGTGAGTGGGCAGTCATTATGGCATTATCGCTCGGCGCGTGCCCGACGGCCGCGCCTTAACGATTCATTGTGGATCGCGTGCGAGCCTGATCCCTGTAAACTGCCAGCGTTTTTCCGGTTGGAAGAAATTGCGATAACTTCGGCGAATATGGCTGCGCGAGGTAGCGCACGAACCGCCGCGTAGAACGTACTGGTTGCACATGAACTTGCCGTTGTATTCGCCCAGTGCGCCCGGCGCCGCCCGATAACCTGGATAAGGCGAGTAAGCGCTGCGCGTCCATTCCCAAACGTCGCCAAACATTTGGTGAAGTTGCTTATCGCCTCCCGACGTGGCCAGTGCGCGTGGGTGAAATTTTTCCTCCTCGACAAAATTTCCTTCGACCGGACAATCCAGCGCAGCACGTTCCCATTCGAACTCTGTTGCAAGACGCGCGCCTGCCCAGTTCGCGTATGCGTCAGCTTCGAAATAACTCACGTGTGTCACAGGTTCGGATTCATCGACCGGGCGAAACCCTGACAAAGTAAAGTTCCACCAGGCGCTTTCGTGTTTTATCCAGTAAAGCGGTGCCTGCCATCCGCCTGAGGCGGATTCATTCACGGTCATCCACCCGAGCGATAACCAAAATTCCGGACGGGCATAACCATTGTCTTCGATGAATGCCATATACTCACCGTTTGTTACCGGCCGTGAAGCAAGCGAAAATGCGGGAACCAGCGCCTGATGTTGCGGTCCTTCGTTGTCGTAGGCGAATCCGCTGCCGTCATGACCGATTGCGACCAGCGTCTCTTCGAAATCGAGGAAATGGTAGGGACGGCACTCTGTTGCCGTACGTTCGTCGGCGTGCACGGAGTGACGCGCCCTGCCTTCGCGAAAAACGGGATAAAGCGGATTCTGCGCAAAGACGTGTTTGATATCGGTGACCAGCAATTCCTGATGTTGTTGTTCATGATGAATGCCGAGAACCAGGATCGGTTCGATTACATCAAGCAACTTCTCGTCCGCGCCGGAAAGTAAATTGTCGATATGCGAATCGATCGATGCGCGATAACGTTGTGCCTCCCTCACCGTCGGGCGAGAAATTAGACCACGCAGGTCGCGTCGATGCATGTCACCGGCAGCGTTATAATACGAATTAAAGAGATAAGCGTACTCGGGGATTTCGGCGCGATAACCAGGGCTGAACTTTTTGAGGATAAACGTTTCAAAAAACCATGTCGTATGGGCGAAATGCCATTTTGTCGGACTCACGTCGGGCATCGATTGGACGACATAGTCTTCCGGTTCGAGACCAGCGCACAGACTGTTGGTGAAGTCTCTGGTTTGATGAAAACGAGTAAGAAGGCGCTCAACACGCCTTGAACTCGGATGAAAATCTGGCCTTTCGGCCGCGACCGTTTCGGTTGCGGCTTCAGCGGAAACTGGACTCAAAGAATTTCTCCTTCTTGTTCGAGTTCTTCTCGGCGCGCTTCGAGCATCTGGTCGTGGGTCGCTTCTTCGAGACCGTCGATCACGCAATGCTCGCCAACCGTTTCCTCTTCCTCGGTACCGGGGCGCGGCATGCGGTGCCCCTTGGAGCTGGCGACCACACTCCACTCTTCCGTAAGAGTGAGATCCGCATTGTCCGGGGTCTCCTCCGGCGGCGTGTTATTTTCCGCTCCCATCAATTCGTGGCGAGCCTGTCTCCAGTCTGCTTCGGTAAATTCGTCAGGGTTGCGCTCATCAATCATTGCGATTTCCCTGGCGCGTCTTTCCACCTCCTCGGGTGACGGTGCGCCCAGCCCGTTGCCGTGCACCGAGATTTTTCCCGCGTGCGGTTGTGAGTAATCATTCATAACCAAATGATGCGAAAGGCCACGGCGCCTTTTTCACACTACAATGTGCCTTACAGATTAGAGGCTTGCAATACAAGCGGTAAAAAAAGACTGGGCTGTTTTGATAATGCTACGCAAGCGTCAATTAGCGTGCTTGGGCAGATGGAATGAGTCGCGGGCGCGCGGGTTGCCTGGCCTTGCAGCGACAGGTGAGATGGCTGGCGTGTTATCTTTATTTCTCAAATCTGACAATCAACGAGCGCCTTTAAGATGACGAAGGAAAATCTTGTTCAATTAGAGGGCGGTGCTGTCGTTGCGGTTCAAGAATACGGCGATGCAAATGGTGTTCCGGTGGTATTTTGTCACGGCTGGCCGAGCTCATGCACCATGGCGCAACTAACGGACGAGCCGGCACGAGAACTTGGGGTTCGTATCATTTCACCTGATCGACCGGGCATTAGCGCATCGAGTTTGCAACCCGACCGAAAATTGGCCGATTGGCCGCGCGTTATAGAAGGAATTCTTGACGACCTGAGTATTGGGAAATTTCGGATGCTCGCAATTTCTGGTGGCGCCCCTTATGCGTACGCAACAGCCGCAGCAATGCCGAACCGGGTCCAGGCAATTGCAATCGTAGCCGGCGCGATTCCCATGGTCGAACTCGAGGATGCCAAAGGGTTGCTGCCACTTTACCGGTGGATGCTGGCGCTTTATCGATCGCGGCCGCAACTCCTGCGAAGGTTGTTTTGTATTGCGCGGCCGATTCTTGCATTGCGGCCGCCCGTCCGCCTCCGGCCGTTACTTTTGAAGATGCTGATGTTGCGACCCTGCGATGCGGAAAGTCTGCGTGATGCAGCAGCCTTCGAAGCCATCTTCGAAAGTCAGCGCCGCGCCTGGCGTGGGTCAGCGGAAGGCGTAATGGCAGACGCGCAGATTTATGCGCAGCCATGGGGGTTTTCTCTTGAAGATGTACACATTCCGGTCCGCCTTTGGCATGGAACCCAAGACCGGGCTTTCTCGGTTCACCTGGCAGAAGAAGTCGTGAAGCGATTGCCCAACTGTAAAGCGCGGTTCATTGATAACGCCGGTCACTATTCGCTGCCTATCCGTTACATGCGGGACATTTTGAGCGACCTGATTTCCTGCTGATCGCAAAACGTGCTTGCCAGGCCGAAATGATGCAACGGCGGGTCGCCTGGAGCCTAAAACAAGCAGTTGTCGTGACTGCGAGTACATTTCGCTTATGGAAGAGGACTTTACAGGGGGCGCAATTCACGATCAGCCAACGCGGCGACAATGGAGCGTTGATCCCCCATTTGACGCCCGCGTGAGACAATTGGTTCGCGATTGGGACGCAAGCGAATCACCCGAACTGATCGAGGAAATGATTGTAACCGCGCTGAAGATAGCCCGCGATCACATGAGCGTGGCGGATCTCAAGTTGATCAATCGTTCCATAAAAGAAATGCGCAATTCGGCGAAGGTCTTCGCGCCATTTCAGCATTTGCGTAAAGTCGCCGTTTTTGGATCGGCTCGCACACCGGTCGATTCGCCGGTGTACGACGTCGCGAAGCAATTCGCGCGCGAGATGGTGGCGCACGATTTCATGGTGGTCACCGGTGGCGGCGATGGGATCATGGGAGCGGCGCAGGATGGGGCAGGCCGCGCGCATAGTTTCGGTCTTAACATTCGTCTCCCATCCGAGCAGCAAGCCAACGAATTCATTAAAGGCGATCCCAAACTGATTACGCTCAATTATTTCTTCACGCGTAAACTGAATTTTGTGAAGGAGGCGCACGCGTTCGCAATGTTTCCCGGAGGCTTCGGCACACTCGATGAAACATTTGAAGTGCTCACGCTGATGCAAACCGGCAAAGCCCGGATCATTCCGGTGGTTTTGCTGAATCGGCCACGAGGAAACTATTGGGAACTGTGGATGGAGTTTATTATCGACCGTCTCCTGAAGCGCGGCTTGATCTCACAGGAAGATCTTTCCTTCTTCAAAATCACACGCACTGTTCGGGAAGCAGTCGCAGAGATTTTGCATTTCTACAAAATCTATCATTCAGCACGCTGGGTAAGAGAGCGATTTGTAATTCGAATGAACGATCGCTTGTCGAAAAAAGCGATCGTCGATCTTAACAAGCAATTCGCCGATATCCTGCGCAAAGGCGAAATCGTTCAGGCCGCGGCGTTGCCCCAGGAAAAAAATGAGCCTGAGATTTGGGATTTGCCCCGGCTGATCCTTACGCCGTTTCGCGATAACTTCGGCCGATTCCGTCAATTGATCGATGCGATCAATTCCGCTTCAACTGCGTGAGACTTTCCGATCTAGGAGCAACCTCCAGAGGCGACGATATCGAGTCGGCAGACGCTTCGCGATCCGTGCCGTTTCCTACAAGAGCGATATCGGCGCGAAGCTTTGCTTTCATCATCTCGTCGAATGAAAAATGCTCCCTGGCATAGCTGAGGCCGTTGTTTGCGCAGTGCGCCGCCAGGTTTGGATCGCGAATAAATTCCAGAATCGCTGCCGCGAGCGCCTTGCTGTCTCCGGGCTCAATGAGCAGACCGTTTTGCCGATGCTTAATGATTTCCGGAATATCCCCCACCTTTGTCGCGACGACGGGACGCCCGCTGGCAAAAGCTTCGCGTAACACGATCGGAGAGGCTTCAGTCCGCAGTGAAGCGATCACAATCATGTCGCACGCGGCATAAATATCGGGCGTGTCCCACCGATATCCCGCCATAATGATCTTGTCGGCGAGTCCGGTGCGGTCAATTGCGTTTCTTACATTGATGCCGCGTTTTAGGATGCCTGTGCCCTGACCAACGACTACGAAGCGCGCATCGGGCCGCTCTGCTAAAACAAAAGGAGCTGCTTCAACGAGGGTGAGCTGGCCCTTGTCCGGCCGGATCATTCCCACGTTTCCAATCAGCGGAGTGTCTGCGCCGACGCCGATTTCACTACGGAATTTCATCCGATCGCGCGGCGGCTTGAATTTCTCCAAATCGACAGCTGAACCGATGACTTCAATTTTGCCAGGATCAACGCCGTGTTCCTGGACGAGTTCGCGTTTAATCACCGACGCATCGGCCACAATGTTCGAACAGCCATGCTTGAAGACAAATGCGCGTCCCTTGCTTCCGATTGGATCGGTGATGCACCGCGCGCGGCTTAGTGGAATCCCGCAAAAATAGAGGGGCAGACAAAGCCAGTGATCTTTTGAGCTGTAGGTCTTTAGCAGATCGATCCGGTTTCGCCGGCAAAATCGCCAGAGGCGCCATGAGCAAGACGGATCAACTCGACTCCCGAGTGGCATAGTTACAAGGCGCGTGCCGAGTTCAGAGGCTTTGGAGTGCACCTGACTATCCGGATTGCAGACGAGCCATGCCTGATGCCCATGAGCATTCAGCCAATTGATCTCGAGGCACGTGCGATACTCCTGACCGCCCCAGCTGCGGCTGCTCTCTACGTAGAGGATGTTCACGTGGGATCGACAAGGACTACCGTAACGGCAATTTAAGCAGCCGCGCTACGTTTTTCGAGAATGTAATCGTGGATTGTATTTACAGTCTGAAGCGCTTTGCCAGCGACTTCCGAGCTTGGCACGCCGACCCCAAATGTCTTCTCCATGCTCACCACCAGCTCGAGCGCATCGATGGAATCCAAACCGAGACCGTTGGCTCCGAAAAGCGGAAGATCATCTCCGATCTGTTCCGGAGTAACTTGCAGCATCAAATTTTTTACAAGCATCTCTTTGATACGAGCGCGTAGATCTAGTTCAGGCATAAACGAGGCGCGATCTTGCCGTAAATCGCGCGTTTGGTCAAACGTGCAGGATTTGATCGCTCACGATTTGCCTGAAGAGCGAGGCGCACCGCCGGAGTCCAAAACCCAAATGCGTGATATGCATTCGCTACAATTCGAGAGCGTCTTCGCGTCGCTTTAATCAGGGACGCGGCTTCCTTAGGCTTGATCGGCTTTGCCGTCGCTGCTTGCAGGCTGGCTCTCGCCTCGGGCTACAGTCGATTGTGCCGGTTTCACGTCAACCTTGGCGGTTTCAGTCTCAGACTTTCCAGCCTTATGCAGTTCGTCGCTGAATTCGTCCTTTGCTTTTTGAAACTCTTTCACCGCCTGGCCCATTCCACGGGCAAGCTCCGGCAACTTCTTCGCTCCGAACAAGACCAGGACAATCAGGAGGATGACGATCAGGTCCGGCCCTGCCAAATTCATGAAACTGGCAATGAAGCTCATGCGCTAGTGTCCAACATCAGGCAGTTTCCCGAAGTTTCAAGCCAAATTCCGTTGGGCTGGCAGCGGGGCTTGGAGGTTGACATGCTCAAGCTACTGTGGAAAAAGGGTTTCCTACCCATGCGTCCTACCTGGAAAGGCAGTATCAGCTTCGGTCTGGTGTATATTCCCGTGGCAGTTTATCCGGCCACACGCGAGGAGAAGATTAGTTTTCGGCAGCTTCGTTCCAGCGATCTCAGTCCTATCAGGTACAAAAAGGTGGCTGAGGCAGATTCAAAGGAAGTTTCAGCCGATCAAATCGTGAAGGGCTTCGAATATGAGCGGGGCCATTACGTTGTAATGAAAGACGAGGATTTCGAGAAGGTGCGGATCGAGTCGACACATTCCATCGATATTACCGATTTCGTAGATTTGGAGCAGGTCGATCCGAAGTTTTTCTACAAACCATATTTTCTCGAGCCGCAAAAGGGTGGAGAAAAGGCTTACGCAGTTTTGCATAAGGCGCTTGGCGGGACGGGCAAGATCGGTATTGCCAAGGTCGTGATCAGCAACCGTGAACATTTGGCTGCTGTGAAACCAGATGGATTGTTTCTGATTCTGGAGTTGATGCACTTCGCCAGCGAAATATTGAGCACCGAAGTTTTGAAGAATGGTTCGGCTACAGCCGTGAGCGATAAAGAATTGAAGATGGCCCAGGCGCTCATAGACAGCATGGCGGTTTCCTGGGAGCCCGAAAAATATCGCGACGAATACCGGACGGCCTTGATGGAGATCATCGAGCAGAAAGCGCAGAACAAAGAGATCGCGGCGAAGCCGTCTGCTCCGCCGGTCCCGACCAATGTTGTCGACCTTGTTAAGGTGTTGCAGGACAGCCTGAACCGGACGCAATCACTCAAGCAAAAGCGGGGTTCCCCTTCCTCCAGTGGCCGCCGTTCGACCAGCGCGCTGGTTAAGCAACGACGACGAACAAGCGCCTTGGGGTAAATCGACCCTGAGCTGGGTCTTGTTGCAAATCATGGCGCTGGCATTATAGTTGGCACTCTTTTATGGCCAAAACTTCATGGATCAATCGCAATGAACGCAAACGCGCGACGGTGAAGAAGTACGCCGCGTTGCGCGCGGAGTTGAAGGCGAAGAAGGACTATGCCGGGCTTACCCAATTGCCGCGTGACGCCAGCCCGACGCGCGTAGTGAACCGGTGCGAAGTCACTGGTCGTCGGCGTGCATTTATTCGCCGGTTTAAGGTTTCTCGTCTTACTTTCCGTGAGCTGGCTTTGCAAGGCTTGATTCCTGGCGTAACCAAGTCGAGCTGGTAAATTTTCTAGCGCAGGCGCGTCGCTGTGCGGCGCGTAAATCGGCCGGTCACAAACCGGCTGCTATGCGAATCCACTGGATGAACTTCCCCTCATTATTCCTCCTGGCACCCATTACTGATGTAGTAGCGAGGCATTGGGACCCGTTGATAATCCTAATCGCCAAACTGGCGACCGTCGTCGCATTGGTATTGCTCAACGGGTTCTTTGTCGTTGCCGAATTTGCACTGGTCAAAATCCGCGACAGCCAAATCAACACACTGGTTGATGAAGATGCCAGGCGAGCAGTCTTGGTGAAACAGATTAAGGACAATCTGAATGCCTATCTTTCTGCCTGCCAGGTCGGAATTACGGCGGCGAGCCTGGGGCTTGGTTGGCTGGGGGAACCTTTCCTCGCGCGAATGCTCCAGCCGTTTTTCGCTTTGGCGGGAATCGAATCCGTGCCGGTAATCAAATCGATTTCCTTTGCGTTGGCATTTTCAGCCATCACGTTTTTGCACATCGTGCTGGGGGAACAAGCTCCCAAAATTCTCGCCATCCGCAAATCTATGGCTGCCGCACTATTTGTGAGTGTGCCGTTGCGATGGTTTTACGCAATCTTTAAACCGGCGATTTGGTTCCTAAACGCTGCGAGCAACTGGTTGCTGCGTCGCGTGATTCGTGTGGAACCCATCGCGGAAGGAGAATTGGCCCATAGCGAGGAAGAACTGCGATTGATCGTTCGGGAAAGCGAAAAATCCGCCGAGGTCACGCCTCTTGGTCGTGAGCTTGTCTTTAATGTGCTGGATCTGCGTGACCGCGTGGTGCGCGACATCATGACGCCGCGAGGAGAAATCGTTTATTTCAATCTGGAAGACGGTTTCGAAGCCAATGTGAAAAAAGCAATTGAATCCCGGCACACTCGGTTTCCGCTGTGTCGCGAGAAGATCGATAACACGATCGGCCTGATTCACATCAAAGAGCTACTCACCCTGATGCGCACGGAGGATGCGGACCTGATGAAGATCAAACGCGATTTGATTCCCGTGCCTGAGATGATGCCACTGGAAAAATTGCTCAAGTTATTTCTGAGCAAACACGCGCATCTGGCCCTGGTGGTAGATGAATTTGGCGGAACGGTTGGCATAGTGACGTTGGAGAACGTGCTCGAGGAGTTGGTCGGCGATATCCAGGACGAGTTCGATTTCGAAAAAGAAGAGTTTCGCAAAATCAGCGCGAACGAATTCTCCGTGGACGGCGCGCTGGGTCTTTACGAGTTGAACGAGCTTGCGAAGCTTGAATTGGAAAGCGCGGACGTGAGCACCGTCGGCGGTTACGTCACGCATCTGCTTGGTCACCTGCCGAGGCAGGGCGAGCAGGTCAATATCGATAACTATCTCGTTACAGTTTCTCAAAGCGACGGTCGCCGCGTGAACCAGCTTCACTTTAAAAAATTGAGCAGCACCGCTCCCGCGAGTGTGCCCGCATCTGGCAAGGCGTAGCCTTGAGAGACTGTTGAAATACTGGAATGGGCCGCGTTGGCAAAGCGACGCAACCTTTCAGGCGCGAGGCAGAAGGGGCGTTTGGCCGCGTCGCTCATTCGTTGCAGCCCACTGAAGGGGATGCGCCTTAGTCGCTCCTTGCCACCGCCCCTTCTGCCTCTATGCGCGACCTATCCCAGTATTCCAACAGTCTCCTAAGGCTTTACCACCACCGGTGTCCCCAGGTGCGAGGCGTCATAAAACTGGCGTGCTTTCCAATAGGGCATTCTAATGCATCCATGTGATGCGGGCACGCCTGGCAGGTAGCCCTGGTGCAATCCGTAGCCCGGCGAAAATTCGAGAAAGTAGGGCATCGGGGTGCCCACAAAGTGCGAATGCGGCGGTCTGCTGTCACGCCTGCTATCGACGTT
>Ga0137412_10000756_pt1 | contig 23886 bp, 22 predicted proteins | sample CZODoug2_1_16fun_FD_122160 | JGI IMG/M metagenome (GOLD analysis project Ga0137412, IMG submission 122160) | Vadose zone soil fungal communities from Angelo Coast Range Reserve, California, USA - CZODoug2_1_16fungal (Hybrid Assembly) | ecosystem: Environmental > Terrestrial > Soil > Vadose zone... | reverse complement strand
CATTTGAGAAAGGACGCGCCGATCTCTTTGGCCGCGGCCTGACCTGCCGTTTCCTGCAAGTCGAGGATGGCGGCTTTCCCGCCCGCGGCGATGACACGCTCGGCGACCGCTTTGCCGAGCCCGGACGCGCCGCCGGTGATGACCGCCAAGGTTTTACTGAAATTCATTTCGATCCTCCGCGAAAAAAACCTGGTCGCCGCCGTCTCCGCTTGAACCTCTCACTCATGAACCTAACCCGCATCATTCATGACGATCTGCATACTCGTGCGGAAAAACACCTATCCAATCCGGCCTCCTTCGAGCTAATCACGCGCGAACGTAAGCACCCATGACGCAATCACGCGCGAAATGATTCTGCTTCCAAATGCCCGAGAGGGTGAGCCCGGCTCGACCAGCGTTCACGGAAAAATGCGTCAACCGAAGCGTCCGTCACGTCCTCGAGACGGCTCGGGTTCCAGCGGGGCGAGTTATCCTTGTCGATGAGCAGGGCGCGCACTCCCTCCGGGAAGTCGCCTTGCACGAAACACTGCTCGACCATTCCGAGCTCCATGCGAAAGCAGGCGGCAAGATCCAGTGACTTGCCTCGCTGCAGCTGGCGAAGCGTCACGCACAACATCGTCGGCGAGCGGCTGCGCATGAGCGTCGCGGTTTGCTGCGCCCAATCGCGATACTCCGGGCGGGATTCATGGTCGAGCGAGGCGAGGATGCCGGGCACCGTAGCGTGCGAAAAATGTAAATCGATGACGGGACGCAGCACGCTCAGGGAAGGTGCGGGCAATCCTTGCGCGGCGCGTGCATGTATCAAGCGTCGCACATCCGCACCGCTGTCGTCGGTCCAAGTCAACGCAGCAAGATCGGCGGCCAGGGATTCGACGGCTGCCGGCGGCAGGTATACATCCGCCAGCCGGGCATATACGGCGTCCACCCCCCGAATTTGCAAGCCGCTCAAGGCGAGATAGGGACCGAGTGCTCCGGGAAGCCGGGACAGAAAATAACTGGCGCCCACGTCCGGAAACAATCCGATGCCGACTTCCGGCATGGCGATGCGCGTTCGCTCACCGACGATGCGCAGCGCAGAACCTTGCGCGAGGCCCATACCGCCGCCCATCGTGATCCCATCCATCAAGACGATGTAGGGTTTGCGGTATGAGTAGAGCGAATAATCGAGCGGATATTCCGCTATGAAAAATTCGCGGTGCAGCGTCCCGGATTCCTTGAAACTTTGATATAACGCGCGCACATCGCCGCCGGCGCAGAATGCCTTCTCGCCGGCGCCTTTCAGGAGCACGGCGCGGACCTCCGGATCAACGGCGCAGCGCCGCATCTGTGCGCGCAGTTCGAGGATCATCTCGAACGACAAAGCATTGAGGGCGGCGGGTCTGTTCAGGGTGATGAATGCAATATGATTGCGAATCTCGCAGAGAATTTCCGCGCCGGCAGCCGTCCCTATCAAGCGTTTTTCCAGACGGGCTTACGCTTCTCGAGAAACGCCTGCACCCCTTCCTGCTGATCCTCGCCGTCGAACAAATCCATGAACCGCTCGCGTTCCAGCGCCAGCGCAGCGCCGCGTGGCGTGCCCTGGCGTGCCTGGTGTATCAGGCCCTTGCTGAACGCGACGGCGCGGGGGCTCAAAGTGCTGACCCGCTGCGCGATCTCCATGGCCGTTTGCCGACTCTGCCCACGCGGGACTACCTGTTCCACGAGGCCGATGCGCAATGCGGTTTCGGCATTCACCCGTTCGTTGGTGAGGATCATGCGCTTTGCCCAGCCCTCGCCGACCAACCAGGGCAGTGTTTGAGTGCCGCAGCCGGCGGGCAGGAGCCCGACCGACGGCTCGGGAAGCGCCATCTGTGCGTGCTCCTCGGCGATCCGCAGATCGCAGGCGAGCGCACACTCCAGGCCGCCGCCCATGGCATAGCCGTTGATGGCGGCGATGAACACGGGCCGCGCCTCCTGCAGCGCCTCAAAGGCCGCGCCAAAGCGCTGCGCCATGAGCCGCGCCTGTACCTTGTCCCCGTTCGCGAACATTTTCAGATCGGCGCCGGCGCTGAAGAACTTCTCGCCCTGGCCGGTGATCACTGCCGCATACACATCCAGATTTCGATTCACGTCGCCGATCAGATCCGTGAGTTCTCGAAGGCCCGCGGCGGTGAAGGTATTCGCAGCAGGATTGTTGAGAGTAATGAGAGCGACGTGCCCGTCAATGATGCATTCAATCATGAGACCCGGCCCGCCTCGGCGCGCTTCTGGAGCAGGTTGATGATGCCCGAGAAATCCTGGGCTCCGGCGCCCTGGGAACTCCATAGCTGGTAGAGCTGTTGCGCCATGGCCCCCATGGCCACGGGCTGCTTCGCCAATTTGGCCGCGTCGGTGGCCAGTCCGAGATCCTTGAGCATGAGGTCGGTTCCGAATCCGCCCGTGTAGCCGCGCGCGGCGGGGACGTTGTCCATCACACCGGGGTAGGGGTTGTAGGTGTCCGAGCTCCAGCATCGGCCGCTCGAGGTGTTGATGATTCCGGCGAGTACCTTGGGCTCGATGCCGAGCGCCACGCCGAGATTCATGGCCTCGGCAACACCGATCATGGAAATGCCGAGCAGCATGTTGTTGCAGATCTTGGCGACCTGTCCGGTTCCCGCATCGCCGCAGCGCACGATGTTCTTGCCCATACAGCTCAAGATCGGCCGGATGCGCTCGAACAGGGTCGACTCGGCGCCCACCATGAAAGTCAAGGTGCCGCCTTCCGCGCCTCCCGTGCCGCCGGAGACCGGCGCATCGGCCATGGGATTGCCGTGGGCGTGGGCCGCCGCTGCAACTTCGCGGGCGGTGTGAGGATCAATGGTGCTCGAATCGATGAGCGGTATGCCGCCGCCTACGCCGGCAAGCACACCGTCGGCGCCCAAGTACACGCTTTTGACGTGCGGCGAAGAGGGCAGCATGGTGATGACCAGCTCACCTTGGCCCGCCGCGGCCTTGGCCGACGTCGCCGCCGTTGCGCCCAAACCTGCCAACGCCTCGACATTGCGTTGCACTACGTCGAAAACAACCAGCGAGTGGCCGGCCTTCAGCAGATTGCGCGCCATGGGCCCGCCCATATTGCCGAGACCAATGAACGCAATTTTCATCGGAGCCTCGTGTTCATTTGAGACGCAATTTTCATCGGCTCTCCGGCACGGAGACCCCGGCGCTTGAGCCGGGGAGGAAGTGCCGCTCCTGAGGGTGGGGATTGCTGCTGCTTTGCGTATGGGCTGAGCACCGAAATCGGTGCTTCGCCACCGGAGGCGAAAAAAAATGGTTGGCAGACCGCAAGCCGCCCTTTCAGCACGTCGCGTCGACGAGAGTGCGTTCTTGAGCATAGATGGCGAAAAAATCGATGTTTCCGCCAGTTTTAGGGTCTTCTCTAGTACCCCTAAACACATTAGTTTTCGCCGATGTTGCTGGTCTATCGATACCGCGTCAAATCGCTGACGGGACTGCTCAACGGCCAGGCTCGCGCCTGCAACTTTGTCTGGAATTTCTGCAACGACACTCAACAGCAGGCGCTCAAATGGAACAAGCGCTGGCCGACCGGTTTTGATCTCAATCGGTTGACGGCGGGAAGCAGCAAGGAACTCGCCTTGCACGCGGGCACCATCAACGCCGTGTGTGAACAATACGCCAAGTCTCGCCGTCAGAAGAACCGCCCGTTCCTGCGCTGGCGGGGCAGGCGCTCGTTGGGCTGGGTGCCCCTGAAAGGCCGGGATCTTAAGCGCGAGGGAGGGGCCTTTCGGTTTGCCGGAAACACCTTCCGGGTATTCCTCTCTCGGCCGCTGCCGGACGGCAAGATCAAGGACGGAACGAACTTCTCCTGCGATGCACGCGGGAATTGGTTCTTGAACATTGTCGTTGAAGTCACTCAAGCCGAAGCGCGGCCGGTGCGCAGCGGTATCGGCATCGACTTGGGCCTGAAAGACTTCGCTGCCTTGTCCAGCGGGGAGAAGATCGAGAACCCGCGACTTCTGCGGCAGCTGGCTGGCAAGCTCGCTACCGCCCAGCGGGCCCGCAAACGGCGGCAGGCGACCCACCTCCACGCGCGCATCGTCCATGCGCGCCGCGACTTTCACCACAAGCTCTCGACCCGCATCGTTCGAGAGTTCGATTACATCGCGGTCGGCAATGTGAATGCCGCCGGACTCGCCAAGACCCGCCTGGCGAAGTCCGTCCTTGATGCAGGCTGGTCTTCCTTCCGCAACATGCTCCGCTACAAGGCGACCGCGCACGGGGCTTGGTACGAGGAAGTGAATGAATCGTTCTCTTCCCGAGTCTGTTCGTCTTGCGCCAGCGAGACGGGGCCGAAAGGTGTCGCAGACCTCGGAATAAGAAGCTGGGTATGTGCTGAGTGTGGCATCTCGCATGATCGTGATATCAACTCCGCTCTCAATATCCTCTTCCGTTCGGGACATCGAACGCCTGCTGAGGGAATCCCCGCCCTGTAGGGCGGGGAGGATGTCAATGACGTCCTCATTTCCCGGTCATCGTGCAGTCTTGATGCGGGTCCACGTGCGGGTACGGATGCGCTCGGTCGCCGCCGTGACCTCGGCGGATCTATACAGCCTCATCTCCATCTCGGGTGTGGGATAAAGAGTCGCATCTTCAAGAATACTCGGATCGACCAAGGAGCGCGATGCAATATTATCATTACCGTAATAAATCGAGTTGCTGATCTCGGCGATCACGTCGGGCCGCAGAATGAAATTGATGAATTGATAGGCGGCTTCCGGATGAGGGGCGCCGGCGGGAATGAGCAAGGACGTAAATGTTTGGTTGGCGCCTTCTTTCGGCACGGTGAACGCCAAATTCACTTTGACTCCGACCGCCCGGGCACGCGCTCTCGACAGCGCGTAATCGCTGGACCACGACATCGCGACGCAGACCTCCTTGTTCGCGAGTCCGTTCATGTATTCCGAGGAATCGAATGAACGGATGAAGGGCCGCACTTTCAACAGCATGGCCTCGGCAGCCTTGAAGTCCTTGGCGTCGGTGGTATTGGGATCGAGCCCCAAGTACTTCAGTGCCAGCTGCAGCACATCTTCCGCCGAGTCGACAAAAGTGACGCCGCAATCGGCGAACTTGGACACGACCTCCGGTTTGAACAGCATATCCAGGCTATCCACCGGCGCATTCGGCATTCGCGCTTTGACCAGGTCGACGTTGTAGGCGAAACCGTTGATCGAATGCAGGTACGGCACCGCGTGCGCATTGCCGGGATCGTAGGCTGCCTGGATCGCCAAGATGCGCGGATCGAGATTCTTCCAGTTGGGCAACTTGGACTTATCCAGGGGGATGTAGACGCCGGCCTTGATCTCCCGGCTGAAAAAATCGGTGGACGCGCCGACGACGTCATAACCGGAGCTGCCCGCCATGAGCCTGGCCTCCATGGTCTCCTCCGCGTCGTAGACGTCGTAGGTCACCTTGATGCCGGTCAGTTTCTCGAATTTTGCCACTGTTTCCGGGCCGATGAAGTCGGCCCAATTGTAAATGAACAAGCGCTTCTCTTCGGGCGATGCGGCATGAGCCGCGCCGACCGCGGTACATAGCAACAACAGCGCGGACATCATCCGAATTCGACGATAAGCCATCGGGTTAGTTTACCATCGCAACGCGCGGCGGGACTTGCCCGCCTCGTTCGACGAGATTCTTTCAAGGAGTACCTGGTGCCTCATTCCGGCCGTGCGCTCAAGTTGGTGTTCCTCGCGCTCATCGTCATCGCGGCGCCCTCGCCGGCAGCCGATACGCAAGCCTCGACGCCTCGCGCTCGCGGGCTTGGTGTGCCCTTCGACGGTACCCCGGGACCTCTCAACGCCATCACGGACGTCGCCGGCGTGCTGGTCGGTCATACCACGCTGATCTCGGGCGCCGGCAAGCTGCAGGTGGGCAAAGGACCGATTCGTACGGGGGTCACCGCGGTGCTACCGCGAGGTCCGGAATCCAAATCGAATCCGGTTTTCGCCGCTTGGTTCTCGCAGAACGGCAATGGCGAAATGACGGGAACCGCCTGGATCGAAGAATCGGGATTCTTGGAAGGCCCTGTCATGATAACCAACACGCACAGCGTGGGCGTCGTGCGCGATGCCACGATCCAGTGGCGGGTTGCGCACGGCGCCGCCGATGCCACCGGATTTTGGTGGTCGCTGCCGGTGGTCGCCGAGACCTGGGACGGTTGGCTCAACGACATCAACGGTTTTCATGTTAGACCCGAACACGCCTTTCACGCGCTGGACACCGCGCACGGCGGCGCCGTCGAAGAAGGCAGCGTCGGCGGCGGCACGGGGATGATCTGCAACGGCTACAAGGGCGGCATCGGGACTTCTTCACGGCATCTGGACGCCAAAGACGGCGGGTATACGATAGGCGTACTGGTGCAATGCAATTACGGTACGCGGGACAATTTACGCATCGCCGGCATCCCGGTCGGTCGCGAGATCCCGGCACCGGAGCCCTATGCCTTCATGCCATCCGATATCGCCGAACACGGTTCCATAATCGTCGTCGTGGCCACCGACGCACCGCTGCTGTCGCACCAGCTCAAACGCCTCGCCCATCGCGTCACCTTGGGGCTCGGCCGTAACGGCAGCATCTCGGGCAACGAATCTGGCGACATCTTCATCGCCTTTTCGACGGCGAATTCCGGCGCCGCGGCGGCCGAGCATGTGGTGGATCTCAAGATGCTGTGCAACGACTCCTTGGATCCGCTTTTTCGCGCAACCGTCGAATCGACGGAAGAAGCCATCGTCAACGCCATGGTGGCGGCCACCGACATGGCGGGCGTCGATGACCACCGCGTCATCGCGCTGCCGCACGATAAGCTGCGCGCCGTACTCAAAAAATACGGGCGCCTCAAACCGCAGCGCCTCGAGTGAGCGGCCGGTGTGTGCTGACGCACTCCGCCATGCTGCGGTCGAGCAACTCCACCGCTTCGTCGACATCGGATTCGCGAATCATCAAGGGCGGCATGAAGCGCAGCGTGCTCTGTCCGCACGACAGCAGGATCAAACCATTGTGGTACGCGCGGTTGATGATGGCATCACAGAGTTCCCTGGCCGGCGTTTTGCCGGCCTTGTCGGTCACCAACTCCATACCGATCATGAGCCCCTTGCCGCGTATTTCCCCGACCGCTTCATGCCTGCCCGCAAGAACCTGCAGCTTCTTCATGAAGTAATCGCCGACCTTGGCGGCATTGGCCTGGTACTGATGCTCGACCAGGTCGAGAGTCGCGAGCGCGGCCGCGCAGCACAGCGGATTGCCGCCGAAGGTATTCCCATGAGCGCCCCGCGACCATTTCTGCATGATGCTGCGCTTGGCGACCACCATGCCGATGGGCATCCCGGAGCCCAGGCCTTTCGCCAATGTCATGATATCCGGCACCACATCCCAATGTTGGGATGCGAACATCTTGCCGGTGCGTCCGATGCCTGACTGAACTTCGTCGAAGATCAAGAGAATGCTATGCCGGTCGCACAGTTCGCGCAGGCCGGCAAGAAACCCATCGGGCGGCACCAGGTAGCCGCCCTCTCCTTGGATGGGCTCCACGAGGATGGCCGCGACTTCGCTCGACGGGACGTTGTGGACGAACAAGACCTCTTCGATATAGCGCAGCACGGCTCGTCCCTGGTCGCTGCCGGCGAACAACGGCCTGTAATTATTCGGGTACGGCACGTGGGTGACGCCCGGCATGGCCGGAAAGAAGCCTTTCTGTTGTGTGTACTTGCTGGAGGTGAACGCCAGCGATCCCATGGTCCTACCGTGGAATCCACCGAGAAATCCGATGAAGCGGCCGCGGCCCGTGACGTAACGCGCCAGCTTGAGCGCCGCCTCGACGCTCTCGGTACCGGATTGCGCGAAGAAACTCATCGCCGGCTGCTTCATCGGCGACAGTTCATTCATGCGTTCGGCCAGTCTGACTTGACCCTCGTGCCAGTAGTCCGACGAGATGTGTAAAAAACGATCCGCCGCCTCTTTGATGGCCTGCACCACCTTGGGATGACAATGCCCGGTGCTGCAGACGGCAATGCCGGCCGCAAAATCCAAAAAGCGATTTCCGTCCACGTCCCAAACTTCCGCCCCCCTGCCATGGGACATCACGAACGGGTAATCCCTGGGATACGAAGGTGAATCCACCAGCGCGTCGCGCGCCAGCAATTCGCGCGCCTTGGGTCCCGGCAATTCGGTTTTAATGTGGGTTTTCTTCATGACCAGTTTAACTCCCCGAGTAAGCCATCCATGGTATCGAGCGCCCACTGCAGATCCTTCTCGGGGATCACCAGCGGCGGTGCGAGGATGATGAGATTACCGCGAATTGCGAACGAAACGCCGCGCTCGCGGGCGAGGCTCACGAATTTATGCATCGACGGATGCACGCCGGGCCACGGCTCGAGCGGCTCGCGCGTACGTCGATCCTTTACCAGCTCGGCGATGGCGAACAATCCGCCGCCCCATCGCACGTCGCCGATTACCGCATGGGTGTTTTGCATTTCCTCGAGCCGGCGCAGCATGGCGCGTCCCAAGTGCCGTGAACGTTCGATCAGCCGCTCATCGTCATACGCGGCAATGGCCGCGACTCCGGCGGCGCAGGCGAGCGGATGGCCGCAGTAAGTGAGCCCTGTGGACAGCATGCTGTGTTCGAGTTTCGCGGCGACGTGTTCGGCCAGCACCACGGCGCCCAAGGGAATATGCGCACCGGTGAGTCCTTTGGCGAGGGTCATTAAATCAGGCTTACCCTCCTCGCCGTAGGCGGCGCAAGCGAACCACTCGCCGCAGCGCCCGAAGCCGCTCATCACTTCGTCAGCGATCAGATAGACGTCGCGTTTGCGGGTCTCTTCTCGCAACCGCGGCCAGTAATTCGGCGGCGCAATGATGCCATTGGTGCCGGCGCTCGGTTCCATCAACACCGCTGCCACGTTCTGCGATCCCTCGCGGGCGATCACCTCCCCGATGTGCGCTACATTGCGTTCGGCGCATTCGAGCTCATCGTCGGTCCCATAGGGGCAGCGATACGCATATGGCGGCGGTACGTGCAGCACGCCAAAGGGATCATCGTCACGCTGCGGGATTCGGCTATCGCCCGACAACGCCATGGTGGCGTAACTCGCGCCGTGGTATGAGCGATCGCGAGTGACGATTTTTCCTTGCGTGCGCCCGCTCGCCTGCCGCGCGAACTTCACGGCATGTTCATTGGCATCGGCGCCTCCCAAGGTAAAGAACACTCGGCCGCCCGCGAAACCCGAGCGCTCCAAGAGGCGTTCCGCCAACTCTGCACGCGGGCCGGCACCCCAACTCGAATTCACGAAGCATAGTTTCTGCGCTTGCGCCTGGATGGCACGGATGAGCGCCGGATGCTGGTGTCCGAGGTTCATGCACTCTGCCAAACTACTCATGTCCAAGTACTGTCGGCCCGCTTCATCCCAGAAGCGCGCGCCTTGACCGCCGACGACGGTGGGGGCGTTCCACTCGGCCTGAACGCACCAGCTGTGCAACACACTCGAGCTTTCTGCTGACAAAGGTTTCCCCGGTAATTTTGATTCGTCGGGCCAAAGCGATTACGATCTGCCCGATGCGATCTGTCAACGCCCGGCGACTTTAAGATCGCCAGTGGAAAAACCCAAGCGTCCGCACTTGCTCGGCTTCTGGATGTGCGTGGCGCTGGTGGTGGGTAATTCCATCGGTTCCGGCGTTTTCCTGCTGCCGGCCTCGCTGGCTCAGTATGGACTCAACAGCGTCATCGCCTGGGGCTTCACGGCCTGCGCGGCCATCCTGCTCGCGATTGTTTTCGCCCAACTGAGCCGCGCCTACCCCCAAGCGGGAGGCCCGTACGCCTATGTTCACCTGGCCTTCGGACCGTTCGCCGCCTTCATCGTGGCGTGGGGATATTGGATATCCATCTGGGTGGGAAACGCCGCCATCTCCACCGGCGCCGTGAGCTATTTGACTCCGTTGATGCCCTGGATCGGCAGCGAGCCGGGCGCTTCCGCCGCTGTGACGCTGTTCTTTCTGTGGATACTGACCGCGGTCAACATCTATGGGATCAAGGCGTCGGGCTGGGTGCAAAGCGTCACCACCATTCTCAAAGTGTTGCCGCTGCTCGCGATCTCCGCGCTGGGTTTATTCTCGGTGCGCTCGGCGACGGTCGCGGCGGCCGCGAGCATACCGCTGTCGGTGAGCCAAACCACTGCTGCCGCCACACTCACGCTCTGGGCGCTGCTGGGATTGGAATCGGCAACGATACCGGCCAGCAAAGTGCGCGACCCGGGCCGCACCATCCCCATGGCCACCTTGCTCGGAACGGTCCTGACGGCCCTCATCTGCATCATCGCCTGCACCACCGTGCTGCTGTTGGTGCCGCCCGCCGCCCTGGCGAAATCGAACGCCCCGTTCGTCGATCTCGCCGCGATTTTTTGGGGTGCCTCGGCTGGGAAGCTGGTGGCGGTGTTCGCTGCGATCAGCGGCTTCGGCGCGCTCAATGGCTGGATTCTGCTGCAAGGAGAACTGCCGAACGTCATGGCGAAGAACGGCGTGTTCCCGCCGATCTTCGCGCGCGACTCGGCGCGGCAGACGCCGACGTTCGCGCTGCTGTTCAGCAGCGGTTTGGTCACCATTTTGATTTTGACGAACTATCAGAAATCCATGGTGAGCCTGTTTACATTCATGATTTTGCTGTCGACCACTGCCTGCCTGGTCATGTACTTACTGTGTTCCTTGGCATTGCTGCGGTTGCAATGGACCGGCCACCTGAAAACGCGCCGCGCGCGCACTCTGCCGCTGGCGACGGTGGGCGTGCTGGCGACCTTCTATTCGCTGTGGGCGATCATCGGTGCGGGCAGCGACGCCGTTGGATGGGGAAGCGTGCTGCTGGCGTTGGGCGCTCCGCTCTATTTCTTGGTCCGGGATAAAGCTAAAGTTACGATATGACATGGTGGCGATCGATGATGGCGGTGGCAGTGGGCGGCGTGTTGGGCTGTCTCATGCGCTGGTTCCTCGCGCTGGTACTCAATCGATATTTTCCGGCCATACCGCCCGGCACTTTGGCCGCGAATCTCATCGGCTGCTATATCATCGGGATAGCGATCGCAGTTTTTGCGGCGAACCCAGCGATTCCCCTCGAGTGGCGGCTGTTCGTCACGACGGGATTCTGCGGCGGCCTGACCACGTTCTCCACCTTCTCGGCCGAGATCGTGACGCTCATGCAGACAGGCCGGATGGCTTGGGCCATGGGTGCGATCGCCATGCATTTAATCGGCTCGTTGCTGATGACATTCGCCGGCATCGCGACGATCACGTGGGCTAGAAGCTAGCGCCGCAACTCGTCAATGATGTGCGTGGCGCGTTCCCGCGAGCTGGCGGACCAGCCGCGTGCGCGAAACCAAGGCGCGAATGATGCACGAGGAGTTCTTTCGATCGCCCTCTACCACGATCACATGCGTCAGGCACGCGTCCTCCAACAGGTGAAGCAGGTCGCCGGCACGCATCGATTGAAGAGTTTCCCAATTGAGAGCGGGCAACGCATCCCACGGCGTCATGATGTCGGCGACGCAGATATCGCGATGATGGCTGTAGTTGGACAACTGCAGGAACTGCATCGGCCTCTCGCCTTGAATGTCGTACGAGGTGATGAGACCTACGATGCGTTGTTCGCGGTACACCAGCAGCGCGCGAACACCCACCCGAATCATGTCATCGAGCGCCTCGTCGATGTGCCGCTCGGCATCGACGGTGGCCGGGTACTCGCGGGTAAAGTCGGTTATCGCAAGAATGGCCGGATCGGCCGGACTCAAGGATCGGCCGTCCGCGACCGAACGTCGGGGCAAAACACCCGCATCGAAATTCACCGCAGGAACAAACGCTGTGCTTCTCATATGTCGAACTGACAATGGGGCAATCCCTAGGTTCCCCCCGCTGATTATGCTATCGTACGTTTGGTTAGATAGCTAACGATTAGAGAGCTTTGCAAATGCACGACCTGGACGAGCGTTTTTCGACCGCCTTGCATGGCACGGCACGCGCCTGGCGCCAGGCCATCGATCGCCGGCTCAAATATTTGGGCGTCAGCCAGGCCAGCTGGACGGCGATTGCGGTTGCAGCGAAAGCGCAACAACCGCTCTCACAGTCCGAACTCGCGGACCAGCTCGGCGTGGAAGGCGCGACCATGGTGGCCATGGTCGATCGCTTGGTGAAAGCGGGACTGGCGAGCCGCGAGCCCTCCACCACGGATCGGCGCATCAAGTACGTGGTGATCACCGAAGCGGGCTATCGCCTGTACGACACCGTCAGGGAGCAAGCAACCGCCGTTCGCAAAGAACTTCTTGCCAACATCGACCGCCAAAAGCTCGAAGCCGCAACGGATGTCCTGGAGGCACTGCAGGGCATGATAGAAGCCGCGCCGTGACCCGTCCGCTCAATCGCCGCATGATCACGCTGTCGATCATGATGGCGACGGTCATGCAAACGCTCGACACCACCATCGCAAACGTCGCCCTGCCGCATATGCAAGGCACTCTGTCCGCCTCGCAGGACCAGATCGCGTGGGTACTTACCTCGTACATCGTGGCGGCCGCGATCGCCACACCCCTGACGGGGTGGGTCGTCGACCGCTTCGGGCAAAAAAATGTGTTCCTGGCGTCGGTGATCGGATTCACCGCGGCGTCGGCCCTGTGCGGATTGTCGAATTCGTTGACCGAAATCGTCGCGGCACGCCTGCTGCAAGGCGTTTTCGGAGCAGCCCTGGTGCCGATGGCACAAATGGTCTTGATGGACATCAACCCGCCGGAGAAGCAGGGCTCGGCCATGGCCGTCTGGGGCATGGGGGTCATGGTGGGCCCGATACTCGGCCCCACGTTGGGCGGTTGGCTCACCGATAGCTACGACTGGCGCTGGGTGTTCTTCATCAACATTCCCGTCGGCGCGCTCGCGACCTATGGCATCTGGCGATATATCCGCCCAGTGCCCGGCGCACGGCGAATGCAATTCGATATGTTCGGATTTGCGACCTTGAGCTTGGGCGTAGGCGCTCTGCAAATCCTACTGGATCGCGGCGAACAGAACGATTGGTTCTCATCGGCGGAAACGTGGATCGAGGCGATCGCCATGGTGGTCGCATTCACCTACTTCATCGCACACACGGCCCTGTCACGCGCGGAGAAATCATTTTTTGATTATCGGTTGCTCAAGAACGGCAATTACATCTCCGGCTTGCTGTTCATTTTCGTCGTCGGCCTGGTCATGTACGCGACGCGCGCGCTCACGCCGACCATGTTGGAGAACCTGCTCGCGTATCCCGTCGCCACCACCGGTCTGGTCACGGCACCGTCCGGTTTGGGCACCATGCTCGCCATGCTCATCGCCGGGCGCATCATAGGCAAAGTCGATCTGCGTTTGATTCTGCTCGCCGGCTTTGCGATCACGGTCTTGGCTCTGTGGCAAATGACCCGCTATTCCCTCGACCTGTCGCAAAGCGACATCGTGTGGCCCGGGGTCGTGCAGGGCATCGGTATCGGATTGGTTTTCGTACCCTTGAGCGCGGCCACGTTCGCCACATTGAGTCCGGCCATGCGCGCGCAAGGCACGGCCATCTTCTCCCTCGTCCGCAATATCGGCAGCAGCATCGGCATCTCCCTGGTGCAGACCGTGCTGGTGCGCAACACCGCGACCGTGCATGCCGCCTTGGTCGAGCGCATCACCTATGCCAATCCCGCTTGGAACAATCCGGCCGTCGCGTCGGCGTACGATGTGACGCGGCCCACCGGCGCTGCGGCGCTCGACGCCATGGTCACGCAGCAGGCGGCGATGATCGCCTACCTCAATGATTTTCGACTGATGCTGTACCTGACGCTGGCCGTGATCCCGCTGTTGCTGCTCCTGCGCGCGCCGCGGCGCACCGATGCGCCGACGGACACGCACGCGGTCATGGACTAGCGCGGCGCCGCGAACACTTGGGTCCAATAAACGAGTTCAGAGCTCGCAAGATTCACCGCGAACGCGATGCCGATTTCGGAGAAGCGCGAATCCATGATGTTCTCGCAGTGCGCGGGGCTCTCAAGCCAGCCTTGCGTGACTTCTACCGGAGTCATCGCGCCCGCCGCGATGTTCTCTCCCACGACCAGGTAGCCGCCATACCCTGCCCGCTCAACGCGTATCGCGGGAGAACTGCCATCGTGGCCGCGGTGCTCGAACTGAAGGTACGTGGCCATCTCCTGTGAGTGCGCCAGCGCCGCACGGCTCAGCATCGAATTGAGCGTGAGCGGCGCCGCGGCAGGATACGTTTTGCGGCCGCAACGGCGTCCGCCCGCCCGCGCTTGATTCACGAGATCCAGAATTTGCCGACGGATGCGGGCCGCATCGCCCGTCGACGGCACCGAGACCCCGCCCGCAAGCAGTATCCAAACGTCGCGGCCGCGGCGCTCTGCGCCCATCTCAGCCAAATTCGGATCGGTCAAGGTGGCGCAATAGTTGGCGGCCAGGATGCGGCCGGCCTGTACATCGCTCAGCGCGCCGGACAAATGCACCGCCGAGGACTGCGCCGCCAGGTAGCCCGCGGAGGCCAGCGCCGCATGCAGCGAGACGCCGTTGGCCATCTGCAATGCGGCCCGCCGCAGTTTCGGGCTGTCGCGCAGCGCGACTCGAACCGGCGCCGCACAACCTTGCATCCGCGCCCAATTGACGGCATCGCGCAGGTCCGCCAGCGCAGCACACGGCAGCGCGGCCAGCAGCATGGCAATGACGAGCAGGCTGCGCGCGTCTATATCCCGTCGCCGGAGCCTTCGCCCGCGACGATGATATTGCTCGGCAGAATGCCGCGCGAGTTGGGCCCGAGCGCGGCGGGCTCGCCGGGAAGCCGGCTGCCCGGCAACCGGCCCGCGGGGGTTCCGATCGGTTCGGCCAACAATTTGCCCGCCTTGGGTGCGAGCCAACGTTCCAGATCGTCGAACACCGTAAATACGGCCGGAACGATGACCAAGGTCAGCAAGGTCGAGGTGATGAGGCCGCCGATGACCGCGATGGCCATCGGCGATCGAAAGTCGGCGTCGCCGCCCCAACCCATTGCAACCGGCAGCATTCCGGCGACCATGGCCACCGTGGTCATGACGATGGGCCGCGAACGCTTGTGCCCCGACTCCATGATCGCCTCCAACCGAGATTTGCCGGCGCGCATTTCTTCGATGGCGAAGTCCACCAACAGAATGGAATTCTTCGCGACGATGCCCATCAGCATCAGGAATCCGATGACCACCGCGATGGAAAATGGCCGGTTGGCGAGCAGCAGCGCGATTGCGGCGCCCCCCAACGACAGCGGCAGCGCAGACAGGATGGTGATGGGCTGAAACAAGCGGGCGAACAACAACACCAGTACGGCAAACACCATGAGAACGCCGGCGCCGATGGCGAGCGCAAAGTTCTCCATCATTTCCTGGAAAAATTCCGTATCACCCGTTTTCACGAAACGAACGCCGTGCGGCAGGTTTTTCATGGTCGGCAGATCGTAGATTTTCTTGACTGCCGTGCCGAGTACCACGCCCGGGCTCAAATCCGCGCCAAATCGCAAACGCCGGACCTGGTTGTAGCGCCGCACCGCCGAGGGTCCCTGGCCGAAACTCAAGTCGGCCACCGTCTTGAGCGGCACCGCGCCGCCCGCTGTAGTCGGCACCGGAAGATTCTCCAAGGTCGACAGATCCCGGCGCGCGCCTTCGGTAAGGCTCACCCGGATGGGGATCTGGCGGTCGCTCAAGGAAAACTTGGCGCCGTTTTGCGGCAGGTCGCCCAAGGTCGCAATGCGGATGGTTTGACTGATGCTTTGCACGCTCACGCCCAATTGGGCGGCCACATCGAAGCGGGGCTTCACCACGATTTCGGGACGCGGCAGATCGCCGCGAATGCGCGGATCGCGAATTTCGCCGAGCGTTCTCATTTCCGCGAGGACTTGGTGACCGGTCTTCTCGACCAATAACGGATCATCGCCTACCAGAAAGAATTCGACGTCCCGCCCGCCTCCGGGCCCTTGGCCGGAGAAATTCAGCTGGCCGTCGGGCACCTGGTTGAGGATGGGGATCATGGCCTGTTCCCATTCCTTTTGACTCAGATTCCGCTTGGAACGCGGCACGAGGCTAATGTAGGTGTTGCCTTCGCGAATCTCGCCTTGGTCGCTGCCGACAAATTCGACTACGTCGGTGACTTCGGGCGACTTCCTGAGCAAAGCCGCGGCCGCAGCCGACACTCGCGACGTGTCCTCCAGCGTGCCGCCCGGCGGCAATTCGATGGAGAGCTGCGAGCTCGCAAAATCCTCGGGCGGGAAGAATGCCTGGGGAATAACCAACAAGGCCACGATGGACAGCGCGAAAAATGCCGTACCGCCCGCCATGGTTCTCCAGCGATGGGCTACGCACCAGCGCAGCAGCGACATGTAGAGCGCCATGATGGGACCGTCGGCATGCGGCCCGGTGCGCACCATATCGCGGCGCAAAAAATAGGCCGCGAGCACCGGCGTTATCAAGCGCGCCACCAGCAGCGAAATGAACACGGCCACGGCCACGGTCAAGCCGAATTGCCGAAAAAATTGCCCTGATATGCCGCCCATGAAACTCACGGGAAGGAAAACCGCGATGATGGTGAACGAAGTCGCCACCACGGCCAAGCCGATTTCGTCCGCCGCATCCATCGCGGCCTGGTAAGCGCTCTTGCCCATGCGCATGTGGCGCACGATGTTTTCGATTTCGACGATGGCATCGTCCACCAAGACGCCCGCGACCAACGACAGCGCCAGCAACGTGATCTGATTGAGGGTGAAATCCATCCATTGCATGAACGCGAAAGTCGGAACGGCCGACAGGGGAATGGCCAGCGCCGAGATGAGGGTGGCGCGCCAATTGCGCAGAAAAAACCACACCACGATAACGGCGAGTATCGACCCCTCGATCAGGGAGCTCAAGGAAGAATCGTAGGTGCGCTGGGTATGAGCCACCGTCGTGAAGGTCAGCGTCATGTGCACGGCCGGCGTCTCGATCTGCATTTTATCGAGCTCCGCTTGCACGGCTCTGAAGACGCTGACGTCGGAGGCGCCCTTGGCTTTGAAAATGCCGAACGCGGTGGCCGGACGACCGTTGAGGCGCGCCATGCTGCGAATCTCTTGGTTGCCGTCGCGCACATCGGCGATTTCGCGCAAACGCAGCGACCTGCCGCCGCGGGCGAAGATCTGCGTGTCGGCCAGCGCGGCCGCGGTTTTGGCACCGCCCAAGACGCGTATGGATTGTTCACCGCCGCCCACTTGCGCCCTGCCGCCGGCCGTATCGAGATTGAGCCCGCGCAATTGTTCATTGACCTCGTAGGCGGTCAGACCCAATGCCTGCAAACGGCCGGGATCGAGTTCCACTCGGATTTCTCTGCTGACCCCGCCGCTGCGCGATACCTGGGCGATGCCGGGAACCGCCAGCAGCCGCTTGGTGACGTTGTTGTCGACGTACCAACTGAGTTCTTCGGGCGTCAGCGAGGTGGTGGTCACGGCGTAGTAGGCAATGGCACCGCCGTCGATGTTGATGCGCTGGACCAAGGGTTCCATGATGCCCTGGGGCAGTTCGTTGCGCACCTTGGCCACCGCATCGCGCACATCCGTCACCGCGCGATCGATCGGCGTGCCGATCTGGAATTCCAATGCGATGTCGACGGAGCCTTCGATGATGTACGTGGTGATATTGCGTACATTGCCGATGCTCGAAATCGAACCTTCGACTTTTTGCGCGATCTGCGTTTCCATTTCGGTGGGCGCGGCGCCCGGCTGCGAGATGGTGACGCTGACCAGCGGAAAGGAAATATCGGGTTGCAAGTTGATGGGCAGGCGAATGAACGCCACCACGCCCAAAAAGAACAGCACCACGAACAACACGATGGGCGTGATGGGATGGCGGATGGCCCAGGCAGAAATGTTTTTCACGATGCGCCCCCGTCTTTCAAAATCGGCCTGACGAGTTCACCCTCCTGCAAAAACGCGCCCGCGGTGGCCACCACCTCTTCTTTGTCCTTGACGCCGTCAGCGATGCTCACGCCATTGCCGACGATTCCGGAAACGTGCACGGCACGGCGCTCGACTTTCTTCTCCGCGGTGACGACGAGCACGTACGTGCCTTTCTCGTCGGTGAGCACCGCCGTCTGCGGCAGCACCGTGCGCCGCGCATTGCTGACCGTGACTTCCGCGCGGGCGAACGCTCCGGGACGCAAATTCGGATCCGGCTTGAGCGCGACCCGTACCGTTCCCAGCCGCGTCTGCGGATCGATTACCGCACCCAGCAAGCGCACTTGCCCTGGGTAGGGTTGCAGCGTACCTGTGAGTCTTACGGACACATCTTGGCCTAGCTTCAACAGCGGTAGGTCCTGTTCGGCCACCTGGCCGCGCAACTCCACTTCGCCGCCCTCGGACAACCGAAACAGCGCTTCGCCGCCCGGTGTCGCAGTTTGGCCCACCTCCACATTGCGAGTCAAAATCGTGCCGTCGGCCGGCGCTCGAACTTCGGCACGTGCGAGCTTAGCCTCGGCCTCGGCCAGCTGTGCGGCGGCTAATTTAACTCTCGCCGCGGCAGTCAGTGAACTCGACTTGCGCCGCTGCGTTTCCTCTAAGGACAGCGCGCCGGAGGCACCGACGGCCACCGCGCGGTGATACTCCGCGTCAGCGAGTTCCGCCTCCGCTCGGGCCTGCTCGAGCGCCGCCTCCAGATTGGCGACCTGCGGCGTCAACACGGAAACATTGAGGCGCGCCAGTAGCTGACCCCGCTTGACGTGATCGCCCGCCTCCACGTAAATGGCCGCGATGCGGCCCCCATCGCCTTCGACCCCAATGGGCATGTCATACCGGGCGTGAATGGTGCCGATGATCTCGATGGTCGTCGGCACGGTGCTCACACTGACCTCCGTGACTGAAACGGCGGGAACGGCCGTTTTGTTGCTGACCGCTTTCTTGATGGCCAGGGCCTGCGTCAGCCGCAGCGCAAGCACGGCGATGATCACGACGGCAATGGCCATCAGCATCCACGTCATACGGCGCGGAGTCAGCCAGGAGCCGGCCGGCTGTGATGAATCCTTCAGCAACATGAGAGTCCTTTATTCGGAAACGCGATCGATTACCAGATCGCGCGCGCCGTCATGACCCACATCATAAATAAGTTCGCCGTACAAATCGCCTGCTGCCGGCAGAGGTTGCCCGCCGAACGACACGCGTGCCGTGATGGAGACCTTATGACCGCTGACGAGAACCCGGCCCGGAATCATGGAGTCTGCGGCGGACAAGTGAATCTGGGTGCCGATGGCGGCGGTGGTCAAGCGCTTCGCGGCCAGCGGCGGACCCTGAACGGCCGGTTCGCGCGCAAACACGAACAACGGCGCTTCGCTGCTCAAGCGTGCTTTGAGCGCCGGCGCGATACTGATGTTCACGGTGACGTCCGTGCCGGGCGCGGCCTGCTGCGATGCGGCTGACGCGGACGCGGACGCGGCTGCGGCTGCGGCGGGCGCAGCCACCCCAGGGGCGCCCGCGGGGGGCGCGCCCGTGGCGGGGCCAAGCTCTGCGATTCGCGCGTCCAGCATTTCCTCGATCTGCGCCGGCGGGTGCAGCTCCTTGAGCGCCTGCCACCGCGTACGCGCCGCCGCGTTGTCGCCGCGCGCCGCCGCAGCGAAACCGCCATACAACAGGGCTTTTGGGTTGGCGGGCGCCAGCCTCAACGCCTGCTCGAACAGCTCAGCCGCTGCGGGCGTGATGTTGCCTCCTGCCCGAAGACTCATGGCTTCGCCCAATCCCAATGCCGCTTCCGCGTTGGCGGCGTCGAGCCGGTGCGCGTGGTCGTACGCGAGAATTGCATCGTCCAAGCGCTCCAGCGCCACATAGGAACGTCCCAGCATCAGCCAGCCTTTGGCGTCATTAGGGTCTTCGCGTAAGTGGCTCTCGAGCTTCGCGACCATTGCGAGCACGTCGGGACCCGTGCTCTGGCTCGCCGCCGGGGCATGCCAATTCCAGTTAGACCACAGCGGATAGAGTCCGGCTGCCGACCCGGCGACGAGCACGCCGACGATGGCGCCGAGCGCTCGGCTGTGGCGGTCGCGACACAGCGGCACGGCAACCGCGGCCGCAGCGAGCGCAGCCATGAGGGCTGCGACAACGACAAATGTAGTCATGGATTAGGGGGATCCGGGCGTGGGTTCATCGTCGAGCGGCATACGCGAACGCCGGCGCACGACGCGAAAAATGATGCCGATTCCCAATACCAGCACGGCGAACGGTGCCCCCCAAATCAGCAGGGTTTTCGGTTCCAGCGGCGGGTTGAAGCGCACGAAGTCACCGTAGCGTTCCGTCATGAAATCGAAGATGGCCTCGTCGCTCTTGCCGGCAATGAGCATTTCTTGAACTTGACGGCGCAAATCGCCGGCCAGTTCCACGTTGGAGTCGGCGATGGATTCGTTCTGACAAACCAAGCAGCGCAAATCTTTCGTAATACGTTCGAAACGCGTTTGCAATACCGGATCTTCGAGCTGGCCATTGGCATCCAATGCGTGTGTCAGCGCAGCCGTCAAAACGCAAAGAGCGAAACCGAACAGCAGGACCAGGAGCTTCATTTCACGCGCCGGCTCGGCGCGCGGCCGCGATGCGCGGCAAAAATTCGCGCTGCCAGACTTCGGGCGTCATGGGCGAAATGAACTTGTAAATTATGCGGCCTTGGGTATCCACGAGGAAGGTTTCCGGCGCCCCATACACGCCCCAATTGATGGCGGTGCGGTTATCGGTGTCGAACGCCACCGCGGTGTAGGGGTTTCCGAGCGTTTCCAACCATTGCTTCGCCTTGTCCCGCTGGTCCATGTAGACGAGCCCGATGATGGGCACCTCGTGCTGCTGGGCGATCTCGAGAAGCGCCCCGTGCTCCTGCCGGCAGGCTTCGCACCAGGTGCCCCATACATTGACGATGTACACCTGGCCCTTGAACGCCGAGTTGGTCACCGGGCGGTCCGGATCCATCACGTCCGTGAGCGCGATCGCCGGCGCGGCTTTGCCGATTAGCGGCGAGGGCAACGCATGGATGTCACGTTTCGGATTGAGGCCGAAGGCGAACAGCACCGCCAACGCAATGAACGCCGCAAAGGGCAAGAGGAATTTCCACATCACGCTTCCCTGAGTTTGGGCTCCGGATTAGGCGGCGACGCCGCGTTGTCGCGCACCGGGGCCGGTACCTTCGAGCGATAGCGCCGGTCGGTGGCCGCGATGAAGCCGCCCAGCGCCATGACCAACGCCCCCAGCCAGATGTAGCGAACCAGAGGCTTGTATTGGATGCGCATGCTCCATGCGCCCTCGCCCAAGGAATTTCCCATGGCAACGAACAAGTCGCGCGACCAGTTGACCGAGATCGCAGCCTGGCTGTTGTCCGTCTGCTGCACCCAGAAGTGGCGCTTCTGCGGCTTCAGGATGGCGACGGGCTTGCCGCCGCGCGTGACCTCCACCAAAGCTTCCACGGCATCGTAGTTCGGTCCGCGCACGTCGGTTGCGTTCACGAATCGGAAGTCGTAGCCGGCGATGGCGAAGCTGCCGCCCGGCTTGAGCGCCACGTCTTTTTCGATCTTATAGCTCTCGACCCCGCTCGCACCGATGGCGAACAGCCCCACGCCCAGATGCGCAATCGCCATCCCGAGCAATGCGGTCGTCAACGGCTGCCCTTGACGCCAGCGGCGTATGGGTTCGAGCAGCGCGGAAAAAATGATCCAAATGCCGAAGCACAACCCGAGCAGCCCCACCCAATGGAACGCGCCAAATGACACGCCCTGAATGAATACCGCAACGATCAACGCCAACCCAAGCATCCACCAGAGCGGTTTGGCCGCTGCGCTGAGCTTGCCGCGCCGCCACGCCGAGTGCATGCCGATCGCCAAGAACACCATCAAGGGGACGACGGGGACCAAGAACATCACCGCGAATACCGGCGGCCCCACGGAGATCTTGCCCAATCCAAGCACCTCATAGACCAAGGGCGAGAGCGTACCCCACAGCACCAGTCCCGCCACGCCGACCAGGATCACGTTGTTGACCAGCAGGAAGAACTCCCGCGAGAACAATTCGAACCCGCCGGGCACGTACAGCTTTGGCGCCCGCCACGCATACAGCGTCAGCGAACCGCCGATGGTCAGCACCAGGAACGCCAAGATGTAGAGGCCCCGAGTCGGGTCGCTCGCAAATGAATGTACCGACACGAGTACGCCCGAGCGGACCAGGAAAGTCCCCACGAGGCTCAACGAGAACGCGAAGATCGCGAGCAGCAGCGTCCAGCTCTTGAATATGCCGCGCTTCTCGGTGACGCTCAGTGAATGGATGAGCGCGGTGCCGACCAACCACGGCATGAAAGACGCGTTCTCCACCGGATCCCAGAACCACCAACCGCCCCAGCCGAGTTCGTAGTACGCCCACCAGCTGCCGAGGGCGATTCCGATGGTTTGGAACAGCCACGCAAAGATGGTCCATGGCCGGGTCCACTTGGCCCACGCTTGATCGAGCCGTCCCTCGAGCATGGCCGCAATGGCAAACGCGAACGCGACGGAAAATCCGACGTATCCCGTGTACAGCATGGGAGGATGAATGGCGAGCGCGAAGTCCTGCAGTACCGGGTTCAAGTCAGCGCCGTCTTGCCACGCGGGGATCAGACGCTCGAACGGGTTGGAGGTCCACAGTGTAAACAGTAGAAAACCGCTGCTGACCAGTCCCATGACCCCGAGTACACGGCTCGAGAACGTCATGGGCAATTGCCGGCTGAAGGCGGCGACCGCCACGCTCCAGATCGCTAGGATTGAAATCCATAGCAGCAGCGAGCCTTCATGCGCTCCCCACAGCGCAGCGACGCGATAGAACAGCGGCAGGTGCGAGTTCGAGTTGTGCGCTACGTACTTGACGGAGAAATCGTAGTTGACGAATGAATACACCAGACAGGCGAAGGCGACGGCCACGAAGACGAACTGTCCCGTTACCGCGGGACGGGCCACGGACATCCACACCGGTTTGCCGCGCCACGCGCCGACCAGACCGAAAAATGCCTGGGACACGCTCAGGCAGAAAGCCAAAATGAGGGCGAATTGCCCAAGTTCCGGTGCCATAGATACTCCCGAGCCGTGAGCTTAAGTGGTGGGCCCAGTTCCAGTCGGACCCGGGGCAGCCTTCTGTTTCAACGACGCCGCAACTTCCGGAGGCATGTATTTCTCGTCGTGCTTGGCGAGGACCTCGTCCGCCACGAAAGCACCGCCGGCACCCATGGTTCCATGGGCAATGATACCCTGACCTTCACGAAACAGATCGGGCAATACGCCGGTGTATTCCACCGGGACCTGGTGGGCGTAGTCAGTCAGCACGAACCTGACTTCCAAGTCGCCCGGTTTGCGCGACACGCTGCCCTTCACGACCATGCCGCCGATTCGGAATCGCTTCGTCACGGGCGCCTTGCCCGCGGCGATTTGGCTGGGATCGTAATAGAACATGATGTTCTCGCGCGATGCCATCGTGGCGAGCGCCACCGACGCCGCCACTCCGCCGAGAATGGCGAGCACCACGAACAACCGCTTGCGTCGTGGTGTCATGCGCGATCGCTCGCGGCCATCGCCAGGGCACGGGCGGTGCGTTGCCGCGCCGCCGCGAGCGCCGCTCGGGCCGCCCATAGGTTCCAGGTCAGCACCAGGCCCGCAAAGCCGAAGCATGGCCACACATAGCGTGCGTAACCGCCCATGGACCAAAAACCGCCGTCAATCATGATCGAATTACCTCCCGCACCCAGGTGGCTTGGCGCTCCCGATTGAGTACTTCGCCGCGCAACCGTATACACAGTACCGCCCCATAGAACAACATGAATCCGAGCAGCATGGACA
>Ga0137412_10000755_pt1 | contig 23887 bp, 23 predicted proteins | sample CZODoug2_1_16fun_FD_122160 | JGI IMG/M metagenome (GOLD analysis project Ga0137412, IMG submission 122160) | Vadose zone soil fungal communities from Angelo Coast Range Reserve, California, USA - CZODoug2_1_16fungal (Hybrid Assembly) | ecosystem: Environmental > Terrestrial > Soil > Vadose zone... | reverse complement strand
GCTCCAAACAGCGCCGCCCATCCGAGGTTCCTGTCGACGACATCACCGAGCGCGAACTGGCCGACAGTGCTGAACGGCTCCCGGCGGGGCTGCGTTCCGCCGAGGCGGAGGCGTTGGATGCCTTGCCCGACAACGTGATCAAGGCGGCGATGGACGCCCTTCCTGAAGGATTCCGGACCGCCGTGTACTACGCCGACGTGCAGGGATACACCTACGCCGAAACCGCGGTGATGATGAACATTCCCCATGGCACCGTGATGTCGCGGGTGGCCCGTGGCCGGCAACGGCTGCGCATCGAATTGGCCCACATCGCAGGCAACCGAAGCGATTACGCCGAGGCCGAGCAGCGCATCGCCTGACCACCATCCGATAACCCCAACCGAAGGAGAACGACCGATGTCGAAGAAGTATGACGCCGATTGGGAGAACGCGCTCACCGTCGTGCAGGAGGTGCAGCCGCCCTTCATCCCGGATGGCGCGCACGCGATGACCGTCGTCATCAGCTACCCGCCGGGCAGTGCGGGCGCCCCGCCACACCGGCACCCGAGCGGCCCAGCCTTCGGCTACATGCTGGAAGGCGAAATGCTCTTCGAGCTGGAAGGCGAGCCGCCTCGCGTCATCTACCCGGGTGAGGCGTTCTGGGAGGCCGGCGGCGACGTCATCCACTACTCGGATGGCAACAACCGCGACGACATCCCCAGCCGTTTCGTCGTCACCATGCTCTGCGTCCCTGGCCAGCCGATGCTCACCCTCGTCGACGAGGAGGAACTCGAGACGCGCAAGCACCTGCGCGTGCCTGCCGAATCGGACACGCCGAAACCCATTGACGAGGGCTGAGTTTCGATGTCGAGAATCTTGCTGCAGACGACGATCGCAGCCAATCCCGACGACTGGGACATCAGTCGCTTCTCGCTTCTTGCCGACGAGCTGCGGTCGGCCGGCCACGACGTGGTTGCGCGCAACCGCGTCGACGGGTGCCATGACGACCCGGTCCTGAGTCACGTCGACGAGTTGGGTTACGACCAGGTGTGGCTTTTGGCTGTCGACGTCGGAGATGGTCTCACCGATGCCGAAGCTGCTGCGATCACGAGGTTCCGCGGGGCGGGCGGCGGGTTGCTCACCGCACGCGACCACGAGAACTTGGGCAGCTGTCTGTGTGGACTCGGGTCGGTGGGCCTGGTCAACCAGTTCCACGACGAGAGCGTCGACCCGGCCACGATGTCCGACGATCAGGACACCCCGACGATCTCCTGGCCCAATTTCCATTCCGGTGCCAACGGCGACTATCAGCCGGTACTGATCGATGACCCCGTGCACGAGCTGCTGCGCACCAAGAGGAACGCCAGCGGGCGAATCGAATGGTTCCCCTCCCATCCGCACGAAGGCTTGGTGTCGGCCGACGTGCCATTCGCCGCAGTGCTCGCGCAGGGGCGAAGCGCCACGACGGGCCGTCGCTTCAACCTCGCCGTCGTCCTGGACGGGGAGCTCGGTCTCGATGGCAGGCCGATGGGGCGGGCGGTTGCCGAGTCGACGTTCCACCACTTTGCCGACTACAACTGGGATCTCGATCGCGGGGCGCCCTCGTTCGTGACCGAGACAGCGGGCACTCAGATCAAGGCCGACCCTTCGCGTCTGGCGGTCTTCAAGGACTACGTCCGCAACATCGCAACCTGGCTGGAGCCGGTCACTTCCTCGCGGGTCGGAGCTGAAACGTCATTCTGCGCAGCATCCCGTCCCTGAGCACGGTGGTGTGCGCCAGCACCAGCGACACGTGTGCCGCGATGACGACGACCAACAGGTACGCCAGGATCGAATGTGTCTCGCGTAGAACGGAGTACACATCGATGTTGAACGGCGCGATACGTGGCAGCGGTAGCACGCCGAATACCCGTACCGGCTTTCCGGTCGCGGACACCATCGCCCATCCGACCAGCGGCTGGGCGAGAATGAGTGCGTAGAGGACGCGTTCCAGCCAGATCACGGCCTTGCCCTCGCGCCGCCCGACCGTCGATGGCCATGCGGGCGGGTGATGCCCGAGGCGGTTGACGATTCGCAGCACGACGACGATCAGAACGAGTATGCCGATCGACATGTGAATCACCCGCAACGTGGCGTACCCGGCGAGCCAATTGACCATGGTGAAGCCGATGAGCAGGGCGGCGAAGATCAGAATCGCGGTGAGCCAGTGGAACATCCGGCTCAGTGCGGTGAACTTCTGCGGGGGCGTAACCGTCGCCGCGGTGTCGTCGATCTCGGTGCTCACGGTGTCACCTGGTCGACGTTGACGGCGGGGGAGCCCTTGGATTCGCGGGCCCGCACGCGGTAGGACGCCGCATACACCGCCGACCGCGGGCTGAGCAGCGGGTCGTCGGACCGCTCGATGCCGGGCGGAAGCACTAGCGGATCGAAGTTGATGTCGCGCGCGTTGCCCGCCCGTTCGGTCTCGATCGACGACAGGGTCAGCGTCCCTGCGTCGATGGCCCGTCGGTCGGCAGGCCAGGGCAGGGTCGCGTCGTTGAGGGGATCCTCGGGCTCGCCGACGGTGAGCATCAACTTCCATTGCAGTGGGCCAGAACGGATCTGGCGGACGACGGCGTCGAACAGGGCGTTGGGCCCCGACGATGGCCCTGGTGCCCGGGGAGTTAGCGCCGGGCGAGTCACCGGCACCAGCGACCAGCGGACCGGTGTTCGGGAGCCGGATTCGCTGACGAAGTAGAACGTGTTGAGGCTCCAGAACGTACTGTCCGCGAACCCTGGACTTGGCGGAGTCTGACCGATGATCTTCATGGCCTTCGCCGTCTCCGGGTGTGCCGCAAGGAATGCCGCCATGGCCTTCGGGTCGGGCTTGCCCGTGTCGGGGGACGCCTTTGAGGCAAGGAGTCGGTCGTAGAACCCCTGAGGCGAGTTGTCGGGGAAGACGGGAAGATTCAGCATCGCGGTGCGCCACTGCGAACCGCCGGGAAACCCGAACGCCAGGCCGAGCCCCCGCGCCGTCGCCGCCGCGTCGGCGGCGTGCGCGTTGCCGCCCGCCAGCGAGAAGCGGCCAACCACCGGAGTGCGTCCGGATTGGAACACGGTCGCGCTGGACAAGTCGCGACCGTTGCCGTTGCTCTCGAAGTAGCCGGCGACGGCGACGCCCTTCCCGTGGTTCTTGCGGAAACCCGGTTGCTTCCCGTTGACCCACGCGAAGGCCTTGATGAAGTCATCCGGTATGAGGCGATGCGCAGCGCCGATCCACCCGCCCGCCCAGGCAACGGCACCGAGGTCGACGGCCAGGAACCCCCCGACTGCGGCCATGCCGAGCACCAACCGGCGGCGCGTCAGCGGAACCCCTCCCCACGTCGGGCGTGGACTTGGTGATGCGGTCACCAGCGCTCCTCAGGACCGGTCAAAGGACTCAGCACGTCGGCGACTGTAGCGATGCTGCCTGGCAAAGTCCGCGAGACCGCCTCTGAGCTGGCGGTTTGCGGTGTCCGTTTACCAGGCGTCACGACCCGTGTTGCTTGCTCAGCGTCGGGCCCCTTGCGACGAAACGGCCGTGACCGCGGAGGTCCTCCACCACGCCGTCGGCCGCCACCACCGTGCCGCGGCTGAGCACGCGTCGGATGGCGCCGGCGACGGTCCATCCCTCGTAGATGCTGTAGTCCACCTTCGACGGTGACGACGACACCGACAGCCGCGTCTCCCCATCGGGATCGAGGATGACGAGATCGGCGTCCGCTCCCACCATCAGGCTGCCCTTGCGTGGGTAGAGCCCGAAGAGCTTGGCCGGATTGGTGGCGGTGATCGCCACCAGCTGTTCCAGCGAGATCCGGCCTGCCTGCACACCCCGGTCGAACAACAGCAGCAGCCGGTACTCGACACCGCCCACACCGTTGGGGATCTCCAGGAAGTTGTCCCGCCCGGCGTCCTTCTGCCCGAGCATGCAGAACGGGCAGTGGTCGGTGGAGACCACATCAACGTCGCCGCGGCGGATGCCATGCCACAGCCGGCCCTGGTGGTGGGCTTCGCGCAGCGGTGGCGTCATCACGTACTTGGCGACGTCGAAGGCGTCGCCGTCGTAGACCGAGTCGTCCAATGTCAAGTAGTGCGGGCAGGTCTCGGCGTGAATCGGCAAGCCCTTCGCCTTGGCGGCCGCCACCTCGGCCAGCGCCTCCTCGCAGCTGATGTGCACGAAGTAGGTCGGCGCCTCGACCAGCTCTGCGAGCACGGCTGCCCGGTGAACGGCCTCGGCTTCCAGGATGGTGGGGCGAGTCTTGCCGTGCCATTGCGGCGACGTACGTCCCGCGCGTAGGGCCCGTTGCACGAGAACGTCGATGGCCGAGCCGTTCTCGGCGTGCACCATGGTCAAGCCACCCGCGGCCGCCATGCGTTCCATCGCGATCAGCAGCGTGGCGTCGTCGACCATCAGCTCGCCGGGATAGGCCATGAACAGCTTGATGCTGCTGGCCCCCGATTCGACCAGTTCGTCGATGCCGCGCACCCGGTCTCCGCCGAGGTCTCGGGCGACTACGTGGAACCCGTAGTCAACGACAGCTTGTCCGTCGGCCTTCGCCACCGAGCGTTCGAGCGCAGCGGGCAGAGCCTCGCCGAACTGCTGCATGGCGAAGTTGATGATCGTCGTCGTCCCGCCTTGGGCGGCAGCCGCGGTCCCTGAATGCGATGTATCGGCCGTGGTCGTCGACAGTGACGGAAAGTCAAGGTGCACATGTGGATCCACGCCACCGGGTAGAAGCAGACAGCCGGTGGCGTCGATCAGGGTGTCGACGGTGATGTCGAGATCGTGCCCGAGGCCGATGATCACCCCGTCGCGGATGTACAGATCGGCGACGAACCGTTCCGCAGCCGTCACCACCGTTCCGCCGCTGACCACGGTCGTCGTCACGTCGCCGGCCTTAAAAGGCCGGGCCACCAGCCTACGTCGCGCGCGCTGCGCTCATATGCGGCGGCTGCTGAAAGGACGGCACCGTCACCGAGGTGTGGTCCGATCAACTGGATGCCGACGGGCAGCCCTGCCGCCGTGGTTCCCGATGGCACGCTGATCGCGGGCTGGCCGGTGAGGTTGGCGATCGGTGTGAATCCCTGCCAGGTCGTGGGTGTGACGGGCTGTCCGTCGATCTCGGTCGGGCCCTCGGCGCCCAAGGTGAATGCGGGCACGGCGGTGGTCGGGCAGATGAGCAGGTCGAACCGCTGCATCGTTTCGGCCATCTCGTTGACGACGGCCTTGCGCATCATCAGTGCCTCGGTGAAATCTTCGGCAGTCCATTCGATTTCGATCATCTTGACGAGATGAGGTGACATCGTGTCACCGATCTCGCTGACCATGCGCCGCATGCCGACGAGGTCGGTCTCGGCCATGATGAGCGCGGTGAAGTGCGGCGCGGGATCGGGCCAGCCGGGTACGAAGTGCTCGACGTGCGCGCCAAGTTGGGTGGCGAACAGCTCTGCCGCCCGATCTGCGGCCGCCCGCACCTCTGGGTGCACTGGCAAATAGCCGAAGTCGGGCGTGTAACCGACGCGCAACCCGCGCAGATCCGGCTCGCGGATCGCGCCCACCCAGTCGACGTCGCCGGCGGGAAGGGTGTGCCGGTCACGTGGGTCCGGACCGGCCAATGCACTCATCACGAACGCAATGTCGTCCACCGTGGTGGCCAGAGGGCCGATGTGTTCGATGCTCTCCCAACCGGATACCCCGGGATGACGATGGTCGCGGCAGCCCGGGTACACCGGCACCCGCCCCATGGACGGCTTGAACCCGACGAGGCCGGTGAGCGCGGCGGGAATTCGGATGGAGCCACCACCGTCGCTGCCGAGCGCGAAGGGCACCATTCCCGCGGCGACCGCCGCCGCCGAGCCTGCGCTGGAACCACCCGGTGTGCAGCTGAGGTCCCATGGATTGCGGGTCTCGGGGAATAGCGGATTCCGTCCTGACGCGGAGTAGCCGAACTCACTGGCGTTGGTCTTCCCGAGGCTGATCGATCCCGCGGCGTTGAGACGCTCCACCGAGACGTCATCGGTTTCTGGCACGAAGTCGGCGTATGCCACCGAGCCCGACGTGGTGCGAATTCCCTTGGTGCAGATCAGATCCTTGACGGCATACGGCACACCCGCCAGCGGCCCTGCGGTTCCATCGCGGAGTTGGCGGTCGACCTCGCGCGCCCGTTGACGGGCGATTTCCGGTGTCGGCGTGCAGAAGGCGTGCAGCTGGGGGTCGGCGGCGGCCACCCGGTCGAGTGCCGCGTCGATGATCTCCACCGCAGACGTGTTGCCGGACGCGACCTGCCGGGCCAGCTCGATCGCGGTCTCCGGCGTCGTCATGGTGGTCATGCCGCGTCGGTTTGCACGCCGGCGGGTACGGTGGGCGAACGCCGGGCCGCAACCTGGCGGGCCGCCTCCAGCGCCATGTAACTACCTGCGGCGGCGACGATTCCGACGAGCGCGTCGATGGAACCCGGCACCAGTTCATGCGATGCGGTGGCTGCCGCAGCACCGAGGATCCATGCCGCGAACGCGGTTGGCCGGTAGGCGAGCGCGACGACGTCGACGCGGCGGAGGATCAGCTGGTCGACGATCAGCACTGCCCCGATCGGTGGGACGAAGATCCCGAGCAGATTGAGCCAGTCCAGGAAGTAGGCCCACACCCCGGTTGCCGCGACGATGAGGCCGACGATGCCGAGCGCTATTGCGACGGGGCGCATGCCGAACTTGGTGATGCCCGACCAACCGACCGCACCGTTGTAGAGGCAATGTGAGGCGACGGAGCCGAGGTTGATGAAGACGAACACCACCGCGATCGCTGACAACACGACACCGTGCCCGGTGAGCAAGTTGAGGAAGCCGCCACCTTGCGTGGCCGGGTCGGTGGATCCGCCAACCGCGACGACGAGGCCGCCGATCGCGTACGCGAGGAAGTTGGCGACGGGGAACGCCGTGAACGTAGCGGCCACCGCGGAGCGTCCGCTGGTGGACCAGCGGGTGAAGTCCGCGGTCATGGTGCCCGAGTCGGCGAAGCCGGCGATCACGATGCTGACGGCAGCTCCGAACGATAATGCGGTGCCTGCACCGTGATAGGACACGACGTCGCCGAAAGACGTTCCGGAATGTGAACTACCGAGCGCGAGAGCAACGATCGCCAGCACGATGAACAGCGGTGCCGCGATCATCCCCAGCCACGACAGGGCTCGGATCCCGACGATGGTGATGCCGGTGTAGAGGATTCCGCCGATGATCGCACCCAGCACTGCCGACCAGCCAAGCGCGCCTTGCAAAGTGGTGCCGGTGAGTCCGATCTGGAAGGAGAACCACCCGAGCACCACCGTGGCCAGGAACGCCGCGGCGATCACTCGGCCGCGGTCGCCGAACGTCGCGGCGGCCTGCAGGGAGAAGCTCTTCCCGGTGCGCCCTGCGATGTAGCTCAGCGCGCCGACGTAGGCGAACAGCACGATGTTGCCGATCAGGATGGCACCGAGTCCTGCGACGGTGCCGAGGTTGTAGACGATGACGCCGCCGAACACCGCGTTGCCGAGGTTCATTGGGAAGCCGAACCACACGGCGGCGATCGACGTCAGGCTGCGTCGCGCCTGCGCGGGCACGGGTTCGTGTTCGTATTCGTCGGAAAGGTCGAGGTGTGGCTCTTGGGTGGTCGTGGACATGCTTTCTCCTGATGGGTTTTGGGTAGGAAGGGGCGCCACCCGGGGAGCCGGGTGTGGTGATTGCCGCGGCGACGCGGTTGACTACGGTCGGGTGTTGCGGCCTGACCCGGCTCCTTGAGAGCCGAACAGATGGGTCAGCACGCGGGCACGGTTGACCTCGATGTGCTCGATGGACAGCTGCTGTGCGAGATCGGCGTCACCGGCGATCAAGGCCTGCACCATGATTCGATGCTCGGCCCACAGCATTTCGGGATCGTCGTTCTGCAGGTTGATCCAGTGCAGGCGGCCTTCGATCGGCTCGAGCATGCCGACCAAGATCTTGTTGCGGGTCATCGCGGGCACGATGTCGTGGAACTCGACGTTGCAGGCGTACACGGTGTCCCGGTCACTGCCTGCGACGGCGTGTTCGGCCTTGCGGACCAAGGCTTCCAGCCGTTTGACATCGGCCTTGGTCGCTCGCAGCGCGGCCTTCCGAAACGCCATCGTCTCAAGCGCCTCGCGGACGTCGAACAACTCCTCGACGTCGGTGCGCGACAACTGCCTCACGATCACCCCGCGGGTGGCGAGCATCTCCACGAACCCCTCGGAGTTCAGCATGCGCACCGCCTCCCGCACGGGTGCCCGCGAGACCGCGAACTCTGCGGCGAGGTCTCGTTCGACGAGGCGGGTACCCGGGGGATAGGTGCCGTTGGAGATGCGGTCACGGATGCAGTCACGGATGAACTCGCGCAGCGGACGGCCGTTGGGCGCGTTGGGCGGCCGCGCCGTACTTCCGTCGCCGTGCTGACGCGCGGACACCAGGATCGGGGTCGTCATGTCAGATCACCTCCATGGTGGGCCGCGCATGTGCGCGAGCGATGTCGAGCGCTTCTTCGACCTGGCCAACGGCCGCGGCCAGTGCACGCTGGTCGGCTACCGACCAGGGTCGTTCGGTGAGGCTGTGCACCGACAGCCACCCGACCATGTCACCGTCGCGAACGACCGGCGCCAGCATCTGGGCCTGCACTCCGTACACCTCGAGCAGTGCCCGTGGGGGATGCGGATCCGCGGTGAAGTCGGGCTGTACCAGCAGGGCGCGATGCCGGTCGATCCAGCGCACTGTCTCGAGATCCCGTTGGGGCAGTGTCGGGTCCCGGCGTATCGACCGGGCCGTGGGCCCGCACGACTCGGCGGCGCAGGTGTTCACCGAGCAGCCGGCATCGGGCAGGTCGACCCTCAACGTGGTGCGGTCGGCGCCGGTGGCGCCTCGTAGATCGTCGGTCACCGACTGCATCCTGGCACGCAGGCTGCCGTTGGCGAGAAGGTCGCCGTAGCCGTGAACCGCAGCGGGACTGTCGGCCAACATCAGGGAGTGCCACACGGTGGTGGCGATCGAATCGAACACCGGAATCCCAAGGGCCGCTTCGGCATGCGCGGCGGCAGCAACGCCGTCCATGTTCGTGCACATCACCGTCACCGCGTCTGCGTCGACGGCGGCGGCGGTAATCATCGACTTCACCACGGGCTCTTCGACCGCGGCGAAGTCGAAGTTCGTCGTCAGCCCGCACCACTGCTGGGATGTGACGTCGATACCGTTGCGGCCCAACTCTTCTGCGATACGTGTCGAAACATCGGCGGTATATGGGGTGACCAGCCCGAGGCGACGTATCCCGTACGCCCGGCACGCCGCCAGCACCGCCAGCGTCGACGTCGTCGCAGGCACGTGTGCGGCGCCTGCCAACCGGTCACGCAACCTCACCTCCCGATCGACCCCAAGCCAGGACCCCGACGTCCCCGCCCAGGCGACGACATCCACTCGAGCATCGGTGAGCAAGCGGGCGGCCGCCTCCATGCCCGCGACGTCGAACTGGTCGTCGGAGTGGCCGTCGAGCCCGATCCGGGTCACCCCGATGCGCGTGAAATGCGCTGAGCCGTGGCCGATCACGAGTGCAGACACCGCGGGCTCCATGGCGGTGTTCGACGAGGGGCTGATGAACCCCAACCGGACTGCCGTACTCACCACCAAGGCCCTCCGCCGTCTGCTGGACCCCCGATTTGGGATCCCAAAAATGATCGTGGTGTGGCTCGCACGGGATGTCAATGGATGGATCCGGAGGCGTGCCCGCCGGTGGGTGCATCGTCGAAGACATGCCTGAGCTGGTCGGATGCACGCCGGACGTGGGTCCATCTGGAGTGTCGACGCCAGTTTTGGGATCCCAAATGTAACCCAGACGTATCGCAGGAAACATGGATTCGTTCCTGGCGAAACCATGCGGCAACGTTTGGCAGCCCCACGAGTCCGGGTCGAGCGTGTGGATGGCCGTCGATGCCGTTGGTTTGCCCGAATCTCGCATTGACCCGCCAAGTCACGCCGATGAGGCAGAATTGCGCAGGTGACGACGCCGCCGCCGCAACGCCCCGGGCAGCCTGGTTGGCGCGGCAGGGGAACCCCGCCGCCCCCTCCACCTCCGCCGCCCGACCCTGCGACGCGGCGGATTCCGTTCCCCAATCGGCCCGACGCGCCCACCGAGGCGCTCCGCTCGCGGCAACGGCCTCCGGATCCGGTACCCACCGAGCAGTTCCGGCCTCGTCCGCCCGCCGGCGCCCCGCCCCCCGTCGGCCGACCGCCGCAGCGTCCGGGACCGCCGCCGCCTCCTCCGCGTCCGGCACCGCCTCCGCCGCCCCGAGCGGCTCCACCTCCGCCACCGCGACCGACTCCGCCGCCTGCTCTCAGCGAGCCGCCCGAAGGTGACAAGCAGCGCGGCTCACGCTTCCTCAACCGGCAGACGATCGCCCTGATCGCGGTCATCGTCGTGGCCCTGCTGGCTGGTGGTCTTGCCGGCGCCGAGCTCTATGCGCGGCACCGGGCGGACAGCATTCTGGCGGAGGTCACCGAGTGCGTCGTGCAGGACGGCGCCACCATCTCGTTCGGTGTGAACCCGCCCTTCCTGTGGCAGCACATCACGGGCCACTACACCAACATCTCGGTCGCCACCGCCGGGGACCGAGTCCAAGAGGCCAACGGCATGACCGCCGACGTCACGCTCGAAGACGTGCGGTTGCAGGAGACGGCGGACTCCAAGGGCACCATCGGATCGCTGAGCGCGACACTCACCTGGAAATCCGCCGGCATCAAGGACACCGTGGCTGCCAACCTTCCGGGGGTGGGCAGTTTGATCACCGGTGTGCGGACGGATCCCGCTGCGGGCACGATCGTCCTTGAGGCAGGCGACAACAGCGTCACCGCCAAGCCCGTCGTCACCGATGGTGACCTCGATCTGCAGGTCCTCGACGTCAGCGGCCCGCTGCCCAAGGATGCGGTGCAGACCGCACTCAACGCGCTGACGAAGAAGCTGAACGACAACTATCCGCTCGGTATCCACGCCGACAGCGTCACGGTGACCGATGCGGGTGTCGTCGGGAAGTTCTCCAGCCAGAACGCGTCGATCCCGAAGGCGGACGCGAACCCCTGCTTCGCGCGGCTCTAAAGGATGTCGATGATGTCGTTCTTCAGGGCCTCGGCACTGGTGCCGAATACCGCTTGGACGCTGTTGCCGACCTCGATGACACCTGCGGCACCGAGACTCTTCAGGCGAGCCTGATCGACCTTGGTCTTGTCGGCGACCTCCATGCGCAGGCGCGTGATGCAGGCATCGACGTTCACCAGGTTCTCCCTGCCACCGAATGCCGCGATGACCTGCTCGGCCTTGCTGTCAACGGCGGCCGGCGCGGCTAGGGTCGCGGTCGCGACGGCGGATCCGCCCGCAGCCGTGGAGGTGACGGCGTCGGTGCCGGAGGTGAGATTCGCCGCCTCCTCGGCCTCGAACTCTTCCTCGGGCTCCCGGCCGGGCGTGCGCATGTTCCACTTCGTGATCGCGAACCGGAACAGCACGTAGTAGAGGACGAAGAACACCACGCCCATGCCGATGAGCAGCGGGATGTTCTTCGCGGCAGGGGCGGTCCCATAGAGCAGCAGGTCGATGAGCCCCGCGGAGAACGAGAAGCCCAGGTGTATGTCGAGCAGGTAGGCGATGGCCAGTGACAGTCCCGTCAATACCGCGTGAATGAAGTACAGCGGGAAGGCCACGAACATGAAGGCGAATTCGAGGGGCTCGGTCACGCCGGTCAGGAAGGCCGTCAGCGCCGCCGCCGAGAGAATGCCGACCGCGACCTTCTTCTGCTTCTTGTTCGCCACGTGGATCATGGCAAGCGCAGCGGCAGGCAACCCGAACATCAGAATCGGGTAGAACCCCGCCGTGAGGATGCCTGCCGAGGGGTCGCCTGCGGCGAAGCGGGTGAGTTCACCGGTGACGACGTGGCCGTCGGGGGTCTGATAATCGCCGTAGATGAACCAGACGTACGAGTTCGGGATGTGGTGCAGGCCGAGCGGAATCAGCATGCGGTTGGCGAATCCGTAGACGAACGCGCCAAGCGCGCCAGAGCCACCGATGAACTTGCCGAGGCCGGTCAGCCCTGCGTCGAAGAGCGGATAGGCGTAGCTCATCGCGAATGCGATGAACAGGCAGGCCACTGACACCGCGATCGGGACGAAACGTCTACCCCCGAAGAAGCCGAGATAGGAAGGCAATTGGATGGTGTGGTACCGGTCGAACAGCCAGGCGGTGACCAGCCCGACGACGATTCCGGCAAACACGCTGTAGTTGATGAGGGCTTGATCGCCCGCCTTGTCGACCTCCCCGGCGAGCACGATCGGCGACATGGTCTTGAACACGGCTTGCACCACCAGATAGCCCACGACGGCGGCCAGCGCGGTCGAACCGTCGGCCTTCCTGGCGAATCCGATGGCGACGCCGACGGCGAAAAGCAGGGGGAGGTTGCTGAAAAGCGCGTCACCCGCCGCGCTCATCGCGTGGAAGAACGGCCCGATGACCGGAGCCTTGATCCTGCCCAACAGGTCGTCCTGGCCGAGTCGGAGCAGGATTCCCGCTGCGGGCAGCACGGCGATCGGCAGCATGAGGCTCTTGCCCAGCCGCTGCAATTGTGCGAAGCCGGGAATGCGCAGACCCGATTTCTTCTGGGCCCCTTCAGTTTTCGTGGTGTCGCTCATCTCTGGTGCCTCTCCTCTGCCGCAAACGTCGCCCGCCCGTGGAAGCTTTGCGGAAGCTTAGACGAGAACCGGTGAACATGAGACCCTCTTGCCTGCGCGCTCGTATTGTTGGTGCGCACAGACCCGACGAAGGAGTCACCCACAGTGAGTACGACGCAAGTCCTCGCCCCCGTCGCAGGGCGGGCGGTTCTGCTTCAGGACGTCCCCGACCCCGTGTTCTCCCAGGGCATGGTGGGCTACGGTGCCGCCGTCGACCCACCGCGCGGGGTGATCGAGGCGGTCGCCCCGGTCAGCGGCAAGCTCTTGCGGTTGATGCCGCATGCCTACGTCGTCATGACCCCCGACAACGTCGGCGTTCTGGTCCACCTTGGCCTGGACACCGTCGCCTTGAAGGGCGAGGGTTTCACGGCGCACGTCAGCCAGGGCGACGACGTCACGGCGGGTCAGCTCATCATCACCTACGACGTGCCTGCGGTCGCGGCCAAGGGCCTCAATCCCATTGTCCCCGTTGTGATCATGGACGAACGCGAACCGGGCAACGTGGTGCCGTCCGATGCCGTCACCGCGGGTGCGGACATCGCTTCCGGTGCAGGCCTCTTCACTGCCAACAAGTAGATGGAAGTCGTCATCCTCGCGGGTACCGAGGAGATCGGCGCAGTCGCCGCCGATGCGATTGGCGCCCTGCTCGGACGCACACCGTCCGCGGTGCTCGGCCTCGCGACCGGGTCGTCTCCGCTGGCGATCTACGACGAACTGGCGGCGCGCTGCGATGCCGGGCTGATCTCCTTCGCCAACGCCCGCGGCTTCACCCTCGACGAGTACGTCGGCCTGCCCGCCGACCATCCCGAGCGGTACCGCACCGTCATCGACAACGTCTTCGTGTCCAGGGTCGACTTCGCGCCAGGCGCAGTCCAGAGTCCCGACGGCCTGGCCACCGACATCGTGGGCTCGTGTGCGGCCTACGAGAACGCGATTCGCGAAGCGGGCGGCGTCGATCTCCAGATTCTCGGGATCGGCACCGACGGACACGTCGCGTTCAACGAGCCCGGATCATCGCTGGCGTCGCGAACCCGGATCAAGACGCTGACCAGGCAGACGCGGATCGACAACGCCCGATTCTTCGGTGGCGACGTCGAATCGGTGCCGACGCACTGCCTCACCCAGGGACTGGCGACCATCATGGAGGCCCGGCACGTGGTTCTGGTGGCGACCGGTCGCAGCAAGGCCGAAGCCGTGCATCAGCTGGTCGAAGGCCCGGTCAGCGCGCTGTGGCCGGCGACCATCCTGCAACATCACCCGCACGTGACGGTACTGCTCGACGACGCGGCGGCCCGCAGGCTTCAGCTCGTCGACTACTACCGCGAGACGTACCGCAGCAAGCCGGACTGGCAGAGCATCTGAGCGCCACGATGCTGATCACCGCCGACACCCTGATCACCGGTCGAGAACTGTTGCGACCCGGGTGGATTGAGATTTCCGAGGACACCGTGCAGGGGATCGGCGCTGGCACCGCACCCCGGCAGGCCGACCGCGATCTTGGCGCGGTGACGGTGGTGCCTGGCTTCGTCGACACCCATCTGCACGGCGGAGGCGGGGCGAACTTCTCCACCGCGTCGACCGCCGAGACGTCGACCGCCGTGGCACTGCACCGCAGACATGGCACCACCGCGATGATCGCGTCCCTGGTCACCGCAGGCCCCGCCGAATTGCTGCGCCAGGTCAGCGAATTGGCCAACGACGTTCGTGCAGGCCTGATCGACGGGATCCACCTCGAGGGACCGTGGCTGTCCACCAAGCGGTCCGGTGCCCACCAGCCGTCGCTGATGCGCGACCCGGACCCCGCCGAGATCGACCGCGTCCTCGACGCGGGTGAGGGGACCATCCGAATGGTCACGCTCGCGCCGGAACGCGACGGTGCCCTCGCAGCGATCCGGCAGTTCGTCGATGCGGGTGTGGTGGTCGCCGTTGGGCACACCGAGGCCAGCTATGAGCAGACCCTGGCCGCGATCGACGCCGGCGCAACGGTGGGCACACACCTGTTCAACGCGATGCGCCCGATCGATCGCCGCGAGCCAGGTCCGGTCATCGCGCTCCTCGAGCAATCCAGGGTGACCGTCGAACTCATCACCGACGGCGTGCACGTCGACCCCGCCATCTACCGACACGTGACCCGCAGCGCGGGCCCCGACCGGGTGTCGCTGGTGACCGACGCGATGGCGGCGACCGGAATGGCCGACGGGATCTATCACCTCGGGCCGTTGGGGGTCGACGTCGTCCGCGGGGTGGCGCGCGTGTCGGGAACCGACACCATCGCAGGCAGCACCGCGACCATGGACCGGGTGTTCGGATTCGCCGTCACCCACGCTGGGCTGCCCCGCGACGAGGCCCTGCTGCAAGCCGCGCGTCAGGCGTCGCTCAATCCGGCACGGGCGTTGGGTCTGCCGTCCTGGGGTCTCGTCGAAGGGGCGAGCGCCGACTTGGTGGTGCTGGACGCAGAGCTCGCCGTGACGGGTGTGCTGCGACGCGGAGCGTGGGTCGTGGAACCGTCCACCCAGCCCGCAGCCACGCCTTAGGCTGCGGCCATGTCGATCGATCGTGCCGCGCTCGCGGCGGGCAGCATCCGTCTTGCCTCGGGTATCTCGTTCCTCGTCGACCCGATCCGGGCGGACCGGCTTTGGGGCACCAAGGAGGAAGCGGTGGGGCAGACGAAGCTGTTGCTGCACTCGATGGGTTACCGCGACTCCTTGATCGGCGGATTGCTGATCGCGGCGGCGCTGCGTGGCCGGGACACCCGCGGGTGGTTCCTCGCATCCGGCGGGGCCGATGCGGCCGACCTGCTCGGCGGGCTGCGCGTGCACCACGAGTTGACGCGCTCCCAGCAGTTCATCGGCCTTGGCGGCGCGATCGTCGGTGTGGCCGTCGGACTCTGGGGCGGCACCCGACGACGCTCGCGGGACGCAGCCGAGATCCCTTCCCGCTAAACGACCTCTTCGAGATGGGCTAGGGCATCGGCGCCCTCGTCGGCGAAGTAGACCAGTTCGACCAGGGGTATCGGCAGGAATCCGTCGTCGTCCATCCGTCGGAGTTGGGTGGTCAACCCGTCGTAGAAGCCGGCCGTGTTCAGCAGTACCACCGGCTTTTCGTGGAGCTTGTGCTTCCTCAGTTCGAGGATCTCGGTCGCCTCGTCCAGGGTGCCGAGGCCGCCGACCATCACGACCACCGCATCCGATGCGGCGATCAGCAGCGCCTTGCGTTCGGCGAGGTCCTTGGCGAACACCATCTCGTCGGCGTCCACTCTGGCTACCTCCCGGAACAGCTCGACCGAGACTCCGACCAGCCGCCCTCCGGTCTCCTGAACGCCGTCGGCGACGACCTTCATCAGCCCGGTGTTGGACCCGCCCCACACCAGGGTGTGGCCGCCCTTCCCGATGGCCTCGGCGAACTCACGGGCAGGTCCGGTGTAGCGCTCGTCGAGGTCGGCGGCGGACAGGAAAACACAGATCTTCATGGCGTTCGGTCACTTTCAGCGGTATGTCGGTGCGAGAAGGTCAATCATCGACCACCGTCATGATGCCCGTCTGTGCATTGAGGGCTTCGAGGGTCCGCGTGGCGGCAGCGTCGATGTGCACGCGTGGCGCGGGTGGGAGCTCACACGGCCTCCTGGACCGCGCAATCCCAATCTGCTCCGCCACAACGGCAGTCACGCAATTCGGCCGCTTCACCGGCAACTGCTCACGGAGCAGACAACACCGTGAAACTATCGACGTCTTGCTGGTGGCCTGGCCTACTGGGTCGCTACTTGCTGACTCGTGCCGTCCTCGTCGAGTCGGAGGTCACGCGATTCGAGCCATGTGTGGATTCGTTCGGCGACCGCCGCCCATTCGGACTCGAGCATCATGTCGTGTCCCATTTCAGAGAAGAGTTCTGCTTCGGTGTGGTACGCGCGTGCCGTCGCGTGGACTTCCGCAACGCTGACGCAGCCGTCGCCCTCCGCGCCCAAAACCAGCACGGGCGCCGTGACGTTTTGGGGTCTCGGCAGGCTCAGAAACATGAGATCCAGGTAGATCGCTCGTCTGCTCTCTTGCTGGAACCGGCCCACACAATCGACGACCAGCGACTCAGGAGTCCGTGCCGAGAACATGTATTCACGGGCACGTTCAGGGGTGTTGAGGGCCACCATCGTGTCGCCGGTGAGCGCTGATTTCACAGTGAGCCAGGGGTGTCGCTTCGCGAATCGCAGCATGGCCCCACGGATTCCTTTGGGGGGAACGGACGCCAGAAGAACGCCGGCGGGCGCTTCGTGCGACTCCAGATATTTCTGCACAATCGCACCGCCCATGGAGTGACCGATTACCACAGGTCTCGTGAGCAAACTGTCGGCGACTGACTCGAGGTCATCGACGTAATCGGCTATCGTGCACGCGCGAATAGGCTTCGGGGATGGGCTATTTCCGTGACCGCGAAGGCTCACCGCCAGGGCGCGGTAACCCTTGTCGGCGAAGAAGTTCAGGAAGTGTTCGTCCCAGCACCATGCGGCATGCCAAGCCCCGTGGACGAAGAGCAGCGGTACCGGGTGAGCTTCACTGCAAGTCCCCTTGTCGATCACCTCGAGCATGAGTCTGACTCCTGGTTAGGACATCGACGGAAGTGCTGACCCTGTGGGTTAGCTGTAATGAAGCTGACAATAGCTTCTTGCCACGCTAAGCGGACCCCGAATCGGTAGCCAAGGTTGCCAGAAATTCAACTGTGAACACGCAGTCCCATCAACATCAACGAAACCGGGTACAGAACTACGAGGGGAGTTTTGATTCGACCGTCAGCACGTGGGCGTCGTAGCCGACGTCAGCCCAGTCGTTCTCGCACCGCGGCGGCGCCGTCCAGCGACAACACTTCCTCGGCCAGCAGGCGCGCCTGGCCGCTGTCCACCGCGCGGGCGGCCTCCTTGGTTGCCGGTATCGCGGGCGGCGTCACCGACAGCGAGTCGACGCCCATCCCGAGCAGTAGCGCGACGGCACGCTCGTCGGCGGCGAACTCCCCGCACACCGACACCGTTGCCCGTCCCACGGCGCCCTGGCAGGTGGCCAGGATCAACGCCAGCAGTCCAGGATCGAACGTGTCGCCGATGGTGGCGACGGCGTCGTTGTTGCGGTCGGCCGCCAGCGCGTACTGCGTGAGGTCGTTGGTGCCGATGGAGAAGAAGTCGACGTGCCGTGCGAACGCCGCGGCCTTGAGTGCCGCTGCTGGCACCTCCACCATCATCCCGACCTGCAGGCCGGCAGGACGGTCCCGTCCGCTGCGGGCGATCGCCTCGTCCAAGAGCCTGCGCCCGGAGAATAGTTCGTCGAGCGTGCTGACCATCGGGAACATCACGCTGACCGGTGTCTGCTCGGCTACCCGCACCATCGCGAGCAGTTGGTCGGCCAGCAGGTCTGGATGAGCCAGCGACAACCGGATGCCACGCACCCCGAGGAACGGGTTCAGCTCCGCCGCCGTCGGCAGGAACTCCAGCGGCTTGTCACCGCCAACGTCGAGCGTGCGCAAGGTGATTCGGCGCCCGTCAAGTGATTCGGCGATCTTGCGGTAGACGGCGAACTGCTCCTCGACGTCGGGGGCGTCCTGGCGGCCGAGGAACAGGAACTCGGTGCGTACCAAGCCTGCGAAGTCGGCGCCCTGGGCCGCGGCCGCCCGCGCGTCGTCGACCGAGCCGATGTTGGCGCCGACCCCGACGGTCACACCGTCGCGGGTGACCGCGGGCTCGGCAGCGCGTGCCATTGCGTCGGACTGCCGCTGCGCGAGCGCCGCCACCCTTGCCGCGAAGTCCTGCCGCACGTTCGGCGGCGGGTCGACGACGAACTCGCCGCGGGCACCGTCCACCGCGAGGACGGTGCCGTCGGGGATCGTCAGGACCGTGGGGCCTGCGCCGACGATCACCGGAATTCCCTTGGCGCGCAGCAGGATCACGTTGTGCGCGTGGGGGCTGCCGAACGCCAGCAGCACGGCGGCCACCTGCTTGGAGTCCAGTTCCGCGGCTTCGGCCGGGGTCAGGTCGGTCGCGATCAGCACCCCCGCAAGGGCCGACGTCGTCGTCGCAGTGCCGAGCATCGCGCGCAGCACTTGCTCGCCGACCGCGCGGACGTCCTCGGCTCTGGCCCGCAGATACGGGTCGGGTACGTCGGCGAACTCGGCGGCCAGATCCCCGACCGCCGCCGACCACGCCGCAGGCGCGGACGTGCCGCCGTCGATGCGCTCCCGCACGGCGGTGAGCAATGCGTCGTCGTCGAGCAGCAGTTGGTGGGCGTCGAAGATCGCCGCCTCGGCCTCGCCGACCTCGCGCGCGGTCCTGGTGCGCAGCTGGCTGATCGTGCGGCGCACGGTGGCGATCGCCTTGCTCAGCCGACGCCATTCGACCGCCGGTTCCTCGGCGGGTAGGTCGGGCACCTCGATCGCGGCCAGTCTCGCCGAGCGGGCCGGGCCGATCCCCAGGCCGGGCCCTGCGCCGATCGGGGCATGCGCCACAGTCGGTTCGGCGATCGGGGTTGCGGCGGTGAGCGATTCGTCGAAGTTGCGCCCGGCCAGCGCCAGCACGTGGTCAAGCGTTTCGGCGGCTTGGCTGCCCGAGACCCGCACCTCGACCTCGTCGCCGCACCGGACGCCCAACGTGGCCAGCTTGGACAGGCTGCCTGCGTCCACCCACCCGGAGTCGGTGCTGCGGTTGCGGATTCGCGCGCGGGCATCGCGGCGGCGCACCTCCTGCACCAACCGCGCGGAAGGCCGTGCGTGCAGGCCGTGCGGGTTGGCGACGACGAACGTGCCGGACACTTCGTCGACTCCGTCGGGTTCGTCGGTCACTGTGCTGACTGGCGCGGGCCCGAGATGACCGATCTTTCCCGCCAGCGCGCCAGCGGCTTCGGCGGCGACCTCGTCGACCGAGGCTCCGCCTGCCGCGGCGACCGCCGCCACGACGAGTCCTTCGACCAGGGGAGCGGGGCAGAGCCGGACGCGTTCGCGGACGTCGTCGTCGAGCAGTTCGCAGGCGAGTTCTGCCGACAGCACCGCGCTGCCGAGGTCCATCAGGACCACCACGCCGTCGCCGTGGTCGGCGGCGGTGATCGCGTCGACGATCGCCGCAGCATCGGTGCCGAAGGTGGTCTCGTCAAGGCCTGCGGCAACATTGATGCGAATCTGCTTGCCGTGCAGCATTTCCTGGGCGAGTGCGACTGCGGCCCGAGCCAGCGCCCGGCTGTGCGATACGACGACGAGGCCGACGGACATCGTGTTCATCGGCCCGCGAAGGCGGTTGCCGCGGCCGCCACCAGCATCGCCGACGACGTGGCGCCCGGATCCTGGTGACCGACGCTGCGCTGCCCGAGGTAGCTGGCCCTGCCCTTGCGCGCGACCATGGATTCGGTGGCATCGCGGCCCTTTTGGGCGGCCGTGGCTGCGCCCGACAAGGCTTCCGGCAGATCGGTCCCCGAGGCCAGGGCGGCGTCGAGCGCATCGAGTGCCGGTGCCAACGCGTCGTACATGGTCTTGTCGCCGGACTCGGCGCGGCCGCGCTGCACGACACCTTCGACACCGGCGCGCAGGGCCGCGGCGAAGTCGGTGGCGGAAACGCCGTCCGCCGCACCCAATGGCGTGGCCATGCGCAGGAAGAACGTGCCGTAGAGCGGCCCGCTCGCTCCGCCGACCGACTTCACCAACGTCATGCCGACCTGCTTGCACAGCGCGGACATGTCGGTGGGCACCGTCTCTTCGAGTGAACCGAGTACCGCCGTCATGCCGCGCTCCATGTTGATGCCGTGGTCGGCGTCGCCGATGGCCGCGTCGAGGTCGCTGAGCAACTGCGCGTTTTCGCCTATCACCCTTGCGAATTCGCGGATCCACGCGGTCAGCGTGTCCAGGTCTACCGTGCTGTCGGTCATTCAGCATCCTCTCCGCAATGCGGCCGTGTTGACGGGGTGATCCCAGAGTCGGAGCATGTCATCGTCGGCGCGCAACAGCGTCACCGAGCAGCCGGCCATGTCGAGGCTGGTGATGTAGGGCCCGACCAGCGAGCGGGCGATGCGGACGCCCGCCTTGTCCAGCAGCGCGGCGTACTCCGCGTACATGAGGTACAGCTCGATCAGCGGCGTGGCGCCCATGCCGTTGACGAACAGGATCACACCGTCGTCGCCGGAGAAGTCGAGGTCGGCAAGGACGGGCTCGATCATCAGCTCGGCGACGGCGCTGGCGGACTGCATGGGCAGGCGCTGCCGGCCCGGTTCGCCGTGAATGCCCACGCCCACTTCGATTTCGGTGTCGGACAACTCGAACGTGGGGTGGCCGACCGCAGGAACCGTGCACGACGTCAGCGCGACACCCATGCTGCGCGACGCCGCGTTCGCCCTGCGGGCGACGTCGGCCACGTCCGCGAGGGAGCGGCCCTGATCAGCCGCCGCGCCTGCGATCTTCTCGACGAGCACGGTGGCACCGACACCGCGTCTGCCCGCGGTGAAGGTGCTGTCCTGCACCGCGACGTCGTCGTCGATGAGGACGGACTCGACCGTGATGCCCTCGGCGTCGGCCAGTTCGGCGGCCATCTCGAAGTTCATCACGTCGCCGGTGTAGTTCTTCACGATGTGCAGCACGCCTGCGCCACCGTCGACGTTCTTGGTCGCTTCGAGCATCTGGTCGGGCACCGGGGAGGTGAAAACCTCACCGGCGCAGGCGGCGTCGAGCATGCCCCGTCCGACGAACCCGCCGTGCAGCGGCTCGTGGCCGGACCCGCCGCCGGAGATCAGCCCGACCTTGCCGGTGACCGGTGCGTCGCCGCGGTAGATGATGCGGTTGGTGTGATCGACCCGAAGCTCGGGGTGCGCGATCGCCATCCCGCGTAGCGCCTCGCTGATGACGTCGGCCGGGTCGTTGATGAGCTTCTTCACGGTGTGACTCCTCAGGCTGCGGTGGTCTGGACGGCGGGGGCGGCATGCTCCGGCACGGTCGTGACGGCGTCGGCGCGGGTGCGGGAGATCGCGACGTAGGCGAGGGCGGCGAGCACACCCGCGAGCAGTTCGGCGGCCAGGTAGACCGGCAGCTGATGCCACGACACCGAGCCGCCTGCGAGCTGTTGGACGAGCATCGGGCCGAACGTGCGGGCCGGGTTGATCGAGGCGCCGGTGGTGGGTGCCACCGGGATGATCGCGGCGAACACGACCAGGCCGATGGCGACGCCTGCGAAGCCGGCGGTCGCCTTGCGGTGTATCACGCCGAAGACGGTGAACACGAGAATGAACGTACCCACGAATTCGGCGAAGAAGGCCTGTACCGGACTGACGGTTGCCGAATAGGTGGCGACCCCGAGGCCGGCGTCGCGGGCGGCGGTGCCGAGCACGCCGATGATGGCCCCAGCTCCGATGACCGCACCGACGAGCTGCGCGGCGACGTAGGCAGGCACCCGTGACCACGGGAACTTGCCGGTGACGGCCAGCCCGAGGGTGACGGCGGGGTTGATGTGGCAGCCGGAGATGTGGCCGAGCGCGTACACGGCCGCCACCACGACGGTGGCGAAGGCGAAGGAGATCATGCCGAGGTCGGCCATCGTGAACGGCGCATCGCCGTTGACGATGATCGTCGCGGGGACCGACCCCACGCCGATGAACACCAGGAACGCCGTACCCAGCACTTCGGCGGCGAGTTTTTGGATGATCGACGGCTCGTCCATGCGTGCTCTCCCTTGAGTAGCGATCGACTATCTCGGATAGCATTCGACATTATCGAATGTGATCTGGACCATACGCTTATGCTTCGAGGGCCACAAGACCGCATTCGCGCGATTTCTAGGAGAGGCGGGGCCAGATGATCCAGGCCGTCGACCGTGCGTTGCGGATTCTCACCGTGCTGCAGGGCGGACGTCGGATGAGCCTCGGAGAGATCGCCACCGCCATCGACCTCGCTCCGTCGACCGTGCACGGCCTGGTCCGCACGCTGCTGGCCCACGGCATGGTCGGCCAGGAGCTGGATTCAGGTCGCTATCGCCTCGGTCCGGCCACCCTGCGATTGGGCAACGTGTACCTGGACACCCTCGAACTGCGGTCGCGGGTCGCGATCTGGACCGAGGGCCTGGCGCGGCGGACCGGCTGCGCGGTGCGCACAGGCGTGCTGCTCTTCGACGAGGTCGTGGTCGTCGCCCACGAACCGCGTCCGGACGGCACCCGCCAGATGCCCGAGGTCGGGATCGTCATCCCCGCGCACGCCAGCGCGCTCGGCAAGGCACTGCTCGCCTTCGGCCCGGATCGCGAGGCCGCCGAGTTGCGCAGCATGACCGGCGAGACGGTCACCGATCCCGCCGTGCTGGCCGGCCAACTCGAACAGGCTCGCACGACCGGCATCGCGACCGAAGTCGAGGAAGCCGTCCTGGGGGAATGCGCCGTGGCGGCAACGGTTTTCGATTCCTCCGACGAGGCCACCGGGGCGATCGGGCTGGTCGTGCCTTCCGCACGCTGGCCGTTGGCGTCCGATGCGATCGACGCGTTGCGCGACACCGCCCGAGCGGTGTCACGGGAGCTGGGCGCGCCGGTCTGGCCGCCGCGCCGCTATCACTGACGGTCGGTCGGACGCGGGTATTGGTCCCGCGGTGGCATCCTGGCCATGTGGGATTGATATTCCGCCTCGCGGAGCTGCTGATCGTCCTCGTGCCACTGGTCGGGGTGATCATCGCCGGGTTCAGGGCGTTTCAGCGGTACGCGCAGTCGCCCGACCGCACGCCAACGCCGTACGACGACGTGGCTGGCGCGCCGGCGGATCGCACCACCACGACCCCCGCCGCGCAATGGCGGGCCATCACCCGCACCCTCGACGAGCACGCCCGCATCGACGGGCGCTGGCTGGACTACGAGCTCGACGTCACCAAGCTGCTCGACTTCCCGCTCATGACCGACATGCGTGATCCGCTGATGACGACCTTCCACAAGGCGAAGCTGCGCGCCGAGGTCCTGCGGCCGGGCAAGGCCGAGGACCTCGTGGACGACAGGGCGTCGTTCGAGCGCTACCTGAGCGCCGTCGAGGACTACGCGAGCGCCTTCAACACCGCTGAGGCGGAGGCGATCCGGCGCCGTCGCAACGACTTCTCGCGGGAGGGGCGGCAGCGGATCGCGCGTGCGCACAGCCTGCTGCGGGTGGCGTCCGACCTGAGCGCGACACCGCAGGAACG
>Ga0137412_10000754_pt1 | contig 23917 bp, 22 predicted proteins | sample CZODoug2_1_16fun_FD_122160 | JGI IMG/M metagenome (GOLD analysis project Ga0137412, IMG submission 122160) | Vadose zone soil fungal communities from Angelo Coast Range Reserve, California, USA - CZODoug2_1_16fungal (Hybrid Assembly) | ecosystem: Environmental > Terrestrial > Soil > Vadose zone... | reverse complement strand
AGGCCGCCTATTTCAAGATGATCAACGATCAGGGCGGCGTGAACGGCCGCAAGATCAACCTGATCCAGTATGACGACGCCTACAGCCCGCCCAAGACCGTCGAGCAGGTTCGAAAACCGGTCGAAAGCGACGAGGTGCTGCTGACGTTCCAGATTATCGGCACGCCGCCCAATGCCGCCGTGCAGAAGTACCTCAACCAGAAGAAGGTACCGCAACTGTTTGCCACGACCGGCGCGTCGCGCTTCAGCGATCCGAAGAACTACCCCTGGACTATCGGTTTCAACCCGAACTATTTCGTCGAGGGTCGCATCTACGGCCAGTACATCCTGAAAAACCATCCCGACGCCAAGGTCGGCGTGCTCTATCAGAACGACGACTTCGGCAAGGACTATCTCAACGGCATCAAGGCCGGGCTCGACGACAAGGCGTCGAAGATGGTCGTCAGCGAGGCCTCCTACGAGGTCACCGACCCGACCATCGATTCGCAGATCCTGAAAATACGGGATTCCGGCGCCACGCTGTTCTTCAGCGCTTCGACATCGAAGCAGGCGGCGCAGGCGATCAAGAAAATCGCCGAGATCGGCTGGCATCCGATCCACATCGTCGACATGGGCGCGAACTCGGTCGGCGCCGTGCTGAAGCCGGCCGGCCTCGAAGCCTCCAAGGGGCTGATCAGCGCCAATTACAGCAAGGATCCGCTCGATTTCCAGTTGAAGGACGATCCGGGCATGAAGCGCTATTTCGCCTTCATGGAGAAGTACTATCCGGACGGCGACAAGAACTCGAACTTCAACACCTACGGCTACAGCGCCGCGCAGCTTCTGGTGCATGTGTTGAAAGAGTGCGGCGACAATCTCACCCGCGCCGCAAAAAACAAATACAAGTTTTATAAGATATGCACCACAACTAAGTAATTATTAACCAGGACGCGTTGAAGCGACCGATGAGGCGCAACCCCGTCGACGAGCATCTGGCGGTCGCGATAGTTACGGCTCACAGCTCCCCAGCGATGATGTTCCATAACATTTGGCGCCGGCTGGAAGCTCCAGTTGTTGGCGGCAGCACGCCTGCGTCAGTCAGAGAGCCAGACTGATGAATCGCTTTGCGTCACGCCAACCCTGATGCGGTCAATGTGGCAACCTTTGACCGGAGCTGACTGCGGACCGCGTCCAGCGTTGCGGCATTGGTCTTCGGCGAAAGAAGCTCGCGGGGCTTCCGTTCCATGAAGTATGCAATGCGCTCGGCGTTCGCACCGCTTGGGTGCGGCAGGCCCTTGAGTACCATATGGGATTGAAGGCATCCTCGTTCGACCAGCCAGTCGGCTGCCAGCGTCGCCTGAGGGCCCAAAGGCACCCAGACGGCATGGCACAACATGCTGGCTTCTTCGCTCAGGCACTCAGCAAGGAATTTTCTGAGCAGCGGGGTGGACGTTATACTTGGCTGACCGGAATAGTTTTGTCCATCCACGAAAACAGGAAACCTCAATGCGCTGGTGAAGTGGACGAGGTCGTTGTCCCCGAGCCAGAGGGTGGCACAGCTTTGCAGGCCAAGCCAGGAATTGAGGCCGATGAAATCAAGCATGGCGACCAGATTGCTTCTGAGAGGTCCCGAAAAACTCGCAAAGGACTTCGCCGCGGCCAGGGCGGTCCAGTGATCGGCACCGGAGATGATCTGACGACGGACCTCAAGAAGCGCATTCGTGGCCTGGTGTCTTCCCGGTGTTATCCCAAGGAGGACCACCCGCGCGGTACGCCCGAGGTGCTCGAAGGGTGCGTAGCAGACCTCCAGCCTGCCTTCCCTGCCAAGCAGGAGCTTCCCACCCAGCGTGATGTCCGAGCGAAGCTCGGCTTCCGAAGCGGTCACGACATCGGATGAAAATCTCGCCAGCCAGGCTGAATCAGCGGCATTCATGACAACGCGCCCAGCACACCCAGGGCTTGCTCCGGACGATGCACCGGAATTTTGTTGAGCGGCTGGTCCGCCAGCTCAGGTATGGTCTTGAGGGTCGAGAGGCGTCCGTAGTCTGACGGATCGAGCCAGGGCACCGAACGTCTGACTGAAAGACCCAGGCTCTCCGCGGTTAGCCTTGCGGCCTCAGTTTCGGGGATCCAGAGATTGATGTGGTTGATGGTTGTCCTTTCAATCAGGAAAGCCGTTCCGGACACGGTTCTGAAAAACGCTCCATACTGAACATTCTCGCGATCACGCCTGAATCGCGGATCGCTTTCGATGGCTTCTTCTACTGCGAGACCCAGAACCGAGGGCGCTTTCATGATTTCTCCGTCTTGAGTGACAATGGAGACCTGCAAGAACACGTCGCCCGTAGGATTACAATTGGCGGCTTGTGGCAATTTTCCGCCATGGCATGCCATGGCGCCCGGGAGCGGAAACGGCTGATGCGGGATGTGCTGTTGCCGGCAAGTTCAACGGAAGCTCAGGTCGGTTCACGGATACTGGCTGGCGAAGCGTGGTCGACGGGCCCGTGATGTAAAAAAACCGGATATCCTGCGCTGCTGCGGGCGCCGGTCGGCCAATGGCTGAGTTCTTCCATAACCTCTGAATTGCGAATGACCGCTGCTGGCGCAAAGCCGACCTTCGGCCGAATTTGCACGTCGCTGAAGGCCAACAACAGATTATCCATCGGAACACAACAACGTCGTCACCCAAAAGCGCCAAATCGCCTTGCTCTTGAATTCGGATTTGGCCGAGCCGGCGCCCGATGGTATGTTCCCTACAGCTTTAATGAGAGGGCACGATGGCTGAAGCGAAACTCGCTCCGAACCTGCCGGACTGGATGGTCGAGCACGCGAACCGCTACCTTGCGAGCGGCGGAACCGACGGGCACATGTACAAGATAACGGTGCCCCAGCGAGGTGAGATTACGGTGCCGGCGCTGCTGCTGACCACCACCGGCCGCAAGTCTGGCGATAAGTTCATATTTCCGCTGTTTTACGGAATGGACGGCGACAGTTGCTTCGTAATCGCCTCAAAGGGAGGCGCGCCCCAACATCCAGGGTGGTATCGCAACATTCTTGCGAACCCCGACGTTGAAGTACAAGTCGCGACCAAGAAGATGAACGCGCGGGCCAGGACAACGGAGGGCGAGGAACGCCTCCGACTTTGGAAAAAGGCGCTCGAATTTTGGCCGCCCTACGCCGACTATCAGCTCAAGACCGAGCGCGAGATACCGGTGGTCGTGCTGGATCCGGTCCATTAGGGTACCTGGTGGCCGACCGCCGTAGCGACGGAATCTCGCTAATTCGCACGGCTTCGTCCCTTTGGCCGCGCGATAGCGGCTCGCACGCACCTTCAACCGGAGGCAATCGACATGAAACTCGGACGCCTTGGTGTGTGGTACAGCACCGATAAACTTGACGGATCGCAGCTGCGCGATTTCGTGCGCACGGTCGAGAATAATGGCTACTCGAACCTGTGGTACCCCGAATCACGGGGCTATGAGTCGATGTCGCTGGCGTCCTGGCTGCTGTCGAGCAGCGAGAAGTTGGTGATCGGCAGTTCGATCGCCAACATCTATGCACGCGATTCCTTCACCGCGCAGCGCGCCATGGTCTCGCTGAACACGCTCTACGACGACCGGTTCATTCTCGGTCTCGGCGTCAGCCACATTCCGATGGTCGAGGGCCTGCGCGGCCATCGCTACGACAAACCGTTGGCGGCGATGAGCGCCTATCTCGACGGCATCAACAAGTTCGCGTCCGCCGGCGAACTGCCGCCGGTCGTGGTCGCGGCACTCGGACCGAAGATGCTGGCGCTGAGTGGCTCCAAGTCGCGTGGCGCTGTCCCATACAACGTGACGCCGCAGCATACGGCTGAGGCGGCCGCGGTCCTCGGGCCTTCGAAGTGGCTCGCGGTGGAGCAGAAGATTACGCTCGAGACCAATCCCGCGAAGGCGCGGGCGCTCGGGCGCAAGGAACTGTCGCGCTACATGGCGCTGCCGAACTACCGCAACAGCTGGCTGCGCCAGGGCTTCACCGAGGCTGAGCTCGCCGACGGCGGTAGCGACCGGTTCATCGATGCGATGGTCTTGTGGGGCGATGCCGACACGATCAGGAGCGGCCTGCGGGCGCACTTCACCGCCGGCGCCACGCATGTCTGTCTGCAGCCCGTCCACGCGGATGGCGATTTCGCCGCCCGCGACCGCATGCTGACCGCGCTCGCCGATACCTGAGGCTATGCCGCTCTCCTTTAGAGCAGATCGGCGACGGCGTTGCGGTAGCGGCGCATCGCGCCGACATGGTCGGTCATGCTCCGGCCGGCCATGCGCTTGTGGTGGTATCCGCCGAAGGTGTTGTGCAGCGTGACGTGGGTGACGCCTGCCTTCTTCCAGAAGTTGATTTCCTCGCGCCAGTCCTTTTCGGTGCCCGAACCGGTTGAGGTCCAGACTTCGAGGCCAACCGAGGCCGGATCCCGTCCCTCGGCTTCCACCAAGCGGCGCAGCTTGTCGAATTCCGCGATGGCCTTGGGTCCCGGCGGTTCAGACAGCATCATCCAGCCGTCGCCCCATTTTGCGATCCGCTGCAGCGTCACGTCCATGTGACCGCCGAACCACAGCGGAATTTTGCGCTGGGGCGGCCGGGGATTGATGCCGGCGTCCGGAAGGCGGTGCCACTTGCCCTCGAACGTAACATAGGGATCGGCCCATAGCGCTTTCATGACCTCGACCTGTTCCTCGGACCGCTTGCCCCTGTTGTGGAAATTCTCGTTGAGGCCGACGAATTCCATCTCGTTCCAGCCCACGCCGATGCCGAACCGGAAGCGGCCGCCGCTGAGCACGTCCAGACTGGCGGCCTGCTTGGCAACCAGCACAGTCTGACGCTGCGCGAGGATCAGCACCTGCGTGGAGAGTTCGACCTTTTTCGTGCAGGCGGCGATGAAGCCGAACGCCACGAAGGGGTCGTGGAACAGGCCGAGCCCACCCGCACGGCCACTGGCGGGGTTCGCCGGGTTGCCGCCGAGGACGTGGTCCGCCAGCGTCAAACCGTCGTAACCTTCGGCCTCGGCGAGCTCAGCGAATTCTCGCACGATTGGGCCATCGCCACCGATGTCGCCGAAAGGCAGGGCTATTCCGAGATGCATGGTCGCTTCCCCTTTTTGGCTGGTCGCTGCTTTCCCGCTAATCTATAGATTTTCACCACGGGTACCATGGCATCGGCATCGACCGGCGCCAGCCAGGAGATTTGTGGTGATCAAGCTCGGATACAAGGCATCGGCTGAGCAGTTCGCGCCGGGCAGGTTGCTGGACTTCTCGTGTCTTGCCGAGGAAGTCGGGTTCGAGTCGGTCTTCATCAGCGATCACTTTCAGCCGTGGAAGCATATCGACGGCCATGCGCCGTTTTCGCTGACGTGGCTCGGCGCGCTCGGCGCCAGAACGTCGCGCGTCGTGATCGGCACCAGCGTGCTGACGCCGACGTTCCGCTACCATCCTTCCATCGTCGCCCAGGCGTTCGGCACGATGGGCGCGATGTTCCCGGGACGCGTCGTGCTTGGCATCGGCACCGGCGAGGGACTTAACGAAGTGCCGTCGACCGGCCAGCCTTGGCCGGAATTCAAGGAGCGCTTCGCTCGCCTGCGCGAAGCCGTCACGCTGATTCGAGCACTCTGGACGCAGGAGCGCGTAAGCTTCGAAGGCCAGTACTACAAGATTGAGAAGGCGACGATCTACGACCGCCCGGATAAGCCGGTACCGATCTATGTCGCCGCGGCGGGCGCCCTTGTGGCGCGTTACGCCGGCCGCTCCGCCGAGGGATTCATTTGCACCAGCGGCAAAAAGCCGGAGCTCTACACCGAGACCCTGTTGCCGAAGGTCGCTGAAGGCATCGCGGCGTCGGAGGACCCGTCGCGGTCCTACGACCGCATGATCGAGGTCAAGGTGTCGTTCGACACCGACAAGGCGCGTGCGCTCGAGGACACGCGCCACTGGGCGGCGCTGGCGCTGACGCCGGAGGAAAAGATGACGGTCGAGGATCCCATCGAGATGCAGCGCCTTGCCGACGCGCTGCCGCTGGAGCGCGCTGCCAGTCGATGGATCGTATCCAGCGACGCCGACGAGCATGTCGAGCGGATCGGCTACTATGTCGGTCTCGGTTTCCGGCATCTGGTGTTCCACGCGCCGGGACCGGACCAGGCGCGCTTCCTGAAACTCTACGGTGAGCAGGTGCTGCCGCGCCTTCGCAAGCGTTTCGGTTGAGCGCGCGGGGCGGGCCGATGCAACGCAGCAGCGCTATCGAGCTCCTTGCCGTTCCCGGCATTCCGCGGATAGTCAAGGGTGACGATCTCGTCGCCTTGATCGGTGAGGGGCTGACGCGCGGTGGTATCGTGCCACGCAGCGGCGACGTCTTCGTGCTGACGCAAAAGATCGTGTCCAAGGCCGAAGGGCGCATGGTCGATCTTGCGACCGTCGAACCCTCGACTGAGGCGATCGAACTCGCCGGCAAGGTCCAGAAAGATCCGCGCCTCGTCGAACTGATCCTGTCTGAATCGGTGCGCGTCGTGCGGGCAAGGCCGGGTGTCCTGATCGTCGAGCACCGGCTGGGTTTGGTGATGGCGAATGCGGGCATCGACCAGTCCAACGTGGCTGCGCCCGATGACCCCCAGCGAGCACTGCTGCTGCCGATCGATCCCGACGGCAGCGCGGCGATATTGAGGAAGCGGCTGTCGCATAGGTTCGGCCTGCCAATCGCCGTGATCGTCAGCGACAGCTTCGGCCGTGCCTGGCGGCGCGGTACCTGCGGCGTTGCGATTGGCGCCGCCGGCCTCCCGTCGCTGATGGATCTGCGTGGCTCGCCCGATCTGTTCGGCCGCGAGCTTCAGGTCAGCATCACCGGGCATGCAGACGAGATCGCTGCTGCAGCGTCGCTCGTGATGGGGCAGGGTGCCGAAGGCCAGCCCGTCGTGGTCGTGCGTGGTCTGACATGGCGCGGTCCGGACAATAATGCGTCCGAGCTCTTGCGCCCAGCCGCCGAGGACATGTTCCGATGAGCAAACGACTTGTCGTGGCGTTGTCCGGCGGGGTCGGCGGCGCCAAACTGGCGCTCGGTCTGAGCCTCGTCTTGCCGGCCGACAAACTGCTGGTGGTCGCCAACACCGGCGACGATTTCGAGCATCTCGGACTGAGCATCTCGCCCGATATCGACACGCTGACCTATGTTCTCGCTGGCATCGACAATGCCGCCACCGGGTGGGGCCGGCGTGACGAGACGTGGTCATTCATGGACAGCATCGGCGCGCTCGGCGGCGAGGACTGGTTTCGGCTCGGCGATCGCGATCTCGCGCTGCACGTCGAGCGCACCCGTCGCCTGCGCTTGGGGCAGACGCTGTCCGAGGTGACCGCCGACATTTGCCGGCGCCTCGGCATCGGTGCCCGCGTGGTGCCGATGAGCGACGACCGGGTGCGTACCCGCGTGCGCAGCGACGCGGGCTGGATCGACTTCCAGGATTACTTTGTGCGCCAGCAGTGCCGGCCGGTCGTCCATGAGTTGGCTTTCGACGGTGTGATGCTCGCCCGGCCGCACGCCGACATCACGGCTGCGCTGCGCTCGGGCGATGTGCGGGCCGTGATCGTCTGTCCGTCCAATCCCTTCATCAGTATCGAGCCGATCCTGGCGATCCCCGGCATGCGCGATGCGATCAAGGCAAGCGGCGCATCGGTCGTCGCCGTGTCGCCAATCCTCGGCGGGCAGGCCGTCAAGGGCCCGACAGCGAAGATGATGCGCGAACTTGGCCTCGAGGCCAGTGCCGCCGGCGTGGCCGCCCGCTACGGCGACCTGCTCGATGGCTATATCGTCGACCACGCCGACGCCGATGGGATCGGCAATATCGGCGCGCGGGTCACGATCGCCAAGACCCTGATGACGAGCCTAGAGGACCGGGAGACGTTGGCGCGCGTGACGCTCGACGTGGCCGACGCACTGGCCTCGCAGCGATGAGCGATATCTGGGCGGTGATTCCGGTCAAGGAGTTCGATGACGCCAAGCATCGGCTGTCGGGCCTGCTGTCGCCCCCAGAACGCCGTCTTCTCGCCCAGACCATGCTGACGGATATGCTGGACGCCGTTGCCGGTTCCCGGCTTCTGGGCGGCGTGATGATCGTCACGCTCGATGCGCATGCGACGGCTCTTGGCGAAAAGATCGGTGCGAGGATCGTGACCGAGGGCGCGCGCGACGGACATACCGGCAGCGTGAACGCTGGCCGCCGCCTTCTCGCGGGCGAAGGGCGTGGCGGCATGATCACGATGCCCGGCGACATTCCAGCCATCCGCGCCTGCGAGATCGACGCGGTGTTATCGGCGCATCTCGCAGCGCCCTCTTTCACGATCTCGCCGGCGCATGACGATCTCGGATCCAATGCCGTCGTCTGCTCGCCGCCGGAATCGGTGCCGCTTCGCTTCGGCGACAACAGCTACTTTCCGCACCTCGACGCCGCGCGTCTTCAGGGCATCGAGCCGACTGTGATCCGTCAGCCCGGAATCGCGATGGATATCGACCATCCAGTCGATTTGGCGCTTTTCCTGCGCCTGCCGCAATCAACCGGCACTCGTACCCGCACGCTGCTCGACGAACTTGGCGTGCCCGCGCTGCTGGCCAAGCGGGGTATCGCCTAACCGACCGCCGCCTTCTTGCGCGGCGGTGATAGCACGATCGGCTCCAGGTCGGCCGCGATCATGGATGCCGCTCGACGGTCTTCCGGCACCGGCCGATAGAGAGTGTCGCGTTGCATCGGTTCGCGGCCAATCGAGCGGATGAGCGCGTCCATCTCGTTCGGCGGGAACTCCTGGCCGTGCTGGGTGCCGGCGGCGCGCGAGATGCTCTCGTTCATCAGCGTGCCACCGAGATCGTTGGCGCCGGACTTCAGGCAGACTGCGGCGCCCGTCGGCCCCATCTTCACCCAGGATGTCTGGATGTTGGGGATCAGCGGATGCAGGGCCAACCGCCCGACTGAATGCATGAGCACCGCTTCGCGGAACGTCGGGCCGGGACGCGCCGTGCCGAGGCGGTATATCGGCGCTTCCATGTGAACGAAGGGAAGCGGCACGAACTCGGTGAAGCCGCCAGTTTCGGCCTGCAAGTCACGCAGCGCGAGGAGATGTTTCGCCCACGAACTCGAGCTCTCGACGTGCCCGTACATGATGGTCGAGGTGGTGCGCAGTCCCGCTTGGTGGGCGGCGCGCTGCACGTCGAGCCATTGCCCGGAGTTGATCTTGTCGGGGCAGATGATGGCGCGTACGTCATCGTCAAGGATTTCGGCCGCCGTGCCGGGCAGGGTGCCGAGACCGGCCGCCTTCAGTTTCGCGAGGAACTTGTGGATAGGCAGTCCGAGCGTGGCCGCACCTTGCGTCACCTCCAGAGCCGAGAAGGCGTGGATGTGCATCTCGGGGACGACCGCCTTGATCGCCTGGCAGATCGCTTCGTAGGTGGCGCCGGTGTAGTCGGGATGGATGCCGCCTTGCAGGCATACTTCCGTTGCCCCGCGATCCCACGCCTCAATCGCGCGACGCGTAATTTCCTCGATGGCGAGATCATAGGGTGAGCCGCGCAGATCCTCGTGCGTGCGGCCTTTCGAGAAAGCGCAGAACTTGCACCGGAAGTAGCAGATGTTTGTGTAATTGATGTTGCGGTTCACGACGTAACGCACGACGTCGCCACTGACCGCGCGTCGCAGCGCGTCGGCGGCCTGCGTAACGTGCCGGTAGTCGGCGTCGCGCGCCGCGAACAGGCGCACGATGTCGTTCGAGGCGAGCCGTTCGCCCGATGTGGCACGCTCGACGATTCTCGCGATTCCGGCGTCGACGCCGCGGGCGAGCACCAGTGGCGCCGGTGGCGCCTTGGTGTTGCCCGGCGCCCAGTCGCCGTCGCGCGCGAAGCCTTCAGCGTCGCTCATGCGCCGCACGCGGGTGGCGATGTCGGGAGCCAGCCACGTATCGGCGACGCGCGCGTAGGCGGGGTAGACGGGCAGGCGGTTCACCAGCAGCTTGCTGGCGCCCGCGCTCTTGCGGGCGAGTTCAGCAATGGCAGGCCACGGCGCTTCGGGGTTCACGTGATCGGGCGTGACCGGCGAGATGCCGCCCCAGTCGTTGAGCCCCGCGTCGATCAGCTTTTGATAGACTAGGGGCGACAGATTTGGCGGCGCCTGGATATTCATGTCGGGCCCGAAAATCAGGCGCGCCGTCGCGATGGTCCACAGCAGGTCGTCGAGATCTGGTTCCTCGGAATTGGCGAGCTTGGTGTCGGGCTTGGCCCGGAAGTTCTGGACGATGACTTCCTGGATATGACCATGGGCGACGTGCAGATCCCGAATCGCCTCCAGCGCGTCGATCCGCTCGTCGCGTGTCTCGCCGATGCCGATCAGGATGCCGGTCGTGAACGGAACCTTCAGTTCGCCGGCCAGACGCAGGGTCTCCAGCCTGACTGCAGGATGTTTGTCGGGAGAACCGTAGTGAACGCCACCCTGCCTGCAGAGCCGCTCGCTGGTGGACTCCAGCATAATTCCCTGGCTGGCCGTCACCTCACGCAGGCCGGCGATCTCCTCGCGTGTCATCACGCCGGGATTGGCATGCGGCAGCAATCCGGTCTCGCGCAGCACTAGCGCGCACATCGCAGTCAGATAGGAGATCGTCGTTTCGTGCCCGAGCGCTTTCAATGCGCCGCGCGCGGCCTGGTAGCGCAGTTCAGGCTTGTCGCCAAGCGTGAACAGCGCTTCGGTGCAACCCGCGGCCGCGCCGGCATGCGCGATGGCGAGCACCTCGTCGGGTGAGAGGTAGACAGGCTTGCCCGCGCGCGGCACTTGCGCGAACGTGCAGTAGTGACAGACGTCGCGGCAGAGTTTGGTGAGCGGAATGAAGACCTTGCGCGAGTAGGAAATCAGCCTTCCGTGCGCGGAATCGCGCAAGGCGGCGGCTTCTGCTATCAGTTCGGCCAGCGGCGCGTCGAACCGCTGCCGCGTCGTCTGTCTACCGGCCGCCGTCATGATCCGTCGTCTCCGCCCACAGAGGGTCGCATGTTATCGCGGGACGCGCTTGCCGCCACCCGCTAGCGGCCGCATGGTGTCGCATCGACGCGAGCGATGCAATGCAAGGAAGGATGCAACAAATGCTGATCGGCTTCAACGCACCGACCGCCGGCCCCCTGTCGGCCGCGGATAACCTTACGAAGATCGTGGTTGGCGGCGAGGCGATGGGCTTCGACTACGCAACGTTCAGCGACCACGTCGTTATTCCGACCGCGATCGCGGCCGAATATCCCTATAGTGCCTCCGGAGAGTTCCCCAGCGGCACCCGCGGCGAGCGGCACGAACAGCTGACCGAGATCGCCTGGATCGCCGCGAAAACGACGCGCCTGCGTCTCGTGACCTCCGTCATGGTGGTTCCGCATCGGCCAGCCGTGCTGACCGCCAAGATTCTCTCGACCATCGACGTTCTGTCGGGTGGCCGGCTGACGCTGGGTGTCGGTGCGGGCTGGATGCGCGAGGAGTTCGAGGCCATCGACGCGCCGGACTTCGATGCCCGAGGAACGGTGACCGACGAATATGTGCGCGCCTTCGTTGAACTCTGGACCAGGGCTGCGCCGAAGTTCGACGGCAGGCATGTCCGATTCTCCAATATCGGTTTCGAGCCGAAGCCCGTGCAGAAACCGCATCCACCGATCTGGGTCGGAGGCGAGAGCGGTCCGGCGCTGCGACGAACCGCGCGCATCGGTGATGCATGGTATCCGATCGGTACCAACCCGCAGAATCCGCTCGATAGCCTGACGCGTTTCACGACCCAGGCGGCGCGCCTGCGCAAGATGGTCGCAGAAGCGGGTCGCGATCCCAAGGCGGTCGGCCTGAGCTTGCGCGTCACGGTGTTCGGCGAGACCGCGCCACCGCAGGCCGGTGATGGCGAGCATCGCCTGTTCGCCGGTCCGCCGGCGCTCCTCGCCGCCGACATCCGGGCGCTGCGCGACATGGGCGTCGGCTCCATCGATTTCGGATTCGGCGGTTCGACAGCTGACGAAGTCCTTGCGGGCATGCAGAAGTTCAGGGCGGAGGTCCTGCCGCTCGTGTAGCCGTCTCAGCCACCAAGTTGGCGGATCAACTTTGCCCAGCGGTCGAGCTCCGGTAGGATCGTATCGGACTTGGCGGAATCGAGACTGATTACCACGCGTGAGACGCCGTCGTCGCGGTCACGCTTGAGCAGGTCGAGGTCCTCCCTGGCGCCCCAGATCGTGATCGACACCGACGCGGGATCGCGGCCCGCTTCGGCCGCCATCGCGCGGAACTTCGGCAGCAGGGCCTGCACGTCCGCGTACTGGGTGCGTGAGCGGTGAGGCATCCAGCCGTTGCCGTAGTGCAAGGCCCGCCGCGCGCCGTACGGGAAGGCGCCGCCGACGATGATCGGCGGATGCGGTTTCTGGACCGGCTTCGGCCAAGCCATCATCGGTTCGAAGTTCACGAACTCGCCATGATATTCGGCCCTTGACTCGGTCCAGATCGCCTTCATGGCTTCGACACGCTCGCGCGCCAGCTTGTGGCGGCTTGCGAACGCGGTGCCATGATTGGCCATCTCGTCCTCATTCCAGCCGTTGCCAACGCCGAACAGGAAGCGGCCGCCCGAGATCTGGTCGATCGAAGCGACCTGCTTGGCTGTCTGGATTGGGTCGCGCTGAGCGATCACGCAAATGCCGGTTCCCAGCAGCAGCGTCTTGGTCACCGCCGCCGTCGCGCCGAGCACCACGAACGGGTCCATCACGTCGTAGTATTTCTTCGGTAGATCGCCGCCGCTAGGGAAGGGTGACTTGCGCGTCAACGGAATGTGGGAGTGTTCGGGGACCCAGAGTGAATCGAAGCCGCGATCCTCCAGCGCCCGCGCAAGTTCGGTCGGCGACATCGAGTAGTCGGTGAAAAACATGGCCCCGCCAATGCGCATCGTTCTCTCCCCGTGGCGTCGCTCGCGGACCTGGTAGTCCGCGATGGATTTCGTGTCACTATCTTTCGGTCGTGGTGACCGCCGGACATCTCGGCCACCGTGCATCCGCGCGCGGCAGCACCTGCTCGATTAGCAGACGGGTCTGGGCCAGAATTGCGTCGTCATCCCCGCCCAGTGGACGCAAAATGAACTTCGACACGCCAGCGTCGATGTATTCGGCGACACGCGCGAGGATCATGTCGGCGTCGCCGACCGCGACCGCGTGCGTGGCGTCGCGTCCGGTACGTTTGGCGTAGGCCTCCATTGCCCTGACGACGGCGGGCGCATCTCGGCTGCCGAAGTGGAACGCGAAGCCCGCGCCGTAATGGTCTTCGTCGATCAATCGGCCGGCTTCGGTGGCGGCGGCCTTGATCGCGGCCACGACGCGACCGGCCTCGGCCGGCGGGTCGCCGCCAGCCTGCCAACCGGTGCCGATGCGCGCAGTGCGTCGGATCGCGGCGTCAGTCGAGCCACCGATCCACATCGGCAGGTCGGGCTGCGCAGGCTTCGGCGCGATGGTGGCGCCCTTCAGTTTGTAGAAGGCGCCGCTGAAATCAACCGACTCCTCTCGCCACAGCCGGCGGATAATCTCCAGGCATTCATCGGTCTTGCGACCCCGTGTCTTCGTGTCCACGCCGAGCGCCTGCCATTCGGGCGCATGCGGGCTACCAATGCCGAAGGCCGGCAGCAGGCGACCGTCAGACAGCATGTCGATCGTGGCGCACTGCTTAGCCGAGGCCGGCAAAGTGATAAAGCCGGCCGAACAGCGCTATGCCGTCGCTGCGGCGGCCGGCCGCCACGTACCCTAATGGACCGGATCCAGCACGACCACCGGTATCTCGCGCTCGGTCTTGAGCTGATAGTCGGCGTAGGGCGGCCAAAATTCGACCGCCTTTTTCCAAAGTCGGAGGCGTTCCTCGCCCGCCGTTGTCCTGGCCCGCGCGTTCATCTTCATGGTCCCGACTTGTACTTCGACGTCGGGGTTCGCCAGAATATTGCGATACCACCCTGGGTGTTGGTGCGCGCCTCCCTTTGAGGCAATTACGAAGTAACTGCCGCCCTCCGTTCCGTAAAACAGCGGGAATATGAACTTGTCGCCAGACTTGCGGCCGGTGGTGGTCAGCAGCAGTGCCGGCGCCGTGATCTCACCTCGCTGTGGCACGGTTGTCTTGTACATGTGCCCGTCGGTTCCGCCGCTAGCGAGATAGCGGTTCGCATGCTCGACCATCCAGTCCGGTAGGTTCGGAGCGAGTTTCGCTTCAGCCATCGTGCCCTCCTTCAAAGCTGCAGGGAACATACCATCGGGCGGCGGATCGGCCAATTCCAGCTTCGAGAGCGAGCCGATTTCGCGCTTGTAGAGTGACGGCGTTGCTGTTGTGTTGCAATCGATAAGTCTGTGGTTGGTCGGAAGTTGAAGAACCCAATTGTTGCGCAAATGTCAGCGTCAGGGTGAGAACAGACCTAACTGGCGGCGGAGCGGACCTGAAGCGCGGCCCGTCCCGCTGAGTGATAAATTCTCATACGAAAGCTTATCACTTTTGATTGCGAAGCCGTCTGAGCCGCTGCCCGCGCTCGCCCGGCTTGATCGAGCGAACCACCCAGAACTGTGGCGCCGGGGGGAGCAGCTCTCCCGACACGAACTTTGCGCGTCCCCCACAGCTCAATTCGATAGATCAGAGTTTGATAGAAGAGAACAACCGCGGAGAGAGCTTGCGATCAGCGTGCCTTTGGTTTGCGATACCTATCCAGCTATTTCTTCCATAGGGGGCGTAGATGTGTTGGCGGTACTGATAGCTTTCGCCCGATTAGCATTGCCGCATTTTTGCGCTGCCTTCGCCTGCGCAACTCCAGGGGGCTGACTCGAGAGTGTTCTTTTGAACAAAAATGATGACCCAAGGCTGTCCTACAGCTAGAACCGAAGCGAGGCAGATATGGCAGAACCTTCGTCCCGGCCCCGCGAAGTCAAGATGCCGCCGACAACCCGGTCGCATGACCGAAACCGAGGTTGTCGAACACGAAAACGTTGCTGCCGCCGCTGCCGGTCAGTGTCTGGGCCCGAACGGCGTCGGCGATGACGTTGGGCGCGGCAGTGACAACATTAACGCCGCCGTGCGAATCGTCGGTGACGCTCCAATGGCGCGATTGGGGCAGCGGCTCGTGAATGGGACGGCCAGGAAGATGATGGAAGAGTTCTTCGCCAATTTCGCGCGGGCTCTTTAGTGGAGAGATCCATCGCGTCGCGCGCATCTTTCCCCCTGCTATGGGCGTGCGGGGCTTGTCTCCGCCTCACCGTCCTCGCGGTCCCGCCGGTGATCGCGATGATCCAGCGGGATCTGAGTCTGTCGGGTACCGAGATCGGGCTGCTGTCCGGCATCCCCGTCGTGGTCTTCGCGATCTTCGCGGCCCCGGGTTCGATTATGGTCGCCCGAATCGGTGTGCGCGGCGCGCTGTTAGGCGGACTCGTCATTGCGGTGGCCGGGACGTTGCTCCGGACGGGCGCCTCGAACGCGTGGCAACTCTACCTGACGAGCGTGCTCATGAGCGTCGGCATCGCCATCATGCAGCCGTCGATGGCGGCAGCGGTGCGCGAGTGGTTGCCGCAAAGATCGGCATTCGGGACTGCCGTCTACACGAACGGTCTGATCATGGGCGAGATCATCCCCGTCGCGACGATGTTGTCGCTGATCCTGCCGTACTTCGACGACGATTGGCGGGCGGCGCTCGGCGTGTGGGCGATTCCGCTGATTGCGACGGCCGCAGCGGTAGCAATGTTCGCCCCCAAATCGGCGGCCGGCGTCGCGGCGAAACACGCTGCGCGGTGGTTTCCACAATGGAATAGCCGCCTCAATTGGCGCATTGGTCTGACGCTCGGAAGCATCATGAGCACCTATTTCTGTCTCAACGGGTTTCTGCCCGCGTGCTTGAACGCGAGTGGCCACAAGGAGCTCATCGGCGAGGCCCTGACTGCGCTCAACGCCGGGCAGGTTCCTGCATCGTTTCTCCTGTTGCTGACGGCCGACAGGCTGCAAGGAAAGCGATGGCCTTTCTTGACGTTGGGAGCGCTGCTCTGCGTCTGCGTCGTTGGGATCATGACGTCCGCGGGCGCCTGGGCCGTGTTCTGGGCGGGCGTGGTTGGATTTTCATGCGGCGCAGGGCTTTCGTTGGGACTGGCGCTCGCCCCGTTGCTTTGCGATGAGCCGAACGATGTCGCGCTCACGTCGGCCGCTGCCCTCGCGATTGGCTACGGTTTTGCAATGCTGGTCTCGTTCGTTTCCGGCATGGCATGGGACCTGGCGGGCAATGCCGGCGCCGCGCTCATTCCGATCCTACTGGGATGTCTTCCGATCTTGATCGCAACGCCCACGTTCGTTCGCATGCAAGCGGTCGGGACGGTCTTGTGATTGAGGTCACCGGTCCGGCGAATTGGACTTGCCTACCGCGACATCCGGCATATCCTGCCTCTGGCGCCTTTTGTTCGAATAGCGACGCGCGTCGTAGAGAGCAACCGCGCCACAGGGGCGGCAGGCTGATGCCGCGGCGTTGAGGCGTCATTACGTGCCGCACGCGGCATGCCATTAGGGCTCAACCCAGAGCTATTGCTCCATATATGAGCATTTGCTCGATTGTCGGAATAGAGCTCGTGGCAGATCTGATCCCGCCGAGCTTCGAAAGGCACTGTCATTTGCCTGCCGATGTGCGGCCCTGACTTGCTCTCGCGTTAGTTGTCCCACCGCATCGCCGAGCCGTACGGCCTTGCGCGCGACGACTGTGAGATTTTCTCCGATCTTGCCGAGCGTCTCGGCGCCCGCGAGCCCTTCACCGAGGGGCGCACGGCACGGCAGTGGCTGGCGCTTCTCTATGAGCCGATCCGCGCCTTGCTTGCCGCGCAGGGCCTTCCCGCGCCGAGTTTCGAGGAGTTCTGGAAAGCCGGCAGCCTGAACGTGCCCCAGCACCTCGACGATGGCGGCAGGCTGCGCCGCTTCCGTGACGATCCGGCCGCGCATCTGCTTCCGACGCCGAGCGGACGCATTGAGATATTCTCGAAGAAGATCGCGGGCCATCGCGATGCGGACTGTCCGGGCCATCCGCTCTGGCTGGAGAAGACGGATGTCCCGCAGCGCGGCTCGCCGCTCTACCTCATCGCCAACCAGCCGACGACCCGCCTCCACAGCCAGCTCGACTTCGGCGGACATTCGACAGAAGCCAAGCGTCGCGATCGCGAGGTCGCACGCATGAACCCGCGTGACGCAAAGCCCCGTGGCATCGCAGACGGCGACATCATCCGTCTGTTCAACGCGCGCGGCGCCTGCCTCGCCGCGGTGCGCATCACCGACTCCATCGCTCCCGGAATCATCCAGCTGCCGACCGTTGCCTGGTACGATCCGATGGATCTCGAGGAAGAAACGCCGCTCTGCGTTCACGGCAATCCGAACGTGCTCACGCGCGACATCGGGACTTCGTCCTTCGCGCAAGGCTGCACCGGTCAGCTCACGACGGTGGAGGTGGAGCGCTTCAACGGCAATTTGCCGCCGATTCGCGCTTTCGATCCCGTGTAGCGGACGTGGCGGCGCCTCTGGGTTAACAACACGCATTTTCCAATCTGACACGCTGAGCCCGTTCGAATGGGGCGCGGTTGCCTGAGAGGCGCGTCGGTGGCGACGCGATTGACGATGCGCGTCGCCGGTCGCCGGTCCGGAAGCTTCGCGATGTTGCGGCGCACCACAGTGATCTTTGCACCATAGACCATTCTTCTCGATTCAGAAAAACTGAACAGCTAAGAATGGGATTTCTCATTGACCGCCAAAAGGAGCACGCTTCCAGCAGGGGCGGTCGTCGGAATTAACATGCGGGAGATGCAGGTACCGCGGTGGTCAACGATGGCGCCGCCCCGACCAACAAAATGAACAATACGATCGAGACGGGGAGAGCGCGCGTGCAGCAGCAACAGAAGGTCGATGTTTCCCAAATCATCGAGCAGCAAAAACTGACCAGTTTCCTGGTTACGCTGGTGGTCGGGTCATGGGTCGTCACGTTCTTCGATGGCTTCGACATGAACGTCATCGCGTTTGCCGCGCCCTATCTCGCGCCCCAGTTTCACCTCGACAAGTTGATGATGGGGAAAGTCTTCTCCATCGGCCTCGCCGGCACCATGGTCGGCGGGTTCCTGTTTGGTTATCTCGGCGACAAGATCGGACGGCGCCCGGCGATCATCCTGGCGACCGCCGCTTTCAGCATCTTGACGATGGCGATCGCCTTTGCCGGCAGTTACGAGCAACTGCTCGCCCTTCGCCTTCTCGATGGCGTCGCGATCGGCGGTATGTTGCCGCTGAGCTGGGCGCTCAACATTGAATTTGCGCCCAGGCGCTATCGCTCGACCATCGTCACGACCGTGATGGTCGGCTACTCGCTGGGGACGGCGCTGGGCGGTCCCATCGCGATCTGGCTGATCCCGAAATTCGGCTGGGGATCGGTGTTCCTCGCCGGCGGCGGCCTGTCGCTGCTGTCAGCCATCGGTCTGCTCTTCATGCTCCCGGAATCGATCCGCTTTCTCGCCAGCAAGGGACGTGAGCCCGAGACCATCGCGCGCATCCTGCAGCGTCTGGCGCCGGGCATCGCCCTTCCAGCCAATCCGCATTTTGTCGTGGCCGATGAGGAGGGGAGTGGCAAGACGTTCAAGGTCAAGCTGCTGTTCAAGGACGAATTGCGCACGATCACACCGCTACTCTGGATCGCCTATATTTTCAGCTCGATGACGGCATTCTTCCTCGCGACCTGGACCCCGCTGGTGTTCGAGGCGCTCGGCTTTTCCCGCTCGACCGCGGCGCTGGCGGCTACAGTCAATTCCGCGTTCGGCGCCATCGGCGGCCTGACCTTGATGCGCTTCACCGATCGCTTCGGCGCCATCGCCATCACCGTGATGCCGCTGCTCGCGGTGCCGTTGCTGCTGGTGACCGGTTTTGTCGATTTCGGTGAAACCGGCTTTCTGGTGGCCTCAGCCTTCATCACGCTGTTCCTGATCGGCGGACATTTCGGCCTGCACAGCATCGCCGGGATCTTCTATCCGAGCACCTTTCGCGGCAATGGCGCGGGATGGGCCACTTCAGTCGCCAAGATTGGATCGATCGCGGGCCCCTATATCGCAGGCCTGATCCTCGCAACCAGCCTACCGGTCCGCAACATCTTCGCCGTGCTGGCGATATGCCCGGCCGTATTCGTCGTATGCATCCTGATCATCGGGATCATGCACCGCCGAATTCTGAAACGCGAGGATGCGCTCGCCGCCGACGGGATCGCGCTCGGCTCCGGCGCGGTGGCGTCAGGATCGGCGGTTCCTGCTGCAGCATCGTCATAGGCTGATCGGCCGTTTGCTTCATTGCGCCGATGGTGGCAGCGGCTGCACGCGCTCCTTGATCCAGCGTAGCAAGCTCTGCACGCCGGCCTTCTTCATCCTGTTCTGGGGCACCAGTGCCTTCAGCCACAGTTCCGGGATCGGATAATCCGGCTGCAAGGTCACGAGGGCGCCAGATTCGATTGACGGGCGGGCGACATAGCGAGCCATGGTCGCGATACCAAGGCCGCGGCAGACGGCGCCGTGCAGAACCTGGCTGTCGTTGGCACTGAAACGCGATCGGACATCGACGTTGATTAGGCCGCGCGGGCTCTCGAACGACCAAGTCGAGCCCGTCGTCTGAAAGGTCAGGCAATCATGATCGATCAGATCGATCGGATGCTTCGGCTCGCCGCGCCGTGCGAGGTAGGAACGGGCGGCGCATAACACCAGCGGATAGGGGGAGAGCGGTTCATCGATCACGTCCGCATAGGATGCAGGCATCGCGCCGATGGCAAGGTCGAAGTTGACCGCATGCGATGAACACCCAACTTGCCCCGGCCAGCTGCCAGACGCCACGCGGCGCTCAGATACGGCTCAGGCATGTCCAGCCTGCGCCGGCGACGGCTGGCGTAATCACTAACGCCAATTTGCGCGATACCAGTATGACTTCGATCACGAGTGACATGGCCGGACCAAAGCGGCGGCGGATTTTGCCGACCTCGGTATTTCGTTCGACCCACGTTATTGCCTCAGCCGCCGCCGCGCGGTCTGCGCTTCTCGGCCGGATTGCGGCTCACTTTAGAGCCTCATATTCGAACGGCACACCTTTCGGATCATTTCTGCCTGTCGGCAGCGTCTGCGCTCGAACACCTGAGGCGGTAAACGTCGCCGACTTCCTTGCTCGCACTGGTGTAAACCCAAACGGTCATTCGTCTCTCCGTAATCTTACGGAGCGCGGCGCAGATGTGTTCTGCAACAAAGCTGGTACATCATGTGTACGATATCCAGCGTTGGTCTGCGTGGGGAGTTTCGAATGGATATGCTTGTCCACTGCCGTGCTATGGCCGCTTTCTGCCGCCAGCGGGCGGCGTTCGAAGGAGAGAATGACGCGTTCTGGGGCAAAGAAGCAGAAGATTGGGATAGGATGATATCTGAGCACGCGAGCCCGCCATCCCAAATCCAACACGTCCAACAGGCCGGAGATTGGAACGCCTTAGCTGACGGCGGGGACTCGCTCAATTGAATGAGCTTTAGCCACAGTAATTCTCCGAACCTAATCGGCCCACAACTCTCGCCGGTTACTGGACGGCGAGGGCGAGTTTACAGTTTGGTCGGCCTGGGCGATTAGAATTGCAAGTGATGAACGCAATATCCTCGATTGTACTGAGCGCAGTTATGACCGAAAACAAACGGAAATCATCTCGTCAGAAGCTCGCGGCTTCATTCGCATTCTTCAACGCGGTTCGACGCTCGATTGCATTGTGCGGGACATTTCCGAAACAGGGGCTGAGCTCAGATTTAGAGTCCGTCCATCTATTCCCGACTTCTTTGAATTATGCATCCCCAGCAGGGGCAAAATCGTTCGCTCCGGGATAGCCTGGACGGGAGATTGTGAGGCTGGCATCTCGTTCGAGCAAATTATCACTCCCTCCTCAAGTGACGGCGAACTGTTGATCCGAATGGCTGCGCTTGAAGTAGCAAACTGCGACCAAGCAAACTTCGCGCCTCGCTGGCTTGTTCTGCCGGGACTTAAACCGAAATCGAGAGAGGAGGCTCCGTGCTCAGGCTCCAAAGGCTGAAGTCAGAGGCTCAAGCCGCGTGGCAGCACTACCGACAGCGCAATCGCGTGCGCTACTGCGTCCATAGTTGAGCAACTGGCCTTTCTAGACCAGCTGCTCAGTGGCAATATTGATAGCGAGACGTGACGCTATTGGGTCTTTATCGTTCCGTTTGTGTTGAAGTCGTTCTTCGGATTGTAGCCGGATTCGTGTAAATTCTTGATATGGTCGGCGTGGTCGTTGCTGCTCATGCCACCCCAGACAATAGGAGGCGGCGCGCTTGCTTCATCGGCTGCCGGCGCGTTCATTGCGTGATGATGAGCGCGATGATGTGTGGCAAAAGCGCCGGAAGTCGTGAGCGCTAAGATAGAGATAGCAAGAATGCTCTTGGTCATTGTCGAGGTCCTCTGACAGACCTGCCCCATGCATAACGATAGCACAGTCAATGCCCGCGAGCGCATATCCGCTTTTTCCTATCAGCTCAACGCCAGGAGCATATATGGAGAAGTTCGATAGTGGGACTCGTGCAGTCAGTTCCTAATTGCGCTTAAAGATTTGAAACAAAGACGGCACCTGGGAATTTTGTGCGGACGGGTCGGCCTCCGCCGGAGCGTTTTGCCCAGACGGATCCTTCGCTGGGCGACCTTGTACGGATGGGGCTTGTGCCGAAGCACCTTGTACGGCCGGATTCTGTACCTGCGCATTTTGCTCCTGCCGGACATTCGTTCGGGAATGTTGCGCGGGGCGGATTTGTGCCCGCGCATTTTGGTTGAGCTGGGCTTGCTGCCGGCCCTGCGGCCCTGCATTTTGCACACCCCTTGCTTTGGCATCTTGAGCCGGGTGCTTCTGTGCCCGTTCCGCCAGCCATGCTTGATATTGTTTGAACAGGGCATCAGTTGACGGCTGACCGCCATTGGTCACATTCTGATCGGCAGGTTGAGAGGCTGCTACAGCAACTTCGTTGCGCGCCGGTGCGTCCGTTGCGCTTGGCAAAACTGCCGGCCGACGCTCAGTTGTGTCACCTAGCGCAGTCTTGTCATCCAGTACCGGCACTGGCCCGGGATTGACCGCTGGCTCGTCCGTCGCCGTTGCCGGCTGATCCTGAGTGCTGGCGATTGTTTGAATTGTTGGCGTCGGCTGATCCGTGCCAGACTTTAGCGCCAACTTATCGAACAGCGAAGCCTTGGTAGTCGCAAAGAACGCACCCGTATTTTCCGAATAAAGATATGCGAAACCGACCGCAGCCGCCGCTGCAATCAAGATGCTTATCGTCTTGAGAACTCGTGACCAATCAAGCGCCAGCTCAGGAGCGATGCCAATATCTGGCTGTTCGGCTTCATCGGCGATTTCGGAGAGAAAGATAGGTGAAGAATTGTCTGGGGTAAAATTGATTTTCGTCGGCACAGGGGATGCCTCCTTTTATTCAATCCTGTTAACCAGTACCCTGCTCTCGATGGCCAAAAAGCGACAATCACCAGCGCAACCTGGGAGAAATCGTGACCTGACCGGGATTCAGGAACCGCTCGGTTTGATGCGGCGTCACTCGCGCTCGAACTGAATACGTTCGCGCTTAGCTACTTTCACGGTTACGTTGTACGGTGCAGATCACAGTGATTGATCTTCGGAAACCTGGTCCGGAATTCGTCCAGGCTCACGTTTCCTCGCCCTCCTGCTCATAGGCGTCGATCAGCGCCGCGCTTTCAGAGCTTGAACCAAGGCTGCAATCAGTCTCACATCCGCGTCGTGCCCGGCAGCCACGGCGACCGTCGTCTTGTTGATGCCGCCCGGACCAAGCAGGGTGACGAACCGTCCCTGTCGAATCCAGTTACGAACCTCGGACACTGTCGCCTCGCGCCCGATCAGCATTAGGGGTGGCGCAGGGAGCCTTGCTCGGAAATTGGGGCTGTTGCTCCCCCTGTCCTTGCCATCTTCAAGTCGGACGACCGGGCCGACGAACGAGTAGCCCCGTCCCTTGATGTTAGCGATGTATCGATTGCCAAATTGGCCGTCGCCAAGCGCCTTGCGGATGGCGGCAACGTGGACTCGAAGGCTCCCTTCTTCAACGGTTAGGTCCGCCCAGACGTGATCCATCAGCTCCTGCTTCGTGATGACCTCACCTGGGCGGTCGGCAAGATAAGTCAAGATATCCAACGCCCGATCCCCGAGAGGAAGTACTCGACCGTCGCGCCGGAGCACTCTCTCGCCAATCGAAAGTTCAAAAGGGCCGAACCTGAGCTTCCTGTGAACTACGGTGCCCTGCATGTCTGTCAGCCAAATGTTGGATTTCCCCAGCCCGGCATGCGTACCGTCGCATCGTCGCGACGCGATTCACGTGTGCCAGGGCCATCTGCGTCTCGCGGTAGCGCCGTTCATCACATGTGCTTTCCAAGGCAATGGCCGTCTGCGCGGCGACAAATGAGGCATCGACCGATGCCAGCACGGAAAAAATTTCATCTGCGTCGGCCGAAATCACTCTTCGGGCCAAAGTCACGAGATCGTCGGACGGCTGGGAATGCAATGCTCCCTCCCGCAGGCTTTTCGCTGCCGAGAAAAACATACCGGCGTTTCAGAACGTTGTCAATCGAGCGAATATATGCTCAAATGAGCAGACGAGATGTTGGCATGCATTTGCCACCTCGCGGTTTCGACGTGCCGCGGAACTAGCAATCTAGAATTGTGATTTGAGGCTACTACCATGGCCAGCCGACCTCTTCAGCGTATCCATGCGGCCATTGCCGCCAGGCGCCATTTCATAGACCGGCAAACAAAATCTCAGATCGCCGAGGACTTGTCTCTTTCGCGGTTCAAGGTCGCCCGTCTTATCGAGGCAGCAATCGAAGAAGGGATCGT
>Ga0137412_10000753_pt1 | contig 23936 bp, 21 predicted proteins | sample CZODoug2_1_16fun_FD_122160 | JGI IMG/M metagenome (GOLD analysis project Ga0137412, IMG submission 122160) | Vadose zone soil fungal communities from Angelo Coast Range Reserve, California, USA - CZODoug2_1_16fungal (Hybrid Assembly) | ecosystem: Environmental > Terrestrial > Soil > Vadose zone... | reverse complement strand
GCTGGGATGATTGGGACGATTCGGAGGAGGCTTGCGGCAGATCCGCGTAGATCGTCTCATGCAGTTGCGGGAGGATAACGGGCAACTCTGACGTAACCAGATTAGGTAAGAGTTGCCGACAATACAGCCGGAATGTGCCGGCGACTTCTACGTGCATCTCGGTTTTTGTGCCCCACTCACTGCCGAAACACAGGGTCTCGTTATACAAGGGCTGATACACTGCACGAAGTTGGCATTGGAGGACTAATGGAGACTTCTGCTCCGGCTCAGTCCGCGTCAGACCGTTACCCCCGAGCCGCTGGCCCAATCCACACGATTTTAGTGCTCGCCGCGATGGGCGGTTGGTCGATCGGGCATAAGATTTTTGTAGATCAATTGAGCGCGACGGCTAATCCCAATCGCGTGCGCTATTATGTAGTCACCATTTTCTATGAATGGCTCTTGTTCGTTCTGGTAGTGGCGGGCGCACGGCGTAGCGGCGCCTCTGTCCTCATCGTTCTCGGAGAACATTGGCATTCCGTCCGCCAGGTGCTGCGGGATATTGGAATTGCCGTTGGCTTCTGGATCGTTGCGGCGATGCTCCTTTGGATATTTGGCTGGCTCCTGCGCACCGCTGCTCTCAGTCGCAATGTGTCCATGCTCCCCCAGCGAGGTATCGAACTGACATTTTGGATAGCGCTCTCCGTTACCGCCGGTATTTGCGAGGAGACAATCTTTCGAGGTTACCTGCAACGGCAGTTCATGGCCCTGACTAAGAGCGCTCCCGCGGGCATTCTCCTTTCTGCCGCAACATTCGGCGCGGCTCACGCGTACCAGGGCTTCCGGATGATGATTCTGATCGCCCTGTACGGAGCTATGTTCGGGATTCTGGCCTATTGGCGCGGAAGCGTTCGGCCGGGAATAATCGCCCATGCCTGGCAGGATTCATTGAACGGAGTGCTTGCAGTTTTAGTGAGGCATTAGAGTCTGATCGCTGCCAGTGATGTGAAGTCTCCCGGTGGGGACGTAGTCTGCCTTGTCGGCCTGGGATTGCACCTGGATCACGAGCAACTCTGACGTAGCCAGATTAGGTAAGGGTTGCCGACCATCCGCCCGGAACCTCGTTCTTTGCTTCCTGCAATCAGGACTTACCCGCGCTCGTTGTGTATGCAAAGAAAAGCCGCCGCACAAATCGAGCGGCTTGTCTGAGCTCTACTTACCTTTAGTTGCAGCGGTTGGCAGGTTCGCCCGGACCACCCTCGAGACAAGGAATGGCGCTTAGATATTCGTATATGGCGCGGAGGTCATGGTCAGTCATGTTTTGATAGACCGGCCACGGCATGATCTGGAGAAGATCCCCATGGAATGGAGGAGGGATACATTTTCCGTCGGGGGCGCCTGTGCAGGTCGGATGTACATTGTCGGTATCGATGCCGGTGCGCATGATGGCTTTGAAAGTTGCAAAGGTATTGCCGCCTTCAGGCCTCCCAGTTTTGTCCGGCGTCAGGTTGCGGGAAATAATATGCGGGAAAGGTCCCGGCCCAGGAAACGGACCGAAGTCTCTGCCGCCACCCAGGTAGGTGTTCACATTGACCACCTGTTTCTGACCAAAGTAAGGGTTCCCGTTGGCGGCGTATTCGTTTGCTGGGCCCGTCGAATGGCAGCCATTGCAGCCGCTCTGTGCGTTCACAATATAGCTTCCCAATCCCACCAACTTTCGGTTCTTCCCCAAGAGGTCCAACGGAACCGGCGCGATCTGAAATCCTCGATCAATCTTTGCTTCTTCCCCTTCGTCATCGTCGTCGTCGTGGGCTCTTACGTGTCTCGAACTATTCACCATTCCCGCGGCAATGATCGCAACAAATGCTGTGATTACTCCCGTGGTTTTAATAAAGTTGCTGTTTGTCATGGAAACATTCCTTTCTATCTTCGTTCCCGGGTTGTAATTTCTCTTCTCCTGAGCTAGCAGAATGCAATCCGAGGTTTGGCTCGGTTCTAGGCGCGCGAAGCTTAGGATGGGGCGAGGAAGCACGCGAAGCAATGCAACGGCGCACACCTCTCAAACACCTGTGGGTAACATGAAGAGTTAATGCGCTTGTCGGATTGCTGGTGAGAAGAGCTATTTACATTCGCAAAAGCGGATTTTCGAGCGCTTCTGACATGCACAACAAATCCTGACAAAGCGCTAAATGACGCAGTGTCAAACAATTACGGGAAGAAATGACGAGGCATCGATGGTGCTAGACTGCTGCCTACGGGGAAAAGCATGGCAGTACGAGCGAATGACGGATCTTGGGTGATTCACTTCGGCGTCTTCGAAGCAGACCTGCGGGCAGGCGAACTGCGCCGAAATGGCTCGAAGGTGAAACTCCAAGAACAACCTTTCAAGATCCTTGCCATGTTGCTGGAGCGCCCTGGGGAGATCGTGACGCGGGAGGAGCTGCGCGCCAGACTCTGGTCGGCAGACACTTTTGTGGACTTCGACCATGGCCTCAACTCTGCAATCCGCAGGTTACGGGACGCTCTGGGCGATTCTGCTGAAAACCCCAGTCTCGTGGAGACGCTGGGGCGTCGCGGCTACCGTTTTATCAGCGCGGTGGGTTTCCATGATTCACAGACCTTGCTCGGGGAGCCGAGCAGCCCAAAGATTCAATCTCTTGTGGTACTTCCATTGGAAAACCTTTCCAAGGATCCCGAGGAGGAATATTTCACTGACGGGATGACTGACCAGCTCATCACCAATCTGGCCCAGATCGGCGCATTGAGGGTTATCTCTCGAACATCGGCGATGCGGTACAAGGGAACGAAGAAGTCCCTGCCGGAGATCGCTCGGGAGCTGCACGTGGATGCCGTGGTCGAAGGCGCTGTGATGTGGGTGGGCGCCCGAGTGCGGATCAGCGCGCAGTTGATTGAGGCACAGACAGATCATCATCTCTGGGCGGCCAGTTATGAACGCGATCTGCGTGACGTGCTGTCCATGCAAGAAGAGGTCACGCGCGCCATCGTCAGCGAGATTCGCGTGAAACTCACTGCGCAGGAGCAGGCGCGGTTGGCAAGCACACGCCTGATTGATCCAGACGCTTACCGGCTTTGTCTGAAGGGCCGCTACTACTTTTACAAACTGAAGCCGGAAGCGATGCAGAAAGCGATTGAGTATTTCCAGCAGGCCCTGGAGAAAGATCCTGCCTACGCACTGGCTTATGCGGGGTTAGCTGACACCTATAACGCCCTCGCGTTTTTCACTGTGTTTCCCCCTCGGGAGGTGGTGCCGAAAGCAAAAGCTGCAGCCGTGAAGGCGCTGGAAATTGACGCCAACCTCGCCGAGGCCCACGTCTCGCTCGGATGGGCGGGCTTCACATACGATCTGGATTGGCCGGCTGCCGGAAAGCATTTTGAGCGAGCCGTGGTATTGAATCCAGCTTATCCCTTGGCCCATTCCTATTATTCTCTCTATCTCGGCGCTCTCGGACGGTCGGAGGAAGGTTTGACGGAGGCGAAACGCGCCCTGGATCTCGACCCAGTTTCCCCAGCCATCCTCCATTATGTTGGGGTGCAGCTTTACCTGGCGAGGCGATTCGACGAGGCGATTGAACAGTGCAGGAAGACCCTGGAGTTCGATCCGAGCTTTACCCCTGCACACCGGGTGCTAGCGGAAGTGTATGCCGCAAAAGGAATGTACCTTGAAACCTTAGCTGCATATGAAAGGTACGCGACACTTAGTGGAGGCGGCCCCGGGTCCACAGCTTTTGTGGGGTACGCGCTTGCGCTATCAGGTCAGCGCAGCCAGGCCTTCCGGGTGCTCGACCAACTCGGGGCGACGTCAAAGCAGAGGTATGTGCCCGCCCTTTCCTTCGCCGTCGTTTACGTCGGGCTGGGTGAGAACGAGCAGGCCTTCCTGTGGCTCGAAAAGGCATATGTCGAGCGCACCAATTCTCTTGCCTACCTTAAAGTGGACGCCACCTGGGACCCGTTGCGGTCTGACCCGCGTTTCGCCGACCTGGTGCGTCGCATCGGGCTCCCACCGTAAAGACCGCTCTGCGAAAACGACACCTTTCCGACAGAGTCAAAGAAGAATCACAGACCCCCAGGGTCAGTGATTTGCATAAAATCCTGCGAGCAATCATTGGGAGGGAACCGTGTTGCGCAAGGATTGACATAAAAAACCCTGCTCTTTCGGGTGGCGTTTTTCACAACAACACTGTGGAGCAAAAGCATTGGCCGCTGACGCGCGTCTTTCAAGCTACTAGAGCCACTCACTTGGTTGTGGAACGGTGCGCTCGTAGCAGTGGCCGTACTCGGTATTTCGATTCGAGCCACGACGCGATAACTCCCGGATGGTCGATTATGGAAAACATTCCGGGCCATCATGATCACCATTCCGGGGATCGCAATAAAGTGATCACGATCATCCCGGAATCGTGATCACGATCGTTCGGAATCGTTGATCACGAAAGCGCGAGCTGCGGAGCTTCGAAAGCAAATTCGTTGCAAGAAGATATCTGGGGTTCCCGGAAATCACGACAAAGACACGCGTAAACTGATTCAGGAGTTTTCCTGGCTTAACGATCTCGCAGAAGTATCGCTTAACGACCAACGAATTGTCCTTTGTCATTATCGAATGAGGGTATGGAATCAGTCTTCTCACGGCGCATGGCATCTTTACGGACATTCACACGGCAGGCTGCCGGAAAGCGAGATTTTGCCTTCCATGGACGTTGGTGTCGACACTCATGATTTTGGTCCTTGGCATTTTGACGAGATCAACGTGCGGATGACGCAGAAGATCGAAACCGCACACGGACGGCGGCGGGGGGATACGTGAATCGAGGTATCCGAAGAGTCACGGCCCTTGAGGCTACCTGTCCGAGGTGAGTCGGGAAGGCAGCCCCAAAGATCGTCCGTGGTTTCTTATGTCGGCTGGTGTAAAATAAGGGCATTAGCAGAGGACCCTGATGAGCACTACGACCGTCCCTCCTAAACGTCTCGATGCTTCTTCGCGTGCCAAACGCAAAAGAAGTGTGCGCGAGGTGCTCGCCACACTACGACTCGAGGATCTGGCTCCTAGCAAGGAAGTAATGGCACTGGCGAACGAATACGTCGAGGGCCGGCTCGAAGCGAAGCAGCTGACAGCGGCTGTTAGGCGCCTCTACCGTCGGGATTGAGCCAAGAAGCTAACATTCAAGGTGATCCGTATCTCTACGGGGAAACGTCTCTCCTCCGCAACCTTGCCGAGATTCGCGATGCAACCCGCCTGAGCCAATTTGAAAGTGACCATTTCTTCGCACGACTCCTCGAGCTTCACGAAAACCCAATTCGCGGATCCTTTGATTTAGATCATTTGAGGCATATCCATCGGTATCTGTTTCAGGATGTGTATGCCTGGGCCGGAAAATTCCGCACGGTTCCCATCGCCAAGGGCAATTCCTTTTTCGCTCGACCGGAGCACATCGGACCGGAACTGCAGAAACTATTTCACCAACTCGCCGGCGAGCAATCTTTGCGAGGAAAGGATTCTAAGGGATTCTGCCAACGCGCCGCTCACTACTTTGGCGAGATCAACGCTTTGCATCCCTTTCGCGAGGGAAACGGAAGAGCGCAACGTGAATTCATTCGAGAACTGGCTTTGGAAGCCGGCTATGAGGTTGCATGGGATCTCGTTACGCAAGACGAAATGTTGACGGCTTCAGTGGTAAGTTTTCACCACGGAAGTAGTGCGGCGTTTGCAATGATCTTGAACAAAATCATCCGTCCTGTTCGTTGAGTGCCAGGCGCATGCGTCACCTGCAGGAGCCTTTGGACCGGCCATCGCATGTCAGCTGGTGATGCCAAAGGTTATTGAAGGGAAATTCTGCCCATCAATAGGGCCACTTTTGCGATCGTGCCAGTCACAGCACATCCGGTCACAACCGGATTGGGGAAGAATAGCCTCGCATTTATTGGTGATTTGATGGTGGGCTTGGGTGGACTTGAACCACCGACCTCGCCCTTGTCAGAATTGGGGTCGCTGGTCACGGACCTGCCGGTACCGTTTCTTTGGAATTGACATAGCCATATTAGATGGCTATCATCGAGGCTATGAAGGTTAGCGTAGCGGACGCCAAGAACAAGCTTCCCGAGCTAATTAAGGCTGTCGAGAATGGCGAAACAGTGACCATCTATCGGCGTGGTGCGCCTGCCGTGGACATCATCCGGACAAAAAAGCCGAGTCGCAAAAAACGGAAGCTCGGAACACTGAAAGGGAAAATTCACATTCGCGATATCGACTGGTGGAAACCCATGTCGGACGACGAAGCCGACGCTTTCGTCGAAGGGCGCGACTAGGTGCGGTTGCTCCTGGACACGGTCGCTCTGATTTTCGCTGTTGAGTCACCGGAACGACTCACCAAGCGCGCGACTGGCATTTTGCAGAACACTGAAAACATCCTGGAACTGAGCGCGATTTCTCTTTCCGAAATCGCCGTCAAAGCAGCCCGCGGCAAGTTGAAATTTTCCGCCGCTGACACGCGCCACGCACTTGAGGACCTGGACATTCGCGTACTGCCTTACACAGCAAACCATGCATTCTTTCTTTTCGATTTACCGCCCCGGCACGAGGACCCCTTCGACCGTCAAATCATCGCCCAGGCTTTATGCGAAGAGATCCCGGTGATGACTTGCGACGAAAAATTTAGCCTGTACAACGGTCTCAAGGTCCTTTGGTAATTCTTAGGAATCTCGCCTCAAGCAGTGTCCATAGCCGGGCTCGTGTTAGTTCGGCGAGATCGTAGGTGTCGCGATTTGATTTTGCGGAGCAGTCCTACCATCGAGATTGAAATATCCTATACAATGTGACATCCTATACGATGTTACATGAGAAGGATCGTTCTCGATACCTCGGTGGTGGTCGCCGGACTTCGCACCCAATTGGGTGCAGGAAACGCTGTTCTTCGGTTGGTCGCTAAGCGGCGCCTAGTGGCTTTGGCGACCCCGCCTCTTTTTTTGGAGTATGAGGACGTGTTGAAGCGTCCCGAGCATCGGCTAGCGCATGGCCTGGCGCCTGAGGCGATTGAAGAATTTCTGGCGGAGTTAGCCGCGTTGATCGAGCCGGTCGAAGTTCATTTTCAGTGGCGGCCGCAGTCCCGGGACCCGAATGACGAGATGGTGCTCGAGGCCGCGATCAATGGCCGGGCGGATGCGCTGGTGACTCACAACGTCGCAGACTTTGCCCGGCCCGCGGAGCGGTTTAGGATTTCCGTGCTGCGTCCGGGTGAGCTGTTAAAGAAGGTGAAACCATGAGCAAAGCTACCTATCCATTGAAGCTTCCCCTGTCCATCAAGAAGGCTGCCCAGCGGCTCGCGAAAGAAGATGGCGTGTCGTTGAACCAGTGGATCGCGGCAGCGGTCGCCGAGAAAGTTGGAGTGGTGGAAACCGCGGCCGACTTTTTCAAGAAGCGGGCAGGCAAGGCCGGCGGCGAGGGACTCATGAAGTTTCTTCGCACCGCGCCCAAACTCGCGCCCGAGCCGGAAGACACACTCCGATAGCCACAATCAAATCCCCCGTCCAAGCAGACCTTGGACGGCGCATCCTATAGCGCCCCGGTTACTGGACAAGTTGAAAGCAGACAAATTGAAAGCTGGTTGACAAAATCGGTTTTTGCAGGTAACCCCTTGAAAGCGGAAAAGTGACAATCGCCACTGGTTATTAGTGTGATGAGCGACGGGACTCGAACCCACGACCTCTTGCGTGACAGACAGGCGTTCCAACCAACTGAACTACGGACCCTCAAACTGACTAAAAATGACTTCCCCGTCCTTCCACAGCCTTGCAGTGTCTTGCACGTCCTTCGACGTGACAGGGCAGCGCTCTCGACATAGCCTAATCGATGCCTCCCCGACTGTGGTGCCATCCCGCAAATCGTAAAGTTGACAAATGGTTGACAAATTGGTTTTTTGAGAGATATTCCCGAAAGAGGAAAAGTGAGAATAGCCGCGTATTTACTGGCGATTTGAATGGTGGGCCTGGGTGGACTTGAACCACCGACCTCGCCCATACCAGTGTAGAGGTCGCTGGTCCCGCGCCTAGGAACATAGGTTCTCTGAAGAGCGCGGCGCTTATTTCACTAGCGCTGACGATCTCGCAAGCGTATCGTCCGACTGGATCGCCGGATGAAGAACACAACTCGATGTTGTCATCGACCCATGCCCGACCACAGCCTGGAAGACCCATTTCCTGCCGGAAAGTCTGAGCAGGAGCTGATAAAGACAAGGCTTGATATTTCGTTCAGGGAACAACTTTTGAAAGCTCGAGGACTGAGAATCCAGCTGACTCTGCGGCCTTGGCCAATCGCTGGTCCCCGCAGATGAAGCTCCTCCTGGAGGGACGCTGTTCGCACCAGATCAAGGACGCGGCAAGTTGCAAACTATCGGCCGCCCGCAAGGAATGCTTATCCAACAACTGCGTCGCCAAATCACGAACCTGATCGCCGGGAAGAATTTCCCTCCACCCACGGTTTAGCAAACGCAGTCGTCCCACCGCACCGTGTTTGTCGAGATCGGTTATCTCCTTATCCCGATGGAGGCGGCAAATAGCACTGTGAACTTCTACGAGACTTCCCCACCAAACTGCGGGCGCAAATCTCCTCAGATGGGACTGAGCGTGACGACTCGCGGCTTCGTGAATGCACAAGGGAACTAGCGCGCTGGCATCCCAAAACGCGGTCGTTTTTTTCACAGTTCTTCTTCTCTGTCGGCGAGAACGGCTTGAATCGCCTTGTTCCCTGCAACGCTTCCCGTTGGAATCTTCAAGAGTTCCTTTACATTGAGTCGCACCTTGGGGAGACGCAGTTTCCCTGCCGCAACCAGCACGAGTTCCTGATCATCGGCACCTTCGGCCGAAAACGGAACTAGTTTGGCCACCGGGAGATTACGGTCTCGGATCACCACTTCTTCGCCTCCTTTGGCGAATGTAAGGTACTTGCTCAGCCGGTTCTTCAGTTCCGCCACATTCACACTGCGCATTTGGCAGCTCCTTCCTTATGGCTATTATAGCCATGAATGGAGCCGAATTGGAAGAGTCCAATAGTGGGCAAAAATGGTTTTTAGAGAGAGTCCTGGAAACGCCAAAGGTGAGAATAGCCGCAATGAATGGTGGGCCTGGGTGGATTTGAAGCACCTATCGGCAAATCCTAGATAAACAGTTATACTGGCAAGGTAGACTTGCCAGTGTACCTGTTGTGTGCGTATTGTGAGATTGTTATGGCGCGAAAGGCTCTTGAAATCGGCGTCGCCGACCTTACTCAGGCCATTGGGCTATTGGTGCGTCGTGTGCGCGCTGCCGCCGCCTCGCATGAACTTTCCTTGACCGAGGGTGCCGTCATGAAGCGCCTCGCTACAGACGGGCCTGCAACCACCGCCGAGCTCGCGCGCGCGGAAAGCATGAAACCGCAGTCGATGGGAACCACTATCGCGGCCCTTGAGAAAATGGGTATGGTCGCGCGCAAGCCGCATCCGACCGACGGCCGCCAAGTGAATATTGAGCTGACCGCCAAAGGCGCCGCCGTGCGCAAGAACACCCGCGATGCAAAACGGGCCTGGCTGACGCACGCCGTCGCCCAACTCAATGAACGCGAACGGAAAACGCTGTTTGCGGCTGGCGAGATCATCAAACGCCTGGCGGAGAAGTGACTGACAAGGACGCACGAACGCAGGCTGTGAACAAGCCCGCGATCAGTTCGGATTCACAACAGACCTCTCTCCTCGGTTCGATGTCTCACGCCTTGCGAGCGCTGCGCCATCGCAACTTCAAGCTCTTCTTTTTTGGTCAAAGCATCTCTCTGATGGGCACATGGATGACGCGGCTGGCTACCACCTGGCTCGTCTATCGGCTAACCCACTCGGCGCTGCTGCTCGGCATCGTAACCTTCGCGGGGCAGATCGTTTCGTTTGTAGTGGGACCAGTTGCGGGCGTGTGGGTCGAACGTCTCAATCGCCGCAAGCTGCTGGTGTGGACACAAGCCGCTGCTGCTGTCCAGTCGCTCGCCATGGCCGCGCTCACGCTGGCGCAAGTCATCAACCTCTGGGAAATCATCGTTCTCGCCACCTTGCAGGGCCTGATCAATGCATTTGACATGCCTGCGGGCCAATCTTTCCTCGTACAAATGGTCGAAGACCGCAACGACCTCAGTAACGCCATCGCCATCAACTCCTCGATGGTAAACGGCGCGCGGCTGGTCGGCCCGGCCATCGCCGGTTTGCTCATCGGAGCTTTCGGCGAAGGTTGGTGCTTTCTGGTTGATGGCGTTAGCTACTTCGCGGTGATCGCATCATTGCTGGCGATGCGGATCAAACCGTTGCAGATCCACCGCCCTACCTCTAGGTGCGTGAACAAATCCGTGAGGGTTGGGATTATGTCCGTACATTTCGCCCAATCCGCACGATTCTTCTACTTTTTTCGCTTCTCTGCCTGATGGGCTACCCCTTCGCGGTGCTATTGCCGGTGTTCGTTGGAGAAGTACTGCACGGCAACGCAACTACTCTTGGCTGGCTAACCGGAGCCTCAGGAATCGGCGCGCTAGTGTCGGCGCTTTCGCTTGCCATCCGCAAGTCGGTCGTCGGACTCACCCGCATGCTTCAGATCGCGGCCGCGATGCTCGGAGGCTCGCTGATTCTCTTTGGCATGTCGCATACGTTGTGGCTATCGCTGGCACTGATGTGTTTTGTTGGCTTCGGCTTGATGCAGAGCGCGTCGGTCAGCAACACGATCATCCAGTCGCTGGTGCCAGAGGACAAACGTGCCCGCGTGATGAGCTATTACACCATGGCATTTTTCGGTGCAGCGCCCTTCGGCAGCTTGTTGACTGGCGCGCTGGCTCACCGGATAGGAGCGCCGCACAGGCGCCACAATCCCACCCGCGTAGGAAAATTCACGATGAACTGGTACAACTACATCGCTTGTTTTTTCGCTGGAATGTTTCTCGCTAATGTCGTGCCTCACTTCGTGCATGGCATTTCTGGTGACCGTTTTCCGACACCGTTCGCTCACCCTTCCGGAAAAGGATTGTCATCCCCAACCATGAACGTGATCTGGGCGCTAGTTAATCTCGTCGTAGGTTACATCCTGTTTCGAGTCGGAAAAGTTTCGCGCGGAGACAATTCGGCACTTGTAATTTTCTTCGCAGGCATCGCCGCAATGAGCACGATGTTGAGCGTGCGATTTACAAAGAAACAAGCCAAGTAATAATTCCGGCGAACTCTCGCTCCGCCGGGAACCCTTCGGCAATCAATTCCTCACACAGAAATATCACTTCTCTACAGCGCCACACTCTAGCCATGACAACAATGTAATGCAGTGTTCGGAGGGACAAGTCGCTCCCACTGCTCATATGACACAGCCCGTTTTGTCCCGAAAGCCTTGGGTCCTGGCTACGGGAGGAATGGACGTTTCTGATGATGCTCATTCGGGATACTCCGGGTTAACAGGCCCATTCGTTTTATCAGCCGAAAAAACCTTTTGAGGTGTGAAATGGGAAGCCGATGCATTACAGGCGAAACACAACGGGAAGAGGCGCTTGTTCGGGCGAGCCGGGGTGGAAACCACCAGGCAATCGAGACACTGTTCCGCCGGTATCAGCGGCAGTTGCTTGGAACTGCCCGACGCATTTTGGGAAACACCGAAGACGCGGAAGACGCTTTGCAGGATGCGCTTCTTTCGGCGTACCGCAATGTGTCGCGTTTTGAGGGACGCTGCAAGTTTTCTACGTGGCTGACCCGCATCGTGGTTAACGCGGCGCTCATGCGGCGACGCAGTGCAAAACGACTACGGTTGACGTCGCTCGACGCCACACCCTCAGAAGATGAAGTCCCGATGTCAGAGTGCGTGCAGGACAGCGATCCAAATCCTGAGCAGCTCTTCGCCCACACCGAGTTGAAGGAAATGATTCAAACGAATGCTGGACAGCTACCGTCCCAACTATTCAAGGCATTTCTGCTCTGCGGTATAGAAGAGCACTCGCTTGAAGAAGCCGCGAAACGGCTGGGTATCACGGTAACAGCAATGAAAGCGCGGATGCACCGTGCCCGACACAAGTTGGCAGAGAGCTTAGGGCCCCGGCTCGAGCGACGGAGGATGACGTGAAGAAGCCGGCTCACATAGAAAGCATCGCACTTGACACCAATGCCCACCTTCGAATTTCGATACATTAAATTCCTAATACCCTAACATCTGTAACAGGAACAGGACTGTCGCACAGATCCTTTGAATCCAGAATTTCATCAAGAGTTCTCCTCTCTTTCTGATTCTGGCGAACTGTGACGTGCAGTGCGGTTAGGAAGAGTGTTTCTCCTGTTAGTGTTTGTAGATGAGCTGACTTGCGGCGGAACCTGCGTGACGTGCGGGCCCTGCCACTTCCGTTCGGTGGCTATCCCCACAAATCCAGCCAAGTTGTAGTAGCTTGCCGCTTGGCTATCTCAAGCATTGGAAGCAGAAAGAGGATTGGCCCGTCAGTGGAACGTCTACTCCGATATGAGGCGAATTCAGACCTTGCGCTTCAGAGGAGGGCTACTCGGACTTACTTCTTCCCAGGCCACGCATACAGATAGCCGATGGCACGGACACTACGAATCCTTTCGCCACCGTCGGGCTGTGGCCCAAGCTTGCGCCGGAGATTGGTAATGTGAAAATCAATGCTTCGATCGAATGGCGAAAATTTACGATCCAGGACACGTTCCACCAGCTTGTCTCGTGTCAGCACCTGGCCAGGAAATTCGAAAAACATGTGCAACAACTCAAATTCGGCCGATGTTAAATTCAAAGGCCCGCCGGCTTTCGTGACGGTCCGCGCACCCAGATCGAGTTCCAGGTCTCCAAACGTGATTTTGGGAGGCCTAAGCCCGTTCTTGTTGTCCGATTGCCAGCCCGATCTCCGGAGAATGGCGGAGATGCGCGCGATCAATTCACGCGGGCTGAATGGCTTTGGTAGGTAGTCGTCGGCGCCAAGCTCCAGCCCGAGGATGCGGTCAAACTCTTCGCCCCTGGCAGTCAGCATCAGAACAGGAGTCCGCACGCGTTGCCGAATATCTTTGAGAACGTTAAATCCCTTCTTGTCCGGCAACATGACGTCCAACACGATTAGCTCAAAATTGCCTTCAATTCCCGCCTTGGTGCCGGCGTCACCCGTGTGCGCAAAAGAAACCTGGAAATCCTCGGTCTCCAGGTAGCGCTTCAGGACTTCGCAAAGTTCGAGATCGTCATCCACTACGAGCAGATGCGGCTTGACCTGCTGCGTCTTCCTGCCGGCAGCTTCCCTGGCGTTTACACTCGCGGTGCTCTTATCGTTCATGACGGCTCCGACGAACCCCTATTGAACCAGGACAGGCCTGCCCGAACAAATGCTAACGAAGGAATCGTTTTTCCCGACCGTATTACGCCCTGTACCAATCAACAATTCGATGCAACGTGAAGCGGACCGGCCACCTATAATTCGTTCCTCGGTATGACGTTCGGCGTGTTCAAGAAGATCATCCGAGCGCTCCGAGACTAGCTCAGACAATCCTAAGGCTGGTGCGGATGCTGCGGAACCCACCAGGCAGGAAGAATCTTTGGAAGGCGCAATTTCTTGGCCCACGGCCCCCACTGGGGCTCGAACTCAGTCGCTATATTCCCGATAGCTATCTGCAGAAACTCACTGGCCATTCGCTGTTCCGCGTGCGTTACATCGTTATAGCCGTCCGGAAGGATGCCCATGCCCACGAAACCTCCGGCTGCAGCCGAAGCGAAGTTACTCGCCGCGAAAGTAGTTCTGCCCGAGTCTGTCTTGTCGAAAACGGTGAAGGCGAGCGCGTGGAAGGTTCGGCGCAACGCGTTGGTGCTGGTGGAACGTTGGTAGCGAGGATCTTCGTGCAGAAGGAACCCCGTGAGGAATTGCGCAGTCTCCCTGGAGGTGCGATCAGCCATCTTGTACCCGTAGAGCCTGCCAAATGCATCGCTGCCGTCCTTCCATTCTCTTGGATAGTGGCTTGGCGGATTGAGCATTTGGAAGCCGGTTCCCAATGCTGGCAGTACCACGGCTGGCGGGCCAAAGGATTTATGGATATAGATCCGAAGCTTGTCGCTCCCCGATAAAGGGGTTCTGGTCAGTGCCGGAGGCAGTCCCAGCAGTTGGTTCGGTTGCTGCGCCAAGGGCGTCGCGGGGGACTGAGCTTCTTCCTGTGCCTGCTCCGGCGGCAGTGGTGCATCGGGCAAAGAGTCAATATTCAAGTCGCGCCGAGTAGTCTGGAGTTTATCTCTTTGGGGCATGGAGGAAGGAGAAACGGCTTCATGATCGGTCGGCTCCGGCTTGGCTTCCGAAGTCTGTGCGGCGGCAGAGCGCGGATTTAGACAAAAAATAGTAGTCGTAGCCACTAACAAGTTGATGGCGGATGAACGCCCGAGACTGATACGCCAGTAAGCCATAACTCTCCAAGCAGGAAAAGTGTTCCTGCATGCAGGATATGGGGAGGTAGCGGTCGGTGCGGTCAGGAAGCGTTGAGCGTTTGTGAGGATTTGTTAGGCCTTCGCTGGAGGGCTGTTCGGAAGCGGGGTTGTGTTGTATACATCGAATTGAGAACCGTTGGGCCGGAAGGAAAGGCTTTTGCCGCTCAATCTTCAAGCAAGACTCCTCAAGGTGAGAGCCAGAGTGCCCATGCATCGGCTCTTCCTGAAGATCTTTTTTTGGTATTGGCTGACCGCCTGGGGCGTGATCGCGATCGTGCTTCTCGGCGGTCGCCTGACGGGCATGAGGCAGGTCTCAGCTCCAAACATGTATGCGACGGTTGCGCCTATCCTGGCGGAAGAAGCTGTTAAGGCGTATGAATCGGGCGGCCCTGAGGCGTTTGCTCGTTTTTCGCAAAGCAGCAATGGTCACCGTAACGAATGGCAACTCTTCTTGCTCGACGGATCCTATAAAGACGTGCTGTCGCGGCCGCTATCGGACGACGGTCTTCGAGTTGCGCATGCAGCAAAAGACGGCCAACTCGTCGTGTTTCGTGCCCATATCGCAGCCTACAAATTTGTCTCTTCCTCCGGGCACCCCTACATATTGATGCTCTTCCTGAAATCCGATTTGCGTCGGATAGGAGAAATGGTGTGGGGCGAGGGCCTCCCTTTTAGCATTTCCCTGATCCTTTTAGTCACTTTGCTTTGTTTCTGGCTTGCGTATCATATTGCCTCTCCGATCCATAGTATTCAGGCGACCGCGAGAAGAGTCGCGCAAGGAGATCTCAAAGCGCGAGTGCCGTCTTCCGTATCCCATCGCTATGACGAACTGGCGGCTCTCGCAAAAGATTTCGATTCGATGGTCGGCCGGCTTGACTCACTGATTCAAACGCAAAAGAAGCTTCTGAACTCGGTATCTCATGAACTGCGCTCTCCTCTAGCTCGCATTAATCTCTCTCTGGGCCTTCTAAGAAATGGCGTCTCCCCGGATTCGGATGACCTGTTTCAACGTCTGGACCGCGATATCGAGAGAATCGATCTATTAATGGGGCAGCTTTTGACGCTCTCACGCCTGGAAGCCGGGTTTTCGTCTGGGGAGAGAGAAGATGTGAATTTCGCTCAACTCGTCGAAGAAGTAGCGGCGGATGCGAATTTCGAAGCGCAAGCCCTGGGCAAATCCGTGAGTCCTCAGACGACGGGTCCGGTCATTCTCCGGAATGCCGATCCGCATGCCCTTCGAAGCGCTTGTGAAAACATCATTCGCAACGCAGTCCGCTTCACACGGCCGGGAAGCGATGTCCAGATCGTTTTGGATGTCGATCGGACCGCTCCGGAGCCGTGGGCATTGCTCTCCGTCCGGGATCATGGTCCTGGGGTTCCCGAAGATTCTCTGCAGGCGATATTCCAGCCGTTCTATCGAATAAGCGGAGATGGGCAAGCAACGGGAGGGAATGGCCTGGGGCTTGCCATTGCCTCTGAAGCGATTCGTTTGCACCGCGGCACGATACACGCCGAAAACCTTCGGCCTAACGGCCTCCAAATTATTATTCGATTACCTACCGCAAACGACCAAGCCTCTCGCGGAGATGAGCTCTCAAAGCCCGAACATAGCGCCTCGCTCTGAGGCTCTCTCATCGATCGCCTTGAACTGTTTCCCCGATTCTTTCCCCGTGTAGGTGGTTTGCTTCCCATACAAATCCTCACATTTAACTGAACGTTTCAAACAGCGGGGCGTGGTTGCGCTGCGCACAATAGAAGCCACGGGGGCCTCATGAAGGTCGGAAAATTGACTACTTATCTCGAAGACACCGAAGAAAAGATCTCGGAAGTTGGAATTGCGCAGCCGGCCGTGGTTCGAGAGGGTGGTTCCAAAGCCAAGCGGATGTGGGCCATTTGTCTGGTTGCCATCCTGGTGCTGGGCGCGACCTTTGCGGTGCGGTCTGGAAAACACAAGGGTGATCCCGCGGCTGCCAGCGAAGCAAACAGTTCTGTAATCATTCACGCCGGAACAGCATATCGAGGGGATATGGGTGTCTATATCAATGCTCTCGGTACGGTGACGCCAATTTCTACGATAAACATCTTCAGCCAAGTGAGTGGTCAAGTCCTTGCCGTGCATTATCGCGAGGGGCAAATCATAAACAAGGGCGATCCGCTCATCGACATCGATCCAAGTCCCTACCGGGCACAATTGCAGCAGGCCGAAGGCTTACTAGATCACGACCGCGGGGTTCTAAGGCAGGCGGAAATTGATCTTGCCCGCTACAGGGAGGCCTTCGCTTCGAATGCCGTTGCAAAGCAGATTCTCGACGACCAAGAGCAGGTTGTGATTCAGGACCAGGGAGCCGTCAAATTCGACCTTGGCCAAGTGCAGTTTGCCGAGGTCCAGCTTAGTTACTGTCACATCACAGCTCCCATTTCCGGCAGGGTTGGTTTGCGACTCGTCGATTCCGGCAATACCGTTTTTGCGGGGAGTTCGAACGCGCTCGTGGTGATCACTGAACTCCAGCCGATTACGGTTGTGTTCAACGTGGCGGAGGATCATCTCGGAGAGGTTCAAGCGCAACTGCGTCAACAGAGACCTCTTCTCGTGGAAGCTTTCGACCGGTCTGCTGAAACGAAGGTGGCAGTCGGCTCCTTACTGTCTGTCGACAACCAAATTGACACGTCGACCGGTACCGTTCGATTTCGCGGTGAATTCAGCAATCGCGACCTCGCCTTGTTTCCAAACCAGTTCGTCAATGCGCGACTCTTGGTGAAAACACTCAAAGCTTCAGTTCTGATTCCAAGCGCCGCGATCCAGCGCAATGGAACACAAGCCTTTGTCTTCGTTGTCGAGAAGAATGCAGTGTCGGTCAGGAATATTACCGAGCAAAGTGCAGATGGCAATGCGACTGCTGTGGAAGGTTTGCGGGCTGGAGAAATGGTAGCGCTCTCGAGCTTCGATAAGCTACAAGACGGGACGCAGGTCCAGGTCGAACCGTCACCTCAAAAATCAACCGTCGATAGGGGCCCCGCATTGTGAGCCCCTCCCGCCCCTTCATTCTTCGGCCCGTCACGACTGCTTTGCTTATGGTGGCGATCCTGATCGTCGGGGCTGCCGCCTACATCAAGCTGCCAATCTCGGCATTACCCGAGGTGGAGTATCCGACGATCCAGGTTCGGACCTTTTATCCGGGAGCCAGTCCGGACGTGATGTCGTCCGCCGTCACAGCACCGCTGGAGAGGCAATTTGGACAAATACCTGGTCTGACGCAGATGACATCGACCAGTTCGGATGGTAGTTCCGTCATCGTTTTGCAATTCTCGCTGCATCTGAATATCGATGTGGCCGAACAAGAGGTACAGGCCGCCATCAACGCCGCGCAGAGTTTTTTACCCACGGACCTTCCAGTCCCTCCTGTATATAGCAAATCGAATCCGGCAGACGCTCCTGTATTGACGCTCGCCTTGACTTCAAAAATCCTCCCGCTTTCAAAGGTGGAGGACCTGGCCGATTCGCGGCTCGCCCCGAAGATCTCGCAGCTCAGTGGAGTTGGACTGGTGACAATCGGTGGCGGCCAGAAACCCGCCGTCCGCATTCAGGTGAATCCGGCGACCTTGGCAAACTATGGCATTAGTCTCGAAGAGCTGCGGACCGCGCTTACGAGCACGAGCGTCAACGCCGCAAAGGGAACGCTGGACGGCGAAGCACAGAACTATCAAATCAATTCCAACGACCAACTGCTCGCCAGCGACGATTATCGCGACGTAATCGTCGCCTATAAGAATGGCGCCCCGGTGACGCTTTCCGATGTTTCCAAGATCAGCGATGGTGTCGAGAACATACGCCTTGCAGGCTGGATGAATCAAACCCCCGCTGTGATCCTGAACATCCAGCGCCAGCCAGGAGCAAACACAATTGCGGTCGTGAAGAGCATTGAAGATCTTCTGCCTCAGTTGCAGGCAAATCTTCCCGCGTCGGTGAAGCTGACGGTGTTAACCGATCGGACGACGACGATTCGGGCGTCGGTCAAGGATGTGGAGTTCGAATTGGTTCTTACGATCGGCCTCGTCGTGATGGTCATCTTCGTCTTTTTGCGCAATCTCTACGCGACGATCATCCCCGCTATCGCCATTCCCATCTCCCTCGTTGGTGCACTGGCGGTGATGTATTTGTTGGGGTACAGCCTGAACAACCTCACCCTGATGGCCCTGACGATCTCGACAGGGTTCGTCGTCGACGATGCGATCGTGATGATCGAGAACATTTCACGCTATCTCGAACAAGGACTCGCGCCTCTTGAAGCCGCACTCAAGGGAGCAGAACAGATCGGCTTCACTATCATCTCGCTCACGATCTCCCTAATTGCCGTTCTGATCCCGCTACTTCTGATGGGGGACATCGTGGGAAGGCTGTTCCGCGAGTTCGCCATTACGCTCGCCGTTACGATCCTCATTTCTGCCGCGGTCTCGCTCTCCCTGACGCCCATGATGAGTGCTCGCCTGCTGCGCCACAAACCAGAATCGGAGCAGGGACGCTTCTACCGCTGGTCCGAGCGCATGTTCGAAACTCTCATCGCGCAATACAGCCGAACCTTGCAGTGGATTCTTTGCCATGAAATCTCGACACTGCTGGTAGCGGCCGCGACTCTGCTGCTTGCCATCTACCTTTACGTTGTCATACCGAAAGGCTTGTTCCCGACGCAGGATGTCGGGATTATCCAAGGCATTTCGCAAGCTCCTGAGTCGATATCCTTCCACGCCATGTCGCTCAAGCAACAGGAACTGGCGAAAGTCATTCTTCAGGACCCGGCAGTGGCAAGCCTGTCCTCTTTTATTGGGGTTGATGGGACAAATGCAACGCTGAATAGTGGACGTATCCAAATCAACCTGAAGCCATTTGCCGAGCGTCACGTCGACGCGACAACGGTAATCGACCGGCTCCAGTCCAAACTGCAGCAAGTGGAAGGCATACATCTCTATCTACAACCCATACAGGACCTGACAGTCGACGACCGCGCCAGCCGCAACCAGTTTCAATACACGCTGGAAGATGCCGATCAGGCGGAGCTCGACACATGGACCGAGAGGATGGTTGCCGAGCTGAGAAAACAACGGGAGCTCAGGGATGTTGCTACCGATCAACAACCTCGGGGGCTAGCCGAGAATCTTGTCATCGACCGGGCCACAGCATCGCGTATGAATATTACTCCCGATCAGATTGACTCTACTCTGTACGATGCGTTCGGCCAGCGCCAGATCAGCACCCTCTACACTCAGTTCAACCAGTACCACGTCATCCTGGAAGCATCTCCCGAATTTCAGAGGAATCCGCAAAAACTACAGGACATCTATCTGCAGAATTCCTCCTCGCAAACGACCACTGGCCCCGGTTCCACCTCTACCTCTGGCAGGTCGTCCGCCAACAGCGCGAATAGTTCGGTAAAGACCCTTGCGGTTTCTTCCACCAGCGGAATATCGGGGGCGCAGCGTTCGGGTCTATCAGGCTTCGCCGGCGCATCTGTCCTCCAATCCAACACGTCTGGCGCGCTCGCCAGTTCATCGAAGTCGACAAGTTCGGTTCTTTCGACAGGTGGAGCGTCCGGCCTGTCAGCCTCATCGAGCCAGCCTTCAGCCACGCCTTTTGTTACAGGCGGCTCGAGCACAACATCGGCTTCGGCGTCGTCACCGATACCGCTCTCAGCGATCGCGCACTTTGAAAAGAGATCCAGCCCCTTGACCATCGCGCATCAGGGCCAGTTCCCAGTCGTCACCATCTCTTTTGATTTGGCGCCAAATACTTCTTTAAGCCAGGCGGTCGCTGTTGTCGAAAATGCACAGCATCGGCTGGGGATGCCTGCCAGTGTAGTGGCAAGCTTTCAGGGCACCGCCGAAGCCTATAAAGCAATCGGCTCCAACGAGGCCCTGCTGATTCTAGCGGCACTGGTGGCGGTCTATATCGTGCTCGGAATTCTTTACGAGAGCTTCATCCATCCGATCACCATCCTCTCAACGCTTCCTTCGGCCGGAGTCGGCGCGTTGCTGGCACTCATGCTCTTCCGGCAGGATCTCGGGATCGTTGCCATCATCGGCATCATTCTGCTGATCGGTATCGTCAAGAAGAACGGCATCATGATCGTCGACTTCGCTTTAGAGGTGGAAAGGACTCGCGGCCTCACGGCTACGGAGGCGATCTACGAAGCTTCGCTCCTGCGTTTCCGTCCCATCATGATGACAACTCTGGCGGCGCTCTTTGCGGGTATACCCCTCGCCTTCGGTTCCGGTATCGGCTCGGAACTCCGGCGGCCGCTGGGCATTGCGATGGTTGGTGGTTTGCTTCTGAGCCAGATCCTGACGCTCTATACCACACCTGTCATCTATATCTTCTTCGACAGGCTGGGAAAACGATTTGCTCCCCGCCAGAGGCCGGCGGCAACTCTTGACACGGCAGAACTGCGATGAACTTCTCAGGGCCATTCATAAAAAGACCCGTCGCTACCACATTACTGGCGATAAGCATGGCCTTGGCAGGCATGATTGCGTTTCGGTTTCTTCCGGTCGCCTCTTTGCCTCTGGTCGATCTTTCAGCGATTCAGGTTTCAGCCGCGCTTCCTGGCGCGAGTCCCGAGAATATGGCGTCTTCCGTGGCGACTCCGCTGGAGAAGCAATTCAGTCATATCGCCGGCATCACGTCAATGAGTTCCAAGAACTCTCTTGGTGTCACGTCGATCAGATTGACCTTCGATATGAGCAGAGATGTGGATGGAGCCGCGCGGGATGTAGAAGCTGCAATCAACGCTGCCCGTAGCTATCTGCCCTCAAACCTTCCCGCGAATCCGATTTACCGCAAGATTGATTCCGCCCGAGCTCCTGTGCTTGTGCTCAACCTGGCATCGAAGACAGCCGCCTCGGGTGTCCTCTATGACACCGCATCGTCCATCATTCAGCAAAAGATCGCGCAAATCAGCGGTGTTGGGCAAGTGACGATTCTTGGCGGGTCTTTGCCTGCGGTACGCGTCGATCTGAATCCGCAACAGCTAAGTCACTATGGTCTGGGCTTGCAGGACGTCGCCAGTGTGATCAGCATGCAAAATGCGAACCGCCCCAAGGGTCAGATCTCCGATGAGAACACCATCGCCGACATTACTGCGAACGATCAAATATCGAAGGCTCGCGACTACGCGCCTCTTGTGGTTGAGTCGAAAGATCATTCCGTCGTAAGGCTTAGCGATCTAGCAACGATCACCGACTCGGTCGAGAACGTTCGCTCCGTGGCTTACGTTAACGGAAAGGAGTCAGTTAGCCTCCTTGTTTATTGTTCGCCTGGCGCCAACGTCATCAGTACCGTCGATGAGATCAAGCGCCAGTTGCCGTCCATTCGGTCTTCCATCCCATCGAACCAGCAGCTCCTCGTCACGGGCGACCTTACCACAACAATCCGCGCGTCCGTAAAGGACGTGGAAGGAGCATTGCTGCTGTCCATTGGCTTGGTGGTCTTCGTCGTCTTCCTCTTCCTGCGTGATGCGCGGGCCACTCTAATCCCCGGCGTCGCAGTAACGGTGTCGGTGATCGGCACATTTGCTGTGATGTACCTCTGTGGCTACACGCTAGACAACCTGTCGCTCATGGCGCTTGCCATCTCCACAGGGTTCGTCGTGGACGACGCAATCGTCGTCATGGAAAACATTGTTCGGCTGATGGAGATGGGCGTGCCCCCGATGGCCGCGGCTCTCCGGGGTTCGGAAGAAACCGGACCTACAGTCTTGTCCATGAGCCTGTCTCTAATCGCAGCCTTCATTCCAATTCTGTTTATGGGAGGAATTCCGGGGCGGCTGTTTCATGAGTTTGCAGTTACTCTCGCGGTCTCGATTGCAATCTCGATGGCCGTGTCGCTCACGCTAACGCCGATGATGTGTGCATACGTCCTTCGACCGAAAAAGGGAGTAACACGTGGACGCCTCTATCAGTTCAGTGAGCGCCTCTTCGATCATCTGTTGTCTGGGTATCGCCAGAGCTTGACGTGGGTGCTGAAACACCCCGCCCCGGTCGTGCTTGTCTTCCTGGGAACTCTGGCGCTAAACGTTGTTTTGATGGGACACGTCACAAAAGGCTTTTTCCCGATACAGGATACAGGCTCACTCCTTGGCGGGATTCAGGGACCGCAGGATGCCTCCTTTCATGCGATGCAATCTGCGTTGATCTCGATTGAGAAGGTGGTCCAGGCCGATCCGGCAGTAGATGTCGTCACAGGATTTACGGGAAGCACCTCTGGCCCGGGGAGCGAAGACGGGAGCAACTCTGGATTTCTTTTTATTACTTTGAAACCTATGGCGCAAAGACAATTGAGCGCTGCAGAAGTACTTGATCGCATGAGGCCGAAGCTGGACGCAATTCCTGGAGCTTCGACACTCCTTAAGCCGTTCCAGGACATTCCGTCGGTTGGAAAAAGCACCAACACCAGCTACCAATATGAGCTGTCATCTGACAACGTGGCCGACTTGAAAAAATGGGGTCCGATCCTTTACCAGGAGATGAAGAAACTACCCCAAATCAAGGATGTCAACACCGATCAGCAAAACGGAGGGCTGCAAGCCTCGCTTAACTATGACCGCCGCACGGCTGCCCGCTTGGGGATCACGCCACAGCTCATCGATCAATCGCTCTATGGCGCATTTGGCCAAGCGCAAGTCTCCACAATCTATACATCGCTGAATCAGTATCACGTAGTGATGGAGGCAGCCCCGCAATATACGCAAAGCCCCTTGGGGATGGAATCGATTTATGTTCATCCCTCTGGTGGAAACAGCGTTCCTCTGGACGCCTTCGTCCGAACGGCAAACTCGACTTCGCCACTCTCGGTCAACCACGACGGGCTTTTCCCCGCAGTGACTGTGTCCTTCAATCTGGCGCCAGGGGTCCCGCTTGAACAGGCTACTATCGCCATCGAGAAGTTGCAGCAGAGGCTGGCGATGCCTCGAACTGTCCGTGGCAGCTTTGCCGGCACAGCTGGAGATTTCAAGAAGTCGCTCATCGACCAGATCGTTCTCATCGTGATGGCGTTGTTCGCGGTCTACATCGTGTTGGGGGTCCTGTATGAGAGCCTGGTGCACCCAATTACGATCCTTTCCACTCTGCCTCCCGCGAGTGTCGGAGCCGTCTTTGCCCTGATTCTCCTCAAGAGCGAGCTGGACGTGATCTCCATCATCGGCATCGTCTTGCTTATCGGAATTGTTAAGAAGAACGCGATTATGATGATTGACTTCGCGCTCCTTGCGGAGCGAATAGAGGGAAAGAACTCGGCTGACGCCATCTTCGAAGCATGTCTGCTTCGCTTTCGCCCCATCATGATGACCACGATGGCCGCTCTCTTCGGTGCTCTTCCGCTCGCGCTTGGTCATGGAACTGGATCTGAACTCCGGCGCCCGTTGGGTATCGCTGTGGCCGGTGGTTTGGTCCTTAGCCAGATACTCACGCTCTACACGACGCCGGTCATTTATTTGATTCTGGATCGGGTTCGGCTGCGGCTC
>Ga0137412_10000750_pt1 | contig 23978 bp, 13 predicted proteins | sample CZODoug2_1_16fun_FD_122160 | JGI IMG/M metagenome (GOLD analysis project Ga0137412, IMG submission 122160) | Vadose zone soil fungal communities from Angelo Coast Range Reserve, California, USA - CZODoug2_1_16fungal (Hybrid Assembly) | ecosystem: Environmental > Terrestrial > Soil > Vadose zone... | reverse complement strand
CGCCGATGAAGTCACCATGATGAAAGCCATGGAAGGCCGCCGGGATTTGTAGGAGTCCGCACAAAATGGAATCGGCAAGTAGTCGCGACGAACGGCGGTATCAGGCCAAACTTGCGGCGCTCCGGTCAGCCACTGATGAAGGCGACGCGAGCGGTATCGCTCGCGGAAATGCCTTTAAGCGTGTTCGCAAGGCGCTTAAGCTTCCCGGAAGTTCACGCCGGCGGGCGGCGTCTCGTATTAACCGCTAAGGATTTTTCAAGACACCCACATCGCGTACGCGAGGTAACAAAGCAGCGCTCCGGTTATCGCGATCACCAATCCAAACAAGCGACGTTTATTCAGAAAAAATATCAGCGTCAGTCCTGTAAGAGAGACGAGCGTCATCAGGACTGCGGAAAAATCTATTATCGTGGACCATTTGCTTCCGGTGTCGCGGCCTTTGTGCAAATCATTCAGCACCGCGACGAAACCAAAGCGGCTCACGCTCAGATCGTATTTGCCGGTTTTGCGATCGATGGACGCATCGGCTTCGTACCCAGGTCCTTTAAACACAACTTCACATTGCTCATCGTCCACGTGGACATCGGAGACCGCGCCCTTGATGCCATGAGTGCGTCGCAGGAACGCGACAATTTTTTCTTGCTCCACGGCTTTCGGGTCGCCCGTCTTCATCCACGCCGCGTCGAGCGTGCCTTGATAGCGGGCCGCCTTTCTCTGGCCCTCGAACCAATCGGCGTGATTTAGCGTGAGGCCTGTGGCCGCGAAGAAAAGCAGGATCGCGAAACTCAGCATGGAGAGATATGTGTGCAGCCAACGCGCGAGATGGGCGAAGCGCCGTCTCCAATGCAAGTAGCGTGCGTCATGCGAGGGCGTGCGCGGAGAATCTATTGTGTTTTGGGCGGTACTACTGGGCAATTTTGTGGTAGTCAAGGGAGGCCGACGCATGCTCCACTCCGCCTGGAACTTGAAACTGTTTCGGTGAGCCGTCGAAATCGATTTCCTGGCGAATCAGTTGGTCCGTGTCGTATTCGCGCGCCGCTTCAATCGATTTATCGTGATAGTCGAACCCAAAGAATCGAAGAAATACATTGTTCTTTCTCCTTACTCTTGAGAGATGTCATGAAAACGGAGAGCGAGCAGCCAGCGATGCGGCCCGCTCTCAGCCACGACCGAGGGTTAGGGTTTGCAGCTGCCGGGATGCTCAGGATCAGGATCGGTGCATAGCGGTCCCAACTGTGTCGTCGGATCCGGTGCACTGATCATCGCGAAGGGTCCAGCCTTGTGCTCTCCATTGAACGGAGTGAACTTGGTCGGATCGTCTGCGGGAAAGCCACAGCTGGCCGCGTCTTGTGGATTGTTAAACCAGAACCCAAGGTGAAAGGTATTGGTAGGTGCCAGTGCTACATCCGGATCAAAACCGAAGATCTGGTCGAGCAGGATCGTCTTGATGCGGACATGACCGTCATCGTTACGTTTGCCGATCTCGATGTCCGACTGATACCACGCAAGCCCGAAGCTTCCCTTGAAGACGTTCTTGAAGTTGGGATCGGGCGTTTTATCCGACAGAAACGGACTGCGTTGAACCGTAAACAGATCGAAGGCGAGACCAGGCTTGAATCCATCAAGATCCAGAATCAGAGTGTCATTGAGTTTGCCGCGAATGACCGTCGCCCGGGCCCTGGGTTCTTCATAAGAGTCTTTACGAAGACAATTGACGAAACTCGGATTGGCCACCAGGTCAAAACTGATTTCATCTTTCTTATCCTGGGCCGAGGCGGCGGCTGGTAAGATTCCGCCCCCGATGGCCGCTGCCAAAGCGAAGAGAATCATGCCCGTCTCCAGGCGATTCCGATACTGCGTATACTTATTGTTTCTCATTGAATTCTCCATTCATTGAAATAAAATTAGATCGGACCACGAAGCTCCGAACCTGTTCGCCCTTTTGGGGAGGTTGCCGAAATACGGGTCGCGGAAGAGAGCGGCTAGCGGTAAGAAGCGCTCCGGGGTCGATCACTTCAGACCAGTTTTTGCTCCCCGGCCATGCATCGCGACCAGCAATGGGATCACGCTAATGAACGTGGGCTGCGAAGTCCCTAAAGCTGATCAAGAATTTTGCAAGGAATTTCCAAAGGACATCCAAATACAGCCAAACCATTTTGAGATCAGTCATTTGTATGAATTTTCTAGATTCCGGTTCGATCCCGAAAATCACTTGCTCGAGTGTGAAGGGAGTCCGATTCCCCTAACGCCGAAGGCCTTCGACATTCTGTTGGTTTTAGTCGAGAACGGCAACCGCCTCACCACCAAAGAAGAGCTGATGCGCAAAGTCTGGCCCGACAGCTTTGTTGAAGAGGCCAACCTAACAGTCAACATCTCTGCACTTCGAAAACAACTCGGCGAAACGCCAAATGGTCAGCAATACATTGAGACGGTGCCTAAAAAAGGCTATCGCTTTGTGGTGCCGGTCTCGCATTCACAGGCTGATAACCACGCGGCGAATGGACGGTCGGTCATCCCTACAGAGAAGGCCTCCCGGGAGATTGTGGTTCGGGGTGAAGATCGCCGGGTCAGCTCCGAAGTCACATTTGGAAAGACTACCCGGACGAGAAGCTGGCTTCGTCTAGTGATAGCCGTAGTAGTCCTGTTAGCGGTTGTCTTAAGCGCCTTGGGTTACAGGGTTTATCGAAACAGGTATTCCCTGAGGCAGAGTTCTCAGTTGTCCCGTCGTCTCGCAGTCCTTCCCTTCAAGAACCTGCAGGATGACGCAAAGACCGACTTTCTCGGATTCTCCCTCGCCGACGCGATCATCACAAAACTTGGTTACGTCAGTGAGTTGAATGTTCGCCCTTCCTATTCCGTTCAGAAATACGAGAAGCAACCTATCGATATTCCGAAGATTGCCGCGGATCTAAACGTCGACACGCTGCTTGTTGGCACCTTTCTCCGCGAAGGTGACAACTTACGAATTGCCTGCCAGCTGATCGATACTCGGACTGAGAATCTTCTTTGGAAGGGTGGCTTCGATCTTAAATACGACAAACTGCTCACCGTCCAGGATCAGGTTGCGCAGCAGATTATTCGAGAGCTGGCATTGACGCTTTCCGCCTCCGAGGTGGGACGGCTGAAGACTGACGAAACCGTGAGTCCGCTTGCTTACGAATACTACCTGCGCGGGGTCGACCTCTACTCGAAAGGAGACTCCCCCCTATCCGTCAAGATGTTGGAGAAGTCGACGCAACTTGCCCCGCATTTCGCCCTCTCCTGGGCCAATTTGGGAAAAGCTTACTCTGCCAATGCTTCGTTTCAGTTCGGAGGAGCGGAGTACTACCGAAAGGCCGAAAAAGCATTCGGGACGGCCCTTTCTCTGCAGCCCGATGAAATTATCACTCGCATCTACATGGCAAATTTGTTGACAGACACAGGCAGGGTAGAAAAGGCCGTGCCATTGTTGCGGGAGGCCCTCAAAACAAATCCCAATCAGGCAGAGATCCACTGGGAGCTGGGTTATGCCTACAGATTTGCCGGAATGTTGCCTGAATCCGCCTCCGAATGTGAAAGGGCCCGTCAACTCGATCCCGGCGTCAAAATGAACACGTCGACCTTGAACGCGTATCTCTATCTCGGACAATACGACAAATTTCTCGAAAGCCTCCCAAAGACAGATGACGCGGCCCTCATTGTCTTCTATCGGGGCTTTGGTGAGTATTACAAGAAAGACTTGGACCAGGCAGAGACGAATTTCGACCATGCGTTTGAACTTGATCGCACTCTCCTACAGGCAGAGATTGGACAAGCCTTCAGCTTTGGAATTCAGCACGAGAATGCCAGGGCCGCTGCAGTTCTGCATGCGTTGGAAACTAAGGTCAACGAACGAGGTGTGGCCGATCCCGAAGCCATTTACAAGATCGCTCAGGCGTATGCGTCGATCGGAGACAAGACTTCCGCGCTCCGCGTCTTGCATCGCAGCATTGAGAATGGGTTTTTCCCATATCCTTATTTCGCTACTGATCCACTCTTAGATTCGATTCGAAGCGAGGGCGAATTTTCAAATCTCATGAACGCGGCGCGGCAACGCCATGAAGAATTCAAGAGCAGATTCTTCTAGCGGTCAAACGCGATCGAGTCGGATAGGTAATGATGAGTCGGATTTACGGCCAGTTTGACATCTCCAGTATGGCTGGATCATGGATGCGCGGTTTGGGAGGCCGCATCCATGCATCAGAAGCGAAAAGCTAGGCGCCGTTCGACTAGGACAACGTTGCGCCTAGCAGTCCTTGCGGTACTCACGATCGCAAGGAAATCCCAATTCGTTCTCCCGCACGAATAAAGAAGGGACATATGATGGCCGCTTTGGGATCACGAGCGCAGATTCTTCGCTCAAGCCTGCTAAAACCAGATCAGGCATTCTCACCATATTTGTATGGCTTCTACTATAGGTGCTCCGACGCGTCCATTCACCACATCAACTCGGAGCACAACCTCAACATTCTTGTCCCGCCAGTTCCATCCGATTTGATGATTAAAGTCCTCAAGCAGATCGGTAGATGTCGCGAACTGCGACGCTGCATCTGTTCCGAAGCGTTGGATACCTGCAATTACGACGACCATGCTGTTCGTCGATGGATTACGGAATCGCGCCACGAGTGCATAGTCCGGGCTATCACTGAATGGCTTCGAGCGGTCGCGTGCCCACGAACGCCTGGAATCCTGAGCGTCCAGGATGCGCTCGTCCGGGTGCGGGGCAAAGTGAAAGCGCAATGGTTCTACAAGCCTATAGGCCCAGTCGTTGTTATACGCGCCCACTAAAACTGTAGGATTCTCGCGTATCTGTGCCAATGTTGTATAAGCCGCGGGTTGTACTCGGTAACTGCCTCCTCGCGCGTTGAGCAGAGCTGCTACTCTTCCCATCGCCAGCCCGTTTTCGAAGGAAAGGTAGGGATTGACATTGGCGAGATCGGAGGCGACCTCCGTGCCGATGTTGGAACGCGGTGAGAAGATTACTCCGCCCAAACTAATGACCGTGGGGGTCTTCTGGTCGAGGACTGGCGACCAGAACCGTCCCACAGGGTCCGTTCGCGCGATGTTCCATGACCGAAGTCCAACGAGGAGAGGCAGAAGAACGACAGCCGCGGCGACCACCCAGGCCAGAGTATGCTTCCTTGGTGTTTTCGGTGGGTCTGCAGCGGAAATTGCAGGCGGAGTGTCAACCACAGCCGTCGATGGAGCGAATTTCTCGGGAGCCGCCTCGATCTCTGAGATGGGAGCCTCCACAAGACGCAAGAACTCCGGGCGGTACGACCTGGCTGTGAGGCTGATCTGGATTCGGGCTTCTATCTCGTGATAGTAGAGTGCTAACCGTTTGCGCACTTCGCCAGCGGTATAGCGAACGATGGTGTCCAGATTGGTGTCATAATCGGGCGCCCGGCCGAAGACATCGATGCCGACCGTCCGTTCTTTAATTTCATCCCCATGTCCCAGGAGTGTCTGCTCGACAACGTACCGAAGCAAAGCTGGATAGCGCTTGCTATTGCAGAAATGTGGACTTGCCAGCACCTCCTCCAGTGCATGCAGGACTTCAGAATGCTCCTCTGGAGAGGAAGGTATCCAACGTTCGTGCACTGGATGGGTGTGGATCATCAGAAGTTCAAAGTATATCGGACCGAAAGAGATGTAGTCTTTTCAATGTTTTGCGTATTTGGGACAAACGTTTTTTGGGTCTAACAACGGTCGAAAATGGGACAAACGGTGAGTCACTTGCCATTTGTATTGACGGAAGCGGAGGGTGGTTTCGCTTCTGCAGGAGACTCTCTGTCGAAGCTACTTCAACAAGGCTGAATCAATGGGATATAGTCGAAGAGCATTTTGTGCGGGCGTGACCACGGCGATAGTCGCTGGACGGGCGCGGACAGCATGGGCGGTTGGCGGATCAGCCGCATACGAGATGGTTGCGCGAACGGACCGTGACCGGATCCTCCAGGCGGCAAAGGAATATCTGCCGATCGAGCCCGTGACTATTACCGCGTTCCGTTCCGCGAAGAGTCCTGGAGGACCACATGACTTCTTTTCTCAGGCGGATTACTTCTGGCCCAACCCCAAGAACCCGGATGGACCATACATCAATAGGGATGGCCAAAGTAATCCGGAGAACTTCAATGATCACCGGAGGGTGATGATTGACCTCTCTATCCGAATGCCAGCTCTTACCGCGGCGTGGCTGCTGACGAAAGACCGCCGCAATGCTAGGCGCGCCGGTGAATACCTCCGTGCCTGGTTCGTTACGCCGGAGACGCGAATGAACCCAAACCTCGAGTATTCGCAGGGTGTGCACGGCCAATCCACGGGCCGCAACTACGGCATTATCGACACGTTGCACTTGGTTGAGGTGGCACGAGCAGCTAGCTTCCTCGGTGCCGAGTCTCTCTCTGCAACCGATATACAGAGCGTCAAGCGGTGGTTTCGCGATTATCTGGATTGGATGAAGAACAGCGAGAAGGGCAAGCAGGAGCGGGCGACAATGAACAACCATGCCACCTGCTGGGCTTTGCAGGCTTCGGAGTTTGCGCGGCTGATTGACGACGAAGGTACGCGCGAGGAGATTCGACAATGGTTTATTGGGCAACTGTTACCAGATCAACTCGGCAAGGATGGCTCTTTTCCGAAAGAATTAGCGCGGACCAAGCCCTACAGTTACTCCATCTTCAACTTCGACGTAATGGCAGGTCTGGCGCAGTCACTCAAGGGATCCGGCAAGGACCTGACTACCTTCGCGTTGCCCGATGGACGCGGGTTATGCAAAGCTGCCGAATTTCTCTATCCCTACCTGAAAGATTAAAATAAGTGGCCGTACGCGAAGGATGTGGAGCACTTCGATGCTCTTCCAGTACGGTCTCCGGGATTGCTTTTCGCCGGGCTGGCTTGCAACCGCGCCGAGTATATCGCTCTTTGGAAGACGCTGAATCCCGATCCGACAGACAAAGAGATCATTCGCAACTACCCGATTCGTCAACCACTGTTGTGGGTTTGAAGCATGCGTGGCTATGACATTGCTGGCACTGCGGTCGCACCAGGATTTCGAAAAGGAGTAAGCCCATGCGTATAACGACAGCTAAAGCCCTGTGGGGATCGGCACTACTTTTGTTAGCAGCATTCACAACACCGCTGGCGACATCGCAAACCAACACGGGCACCATCGTTGGTACAGTAACGGACGACTCCGGCGCGGTCATTCCGGATGCGACCGTGACAGCAAAAAACCTCGGTACCGGCGACGTGCGCACCGTTACGACAGGCAATACGGGGGAGTTCACCGTTCCTAACCTGCAGATCGGCCACTACTCCGTCACTATTACCCATGACGGCTTCGCTTCAGCGCAGATTGCCGACACAGAACTTCAGGTAGCACAGCGTGCGACGCTCAACCCTATTCTTCACGTGGGCGGCGTGAATGACAAAGTCACGGTTATCGCGGATCAGGCACCGTTGCTGAATCAGGCATCTTCCTCTGTTGGCCAGGTCATCGATACGCAGACGGTGCAGAATATGCCGCTGAACGGCCGCACCTTCTGGCAACTTACGCAATTGACGCCAGGTGTCAGTTTCATTCAGGGCGGACAAAATATAGCTACCGGCGGAACGTCGATTCGCGCGAGTGCTGTCAACGTCAATGTAAATGGCCTCTCCCCTTCATGGACGGGCTGGTATCTTGATGGCGCAAACATCACGGAGTTCCAGCTTGGCGGCACCATCATTCAGCCGAATGTGGATGCGCTCGATGAGTTCAAGGTGGAATCGAGCAACATGGGCGCCGAATATGGTCACAGCCCCACGATTGTGAATGCCACACTTAAGAGTGGCACCAATAAGCTTCACGGCACCGCTTACGAGTTCCTGCGGAACAATGCCCTTGATGCAAGGAATTATTTTTTCGTTCCTCCCGCAGGCTCAAATGCCCGCAATCAGGCGCTGCACCGCAACCAGTTCGGATTCGCAGTAGGAGGGCCAATCTGGCGAGACAAGACGTTCTTTTTTGTCGACATGCAGGGAACTCTTTACACCCTCGCACAGAACTTCAACAGCATCGTTGCAACCGATGCGCAACGCACTGGCAACTTCTCTTCAACGCCAGGGGTAACTATTCGCAATCCTCTCACCGGCGCAATCGCGAACGACGGTCGCGGACCAAACACCTTCACTCCTGTGCCCCAGGCTGTCGCCTTGCTGCAATACATGCCGCATGCGAATGTCGTGACGAATGGCATTGGCCGTGCCATCCTGACAAACAAACTGAAGCAACAGTTGGACCAGGGCGACACTCGCGTTGACCATCAGCTGACGAAATCGGATCATCTGACCGGCCGCTACTCTATCTCGGACAATCACGAGACCGATCCCAACGCGTATCCGGCCATGGGCAGCTTTCCTCTCAGAAGCCGAGGCCAGGATGCGCTCTTCCGCGAGACCCACGTTTTCAATGCGAAGTGGATTAACGAGCTTCAGGTCTCCTACTACCGCAGCTTTTTTCTCTTTACCAGTTCGTTGCAGGGTCAGGACATCAATGCTGCAGCAGGCATTTCTGGTCTGCAAGGACTGGCGCCCGCATCGACTGTGGGTTTCCCAAGTATCACCATCGCCAACTATTCCAACTACAACGGGCAGGCGAACAACAGCTATCCCAAGCAGAACAAGATCCGCTCCTGGCAGTATGCCGATCACGTCACGTATGCGAGTGGTAGGCACGACATTCGCTTCGGCTACGAGCTCTTTCACAACACCAATACCTTTGTGGCCGGCAACAACTCTTCGGGAACCTTCAACTTCAACGGCTCGTACTCAGGCGACAATTTAGCCGATTTCCTGATGGGCTACCCGCGCAGCGCAAGTCGCAGCAGCTTCCGCAGCCTCTGGGGCAACGCGGGCAACTTCCAATCTTTCTACGCGCAGGACAACTTTCATGCGAAGTCGAACCTGACGATAAACGCCGGACTCCGCTGGGAGATCAACCCTTTTTACAACGCTGGAGACAAGGGGCAAATTACGGGCTTCGATCTGACCAATGGCAAACTCGTGCTGCCGCGAAACTTTTCCTCGAATGCTCAACCGCTCACGCCGCAACTGGTCTCAGACTTTTCCGACCGCTTTGAGTATGCAGAGGATCTGGGCCTTCCGAAGTCAATTCGTAAATCAGACTACTTCGACATTGGGCCGCGCCTCGGATTCGCCTACAGTCCCACAAACAACACCGTGCTACGCGGCGGCTATGGCATGTTTTTCCTCTTCCCGGACGACAACGCTATCAACAACACTCAAAATACCGTTCCATTCATCGCATCGCAATCGTTGAACAATACGACGCCGACCCCTACCTTCACGCTGGCTAACTTCTATCAGGGGCAGCCTGTGGTTGCGCCGAACACCACAGGGGCCGCCTGCCCCTTTGGCTATGTTGCGAGTTCCTGTTCGACGCCAAGCGTTACTTCCATGGCTCTCGATGTGCAAAACACCAACATTCAGGAGTGGAACGCTGCGGTACAACATCAATTCGGAAGCAAGCTGTCTCTCGACGTTGCTTATGTCGGAAACAAGACGACACACATGCAGCAGGCCTTCCAGATCAACGATCCGAATCCAGGCGCTGGAGTAGTGCAAAATCGCCGCCTGCGGCCGCAGTGGGGCACCATCAGCTACTCGAAGTTTGCAGGAAACGGGAACTACAATTCGTTGCAAACAAAATTTGAAGCCCGCAACTTCAATGGAGCCACCTTCCTTGTCTCCTACACCTACGCGAAGTGCCTGACTGATGGTACCTATACGACCGTCGTGCGTGAGGACACGCCACTGATCAACTACTACGGCGTATGCAGCTACCATTTGAAGCATAATCTTGTCGCAAGCGCGTTGTATGAACTCCCGTTGGGACATGGTCGCAAGTTTCTTTCACAGATGCCGGGCTGGGCGAACGTCATTGTTGGTGGGTGGAATCTCTCGAACATCGCCACGCTGCAGTCTGGCTTGCCGTTTACACCAACGATCAGCGGCGATCAGGCGAATACAGGTGTAGGTAGCCAACGGCCCACTATCATTGGGAAGCCCGTGCTGGTTCGCAACGTAAATTGCTGGTTCTACGACTCACGCAACTCAACCTGCCACTCTCTTGTGCCAAGCGGTACCGACGCCTTCGCGGTTCCTACACAATTTACCTATGGTAATGGCGGTATCAATACGCTGCGAGCGGATGGGCTGGTGCAATTCGACACCTCATTGATTAAGAACTTCCGCTTTACGGAATCGAGATCGCTCGAACTCCGCGCATCGTTCTACAACATCTTCAATCACACTACCTTCGCGGCTCCTGCAACCAACATCGATGCGTCGTCGGCGGGAACAGTCAGTTCAACCCTAAACGCTGCACGGCAGGGAGAATTGGCAGCTAAAATCTACTTTTGAGCGAACACTTTATGGCCTCTTCCCATTCTTGAGGGGCCCACCTGGCGGATAGCCGAGGTATCAGCTATAACTATGTCGCCCAAGATCGATCGCGGTTCCTCTTCGATCGAAATGACCGTCGCTACAGAACCGACCACATTCCGAGAAGTTCCTAAACCTGACGCGTAGTTCCCGCAAAACGGGTTTTCGGTAACGTATGACCCGTTACAGAGTGAACTTGCTGATAATCCGACTTCTGGGAAGTCGGGGCCGAACCTCTCCCCTGAGCCGAAACCGACGACAGAGCCTACTTCGTCGCCGTGTTTGAATGACCTCCGTAGGAATGAAGGTACTGTGGAGACATCGGGTTGCCCTTGACCATGGGCCATGTATCAGCGGCCCCACCAAAAAGAGCGGCCCTTCGCTCATTTTCTTTGGCCTAGGTAAAGCAGGAGGTTTCCCGCGATCCCAGAACTATGACCCTGCATCTCCGATCTTGTCTATGCCTTTTGAGGTTCCGTCATAGCAGCGAAGTTTGAAGTTTTTTTCTGAATAATAGAAACGGTGATATATTATATCCACCGGTATGAAGAGCACCCATCAATTCGTCGGCATTAATATGCGGATGATGTTCTGTTGTTGCCTCGTGCCTCTCTTCTGTATCTAATTTCTCCATCAAAAAATCTGCAGGGTTCGAGTTCAGACCTAGGCGTAGGTGCAGCGCTGAATCCGCCTACGACTCACGACTAAAGGTTAAACTCCGAACGGAGTTCGGTTCTTAGGGGATCTATGAAGAAGTCTATAGCCTTTCTTTTCGCGGTATTTGCTATTTCGGTTGCCATGGCGCAACAGAACATCACCTCGCCCGAACTGGCCTTTGGATTCAAGCCCGGTACAGATCGCAAGTTGGCGGACTGGAACGAACTGACTGCTTACTTCAAAAAATTGAGTTCCGAATCCGACCGCATTCGTTACCAGGAGTTGGGCAAGACGACCGAGGGAAGACCGTTTATTGCGGTGACGATCTCATCGGCAGATAATCTGGCGCATCTTGAACGCTACAAGGAAATTCAGAGAAAGTTGGCCGACCCTCGAACCACGTCTCCAGAGGAAGCCAAAAAACTTATTGCCGAGGGAAAGACCGTTCTGGTTGTCACTTGCAACGTTCATTCCACCGAGATTGCAAGCTCGCAGAGCGCAACGGAATTTGCTTATCAACTCGCTGCCGGAGACACGCCTAAAATCCGCTCCATCCTGGACAACGTCATCATCGTTCTGGTTCCGTCCCTGAATCCCGACGGTCAACAGCTGGTCGTGGACTGGTATAAGAAGTACCTTGGGACACCATATGAAGGGGCCAACCCTGTTGTTGTATGGCATCACTATGTGGGTCACGATGACAATCGCGATTGGAGTTCGTTCACCCAGGTCGAAACGCGTCTTGCAGTGGAAAAGGTCATCAATCCCTGGCATCCGCAGATTCTTTACGACATTCATCAGATGGGGTCGAACGGGCCGCGAATCTATCTACCTCCATGGGTTGATCCGATCGATCCAAATGTGGATCCGATTCTTGTCGAGTCGATGAACGCGCTTGGAACCGAGACCGCGCTTGAAATTGGGCAGACCGGCAAGCAAGGCGTGCTCATTCACGGAGTGTACGATTTCTGGTCCCCCCTGCGCGATTACATCTCGCTTCATAATGGGCTGCGAGTGCTGACAGAGTCGGCGAGCGTTAACATTGCAACGCCGATCAACATTCCTTTCGAAAAACTGGATCGAGGAATCGGCTACGATGCAAAGGTATCAACGTGGAATTTTCCGGATCCATGGAAGGGCGGTGAGTGGCATTTGCGCGACATCGTCGATTACCAGCTGGATGCATTCTTCTCTATCGCCAACAATGCAGCCGAGTTTCGCGAGCGGTATCTAAGCAACTTCTACCAGATTGGTCTGCGCGCTGTGAATCGACGCTCCGGACCGTATGCGTATGTGATTCCTGCAGAACAGACAGATTCAGCGGTGATAGCAAGACTGATCAATATTCTGCGAACGGGCGGAGTTGAAGTAGAAAGAGCAACCTCCGATTTTGAGGCAGACGGAAAGCACTACGGGCACGGGAGTTACATTGTGGTGCTCGGGCAACCCTATGGTAACTTCGCGAAGACACTGCTCGAAGTACAGGACTACCCCAACATTCCCGAGTATCCAGGTGGCCCGCTGCAACGTCCCTACGATGTTACGGCCCAGACCCTGCCACTGTTATTCGGCGTGACTGCTGACGCTATCAAGAACAAGTTTACGGCTGCCAGCGGCAATGTGGACGTGGCGAAGTCGGATCCCGGCCACTTCAACAAGTCGTCGAATGGCAATGGTTATCTGATAGCGGATACGACCAACAGCAGTCTCTACGCTTTGTTTGCTCTGCTCGCAGAAGGCGTAAGAGCCTATCGACTGACCGGCGCTGGCTCTGAAGCGGGAACTATCTATATTCCGAAACAAGATGGGATCGACGGCAAGCTTTTGGCGATTGCTGGAAAATTCCCTGTCGATATTCGGGCCGCGGCGTCGTCGCCAAAAGGCAGCGCTCTGTTGGTTCGTCTGCCGCGCATTGGCCTCTATCAGAGCTGGGTCGCTTCCATGGATGAAGGGTGGACGCGTTGGATATTCGACCAGAATGCCATCCCCTACACGCGGCTGACTGACGCCGATATTCGAAAAGGAGATCTGAATCAACGTTTCGACGTGATACTTATCCCCGACAATTCGGCGGCGGCTATTATCAGTGGCCGCAGAGGGTTCGGCGAGGACAGTGGCCGCGGATCTGCCACGACTCGCAGCTCTGCAAATGGAAGTGACGCTCAGAAGACGCCAGGTGAGGCGGCTGCGACCAAGCCGCGTGCGGTGGCGGAGGATAATAGTTCCCTTGAACCACAAATTCCACCGGAGTTCCGCGGCGGACTAGGAAGCGATGGCGCTACAAGTCTGAACGCGTTTATCGAAGCCGGCGGCACGATCGTGACGTTGAACAAGGCGTCGGAGATCTATGCGAAGAAGGACGCCGGCCAAGTTCAAAACGCTCTTGACGGTGTCGACCGCAAGTCGTTTTTCATTCCAGGTTCGATCCTGCAAATATCGGTTGATCCGTCCAATCCAATCGCATTCGGGTCGACTCCGACAGTGCCGATCTTTTACGAGAATGGCCCGTCTTTCAAAGTGAGTGGAGACGCTCGGTCGATCGCCTCCTTTACGACGGATAAGCCGCTGCTCAGTGGCTGGATACTTGGAGGACAATTTCTGAAAGGCACATCCGCGATTGCGGAGGAGCCCGTGGGCAAAGGCAGGATCATACTCTTCGGCTTCCGCCCCCAATACCGCGCGCAGTCTGAAGTGACTTATAAGTTTCTCTTCAATGCTTTGCTTTATTCGAGTTCCAAGGCCGTGTCGCTTGGAGAATCCTCGGCGCGGCTTCCGCCTTCAGGAGCTGCAGCCGCCAGGCGCAAAGGAGGCGAATGATGCAAGCTCGCCTAGCCCATCTGCTTCGTTGTTGTCTCTGTCGATAGAGCCTGCACTAAAGACGTAAGAGCTTCCCCCCGCAGCCATCTACGCCGGCGCTTCGCATTCCTACGCCTGGCGATCAATCTTCCTGCATCATTCGCTTTCGAACTTCTCAGGAGTTCCCCTATGTATTTACAGAATGTGTCGTTGTTTCCAACAATTGCGAAACAACATCCTCGATCTTCGCTCTTTCGCATCTTTCGAATCGTAACGCTTTTTGCTGTTTTTCTCGCAGTGCAATCGTCCAACACCGGATTCTCGCAGACTTCGGCCGATGGAACGATCCACGGACGCGTCGTCGATAGCTCAGGGGCTGCCTTAGTAGGGGTAAATATCGTCGCCCACAGCTCTGCGGTCGGAGGAACCTTCAAAGCGAGCAGCGATAGCGAAGGCAACTACCGGCTGACAGAGTTGCCCGCAGGTACGGACTATGTTGTTGAAGCCGAGGCTCAAGGCTTTGAGAAGTTTGTGCGCGTGGGTCTGGTGGTCCGTGCCGGCCTAAATGTAGCGGTCGACATTGCTCTCAAAGTAGGTTCGCAGACGCAGACTGTCGAAGTTTCGGGAGACGCTCCGGTGATTGACACGCAAAGCGCCGAACAGTCGGTTAATTTGAGTGGTGAACTACTTCGCAACGTTCCAATAACGGGCCGGCATGACTGGTCTGATTCTCTGCAGATTACGCCCGGCATCATCAGCGCTTCGAGCGACGCGCAAGGAGGGCAGACATACTTTCTGCGCGGTTCGGAGAACGAAAACCATGCGACTTTGCTGGATGGGATGGATATCGGAAGCTTCGAGCAGAATTGGCCTTCGAATACCATCAGCATTGCGAACGAATCGCTCGGCGACATTCAGATCAAGACTGGCGCCAACGATGCTTCGTCGCCAGCCGCGATGGGAATGGTTATCAACCTGGCGAGTCCGGTGGGAAGCGATCAGTACCACGGCTCTTTGCTGTATCTGATCGGCCCGGCATCCCTCAATGCGAACAATGTGCCTGGTGGCAATGCAGCGGCGTCGGCTTCCCAGCAGCCTGACTTTTCTTTCGGCGGCCCTATTAAGAGACAGCGTGCCTGGTTCTTTGTCTCCGGCCGCTACATCCACCGCGATGACGGAATCAGCCAGACCAGCACGCAGGATTCGTATCTGCAGCAGATCGATCCGGGCTTCCGGCCATTTCCGAATGAGTCCCGCGGATTTGTTTTTCTCGGCAACAGCTCGGTGCAACTGACAGAGCGCCACAGGCTGATGGGCATTGTGCAATACGACAGCCGTAAACAGAACGCCAACTATCAGTGGTACACGACGAATATCGCGACGAGCCAATACGGCGGAGGCGCATACGGGCTGCGTCTGATTTCGTCGTGGAGTCCGAAGCTAACGACACGCTTCCTTGTTGCTTACAACGACAAAGGAGTCAACGGCAGCTTGGCCGCGATCGGAGGTGTCGGAAGCAAGCCGGAAGTAGATGTGTACACGACGTACTCCCCATCCGCCGGAACGCTGGTTGGTCAGGGCTCTTCGCTTGCGACGCTGAACAATCTGTCCTCCGTCGCGCTCAATCCCGCAAGGAAGCCGACAATTTCAGGTGATGCCACTTATTACATTCCGCGGGCATGGGGAACGCATGAGATTGGATTCGGTTTCTACTTGCAACCGCATGAGATGGACAAAACCACAACCTACTATGCCAACAAGGGTGGCATCGTTCAGGAAGACGCCGCTCTCAACAATCCGAACAATCCTTCTCAGGGCTACACGATCTTTCACACGCAGTCGGTCAATGGAACCAGCAGCTTCCTGAGCAGCTATATTGGGGCTAACGACTATGCCTGGTATGTTCAGGACCGGTGGCATCCCATAACACGGCTGTCGATTACCGCCGGTCTTCGCCCGGACTGGATCTCGGGAAGAGATTTGCAGTTCAAAGTGACGACGCAGCACTCGTGGAACTATGCGCCGCGCGTAGGCGGAGCTTATGTGCTGACGAGGAATCAAAAAAACGTGATCCGTGCCAGTTGGACCAAAATCACAGACATCACAAATGCGAGCTACTTAGGCACGGCCGCAACCAGCACTGTGACGAAGACCGACACTTACTACAATCCGAACGGAACAGTGTTCAGCCAGGTGGTTACGCCCGGAAGCACCTCCAGCCTTCTTGGCAAGACATTCGACCCCGCCCGCCATCAGGGATATGTGCGAGAGTGGCTTGTAGGTTATCGAACGCAATTGCCCGGCGAACTCGTGGTGGACGTCAGCTATGTCGATCGCGAGTATAGAGACCGGCCGACGCAGTACGACACGAATCAGATCTACACCGCAACTTCAAACGGGGGAACTGTGTGGAGTGGGCTCGTCAATCCTGCGCTGAATAATACCTACTACGTGACAAACAACAGGTGGAACTGGTTTGTGTATCAGGGCTACGAGATCACCGTCAGTAAGCAGACCAGGAAACTGCAGCTCTTCAGCACGTATACTTACTCTCCGGATCATCTCGCAGGAACCTTCCAGCCCTACGATCCGACCGCGATCGTTGAACCTACCAAGTTCGCCAACAATGCCGGTCTCGGTTCGGTACGCGGCAATGTCATAAACGACTGGACTGGTGATACACGCAATCGGATGTGGCAACGCAACCAGTCGCGCACGGGTGTCACCTGGAGAGCGCCATGGAATATCCGCCTTTCGAGTACGATCACTGCTCAGTCCGGAACACCCGGCGGACCTGTGATTACAACGTTGACTGCTCTTGGGACGCCGTATGCGGGACAGTACGGGCCGGCCACGCTCTCCGTAAGCGGCCGCACGGTCTCCAATCCTTTGGCAACAACTTATCGTTTCAAATACGCGAATCGAGGCGTTGGGCAAATCTGGTGCCCCTGGCTGATCCAGTGGAATACGCTGGTGGGACGGGAGTTCAGGATTACCGATCGGCAGACTGTGGAGGCAGACTTGAACATCTACAACATCACCAACAATGGAGCTGCCCAGCAGTTTGTGAACGGCAATAACGCGGCGTCCTCGACCTTCGGTTCACTGCAGAACGTCCAGCTCCCCCGTTCGGCGCAGATCAGCCTGCGCTATCACTTCTAACAACGGAAGGACACCTCCAATCCTTTACTATCTGTGCAGAAGTTCCGATGACCTTCTGCCCTGTCTTCCGTACCAATTTTGAAACCAAGGAAAATCCTCAAAATGCGCGTTCTTCGTCAGTTCTACCGCAGCTCCTCTGTTGCCGTTTTTATTTTAGTGTTCGCGTTTGGCCTCCGCGGCCACGCGCAGCCGAGTGCTCATCTCACGCTGCAGGCTCTGCTTTCCTTCGAGCCTATCGGCGACTCTGCGCTCTCTCCTGACGGCAAGACCATCGCACTGATCCGTGCGGGCCAGATTGTGCTGCTTCCTTCTAGTGGCGGATGGCCTGTCTTGCTCACGAGCGCTCAGGGCGCAAAAACCGGCCTGGATTGGTCTCCCGATAGCAAGCAGATCGCCTATGCAAGCCAAGGCAGCATCTGGGTTGTGTCTGCGGCGGGCGGAGTTCCGCGCCGGCTTACGAATGCACCGGCCGGGGGCGGCGATCCGCGCCAGGCAACCGACCGTGCGCCCCGCTGGTCGCCAAAAGGACGTTGGATCCTCTTTCAAAGCGGCCGGCGCGGCATCAACAGTCTTCTCGTCGTCAGTGCGGACGGAGCAGTGACCAGCTTTCTCACTTCCGCAAAAGAAGAAGCCGCAGATGGGAGCTGGTCGCCCAACGGCGATGAGATTGTTTACGTCACGCGCGAGAAAGAATACTTTAGCGGCCGACTGAACCTGCTGAAGTTCGACGCGCGTGCCGGCCAACCCGTCGGGGAACCTGTCACTCTTTACACTGCCCCTGTTGATCGTGGAGGTGGATGGTCCATTCGTGGTGCAGTTTGGTCGCCCGACGGCAAGACCCTGGCCACCGTTCTGCAGAACTCTGGCTGGAGCCATATCTATCTGCTTCCTGAAAAAGGTGGCGAGCCAAAGCAGATCACGGACGGAGCGTTCGAAGATGAAGATCCTGTCTTCTCTCCTGATGGGAAGAACATTTCGTTCGTTTCGAACCGCGGGTTGTTCGAAGCGACGAATCTCTGGGTCGTTCCGGCGAAGGGCGGTGAGGCGCGCCAGGTAGCGAAGTTCGACGTTCCCGGCATTGTGTCGCAGGCGCAATGGGCGCCCGACAGCAAGAGTATCTATTTCAATCATCAGTCGCCGGTGGAGACGTCGGATCTTCTTGTGCAAGAGCTTGCCCCGCAGTCGCAGCCGAAGTATTTGACCCACACCACGCCGCAGAATTATTTGGCCTCCGCGCAGATCCCGGAGCGTGTGACCTGGAAGAGTAAGGACGGCAAGGAAATCTCCGGCTTGCTGTATACGCCGCGCAACAGCAAGACAGCCGCGAAGCTACCCGCAGTGCTCTGGATCCACGGCGGACCGGAAGGTCAGGATGTATTTCGCCCGGATGGATGGGCCCAATACCTTGCACAGGCTGGATATGTTGTCCTTGAACCGAATTATCGCGGCAGTACGGGTTACGGGGAGACTTTTCGCAATCTTAATGTCGAGGACTCCAACGGAGCCGAGGTCGATGACGTGGCCACCGGAGCACAATATCTGATAACACGCGGACTGGCCGACCCGGCGCGGCTTGCAATTGGCGGGGGAAGCCATGGCGGAACGATGACGGCTTACATGGTGGTCCACTATCCGGATCTGTTCGCCGCAGCCATCGAACTATACGGCGTCGTCGACCGTAAGCTGTTCGTCGAGCGAACGAATCCGCCGTCCGCGGTTCGCTGGATGATGAAGATGGGCGGAGCACCAACGGAGAAGCCGGAGGTCTATCAGCGTGCCAACGTTCTGCTGCAAGTTGATAAGGTCAAGACGCCGCTACTGGTGATGCATGGAGAAGACGACCCTCAGGTTCCGCCGGCGAACTCAGCGTTCTTCGTAAAGGCACTGCGGGAGCATCACAAAACCGTCTTCTATTTCACCTATCCCGGGGAACTTCACGGCTTTGCTCAGCCGGCTCATCGTCTTGACGCATGGGAAAAGCAGCTTTTATTCCTGGAGAATTACATCAATCCACGATTCGGAGCAACGACAACATCTATAGATGAAGTGGCTTTTCCAAAATCGGATAAGGCGGCGAATGCTCACAATTAGAGCGAGATTACCTCTGAAACAAACCGATGTCGGTTCTTAGTCTTTCACATTCCACGATGCAACCGTGGAATGTGCGCTCGACCACGATGGGGGTCATATTAGTTTGCCCGTCGTTGGGCACAATGCTGAATTCGGCCAATGCTCGCAACCAATTCCGCTTCTCTCTTCCAATTGTTACTTAGAGATTTTGTCGATCACTAGACCGTGCGAACCGTTGCGAACATAGTCTTTTCCAACGACCGTGACCCGCTCGCCTGCAAAGGGCATCAGCCTAGGGTTCTGGGAAGAGGAGGGTGTTTTGCCATCAATGGGCATGAAGATGGTGCCATCACTGTGCGCTTGGTGTTGAAGCATACTGTGGCCACGAATCTCAGTCGGCTCCTTTCAGAGACTTATTGTTGCCACTAGACAAAATGGGTCTTCGCTCCAAGCGCATGCATGATTGGTGACGCTAATCCGCGCACGCTTCTATGAGCTTGGGCGCGGGAGTAACGGACCGGTTCATAAGGATGAGCCCTGCAATAACGATGGCTACGCCAACGTATGCCAGTGGCGCAATCGGTTCATGCGCTACGAGCCCCCAGAAGATTCCCCAGACTGGCAGCAGATAGGTGACTGCAACAACGTGCGTGGCGGGGATGTGAGCGAGCAGGCTGTAGTAGAGGAAGTATGCGATGCCGCTGCCTGCGAATCCAAGAACGAGGATCGCCAGAATCGGTGCGAGGTGGAAGGCTGTTGGATGAGGGCCAACAGCGGCTATCGGCATAAGCATGAGGGCGGCGAGTGTGAGTTGCGTTACCGCGAGGCCTATAGGGTCGAGGCCTTGCAGCTTAGCTTTGGCAATGACGGTGGCGACTGCGTAGCCGAGTGCCGCCAGTGCGATCACAATGATGCCGAGAACGAGGTTGCCGCGCTGTGTGGTTTCCCCTGTGGTTGACGCACGACTATAGACAACGATCGCTACGCCGGCGAAGCCGACGATGACGCCGAGGATGGTGTAGAGCGAGGCGCGTGTGCGATGCACTGCCAGCGAGAGAAGTAGTGTCCAGATAGGCGTGGTGGCGTTGAGAACGGCGGCAGTGCTGCTGGGCACGGTCTGTTCTCCCCAGGCGAAGAAGCTGAACGGGATGGCATTGTTGGTAAGCGCCACAAGAAATAACCACGGAAACAGCTTGGGCGGTGGAAGCTTGTATCGACCGATAAGCAGGACAATCCAGAGGAGCAGCGCACCGAACGAGGCGCGGAGCGTCCCGACCCAGATAGGCGGGAATGCCGATGTCGCGATGCGGATCATCAGGAAGGAGATTCCCCAGACGGCAGAGAGCAGGAGTATCTGCAATGCGTAGCGCGTTTTCATTTCTCTACGATGGCAGCAGATATCCATCGTGTCTAATGAATTGATATGATGGAATGCATCGGAAACTTCGATGGGACAACTTCTGGATTTACGACAAGTACGAACATTTGCGGAAGTCGCGCGGGCGCGCAGTTTTACGAAGGCCGCAGTACAGCTCCATTATGCACAGTCAAGTGTGACGGCGCAGGTGCATGCCCTGGAGACGGACCTCGGATTGCCGCTCTTCAACCGGCTGGGACGACAGGTGGAGTTGACTGAGGCTGGGCGACTGTTTCTGGACTATGCCGAAAAGTTGATATGCATGGCGGAAGAGGCGCGACTTTCGATACGGAAGATTGGCGACGTTGCGGGGCCGCTCGTAGTAAGCGCATCGGAGAGTTTGCTGACCTACAGACTGCCGGAGTTGCTACGAATGTTTCAATCGACGTACCCCGATGTGGAGCTGATGCTACATACTGGGGCTAGCGCGTCGACGGCACCGCTGGAACCAGGCGTCGATCTTGCAATCACCATCGATGAGCCGGTGGAGGTGCCGCAGCTTTTGGTGCGGAAGATCCGCAAAGAACGCATGGTGGCAGTCGCCTCTGCCGCACATGGAATGAGCGAACTGAAGAAAATTTCTGCAGCGGAGATTTCTGAACAGCAGCTTCTGTTGACGGAGGGAACCTGTAGCTATCGTGCTCTGTTTGAACGCACCCTAGTGCAGCATGGTGGTCGCGTGAACAAGATGCTGGAGTTTGCCAGCGTAGAAGCGCTGAAGCAGTGTGCTGTTGCGCGCATGGGTGTGGCCGTTCTGCCTGAATTTGTGGTGGCAAACGAATTAGAGCAGGGCACGCTGATTGTCTTGCCCTGGCCGCAGACGCGGATGCACGTTTATACGCAGCTTATTCGGCACAGAGACAAATGGTTATCTCCTTCCATGAATGCGTTCTGCACAATGGCGATAAAGCTGCTGCGCGAAGCGTCGAAGTAAGGCCTTCATCTAGCTATTGGTTTCAGCGCATCTCCTGAATCATCTATGGCTGTTAATAATTCTGAAGACACAAGCGTTCGAGTGGGTTTACCCTGTTCGCATCCGCGAACGATGCGGAAATCCAAACTGGAGAGAATCCCATGATGACTATGGAGCGTACGCAGGAAATGCAGCGCTGTATGGACGATTGTTGTAGCTGTATGGCGATGTGCAGCGAAACGATGATGATGTGCATGAAGAACGGCATGAGCATGTCTGCCGAGATGATGTGTATGATGCAGGATTGCTCGGACATGTGCGATATGGCCATGAAGTGCATGATGCGCATGAGTCCGATGTGTCCAAAAGTCTGCGGCATGTGCGCCGAGATGTGCAAGAGCTGCGCCACGATGTGCGAAAAGATGGCCAACGGCAACGAGATGATGATGCGTTGCGCCGAGATGTGCAGGCGTTGCGCCGATTCCTGCACCATGATGTCCAAGATGCCGATGGCAGCTTAGTGAATGTCTCGGGATACAGGACTGGCCCTTCTGGCTCTCTCGCAAAGAGCAGTGCGCAGCAGAATTTGCAGATAACTCCCGTCTCCCAAACTGAGACGGGGCGGGTGTAGGCCCCGCCCCAGCCTCGCGGATCAGCTTCTGCCGCCGACTTAGCAACAGTTACCGATTCGCCCCTCGGCCGCGCTCGGCACGGCATCCCCGAATTTAGCCTGCACGCATCACAAGTAAGTTGCCTGTCCGCTCCGTCGCAGCCGCTCGTTGTTCCTCTCGTGTCCTGCGCTCAGCCCGAATGGCCGCGTTGGCAGGTCGCCTATGGCCGCCTGGTAGAACCGAGAACTCCCGGACCACCTGGCTGCTGCATACGGTGCATTCGGAGCCAATCGCAGCATGAACTCGCCCACGCAGGCAAATACCGCAGTAGAGATCGCCTGTCGAAGGAGAGTACCAAGCCTTTCGTTGCGAGCCTGTAGACACCTTTCGCATCACAAAATGTCTTTGATCAATCACCGCGCTACCTCTTCCCCAAAAAACAAATGGCCCACGAGAGAATTCCTCATGGGCCATTACGACTGTTCTTCAAAAAACTCTAAGGAGTCCGGCTAACTGAACCGGCATTCACCTGAACAAGCCACTGCCCACGCTGTGTTCGAACAACACAGGCGACAGAGTGCCGAGGTGGTGAAATGCATCATCATGGTTATGATACCACCGGATTAGTAGTTTTCCGAAGGCGATGCTACGCCTCCGCAGTCGACTGTAGGATGAACGGGTGTCGTTCCCTCAAATTGCATTGTCCCAAATGTCGATACAGACCTTAAATCGAGAGTCATGCTGTTCTTTCGCTGAGCGTGCAATCTAGTAACTGCTCCGTGATGCTGCGATAGGTAAGTTCCGTCAGATTGGGATGCTTGTTGGTTGTTTCATTTTCAAGAAACGGTTGGTCACCTCGACAATTTGGGCTGTAGTTGGGAATTGAAATTCTTCGGTTTGATTTCTACCCCACCCGCCGCCGTTCCCACCACTGACTGGTCTGATCATGCGTTCGGAGCTCGGAGCAACACTCCTACTTCGTCCCGACTAGTCCGGCATCCGCAGCCAAAGCGAAGAACATGCGCTTGTTGCTGTTATGTGATATCTCAACCTGCAAGTTTGCCTAATCCAGTACCTATTCGAACGAGTTGAGGAGTGTATGAGGAAGATCTTCGGTTTATTCCTACTATTGGTATCGTCAGTTCCACTCAAAGCAGAAAAGCGCATTACCTCGCCCGAAGAGGCATTCGGATTTAAGCCGGGCGCGGATCGCAAGCTAGCGGACTGGAAGGAACTGACCGCCTATTTCAAGAAGCTCAGCACGGAGTCCGATCGGATTCGATATGAGGAGGTCGGAAAGACTACTGAGGGCCGGCCGTTCATCACGGTAACGATCTCCTCCCCCGAAAATCTTGCTCATCTGGCGCACTACCAGGAGATTCAGGATAAGCTGGCCGATCCGCGGACAACGTCCCCCGAGCAAGCGAAAAAGCTTATCAGCGAAGGGAAGACCGTCCTGGTCGTTACCTGCAATGTGCATTCAACCGAGATCGCCAGCTCACAGAGTGCAACAGAGTTTGCATACCAGCTAGCGACCGGCGACACGCCCCGCATTCGCTCTATTCTCCACAATGTCATCGTAGTTCTCTTTCCTTCGCTCAACCCCGATGGTCAGCAGTTAGTGGTCGACTGGTACAAGAAGTATCTCGGTACACCGTATGAAGGCAGCAGCCCGGTTGTTTTGTGGCATCACTATGTGGGGCATGACGACAACCGTGATTGGAGCTCTTTCACTCAGGTAGAAACTCGTCTCGCGGTCGAGAAGGTCATCAATCCATGGCATCCGCAGATTCTCTACGACATCCATCAGATGGGATCAAACGGACCACGGATCTATCTGCCGCCATGGGTCGATCCCGTTGACCCGAACGTGGATCCGATTCTCGTC
>Ga0137412_10000749_pt1 | contig 23992 bp, 20 predicted proteins | sample CZODoug2_1_16fun_FD_122160 | JGI IMG/M metagenome (GOLD analysis project Ga0137412, IMG submission 122160) | Vadose zone soil fungal communities from Angelo Coast Range Reserve, California, USA - CZODoug2_1_16fungal (Hybrid Assembly) | ecosystem: Environmental > Terrestrial > Soil > Vadose zone... | reverse complement strand
TCCGGAACGTCGAGGAGCTGTTGGCGATGCGCCGGATGCTCGGCGAGGAAGCGAAACGCGAACGCCAGGGCGGCAGTGACGGTGTCGAGGCCCGCGACGAACAGGAGGAACGTGAAGTTCTGCACGGTGTCTCTGGTCACCGGAACTCCGTCGATGCTGGTGTCGAGCAGTCGTGACACCAGGTCGTCCTGCGGATCGGCCGCCCGTTGCTCGATGAGGTCGCGCAGGTAGGCGTTGATCTCGACGCCGGCTTCGGCTCGGCGCGCCGGGTCGTCGAAATCGTGCAGCATGACCGAGTTCCACTCGACGAACTGTTTGGACTCCGAGTTCGGCAACCCGAGCATCGCCGTGAAGATGGTGGTCGGGAACGGTTGCGCGAAGTCGGCGTTGAACTCGCATTCACCGACCCGGACCAACGGGTCGATGAGGTCGACGCAGACCCGCTGAATCGCCTCGGCCTTCGCCGTGACCGCCTTTGGGGCGAAGAACGGCGTGAGAACCTGCCGATGCGGCCGATGTTCTGGCGGATCCAACTCGAGCGGGTACAGCTTCTCCCTCCGACTCGGCTGGGCGGGTATCCCGGTGGCGGAGCTGGAGAAGACCTCAGGGGCCTGCAAGGCCGCGCGGATGTCCTCGGCCTTGGTCAAGACCCAGTAGCCGCCGTTGAACGGACTGTAGAAGACCCGATCGCTCGGCGCCTCGCGATAGACGGTGAATGCGTCGAAGTCCAACGCGGGTCCATGGACGTGGTCGAACTCCCGCACCAGCCCAGAAGGGACGTGCTCGGGGACGCGCGGGTGGTCGGGTGTCACCGCTGCCTCCTAGAAGAGAACGTGATGAAGGTCCGATCTTCGCTTCATCACGGCAGAAATCGATACATCAATAACCGATACCTTAGCGGACTCCATGTGTACGCCACAACGTGATCGCGGGCCTTTTGTGGTGCCTTTGTGGTGTCTTTGAGGTGTCATTGAGCTGATGAACCATATAACCGGTGATAAATTGACCGGTAAGACGGCATAAATCGATCCGCGTAGTCCAACTGCACCTCCTGTTGGACCCGCGCAGTTCCTACGTTCAGAGGGTGAGACATGTGTCCGGTTCAGTGACCGAGCCCGACACGCCTGCGCCGAAAGCCGCTTCCCTGATCGCTGCACAGATCCGCAAACAGATCGTAATGGGCGAGCTGGCCGAGGGAGATGCGCTTCCGTCGGAAGCCGAGATGGTCAAGCAACTCGGCGTCTCGCGGCCGACCCTGCGGCAGGCGTTCCGGATCCTCGAGACCGAACACCTCATCGCCGTTCAGCGCGGATCTCGCGGCGGCGGCACCGTATTCCGACCCACGGCGAAGCTGGCCAGTCGCTATCTCAGCGACCTCCTGCGTTACCGGGCCACCACGCTCGGCGACGTCCTGGCCGCACGATTGATGATCGAGCCCGCCGCGGTCGCTCAGCTCGCCCAGCGCCGCGACGACGAGACGATCGAACAGCTGCGGCACCTGGTCAGCGAGCAGCGGAGACCACCGGGCGACGAGATCGACGCCAAGACGGCGCACCAGTTTCACATTCAACTCGTCGAACTGGCGGGCAACCCCGTATTGGCGCAGTACTGCAAGTTGATTCACTACCTGATCCGGAGTCAGCTCCCGACACCGCGGTCGTCGGGCCGCAAGGACGATGACGACGACCTGATCCACGATTCGACGCAGGCGCACGCCGATCTGGTGGAACTCATCGCCGCGGGAGCGGCGCACGCCGCATCCGAACATTGGCGCCGCCATCTCGGCGAGGTCCACGCCGAGCTCGCCAAGGGACTCGATCTGAACGCACTGCTGGAGCCACCTGCCTAGGTCGCGGGTCACTGTCACGCCCAACGTGCGCGTACGGCGAGAAATCGGCCACGAGACCGCCACCAGCGCACGTTGGGCGAGCCGAGGAATGTGTTGACTGCGGCCGGGCCGAACCTCCGCCCTAGCCGCGGCCCTCGCCAGCCGCCCATCGCCGCGCCAGGGCAGCCTTCAGCACCTTGCCGGTGGGGGTCATGGGTAGTTCGTCGATTACGACGATGGCCACGGGATGCTTCCGAGGGGCGATCCGACGGCTCGTCAGATGTTCGATCAGCACGTCGAATCCGGGGTAGTCGACTCCCGATCGGGTCGTGAGGTATGCGACGACCTGCTCGCCGAGGCGCTGTTCTGGCACCCCCAACACGGCGACGGCATTGATCGCGGGGTGTGCCGACAGCGCGTCCTCGATCTCGTGGCAGGAGAACTTCTCGCCGCCACGATTGATGATGTCCTTCACGCGTCCGGTGATGGTCACCCAGCCGTCCGCGTCGACGACTCCCAGATCGCCGGTGGCCACCCATCCATCCGGACCCGACACGCTCTGCGTCGCGGCGACGTAACCCATCATCTGCTTGGGGCTGCGCACCACGAGCTCGCCCTCGGTCCCTTCGGGTAGTTGGCGTCCACGCTCATCGACGGCGCGGACTTCCGAACCAGGCTCGATTCGTCCGTCGGTGCTCGCGCGGCGTTCCAGTGGGTCCCCGACCGTGCCGTAGGTGAGCGTTGGTGCTTCGGTCATCCCCCACGCCCGCCATGCCGTGATGCCCACCGCGGCGGCGCGCTCCAGCAAGGCCGTCGCGGTGGATGCGGCCCCGGTCTGGAACTTGGTGACCCGGTGTCCGCCGACATCCGCCGATTCGTACTCCTGAACCAGTTCGTTGAGGAATACGGGTGCGCCGACGGCGAAGGTCACCTTCTCGCGCGCGATCATCGTCACCGCGCGCCGAGGGTCCCACCTCGACTGCAGGACCACCGGACAGCCCAATGCCCAAGGGACGAGCAGGCTCACGACCAGTGCGCCGACGTGGGCGACCGGTGCCGGATTGAAGATCACGTCGCGCCCCGACAGCGCAGCGCTGCGGCGATAGCTGTTGACTTCGGCCAACAACGAGTACGAATCGTGCCTCACCCCTTTGGGTTCCGCGGTGGTACCCGAGGTGAACAGAATCAGGACGCAGGCTCCCGGTTCGTCGAAACCGGGCAGTGTCGAGCCGTCCGCCTCCACGTGGCTCGGAAGGTCCGCCCAGCCGGCCTCTGCCCGTCCGATGCTGAAGCGGGCGACCGGACGGACGTTGGCGGCGTTGAGTGCAGTGTCCAGCTCCGCAGTCGATGACCGGTCGTCGTTGCGCGCGATGACGGCCGATGGGTGGATCTGGCGCAGCACCGCGGTCAGCTCGTGCGCGCGGAACATCGGCAGCACAGGAACGGCGATCCCACCGAGCCGCCAGCAGCCCATGATGCTGGCCAGGAGTTCGACGGAGTTGGTCAGTTGGACGAGAACGCGATCCCCGGCAATCACACCGTGGTCCCGAAGTGCCGTGGCCACCGCAATCGACCGCTCGCGCAGCTCTCCGAAGGTGTACCGCTCGTCGTCCACGACGCATGCGATGGCGCCGAGATCGCAATCTCCGGCGATGACGTGACTCACCGTCGAGTCGGTCCACAGACCGGCCTGCCGCCAGCCGGACGTCACCGCGTCTGGCAGCGGCCTAGGAGTGTCGAAGCTTCTCAATCTCGTTGTGCCGCCGACAAGTTGCGCGCCAATGCCGTCGCCGCTGGACGGTCGACCTTCCCGTTCGGCACGCGAGGCAACCGATCGATGACGAAGAGCCGTCTCGGACGCTTGTAGGGCGCCAGTTGCGCGGCGGCGCGTGCCAGGATGGCGGCAGGTTCGCCGCTGCCCTCGACGAGCGCCACCGGTATCTCGCCGAGTCTGGGATCCGAAATCCCAAGCACGGCCGCGTCGCGCACTGCGTCGTCGTCGACCAGGACGGCCTCGAGCTCCTCGGGGATGATGTTGAAACCCCCACAGATGATGATGTTCTTGCTGCGGCCGGTGATGTAGAGGTAGCCGTCGGCGTCGAGCCTGCCGCGATCGCCGGTCGTCAACCATCCGTCGTCGTCCACCGGGGGCCGGGCATCCGTGCCGACGTAGCCGGTCGTCGCGGAGCGACTGCGCACCAGCAGCTCCCCGACCTCACCGGGCGTGACCTCGGCGCCTTCCTCGTCGACGACGTGCACTTCCACTCCGGGCAACGGCCTCCCGACCGACCCGGGCCTGCGACGCCCTGCCAGAACGTCTTTCACGCTTTCGATCGCAATTCCGCCGAACGCCTCGGTCTGTCCGTAGGCCTGCAACACGGGGATGCCGAACCGCTCCTCGAACTCCTCGCGCAGCGCCGCGGGCAGTGGGGCGGTCCCCGACGAGACGTACCGGACCGGCTTCAGATCCCCTCCCGCGGGAACCTGGTCGATGAGCATGCGCAGCATCGCCGGGTTGATGGTCAGGTTGTCGATGCCGTGGTCACCGATCAGCCGGTGAGCCACCGCGCCGTCGAACTTCCGCAGCAGCACCACGGTGCGTCCGACGTAGAGCGCGAAGAGCAAGCGCACGACGCCTGCGGTGTGCGACAACGGGTTTGCGATCAGGTTCGGCGGCTTGGGATTGGCCGGTAGCAGCGTCGGGGAGGCGTCACCGCGGAAGGCCGATACCGTGGCGCGCAGGTTCGACCAGGCGTTGTCATGGCTGAGGACGACGCCCTTCGCCTTGCCGGTCGATCCAGAAGTCAGCAGGACGAGTGCGGTATCGGCGCCGCTGACGTCTTTCGGGGCGTGGAAGTCGGGCATCGAGGTCGGGTGAGTTGGGTATGGGCGCACGTCGACGACGGGCAGGGTGCGCACCGAGTGGGCGCCGCCATCGTCGGGGTCGGCGATGATGGCCGACGGTCCCATTGCCGCGGCGACGTCGGCGACGTCGCGCGCGGGCGCCGACGGGTGCATGGCGATGACTCCGGCCGAGGCCAGCCACACGCCGAATATCGCTGCGGGGTAACGCTGATCGTTGCCGAGCCGTACCACGACGAGCGCGCCGGGACGCACACCCGCCTCGACCAGGCGACGGTGGATGCGCTGGGCTTCACCGGCGACGGCGGCGTAACTCCATGGACCCTCGTCCTCGACGTAGAGGAAGGGATGGTCGGGTTTCTCCGACGCTCGCCATTGCAGCAACTTTGCGATCGAGCCGTCGGTCGTCCAGGTCGCGGCATCCATGCCCGGCGTCACCCGGCGTGGTACTTGATCGTCTTGAACTGCGTGTACTCGTCGAGGCCCTGCGGCCCGTTCTCGCGTCCGACTCCGGATCGCTTGTAGCCGCCGAACGGGACCTCGGGAGAGGTGTATCCGGGGCCTCCGTTGATGTCGACCGAGCCCGTGCGCAGCCGGCACGCCAAGGCGAATGCCCGGGCCGGGTCCTTGGAGACGACGTGACCGGCCAACCCGTAGGACGAATCGTTGGCGAGTTCGATGGCCTCGTCTTCGTCGGCGAACGGGATGACCACGGCGACCGGACCGAAGATCTCCTCACGGGCGATCGGCCATGCGTTGGAGACGTCGGCCAACACCGTCGGCTCGTAGTAGAAGCCCCGGTCGTGTCCACCGCGGGTGCCACCCGTTGCCACGCGCGCGCCCTGCTGGACGGCGTCGTGCACGTACCGCTCCGTCCTGATCACCGCGGACTCGCGGATCAGGGGGCCCATGCCGGTCGCCGGGTCGGTGGGATCGCCAACCCGAATCGCGCCGACGCGCGCGACGAGCATGTCGAGGTATCGGTCGAGCACGCCACGATGCACCAGGTGACGGGTCGTCAGCGCGCATCCCTGGCCCGCGTGGAAGGTGATGCTCTGCGCCCCTGCCTTGCCTGCGATCTCCAGGTCGGCGTCTTCGCAGACGATCAGCGCGCTCTTGCCGCCCAACTCGAGCACCAGCCGAGCGAGCCGTGCCGACACCGCCCCCGCAATGCGTGAGCCGACGTGATCGGAGCCGGTGAAGCTGACCAGGTCAACGCGCGGATCGGTGATCAGTTGCTCGCCGACCTCGGCTCCGCCCGTCACCACGTTGATCACCCCGTCCGGCAGGCCGGCCTTCTGGGCTGCCTCGGCGACCATCAGCGTCGAGTACGGCGTCAACGGGGATGGCTTGAGCACCACGGTGTTTCCCGCAGCGAGGGCTGGGCCGATCTTCATCACGGTCTGCAGGAACGGAAAGTTGTACGGGGTGATCGCCGCCACCACGCCGAGGGGTTCGCGTCGCACCGTCCAGCCGCCCAACACACCGGACCCGTCGGGTCGGACGGTCACTCGTGGCGGGTGGCCGAGCAGATCGGGTCTGCGCGCCACGTCGGCCCAGTAGCGCAGGTGGTCGAGCGGAAGTCCGACCTGATGGCCTGCCGCTGCGGTGATCGGGCACCCGGTTTCGGCGACGACCAGTTCGAGGATTCGTTGAGTGTCGGAGGCAAGGACGTCGACGAGCGCCTCGAGTGCCGCACTGCGCTCGCGTGGCGTCGACGATGACCAGGCGCCGGTGTCGGCGGCCCGCCGGGCGGCGCCGATCGCGGCGTCGACGTCGCGGTCCTCGGCACTGGTGACCCGGCCCAGCACCTCCTCGGTGGCTGGGTTGACGATCACCTCCTCGCGCGGGCCACTGGGTTCGAGGAACGCATTGGCCACGAAGGACGCCGACGGCGGCAGCGGCGTCGTGCTCATCGGCACCAGGGCCCCTCCTCGGGTTCGGGCATGCCCGGCAGTAAGCCGTGATCGGCGGGCGCCGTGGGGAACTGGGGCAGCCCGCCGGTACGGGAAGGCAGCCGCACCCGCACGGAGCCCAGTGCGGTGCGCTCCTCGAGCTGATTGTGGCACTCGAGCTCGCATACGACCTCGGTATGGTCGCCGCTGTCGTCGATGAGGGCAACCTTCCCGATGATCTTGGTGAGGTCGCCCAGCGTGTTGAAGCCGGTCACCCTGTCGTCGACGGCGACGATGATGGCATCGTCACCCATCCAGTCGGTGACGGTGTGCATGATCCACGCATTGCGCAACATGCCGTAGTCGTAGGCGCGGCGCGCCCCGACCGATCGGGCGAATGCATCGTCCCAGTGCACCCGCATAGCCGAGTCCCATGCGCCGAATTCGTTGCGGGAGTAGAAGCCACCCATGCGCTGGCGATTCTTCCAGTTCAGGCGGTACGGGTAGATCTCGTGTCGTCCGTTGCCCTGCAGCCAGGCGATGACGTCACCGACGACCATCGGGCCGCGGTAGCGGGGCGCAAACGTATCACCCACCTTGACGTCTTCGACGTAGCGCTTGTCGGCCCCGCGGACCGACTCCATCTCGAAGTGCTGGTCCACCTCTGTGAGTTCTTGCTCGCTGAACTGATGCTGCTCGAGTGGGCGGTGCTCGGTATTGCGCTCGGCGGCGGCCGCTCGCTCGGTGTGCACGAAATCCGCGTCCCAGATGGCGATCAGTTCGCCATCGTCGTTCCAATACACCCGGCGCCGAACCGATACCGCCGATCTGCCTCCGAACCGCGACCGCTGCTTCTCCTGAATGTCGACGTAGAAGCGGCGGACCCAGATCCGATCCCCCTCACGCACCGGCTGGAAGAACCTGATGTGATCGCCCGCCCAGAACATGTGGACCCCGGCCAGTGCGCCCCGTCCGCGTTCCTTTGCGGCCTGCGAGGTCGTCACCTTCGGGGTGAGCCCGGCGCCCTCGAGGAAACCCGGAGGGGCGATGATGCCGCCCCATCGCGTGCCTGCCGCGTAGTCGGGGTCGCACCACAGAGGATTGTCGTCACCGAACCCGTTGGCGTAGTGACGGATTCCGTCACGTGTCGCGGCCTCGTTCCACGTCGTCCAGCGGTTGTACGGCCAATCCACGCCGATCTTGCCCCGAAAGGCCTCCATGCCGTCCGCCGTGAGCTTGCCGAACTCGGCTTCTGTCTTGGCGGCGTCCTCGCCGAGCGTCGTCATCGCGGTCCCTTCATTCAAATAGGTTCATAATATATCGTAATTATGAAAGGAGGGACATACATGGTCGCCAACCAGCACAATCTGGACGTGGAGGCTCCCGACATCGTGACGTCGTACGGCTTGGCCGACGCGCTGGCGCAGCACGCTGCCGCCACGCCCGACCGTGTCGCCACGGTGTGCCAGGACGCGGCGATCACCTGGCAAGGAATGGACCGTCGTTACGATGCACTCGCCGCGGAGCTTCTCCATGCCGGCGTCGGGCCGGGCGACCGCGTGCTGTGGTGGGGGCAGAATTGCCACCGACTGCTGGAAACGCTGTTCGCCGCGAGCCGGGTCGGGGCCGTGGTCTGTCCGGTCAACTGGCGCCTTAGCCGCGCGGAGCTCGCCTTCGTCCTCGCCGACTGCGCGCCACGCGTCATCCTGTGGCAGGAGTCGGAGATCGGTGACACCGTGCGTGCCATGCGCGCCGACGGCAGCGGTGGTGATGCGTTGTGGATCCAGCACGACGGTACGGACGCGGAATCGTATGAGGCGCGCGTGGAGCGCCATACCTCTCCCCCCGAGCGTGCACGGCCCAGTTCCGCCGAAGCGCCACTGCTGATGCTCTACACCGCGGCGTTCGACGGCCGTCCCAACGGCGCGCTGCTCTCCCAGCGCGCACTCCTCGCGCAGTCAATGAGCCTGCGGCTGCTCGAATCACTCGATGCGACCGTCGTGTATCTCAACAGCGGTCCGATGTTCCACATCGGCAGTCTGCGCCGCACGATTGCCGTCACACATGCAGGCGGGCGCAACGTCATGTGCCGCCGCGTCAAGGCGTTGGAGCTGTGCCAGCTCATCGACCAGGAACGATGCACACACGCATTTCTCCAGCCCCCCACCATGTCTCAGATGGTCGAAGCAAACGCCGACCGCCGATTCGACCTGTCCAGCTTGCGAAGCGGCGCTGGACCGCCGGGCTGGTCGGACATGGTCACGGTCATCGACGCCGACCACAAGGTCTCGAGTGGTTACGGGCAGACCGAGGTCGCGGGCGTCGTTACCTACCGCTACCCCGACGCCCCGAGTATCGGTGCGCGTCCGGGACCCCTGGCTCGCGTCGAGGTGCACGATCCCGATGGATCGCCTGTGGCACCAGGCGATCTCGGCGAGATCGTCGTTCGGGGTCCGATGGTCATGAACGGCTACCACGATCGTGACGAGCTCAACGCCTACCGCTCACGCGGTGGGTGGCATCACACAGGAGACCTTGGCCGGTTGGAGGTCGACGGTTCCATTACGTTCGTCGCGCCGCTGCAACGAATGATCAAGTCCGCGGCCGAGAACATCTACCCCGTCGAGGTCGAGTCCGTCCTGAGGCGTCACCCGGCGATCGACGACGCAGCGGTACTCGGCGTTCCCGACGACCTATGGGGTCAGCGGGTGAAGGCCGTCATCGTGGCTGCCGGGAAGATCGATGAAGAGGAAGTGATGGCGTTCTGTCGCACCCAGCTGGCTGGGTACAAGTGCCCGAGGCTGTTCGAGGTCGTGCAGTCGTTGCCGCACAATGACGTTGGCCTTGACCGCGCCCGTGTCGATGCGCTACACGGCGGTGGCGGCTACCCAGGCGTCGCCGCCAGTACCGGGGAGCCAGCCCGATGACGCAGCCGAAGTACCTCGAGGACCTGACCGCTGGTGACGTGTTCACCAGCGCCGCACGCACCATCACCGAAAGCGACGTGGTGGCGTTCGCAGGGTTGAGCGGGGACTTCAATCCGATTCACACCGACGTCGAGTTCGCCAAGGAGACGCCCTACGGCCAGCGCGTCGTGTACGGGCTGCTCGGTCTGTCGATGCTGACCGGACTCCTCGACAGAACGGGTCTGTTCAGCGGCAGCGCGATTGCCATGCTCGGCATCCGCGACTGGACGTTCACCGCGCCGCTGTTCATCGGTGACACAATACGATTCCGTCTGACCATCGTCGACGTCCGCCGGGCTCGCAGCGGTGACCGGGGCGTAGTGCAGCGTTACTTCGAGTTGATGAACCAGCGCGACGAAGTCGTGCAGAAGGGGCACATCGACATCCTGGTGCGGGCCCGCGAGACGGCCGACCAGTGAGGGCGTGGACACTCGAGGATCCGCTCCTGCAGCGGGCCGTGCCCGCGCCCGATCCGCTGTCGGACTTCTTCTGGGCCTCCGGTGCCGATGGCGAACTGCGCATCCTGCGCTGCCTGTCCTGCGGGTTCTACCTGCAGCCCCCCAGTGTTCCGTGCCCGCGATGCCTCGGGGCAGAGGTCGTCCCGACGGTGGTGAGTGGCACCGGTGTGGTTGCGGCGTGCACCGTCAACGTGCAGCAGTGGACACCCGGTCAGCCTCCCTACGCGATAGCGATCGTCGAGCTGGCCGAGCAACGCGGACTTCGGCTGACGTCGAACGTGGTCGGCTGCGACCCCGATGACGTCAGGATCGGCCAGGCAGTCGAGGTGCGATTCATCCACCGCAACGACGTCTACTACCCGGTGTTCACCCCTTCCGATCAAGCCGGCCGATGAAGCGATTCGAGCACGACAGCGTCATCTCGGGTATCGGACAATCCAGAATCGGGCGCAGGCTTGGCCTTTCGGCACTCGAGCTGACCACCGCATCGTGCCTGAACGCCGTGCGCGACGCAGGCCTGACCGTCCGCGACATCGACGGTCTGTGCACCTATCCCGGCGGTGACGCGGCGGCCACCGCCGGATACGGTGGACCGCCACCTGCAGCAGTACAGGACGCCCTGCGCCTGACGCTGAACTGGTATGAGGGCAGCGCCGAGCTGCCAGGCCAACTCGGCGCGCTCGTCTCGGCGGCGATGGCCATCTCGACCGGCCTGTGCCGCCACGTCCTGGTGTACCGCACGGTCACCGAATCGACTGCGCAAGGAGCGCAGAGCCGCAGCGCAGTGCTTCCCGGCGCCAGGGCCGAAGCCAGCGGAATCGACTACTGGACCGCCCCGTTCGGCTCGGTATCGGCAGTGAACTGGCTTGCCCTGCTGGCGAACCGGCACTTCCACGACTTCGGCACCACACGCGCACAACTCGCAACCGTTGCTCTCACCCAACGGGCCTACGCAGCACGCAATCCCAACGCGGTGCTGACCGAGCCGCTGACCATCGACGACTACCTCGGCGCACGCATGATCTCCAGCCCACTGTGCCTACTGGACTGCGACATCCCCGTCGATGGGTCCACCGCGTTCGTGCTGTCCGCCAGTGATCGTGCGGGCGATCTGCCGCACCCACCGGTGTTCATCGAGGCCGTCGGTACGGCCATGCGCGGGCGCCCGTCATGGGACCAGTACGAGGACTTGTCGGCGATGGCCGCGACCGGCGCAGCCAGTCATCTATGGGAGCGCAGCGCACTGCGGCCCGATGACGTCGACGCCGCGCAACTCTACGACGGCTTTTCCATCCTGGCCCTGGTCTGGTTGGAGGCATTGGGCTTCTGCGGTAAGGGTGAAGGGGGCCCGTTCGCCGCGAGCGGAGCACTCGGGCCGTCCGGACGGCTTCCCACCAATACCTCCGGCGGTCAGTTGTCCGCGGGCCGCCTGCACGGCTTCGGACACATCCACGAGGCATGCACTCAGATCCGCGGCGAGGCCGCCGGTCGACAACTCGAGCCAGCTCCGCGAGTGGTCGCGGTCAGCGGCGGTGGCGGCCCGATTGCGGGATGCCTCCTGTTGACCGCAGAACAGCCGTAACCGCCCCACCCCAGCGATTTGGGCGCGGAAACCGTCGCTGAGCGAACGTTCGCGCTCACAAATCGCAGGCACGTAGGTCTGGAAGCGGATCAACCGGACAGGTTGAAGTTGCCGTTCTGGCCGTACACCGCTAGCGATACGGCGACGGTCACGAAGCTCGACACGATGAGCGAGGTCCGCGTGGCGCGTCCCACGGCCTCGCCGACGCCGACGGGCCCACCGGATGCGGTGAAGCCGTAGTACGTGTGGATCAACATGATGACGATGGCCATGAACACCGCCTGAAGGAAGGACCAGATCAGGTCGAGCGGATTGAGGAAGGTGTTGAAGTAGTGGTCGTACACGCCGGTGGACTGGCCGTAGGTGACGGTGACGCTGAGTCGCGTGCCCACCACCGCCATGACGACGGCCACACAGAACAGCGGCACGACCACGAACACTCCTGCGACGAGTCGCGTCGACGTGAGATAGGCGATCGACCTGATCCCCATCACCTCCAACGCGTCGATCTCCTCACTGATCCGCATGGCACCGAGCTGTGCCGTTGCGCCAGCTCCGATGGTGGCGGCCAACCCAATTGCGGCGACCAGGGGTGCAACGAGGCGCACGTTGACGAACGCGGAGACGAACCCGGCGAAGGCCTGAACCCCGATCCCGCTCAGCGAGCTGTAGCCCTGGATGGCGATCACCGTGCCACCGGCGAACGTCAGGAAACCTATGACGACGGTCGCCCCGCCGATGAGGGCAAGAGCGCCACTCCCGAGGCCCATCTGGGCGATCAACCGGATCGTCTCGCCCCGATAGCGCACCAGCGCATCGCCGAGCGACTGCAGCGTTCTGGCATAGAACTGCGTCTGCCTGCCCAGCTGGTGGAGGCCCCTGGTCAGACCGTCGGTGGCCCGTTTGGTGCGCACGGACTTGGGACTTGGCGTGCTACTGGTCATTTGGCAACCTCCACGCCGACGCCGGTCGCGATGACGTTGATGAGGAACAGCGCCATGAACGAGAACACCACTGTCTCGTTGACGGCGTTGCCCACGCCCTGCGGTCCTCCACCCACCGAGATGCCCTTGTAGCAGGCGATCAGGGCGGCCGCCATGCCGAACAGGGCGGATTTCGCTGTCGCCGTTGCCACTTCGGGCAGTCCGACCAGCAACGTCAGGCCGCTGACGTATGCGCCTGGGGTGACGTGTTGAAAGAAGACCGAGAACAGGAAGCCGCCGGTCAGACCGAAGATGGTGACACAACCGTTGAGCAGCAGTGCGACGATCGTCGCTGCGATGACGCGCGGCACGACGAACGCCTGGATCGGGTCGATTCCCATGACGCGCAGCGCGTCGAGTTCTTCCCTGATCGTTCGGGCCCCGAGATCCGCGCACATGGCGGTCGCCGCAGCGCCCGCGACGACGAGAACGGTGACCACCGGGCCCGTCTGGGTCACGATGCCCAGCGCCGCGCCACTGCCCGAGAAGTCAGCGGCGCCGATCTCTGTCAGCAGGATGTTGATGATGAACACCGTGAGCACGGTGAACGGCACGACGAGCATCAGCGTCGGCACCAGCGAAACCCGTGCCACGAACCAGGTTTGAGCGATCAGCTCGCGCCAGGCGAACGGACGTCTCGGGATCGCGATCAAGGTGTCCAGGCACATGGCGTAGAAGCCGCCGACCGCCCGGAGCGGCTCCTTCACCGTGTCGGTTGTCACCACGTTGTGTCGCCGCCTTCCCGGATATAGATGCACAATAGATCGACTTGTCAGCAAAAGGCAATGGTCTTGCCCGGGCCATTGCCCGGCGGCTCGCGACGAACCCTCGGTCAGACCGACCAGGGACGCCGCTTTATGTACGCTCCCCCGTCGACCCGCATCTGTAGTCCCGTGACGTAACGCGATTCGTCGGAGCACAGGTACAGGACGGCATAGCTGACGTCGACGGGCTCGACGTACGGGATCGGCATCGCGTGCAGCACGGGAAACGCCGCGTTGGCCTGCTCACGGGTGGGTTGCTCGACGTCGGGCAGGAACTGCTCGTATATCGGCTTGCTGTGCAGCATGTCGGTATTGCAGTTGGTGGGGTGGACGGCGTTGACGCGAATCATCTGACCGGCGAGCTGAACCGCGAGGTCGTTGACGTACTGCGCCAGCACCTTCTTGGCGAAGCTGTAGCCGGCGCTGCCTGGGGTCCGGTTGGAGACGGTGTCGGAGAACGCCGCAAAGGAACCGATGGCGACGATCGACGCGCCGGACCGAAGATGGCCCAACGCCGCCGAGATGGTGTTGACCGCGCCGATGAAGTCGACGTCGATCGCGTCGACGAACGCCTGGACCGACTGGCCGCGCGAGAGTGGTGCAATGCCCGCGTTCGCGACGACGACGTCCAAGCCCCCGAGCTCGGCCACTGCCGCGTCGATCGTGGCACTGAGCTTCGCGCGATCGCGGACGTCGCACACGACGCTCACCACGCGGCGGCCCTCCTTCTCCACCAGTCGCGCGGTTTCCTCCAGGTCCTCGGGACGAGCCAACGGATACTCATTGCTCTCGATGTCGGCGCACGCGTCGACGGCGATGATGTCGGCACCCTCCGCCGCCAACACGACCGCGTGACTGCGCCCCTGCCCACGCGCCGCACCAGTAACCAGCGCCACCTTGCCCGCCACTCGAGTCATCGCGTCTCCCTTATCTATCGATACCTGGATTGCCGACACCCGCCGCGATCATCACGGCGGCACCAGCACGAAGTCACCAACGACGTCGACGGCGTGTGCGACGTCGCGTCGCATGAGATCGCGCGCCCGGCGAGCCAGCGGACCGTCATCTGACACGGTGGTCTCGAGGATGGCCGACAGCACGCCGTTGGCCAGCGCGAAGTTCTCCGTCATCGCGCTGGTGCTCAGTGACGGCCGATGCTCGGCTCGATAGCGGTTCAGCGCCAAAGCGATGGACTCCGAACCCCCTTCGCCGTCGACGAACTCCTCCGCCAGCCCGACGACGTCGTCGACGTGCGCGACCATCCATTCGATCTCGTGTTCGGCGCGGACCGCGATGGTCTGCAACAGGTGGTCGACCATCCCAAGGACTCTCCCCGCGGCCGGATCGTCGACCGCGGGGGCAACCACCTCCGAGAGCTGTGCGCGGATCGCGGTCACCAGCTGCGCCACCGTCGGCGTCGACATCATGATTGCGCTCCCACTCCAGCCTCGGCGATCCTGAGCCACTCGCTGCACGCCAGTGACCATGGCGATACGAGGTATGCGGAAAGCAACAACGTGCTTTGCCCGTTGGCGAATCTCGAGATGCCGTCCAGCACTGGGCCAAAGGCGTTCCGACCGCTGAGGATGACGAAGTACGCCACCGTCGCGGGGTTCATCGCCTCCTCCGACATGCCGGTCAGTTCGCGATACCGCAGGCACACCCTCTCGAGATGGTCGCCGACGACGTTGGGCGGTTCCTTGCCGCCGCGCTGGATGCACCAACCGAAGTCCATTCGGGGGTCACCGATGTGCGCGTACTCCCAATCGATCACCGAGATGCTGGAATCCGAACCCAACATGAGATTCGCCAGGCCGAATTCTCCGTGCACCAAGCACAATTCGACCGGTGGCGGCCGATTGGCGTCGAGCCATGACGCGAGGTACCGCAGCACGGGCATCCGTTCGGCCTGCCTTGCCTCCATCTGGCGCCATCCTTCGATCTGACTGTCGACGTAGGCATTCCAATCCCCTGCGGGTGAACCGAGCTCACTCGGGAGCCCGGCACAGTCGAGCCCGTGGATCGTGACGGCAGCGTCTACCACCAGATCGGCAAGGTCAGCGTGGTCGCGCGCACCGGCCCGAGCGGTCTGGAGGAAGTTTTGCCCTTCGACGAACTCGGAGATCAGCGCAGGCGCACCCAATTCGCTCCCGTCGACGTCTGCCCAGTGCGCGGTCGGCACCGGCGCCGCCTTGTCGTTGAGTGCCTTGAGGAGCCGGAACTCCAACGCCCTGTCGGTGGTCGTCAGCTTGGCGCCTCCCGGCCGGTCCGACCGTAGGACGTATCGACGGTCCTCGGTCGGACCGTGAACGGTGAATGCGTAGGTGATTTGGCTCAGACCTCCGACGACCGGGATCAGTTCGCCGACCGATCCGGGCACGCCGCGATCGGTCAGGAAGCTCTGCAATCGAAGTCGAAGGGCGGGTACATCAGGTGCCTCCAACGTTATTGCCTTTCGTTGACGTCAACCGATGCCGTGGAGCAATACATCCTGCATCCGGCTCGGCAGGTCGCGAAGACGAATCACCGGCCCGATCCGCCGGGGAACGTTGCAGTATCGCGCGTTGCGTTCCACCGCGCGAACGATGGCGCGTGCGACCTGCGCGGGTGCGATGCTCGGTAGCGCACGGGTGCGCGCCAGCTTGGCCGATACCGCAGCGATGACCGGGGAGCTGCGCGCATCCTCCATCATCTGCGTACCTGCGACTTCGCCGAGCGTCACCAACGTCATGCCGACGGGTGACCGCTGCAACGCCAGCTCTCGCTGCACCCCCGCCGTGTAGTGGTGAAGCGCGGCCTTGCTGGCGCCGTAGACGGCAAGGTGCGGAACAGCCGTCACGCCGGCGAGCGACGAGATGTTGACGACTTGTCCACGTGCACGCTTCAGCATTCCTGGCAGCACTTGTCGCGACAACTCCATCGGGGCAACGGCATTGATCATCATCACGCGCTGTGTATCGCCCGCTGCGTACTGATCAGCGGGGGATGTGATGGACACGCCTGCGTTGTTGACGAGCACGTCCACCGGTCCACGATCGGCCTCGACGAGGCTGATTGCATCGGTCATTGCCGATCCGTCGGCGAGGTCGAGTTGGAGGTAACCGCCGCCGATCCGGTCAGCGACCGCCCGCAGCCGATCGACGTCTCGGCCAAGGACCGTCACCCACGCGCCCCTGCGCGCGAACTCTCCTGCGATGTCGGCACCAATGCCCTGCGATCCCCCAGTCACCAGGACGTGGCTGCCCGCGATCTTCACGCGCGCGCACCCCGGACGTCCAGTTCCGATACTCGCCCAGCCGCATCGATGATGGTCCGCGCGGCGTCAAGACGTGCCGATGGGGCAACACCCACATCGGCGGGTCCCGCGACCTCATCTGCCCACGCGAGGAGCTCGTCGGTCTCGCCGGTTCCGGCGTCCTCGGCCGATGCCGTTCCCAGCTCCACCGCGCCGCTGTCTCCGTCGATGGTGATGAGATCGCCTTCCCGTAACACGGTGTCACCGAAATCGACTGTGCCCGAGGCTTCGTCGATGGTGATGCCGTCTGCGCCCACCACCGCGGGAACGGCCAGTCCGCGGGCGACGACGGCCGCGTGGCTGACAAGGCCGCCACGCGCGGTGAGGATCCCGGTCGCCTCCGCCATCCCCTGCACGTCTTCTGGCGAAGTCTCCTGTCGTACCAGGATGGCAGGCGCGCCACGATCAGCGCAGTCGAGAACGGCCTCGGTGGTCAGGCAGATCGCGCCGGTCGCCAGGCCAGGGGATGCGCCAAGGCCCCGAGTCAGCTCGACGACGTCGGCGCCCGATCGTCGCCGAGTGTGCACCAGGGCGTCGAGCTGAGCCGGGGTGACGCGCATCAGCGCTTCGGCCCGACTGATCATGCCCTCGTCGACCATCGATCGGGCAGCGCGCACGGCGGCAAGCGGGGATCGTTTGGCAGTTCTCACCTGGAGGAAGAACAGCTCGCCGTCCTCGACGGTGAACTCGATGTCGAGCATGTCGCGCTTCCATTCCTCGAGCGCCAGCAGCCGACGACCCAGTTCGCTCCATACGTGTGGAAGCCGATCGGCGAGAACGCCGATGGGCAGGGTCTGGCGTGTTCCCGAGACGACGTCCTCACCTTGAGCACGGAAGAGGAAGTCGCCGTACAGCTCTCGCTCGCCCGTGTTGGGGTTTCTGGTGAACACCACCCCGGTGCCACTCGCCGCGTTCAGGTTGCCGAACACCATCGATTGCACGACCACCGCCGTTCCCATGGCGTCGTCGATGCCTTCGATGCGTCGATAGGCAGCCGCACGGGGGTTGTCCCACGATCGGAGTACGGCGGCAATCGCCAACTCCAACTGCACGAGAGGATCCGCAGGCAGGGGTCCGTAGGCGTCATCGATCACGGTGCGGTAGGCGTCGACCCGTGCTCTCGAGGAGGGCTCGTCTATCGACTTGAACCGGTCGGCGTCGACACCAAGGACGACCGTCGCGAAACCCTCGAGAAAGCGGGCGTAGCAGTCGTAGGCGAAGTCCTGTCCGCACTCGTCGGCCAGAGACTGCACCGTCTGGTCATTGATGCCCAGGTTCAGAACCGTGTCCATCATCCCCGGCATCGATACCGGCGCACCGGAGCGGACCGCAACGAGGAGCGGAGCACCGACGTCGCCGAGCCTGCGGTCGCGCTGCCGCTCGAGTTCGGATAGCGCGTGGCGCACTTGATCCTTGACCTCTTGCGACAGGTCGCCTACGCGGCGGAACGCATTGCACGTCGTCGTCGGGACGATGAAACCCGGCGGAACGCGCAACCCTCTGGCGAGCATCGCAGCCAGGCCGGCGCCTTTGCCGCCGAGTAGGTCGGCGCCCAGTCCTTGCGCTTCGCTGAAGCCGAGAACGCCGGGCCCAGGCAGATCGGACATGAATCCCTTTCGATCAATAACTCGGTACATGATAAATTGATTTAGAGGCTCTGGCTAGGAGGGGGTAGCGACTGTGGGTACCGCGACCGCCGACGGCGTCGTCATGCACGCCCTGCGGGTGTGCGGGTTCGCCGACACCGCCCGACTCGCCGACCACAGTTCGCTCACGACCGACCAGATCGACGCCGCACTCGACGAGTGCGAGCGCGCCGGGTTCGTCCGTTTTCGCGACGGCAGGGTGCGCGGCTGGTTGCTCACCGACGCGGGCAAGCAACGGCACGCCGAACAGGTCGCGGGCGACCTCACCGACGACGATTCGAAACGGCTCGTCGAATCGGGTTACCAGGACTTCCTCGAACGCAATCGCGAGCTCAAAGAGGTCTGCACCGCCTGGCAATTGCGCACGCAGCCCGACGGTACGTCGACGATGAACGACCACGGCGACAAGCGCTACGACGGCGAAGTGATCGGCCGGCTGACCACACATCACGTCCGATGCGACTCGATGTTCGACCAACTCGGGCTCGGCCTGGCTCGGCTGGGTGCCTATCGCCACCGACTGGGCGATGCACTCGAGCGGTTGACCGCCGGCGACACGGCAGCGTTCGCAACACCGATGTCGGCGTCGTACCACTGTGTCTGGATGGAGCTCCATCAGGACCTGCTGCTCACGTTGGCCCGCGACCGCGACGAGGCCGACGGGCACTGACGGCCTGACCTGGGTCTTGAGACCAGGTGTGTATCGGTAGTGGGCTGGGCCTAACCGCTGACGTCGGCGACCGCGACCACCAACTCGACGCGCGCCCCGTCTCCGGAGAACACCAGATGGATAACTCGTTCTATGATTAGTCGAATTTAGCTTCTTGAAAGCCAAGTCGCTCTATCATAGTGTGATATCGCTTACGAAGATCCCAGCAAAGCGGTGCGCAGGCCCCACAAAATATCGTTAGCTAAGTTATCGAGATTGGCCATGGTGGTGATCAGTATCTACGCAACGGTCGTCGCGAGCCGAACGCGCTCATCCCGCGTCGGTGTCGGCCTCCCCATGACCTCTGATCATCGGTTCACGCGCGCATGAAGACACCGCGACGACGCGACGAGGGCATGAACCCGACGTGGTGGGCGCTGATCCTGATCGCCGTGATCGGCGTCTTGGTCTTCATCACCGCCGCGATGTTCGAGGGCACGTTCCGTCGGGTCGTACCGGTGACCCTGACCTCGGACAGGGCCGGGCTGGTGATGGAGGCCGGCGGCAAGGTGAAGATGCGCGGGGTCGAGGTGGGGCGCGTCGCCGGGATCGACGGTGCCAGTTCGCCGGTCAGGCTGAAGCTCGAGATCTTCCCCGACAAGATTCGCTTCATCCCTGCCAACGTCGGCGCCGAGATTCGTGCGACGACCGCATTCGGAGCCAAGTTCGTCGACCTCATCCCACCCGACGACCCCACCCCGAATCGGCTGAGAAGGGACGAGGTCATCCAGTCCCGCAACGTGGCGACCGAGGTCAACACCGTGTTCCAGAACTTGACTGGCCTGCTGCACCAGATCGACCCCGCCAAGCTCAACGCCGTGCTGACGGCGACGGCCGACGGCCTCCGAGGACAGGGCCAAGCGATCGGTCAGGGCATCACCGACGCCAACGCCGTACTACTCGAAATCAATCCACGTGCGGACACGATCCGGCGTGACTGGCAGTCGCTCAAGGGTTTTGGCGACGCGTACAGCGACGCGGCGCAGAACATCCTCGCCGTCCTGAATGCTGCGAGCACCACGAGCACGACGATCACCGCAAACGCGAACGCGCTCGACCACCTGCTGCTCAGCGTCACCGGCTTCGCACGATCGGGTTCGGCCGTGGTTGGCCCGAGCAAGGACAACCTGATCACGGGCATCAACGCCGTTGAGCCGACCACGTCACTACTGCTGAAGTACAACCCCCAACTGACGTGCATGCTCACCGGTGCCTACCTGCTTCTGAAGCCCGAAAGCGAGGGCGGCTACGGGTACGCAGGCGTGACCGGCGGCCACGACGGCGCGACCGACGTCTTGGATGTTGCGTTGCTACTGGGCGACGACAGCTACAAGTACCCGGACAACCTGCCGGTCGTCGGGGCAAAGGGCGGACCGGGCGGCAGCCCCAGCTGCGGATCACTGCCCGACGTAGGCAAGAACTTCCCGCTCCGCTACCTCGTCGCGAACACGGGTTGGGGCACGGGCATGGACCTTCGGCCCAATCCCGGTATCGGGTTCCCCGGTTACGCCAACTTCTTCCCGGTCACGCGGGGGGTGCCCGAGCCACCCAGCATCCGCTACCCGGGCGGCCCGGCTCCCGGACCCTTCCCCGGCCCTGGTGGCCCGCCGTACGGCGGGCCGATGTACGGACCGGACGGCGCACCTCTGTATCCGAACGAGCCTCCGGCGCCACCGCCGGGTGCCCCGCGCGAGCCGGGACCGACACCGGGCACGGAACCGTTCGTCGTGCCGAATCCCATGGAGCTGCAACCAACTCCAGTGCCGCCGCTCCCAGTACCCGCCCAGCCGGCCCCGTGAACGACGAAAGGCCACAGAGACCGTGAGAACCAATCTTGGCCGCGTGATGCGACGCCTCACCGTCTTCATCGTCGTGTGCGCCTTCTTCAGTTTCGCGTTGTTCGCCGTGTTCGGCAAACTGCGGTTCGCCCCGGAGACGGGGTACAACGCGACGTTCACCAACGTATCGGGCCTCAAGAGCGGCCAGTTCGTCCGCATCGCCGGTGTCGAGGTCGGACAGGTCAAAAGCTTGAAGCTGCAACCCGATACCTCCGTGAAGGTGAGTTTCACCGCGGACCCGTCCGTCGTCCTCACCGAGGGCACCCGAGCGGTGATCCGCTACGACGACCTCATCGGGGGCCGGTATCTGGCGCTGGAGGAAGGCGCCGGATCCGTCAAGCGACTCAACCCTGGTGAGACGATTCCCCCTTCGAACACGTCGCCTGCCCTCGACCTCGACGCGCTCATCGGAGGCTTCCGTCCGCTGTTCCGTGCGTTGGACCCCGATCAGACCAACCAGCTGACCAGCCAGCTGATCAAGGCCTTCGAGGGTCAGGGCGACACGATCGGTTCCTTCTTCACCCAGGCCGCAGCACTGACGAACAAGCTGGCCGACCGCGACCAGCTGATCGGGCAGGTCATCGTGAATCTGAGCACCGTGCTTGGCTCACTGGGCGATCAGAGCACGCAGTTCGCGAAAGCCGTGGACTCGTTGTCGTCGTTGGTCTCGACGCTGGCGAGTCGCAAGAACCAGATCTCCGATGCGGTCGACAGCGTCAACGCCGCCAGCGGCTCGATCACCGACCTTCTCGTCCAAGCGCGACAACCGTTTACCAAGGTCGTGTCCGAGACCGACCGGGCGGCAGGCATCGTCGTCGCGGACCACGACTACGTCGACAACCTGTTGGCGACACTGCCCGACGCGTATCAGGTGCTCAGCAGGCAAGGGCTCTACGGCGACTTCTTCAGTTTCTATCTGTGCGCACTGGTCCTGAAGCTCAACGGAAAGGGCGGTCAGCCCGTGTATGTCAAGCTCGCCGGTCAGGCATCCGGGAGGTGCACGCCCAGATGAGGTCGTTCGCGGAACGCAATCTCCTTGTCATCGGAGCCGTTGGGGTCGTCCTGACTGCCGGTGTCGCCCTCGGCGCCCTGAACTACAAGTCGTTGCCTCTGGTGAATCAGAAGGCTGACTACACGGCGTATCTCGCGGACGCGAGCGGGCTGAACTCGGGCGATGCCGTTCAGGTCTCCGGGCTCGACGTCGGCCAGGTGCGGAGCCTGTCACTCGACGGGCCCCGCGTCCTCGTCAAGTTCAATCTCGACGACGACGTCCACATCGGTGATCGCACCGAGGTTGCGGTGCGGACGAAAAGCCTCCTGGGTGCCAAGTTTCTGGAGGTGACACCTCGCGGCGATCAACCGCAGAGCGGGACCATCCCGTTGGAGCGAACCACGGCGGCCTACCAGTTGCCCGATGCCCTTGGCGACGTCACCGCCGCGATAAGCGGACTCAACACCGACCAACTGTCCCAGTCTCTGACCGTGCTCTCCGAAACGTTCAAGGACACCCCCGAGACGCTGAGGGTTGCGGTGCAGGGGATCTCGCGGTTCTCGGACACCCTCGACAAGCGCGACACCCAACTGCGCAACCTCCTCGCCAACGCCAGCAAGGCCACCGGCGTGCTCGCTCAACGAAGCGATCAGGTGGTGAGCCTGATCGCCGACACGAACGCGCTGTTGATCCAATTGCAAAGCCAGAGTTCGGCGCTGGACCACATCTCGGGCAACATCGGAGCCCTCGCCGAACAGGTCAAGGCCTTCATCGGCGAGAACAAGCAGACGCTGAAACCCGCCCTGGAGAAGCTCAACGGCGTCCTCACCATCATCGACAACCGCAAGGAACAGGTACAGCTGTCGATCAAGAGACTCAACGCCTACGCGATGTCGCTCGGCGAATCCGTATCGTCCGGCCCGTTCTTCAAGGCCTACCTGGCCAACCTGATGCCGGGTCAGTTCGTTCAGCCGTTCATCGACGCCGCGTTCTCCGATTTGGGTCTGGATCCCAATACGCTTGCGCCATCACAGCGTACGGACCCCCAGGTGGGTCAGCCAGGGACTCCGGCGCTGCCCGTGCCCTATCCGCGTACCGGGCAGGGCGGTGACCCTCGTCTCAACCTGCCCGACGCCATCACGGGCAAGCCTGGCGACCAGGGGTGCGGCCCGCCCGGCTTGCCGCTGCCCGGTCCGACTGGCTGCTACCCGTACCGCGAGCCAATTCCTGCGCCGCCGCCGGGCGGCCCCCCGCCCGGTCCGCCTGCCTTGCCGCTCGTTCCTGGCGCGGGCGCCCAAACCGGCCCACTCACGACGCCTCCCTTGTACGTGCCCGCGCCGGGAGAGGTCCCTCCGAGCGACGCACCACCGTCGTCGGCAGGAGGCCAATGATGTCGAAGCGCTGGAAACTCGCATGCGCCGCCGTTCTGGCCATCTGCTTGGTCGGCGGGGCGGTCGTCCTCGTCCGTGCCACGGGCCAGCAGTCCCGGATTCACTTCACCGCGTACTTCGCCAACAGCAACGGGTTGTACCCCGGCGACGAGATCCGCATCCTCGGCATCCCGGTGGGCAAGATCGACCGCATCGAGCCGCAGCCAGGCCAATCCAAGATCTCGTTCTGGGTGGACGACCAGTACAAGATCCCCGCGGACGTCAACGCGGCGATCATCTCGCCCTCGCTCGTATCCGTTCGAGCCATTCAGCTGACACCGGCCTACAGCAGCGGCCCTGCAGTCACGGACAACACCGTGATTCCGTTGCAACACACCGCCGTTCCCGTGGAGTGGGATGACCTACGTGAACAACTGCAGCGACTCACCGACACCCTGCAGCCGACCCAACCCGGCGGTGAAAGCACACTCGGCCAGTTCGTCAGCACCGCTGCCGACAACCTGCGGGGGCAGGGCGCGAACATCCGCGACACCTTGATCAAGCTGTCCCAGGCCTTCTCCGCACTCGGCGACCACAGCCAGGACCTGTTCAGCACGATCAAGAACATCTCGGTCCTGGTGTCGGCATTGGAGTCGAGCAGGGATCTGATGCGGCAGCTCAACCAGAATCTGGCCGGCGTCACCGGTCTGCTCGCCAACGGCCCCGACGAAGTCGGTCGTGCGGTGCAGGACATCAACGACGTCGTCGGCGACGTGAAGAGCTTCGTGGCGGACAACAAGGACAC
>Ga0137412_10000748_pt1 | contig 23996 bp, 22 predicted proteins | sample CZODoug2_1_16fun_FD_122160 | JGI IMG/M metagenome (GOLD analysis project Ga0137412, IMG submission 122160) | Vadose zone soil fungal communities from Angelo Coast Range Reserve, California, USA - CZODoug2_1_16fungal (Hybrid Assembly) | ecosystem: Environmental > Terrestrial > Soil > Vadose zone... | reverse complement strand
AACAAACCTGCGTTTTTCCAAGGTCCGATTTATCTCCTGGTTGGACCCATCTGGGTGGCAAAAGAAGCATGGACGTTCCTATTTCCCGGGGTCGTCCGGGGCGAAGCCAAAGAAGAGAAACATCAGGCCTCCTAAGCTGAACAAAACGATAAGGATAGAGCGCAGTCATTCAATTTCGCCATGAACGATTTTGGCAACGATATTGCCCCTAATTCCTCTGACATGGTTTCAGAGAGCATGACGAATACCAGTACTGAGCTGCGCAAACGGCGAAGCACGCGCATCGTGCAAGCCGTTCCACTGGTGGTCACGGGCGTCGACGCGCTCGGCCGGCCCTTCATGGAACGGACCTCGAGCCTGATCATCAACTGCCACGGTTGCCGGTTCCAATCGAAGCACTACGTCCTGAAAAACATGTGGGTGAAGCTGGAGATTCCACACCCGGAATCCGGCCAGGTGCCGCGATCGGTGCGAGGGCGAGTGGCGTGGATTCAACGTCCGCGAACGGTTCGGCAACTTTTTCAGGTTGCGCTGGAACTGGAGATTCCCGGCAATGTCTGGGGCATCGCGTTTCCGCCGGAAGACTGGTTCGGATTCGATCCGCACGCGGAGGGGCAGATCAACGATGACTTGCCGGTGGTTTTGTTGGAGCCTGAACAAGCAGCGGGACAGATTTCAGAACACGGCATGCCGGCGGTTGAGACCGAACTGCCGCCACCGGCCGTGGGAATAGACAATGTACGGCCATTCCCCGCGCCAACCAGCACGACAGACGCTTCGCTGCAACTCGCAAGGCAGATGACGCGACTCGTCGCTGAAGCAAAGCAGCAACTGCACTCGACGGCGCATGACATCGTTTCGCAAATGGCCAAGGCGGAGCAACGGGACGCTTTCGAGCAGTGGGAGCAAAAGTTTGCGGCGGCGCGCGCGGAAATCTCGAACGAAGCGGAACGCGCACTCTCGCGGATTCAAAAAGAGATTGATGAACGGACGCGCGCGGCGCACGCCGCAGCCGCCGAAGGATTGAAGAGCGATCTGCCGGGATGGGTTGCGCCGAAACTGGAGCAGGTCACACACGACTTCACGGATCGAATCGCAGAAGCCGGCGCGGCACAGATCGCGCAACAGGACCAGCGTCTATCTGAATTGAGCGAGCGCGTTGCGGGTCTGCTTCAGCAACTGGAAGAGACCGGAGAGCGGCTGAGCCAGCGCGCAAGCGAAACGGACGCGAAGCTGGCGGAACGAGTCGAATCGGCGGCGCGCGCAATCGAAGAAGCGGCTAACCAGACGGAACAGCGTGCCGGAGCGCACCGCGAAAGTCTGCAAGCGGAAGCAGGCGCGGCGCGGGAACAAATCCATGCGTCCGTGACGGACGCAAAGGCTGCGCTCGAACAGCACGTGGAACAGCGGCTCGGCGGGGCGCAAGCGCAACTGCAAGGAACGACGGAGAGCGCGGTAGCGGCGGCGCAGGAGCGGCTCGCGACTACGCTTCAGGAACATTCCGACCGGCTGATTGCGCAGCTCCACGAAAGCGTGAGTGCGGAATCAGCGCGACACAGCGAAGAGCTTCGAGAGGCGGCTGCGCGAACGGCGGCGGAAGTCGGGCAGCGCTTGCAGCAGGTACGCGATGCCGCGCAAAGCGGAACGGGCGATTTGCAGGCGACGATCGAACGAGCGAATGCGGCGATGCAAGACCTTGACCAGTTTTTGCCCCGCGTAGCCAGCTTGCAGCAGCAAGCGCTCGGCGAATTTCAAACGCAGTTGAGCGACACGCTGTCGCACCATCACGAGGAGTTGCAGCGGCGAAGCGATTCGTTGTATGAGGACCTCAACACACGCATTAATCTGTCTTTCGGAGCGGCGTCGCACGATGCGTTGGCGCGTTTCGACGAACAGATGCGCACCGCGGTCGAACCGCACGTGAACGCCACGAATGAGGCGGTTCAGAGGCTGGCGGGAGGGCGTTCGCTGCTGGACGCAGCGCTTACGCTGCAGCAAGAGCGCATTCGCAATACGGCGGACGAAGCGTTTGCCGAATCGCTGGCGAGATTCCACGACAATCTCGGGACAGTCGAACAAGTTTTGCACGAATCCGCGCAGAAAATTACTTCGCAGAATTTAACGGAGCTCGAAGGGCGCGCCGTTGACGTTCGCCACAATGCCGTGGAAGAGATGCACAAGTCCGCGGAATGGTACGAGAAGAAAGCGCAGACGCAGATTGTGGGCCTGACCGAACGAGCGGTGGAGCACGCGGGCAATCAGCTGCGCGAAAAGGCAGGCGAGATCTCGGGCGTCTTCGCGACGGAACTGGATCATTCAAGCCGGAGCTTTGTGCAACACACGCAAACGCAGATGGAAGAAGTGGTGCGTGAGGCGTTTGACCGGGCGCGGGCGCTTTTCGCAGAAGCTGCCGATACAACGTCGGCGGCCTTTACGGACGAAATTCAGCGACAGGGCCGCGAAGAGCTCACGGGATTTAGCGATGCAGTGCGCGAAACGGCGGGCGCTTCCTTTGCGCAGATCCAGGCCAGCCGCGCGGAAATTGCGCAGCAGACTACGGCGGAGCAAGAGGAGTTCCTGCAGCGCTTCCGCGGCGCGTTGTCCGGCGCGCTCGAAAGCGGGATCGGCGAAGCACGAGAGAAAGTGCAGGAGGGATTCGCGCCGTTGCTGGAATCCTGGAAGCAGATGGCCGAAGCGCACGAAGCGGAGATGTTGAAACAACATATGGAGCTGAGTAATCACGCCGCGGAACAATACCGCAACCGGCTCGAGAACGTGTCGAACTCGTGGATGGTCGCTACCGTAACGACGCTGGACAAGCATGCGCGCGACGTTATGGCGAACATTGGCACGGAAGCGGAAACGAACATTCGCGAGACCTGCTCGCACGTATTCGAATCGCTCGGCGATACTCTGAAAGAGCGCTTGCGGCAGCTTGCCGATAATCCAAGCGCGAAAGCCAAAGACGCCCACGCCTGATCCAAGCGTACTTCCCCGCACGGCCAGCGCGTGCGAACGAATCCCGGTATAATTGAGTTTCCATGGCCAATCGAGCTTACCTGCGCGTTCGGACGCGCGATTTTTCCGAAGCAACGATGATCGCGCAGTTTGCGCGTTTCCTGACGACCGCGCCACTCTCCGAGTCGCGGCCTTATTTTGACGAACTAGTTGTTCAACCGATCGATCCAACCGAGCCGCCGGCCGCCGAGTGGGATGTCCACGACGGCACATACGGCGCGCCGGAAATTGCGGCGCTTGCGGCGCAACACTTGAATGCTGACAGTGCGTATATTGTTTACGCAAAGTGGGATCTCTGGACGTTTGACGTGGATACGGTGACATGGAAGCGCGGGCCGCAGCCGCTCGTCCTTACGTGTAACGGCCCGGAATATGACAATGGCGCTGCGACGAGCGAGGGCCATTTCGTGGCTGACCTAGGCTTCGAGCACCTGTTTACCGGCCATGGGGGGATTCTGGCGCCGGCTGTGGCGACGAATCCCTTCGACAACTCGGACCATCCGATCGAGAAAACGTTTCGGAGTTGGATGAGCGTGGAAGCGAATCGCAAGATATATGCCGGAAAGACGAGCGAGAACATCCAACATTTGATGAATTGGGTGGAGTCGATTTCGCGGGCGTTGCCGGTGGAGCGCAGCGAATTGTGGAGCGAGGGGGAGGAAAATTTTGAAGCGCGGCTCGACGCGATTCTGGCTTTGCGCTAGCGCGCGTTCTCAGTTATGGCGAATCGAAGTAAGGCAGTCCTAGCACGAAGAACGGGCAACCGTTAGAATTGCTGTGCCAGGCATTTAACTGGGCGGGACCGGACGTGGCTCTGACAATGACAAGAATCCAACTCAAAACAGATGAGAGCTACCCATGGAAGGATTGGGCGGGCAGACGCGCGGCCGCGGTAGCTGGCGCGCTGATGATGGGCGTAGTGTCCATATTTGTGGCTGGTTGCGATTCGTCGCGGAGTTCATCTTCGCAAACCGCCGCGAAAGCGGCCGAGCTTGCGGTGCCGGACGACGTGCAATCCGCCGCTGACGCTTTTCTCGGCAAAGAAACGACGGTACTAGTTTTCGGCGATCTGGCCAAAAACGGGAATCGCCAACTGCTTGCGGCGAACGTGGTTCCAAAGACGCCGAAAAACACGCTGCCCGGCACAATCGTGACGCGCGCCGTGCTGGCGGAGGAGTCGGGTGGCAACTGGCACGAACTGGTGCGCTGCGACGAGCATTTGAAGAACGATAAGGGCTACCTGGGCGGTTCGCCTATCGATGCCGTCGCGGGCTGGCGCGTGCAATTCGAACAAAATGCGATTGAAGGCTTTCATCTCTACTTGACGCCCGTCAAAGGAAATGACGATCCGCACGTGCTGCCGCTCGCCGTGCGCTGGAACCCTGCCGTGAAGCGCTACCAGACGCTCGACCGCAACTACGAACATTTTCTGACCGAAGCCACGTCGCTCGGCACCGCGAGGTCGCACCTCTAATGAGCGCAGTTGCCAAACCGGAGAAAACGAAAAAAGACTTGAGCGGCTTGATGCCGTACTTGAAGCGCTACAAGAGCGGCATCGTGATCGGTTTGGTTAGCGTTGTTATCATGTCTATTCTGGGCACTGTAATTCCACTGGCAACAGGCGTGATCACGGATACGTTGCGTGGCGATCCGGTTCCCTTTCAACATGCGGACAACTCAGCGGCAAGCTCCCATGCCATCACGTCGCCCGGGCTGAGCCGGCTAATTCCGTTCTACGCGCCGAGCAGCCGGCACACCTTGGCGCTTTATTGCCTCTTTATTGTCATCTGCGTGAGTCTGAAAGGCTTGCTTTCCTTTGCTGCGCGCTGGGTGCTCATCGGCGTTTCGCGCGACATTGAATTTGATATCCGCAACGACTTGTTGAAGCGGCTATTGCTGCTTGAACCGGAATTTTACGTCCGCAATCGGACGGGCGAGTTAATGTCTCGCGCGACGAACGATTTGAACGCGGTTCGAATGGTGCTCGGGCCGGGAATCATGTACAGCGCGACGACGATCGCCACAATGATTCTGGCGATCGCGATCATGATCACGCTGTCTCCAACCCTGACGATTTGGGTCTTGCTGCCGGCGCCTTTTGTCGCCGTGGCAGTTTGGTTTTTTGGCAAAACGATTCACGACCTTTACGAAAAAATCCAGGCGGCGCTGGCGACGCTGACCGCAAAAGTGCAGGAGAACCTTTCCGGCGTCCGAATTATTCGCGCCTATGCGCAGGAAGAAGCGGAAATTCGCGGGTTCGACGAGCCGAACCTGGAATACGTTTCGCGCAACATCAAACTGATTCGCACGTGGAGCATGTTCATGCCGTCGCTGACGGCCATGATCGGGACAACTTTCCTGATTGTGTTGTGGCAAGGCGGCCATCAACTGTTGCGGGGACGGATTTCGCTGGGCGCGCTGATTGCGTTCAACGGGTTTTTGGCGCAGCTTGTATGGCCGATGATTGCGCTCGGCTGGGTGACAAACATTTTTCAGCGCGGCGCGGCTTCGATGGGCCGGCTCAATTACATTTTGACGGCGCAGCCGAGCATCGACGACCGCTCCGCGAAAGTTCCGGCTAACGTAATGCCGCAGGGCGAAATTGAATTTCGGAATTTGACGTTCACCTATCCGACGACCGTGATGAGCGGCGCGAACGGCAAAGCGTCCGCGAGCGGAAACGGCAGGCACAGCGTTTTGCGGGACATTAGTTTGAACGTACCCGCTGGTTCGACGCTGGCGATTGTCGGCCCGACGGGCAGCGGGAAAACGACTCTGGCTGCGCTCGTGGCGCGTCTTTGGGAAGCGCCAGATGGAGCTGTGCTGCTCGACGGCAAACCTCTGCGCGAGTGGCCGCTTGCGACGCTGCGCCGCGCGATTGGTTTCGTGCCGCAAGACACCTATCTTTTCGGCGAAACGGTCGGTGGCAATATTAGTTTCGGGCTTTCGGAAGTAGATGACGCGCGCATTCGCGAGGCCGCGGAAATCGCGAATCTCGATGGCGACGTGCAAGAGTTCGCGGAAAAATACGAAACGATGGTCGGCGAACGCGGCATCACGCTTTCCGGTGGGCAGAAACAACGCACCGCCATCGCTCGGGCCGTCGCGCGCGATCCGCGCATTCTGATTCTGGACGATTCGCTGTCCAGCGTGGATACGCAGACCGAGGAACGGATTTTGCAGCGTTTGCGAGGCGTGATGGACGGCCGCACGACGATATTGATTTCGCACCGGACGTCTACCGTGAAGGATGCGGATCAGATCGTTGTGCTGGTGGACGGCGGCATCTCCGAATGCGGAACGCATGATGAACTGCTTTCGCGCGGCGGATATTACGCCGATTTGTATCAGAAGCAGCTTTTGGAAGAAGAACTCGAGCGGGCATGAGCAATATGCACGAAGAAGAGGCACTCGGCAAAGCGTACGACTCGCACTTGATGCGGCGGCTGCTCGCGTACATGAAGCCGTATCGCTGGAGTGTGGTCCTTGCGATGAGTATGGTTGCTATCGTCACGCCGCTGGAGTTAGCGCCGCCGTGGTTTTTCCAGCATGCAATCGATTCATACTTCGTTCCTGCACTGAATAAGGTGATTGCTGAGAGCGCCGCATGGCAAGGCATTGGCTCGCTCTCCCTGATTTTCCTATTGGTGCTGGCTGCGGATTTCCTTGTTCAATATTTGCAGATTCGCATCATGCAGCGTGTTGGACAAAAGACGATGTACGACATGCGCAAAGGAATTTTTGCGCACCTGCAACGGCTGCCGATGACTTATTTCGACCGGAATCCCGTGGGGCGTCTCGTTACGCGGGTGACCACGGACGTTGATGCGCTGAACGACCTTTTCGCGGCCGGCGTCGTCACGATGATCAACGATTTCTTCCTGCTTGCGGTACTCGCGGCGCTGTTAATTGCAAAAGATTGGCGACTGGGGCTGGATACGCTGGCAATTTTGCCAGGCATCCTCGTCGTCACGATGATTTTCCGCAAGTATGTCCGCGACGCCAATCGCCGCATTCGCACGGCCATCGCGCGGATTAATGCGTTTCTGCAGGAATACATCGCGGGAATGAGCGTCGTGCAGCTCTTCAACCGGGAGCAGAAGGCTCTCTCCGAGTTTGAAAAGCGGAACCGCGACAACATGCTCGCGTGGCGCGATGCGATTCTCGCGTACGCGCTTTTCTATCCGGCGGTTGAATTCCTGAGCTTCGCGACGATCGCTCTCATCTTCTGGGCGGGCGGCGTTCGCATTCTTGGTGGCGGCATGACGCTTGGTATTCTGACCGCGTTCACGATGTACGCGCAGCGATTCTTTCGCCCCATTCAGGATCTCAGCGAAAAATTCAACATTCTGCAGTCGGCGATGGCCGCGAGCGAGCGCATTTTCAAGTTGCTCGATGAACCAGTGACGATCGACACGTCAGCCGAAGCAGTCCGCATGGACAATCCGCGCGGGGAAATCGAATTTCGCAATGTCTGGTTCAGCTACAAAATCAGCGGCGAACCTTCCGAGGAAGATTGGGTCCTGCGCGATGTTTCGTTCCGCATGTCGCCGGGCCAAACGTTTGCCATCGTCGGCCATACTGGCGCCGGGAAAACCACTCTCATTTCGCTGTTGCTTCGTTTTTACGATGTGCAGCGCGGCCAAATCCTGCTGGACGGAAACGACATCCGAACGCTCAATTTGCAGGATCTGCGGCGTTACTTCGGAATTGTGTTGCAGGATCCGTTTCTATTTACCGGCACGATCGAAAGCAACATTCGCCTGGGAACGCCTGGCATTGGCCGCGAAGATGTGGAACACGCGGTGCGGGAAGTCGGCCTCGCCGATTTTATTCATTCGCTCCCGGACGGCGTGAGTACTGCCGTCAACGAGCGCGGGTCGACTCTCTCCGTCGGCCAGAGGCAGCTCATCAACTTCGCGCGGGCGCTCGCGCACAATCCACGCTTTCTGATTCTGGATGAAGCGACTTCCAGCGTGGATACGAAAACCGAGTTGCTGATTCGCGAAGCGCTCGACCGGCTGCTCACGGGCCGCACCGCGCTCGTGATCGCGCATCGGCTGAGCACCATTCAGCACGCGGACAACATTCTGGTTTTCCACAAGGGCAAATTGCGCGAACAGGGCGCGCACCAGGAACTTCTCGCCGAGCGCGGAATTTACTACCGCCTTTACCAGTTGCAGTACAAAGAGCAGGAACTCCATATTCCTGGAACTACTGCGACGCCCGGACCGCTTTCGGCTCTTCCTACGCCGCAACCGGCAAGCGACTAAATTTCTTTTTCTTTTATGCCGCCAACGCAAATCCTGCTTTCCGCCGGCGAAGCGAGCGGCGACATGTACGCCGCGAGTCTGGCCTCTGAGCTCAAGAAGCGCGCGGACGTCGCCATTTTCGGAATGGGCGGCGCACAAATGCGCGCAGCGGGCGTGGCAACGACAACCGATTACTCGGAAGTCGCGGTTCTCGGCATTACCGAGATTCTGAAGCATTTGCCGCAACTGCGCCGTGCCATGCGCAACCTCGTGGGCGAAGCGCTCTCTCGCAAGCCCGCGCTCGCGATCCTTACCGATTTTCCAGGTTTTCATCTGCGGCTGGCCCGGAAACTGAAACCGTTAGGCGTCAGGAACGTCTATTACATCTGCCCGCAGTTCTGGGCATGGCGCCCGTGGCGGGCGAATCTGGTGCGCCGCCGATTTGCGCTCGCGCTCTGCATCTTTCCGTTCGAGGAAAAATTCTTTGCGGACGCAGAAGTGCCGGTCAAGTTCATCGGCCACCCGCTAGTCGGCCAGGTACGCGCGGCGATCTCACGCCAGGAATTCGCAGGCAAGCACGGACTGCGTGAATCGTACAAGACCATCGCCATCTTGCCCGGTAGCCGGCCCGGGGAGATCAGACGTCACTTGCCGACTCTGGTCGAATCGTGCGGCGAACTCGAACGGCAGCATCCCGGCCAGTACAATTTTGTGCTGGCGCTCGCGGCAGAAACGAACCTCGGCGAGGTTCGAACGATGATGCGTCCGTTGCCAAGCCTAACCATCGTGCAAGGTGATACCTACAGTGCTCTTGCGGCCGCCGATGCCGCCATCATATGCAGCGGCACGGCGACGGTTGAAGCTGCGCTGCTCGACGTTCCGATGGTGGTCGTGTACAAAGTTTCGAAACTGACGGCGCTCCTTGCCAAACCGCTGATTCGTACAAAGTTTTTCGGCATGGTCAATTTGATCGCAGAAAAAGAGGTCGCGCCGGAATTGATCCAGGAGAAATTCACGCCACACAACGTTGCGCGGGAAGTCCGCAATCTCCTTGAGCCGTCGCGTGTCGCGCAGGCTCACGCGGAATTGGCGGAAGTTCGCCGCAGGCTTGGCCCGCCGGGGGCGGTCGAACGCGCGGCGGAAGCCATTCTTGGGTTACTGCAGGGCGCGGAGCAGGCTTCTGGCAACGCTTCCTGAGGCGCTGCTATCCTATATAGAGTATCCGTGTGCAAAATCTCGGGGAAAGGCACCTGGTGGCCCAGTTGCGATACGCCGTCCGTACTGTCGGTCTGTTCTTTGTTGTAGCAGCCGTCCTGTTTCTACCGCTTGCCTCGCAGGCGCAGGCTCCATTGCAGGCCAGGCCCAGTTTCCTTGCGGAGCATTACGATGTGTCCGCCACGCTCGATTCCGGCAGCCAGACCATCACAGCAACTGCAAAGGTTCGATTCCGCGCGGTAGACGCATCCGGGATCGTACGCGTCGAGCTGCATCCCAATCTGAACGTGAGCGACGTGAAATCGGAGCAAGGAGCGTCCCTGAAATTCGAGCGCGAAGGCACAAGCCCACTCGATCTTCGCGTGCAACTGCCGTCGAGCGTGCCCGCCAATACAAAGGTTACGCTCACATTTTTTTATACCGGCGTGCTGGCCAATGAAGAAAACAGCCCGCTGCCGGGCGTGCGGCTCGCATCCATCTACAAAGAGGGTGCGTATTTGCTGCTGCCAGCTCGATGGTTTCCACTCACGGCGTATCCCACGAATCGCTTCACGGGCACATTTCGATTCAACGTTCCTGACTCCTTTGCAATGGCCGGCACTGGAAAATCGCTCGCTCCGGCGCCGCTCGCGGGAAAAACCGCTGCCGAAGGTTCGCGTCTTCAGTACGTTTTTGAGTGCACGCGTTCTGCTCCTAACGGAACATTCGTCGCCGGCAATCTTGAGCTGAATTCAAAGCAAGCGGAGGGTGTGACGGTTTCGGTGTACGCGCCGCGAGCTGCCTCGGCCAAGGTCGCCGACTTCGCCGGTGACGTCGCGCGCGGGGCCATCGCGTTCAGCGATATGTTCGGCCCGCTGCCAGATGGCAACATGACGCTCGTTCAGATTCCGGACAACTCGCTGCGCGAATACGCAGGCCCGGGTGTGCTTCTTCTGAGCCAGCGCGCGTGGGATCCGAAAATTAACGAACGAACGATTGCGCGGCTTGTGGCTTCGCAATGGTGGGCGAATCAAGTCTTGCCGGCGTCAACAGGCGATGAATGGATCAGCGACGGCCTCGCGCGCTATTCCGAAGCACTCTACGCCGAACAAACCACCGGCAAAGAAGCTGGACTGAAGGCCGTGGACGATTTCGCGGTTGGCGCACTGATGTATGACGACGCCGCGCCTATCTCACAGTCTGCACGGCTGGTGCAGTATTCGAGCGACTACCGATCGGTAGTCATGAACAAAGGCGCGATGATTTTTCATATGTTGCGCGCACAGCTCGGGGACGTCGCCTTCAAATCGTTGTTGCACGATTTCTATGTTCGCTTTGCGGAAAAGAACGCTTCCGTTGCCGACTTCACCGCACTCGCCGAGCAGTATGGCAACAAAGCCGCCAAGCCCGGGCAAACGCCGCCGAACCTGCGCGGATTCTTCGCGCAATGGCTCAATTCGACGGGCATCCCGGACTTTAAGATCGAATACGTGATTTACCGAACGCCGAAGGGCTTCCGTATCGTCGGGAAGTTGGCGCAGCCGCTTGATACATTCGCGATGCCGGTTGACCTTCGCATTGATACCGAAGGAAATCCCGAGACGAAAACGATTGAAGTGACGGGAACAGAAACTCCCTTTTCCGTGGAAACGTTTGGACGTCCGAAACCGGGCGGCGTGCGCGTGGATCCGGGCAATGTCATTTTGAAGGGCAACAATTCTTTGCGTGCTCGAGCTGCCATCGCGCGCGGCGAAGAACTCGCCGAAACCGGCCACTACTACGACGCGATTAAGGAATACCAGCGAGCGCTGTCAATTCAGCCTGGCCGTCCGCTCGCCAATTTCCGGATGGGCGAAGCGTTCTTTTATCAGCGCAATTACCAGGCGGCGGCGAACGCTTTCCGCGAATCGCTGCAAGCCGTGCCGGAGCTTTCCGAAAAATGGACCGAGGTCTGGGGGCACGTCTACCTTGGAATGATTTTCGATTCGCTCGGACAGCGTGAGCGCGCCGTGAACGAATATAGCCGCGCCAAACAGACGAACGACAATACCGGCGGGGCGCAGGACGCCGCCGATCGCTATCTGAAGAAGGGGTATAGCGACGCTCCCGCCGGCACAGATCCCGGTGGCACTAAGCCCGCGGCGGAGCCGAAACAAGCAGAGCCCGCGGACGACCGCCCCAAGCTGAAGAAGCCTAACTAAAAAAACGCGGCCCCTTTAACGGAGCCGCGCCGCTTTTCTGTCTCTCTTTTCGCTTAGCGCAAACCGCCAGCGATGACCAGTGTTTCACCAGTGATCCAGGCTGAGTCTCCCGAAGCAAAGAACACCGCCGCAGGCGCGATATCTTCCGGCTGTCCAACGCGGCCAAGCGGAGTCCGCTTTTCGATGTCCTTCTGGAAATCAGTGCCCTCGAATCCCGCCGTCTTGACGCCTTCCGTGATCACCATACCGGGGTTGATCGAATTCACGCGAATCTTGCGTGGTCCGAGTTCGGCCGAAAGGGAGCGCGTAATCGCGTCCACCGCACCCTTGGTGCCGCTGTAGGCCGACGCATTCGGAATCGAAGCCTGACTAACCAGCGAGCTGATGTTGACGATGCTTCCACCGTCCTTGCCGAAATGTTTCGCTGCTTCACGCGAGGCAGAAAGCAAACCAAGAACATTAGTGTCGTAGAGTTTGCGATAGTGTTCGGTGGTCACATTCTCAATCGGAGAGAACTCGTAAACGCCGGCGTTGTTCACTAAGACATCCAATCGCCCGTACGATTTCTTCGTTTCGGCGAGCACCCTTTCAATATCTGCTTGCTTGGCGACATCTCCCTGCACCGCGAACGCTTTGCCGCCCTTCTTCGTAATTTCTCCGACCACGCGATCCGCGCCTTCTTTGCTCGATGCGTAGTTGACAACCACCGACGCACCTTCCGCGGCCAGTTGTTTTGCGATCTCCGCGCCAATTCCCTTGGACGCGCCGGTCACCACCGCGACCTTTCCTTCGAGTTTCTTTGCCATGTCAGCCCCCTTGTAACCTTCCGTCAATTTTTGTACCAATCGGTATGAAACACCTGATATGATGCGGGCGTATGGGAAAGGTTATACGGGCAAAGAAAAAGCCTCTCCGGCCGGGACGGCCCAAAGCCTTTGATCCGGACAGGGCCCTGGAGGCCGCTCTACGAGTGTTTTGGGAGAAAGGTTATGAGGGTACTTCCCTCGCCGATTTGACGGCGGCCATGGGCATCAATAAGCCCAGCCTGTACGCAACGTTTGGAGACAAGGCGGCGCTTTTCCGCAAGGTTGTTGACCACTATCTGCGGCAGCAGTCTGGTCTTTGGGACGATGCGTTCCGGCTTCCCACAGCGAAAGACTCGATCGCGCGCATCCTAACCTCGGTTGCCGACGCGCTAACGAGCGGCAAAAATCCTCATGGCTGCTTGCTTGTTCAAGCGGCGCTCTCCTGCGGGGAAGAGGCGAACTGCATCAAGAAAGAGCTTGCTGCCAAGCGCGCAGAGAGCGAAACGCTGATCCGAACGCGGCTCCGGCGTGCGCAGGCCGAGGGGGAGATTCCGCGGAGTGTCGACGTCGCGGCGCTCTCTCGATTCTTCAGCACGATTCTGCGCGGAATAAGCGTGGAAGCTTCCGGCGGCGCATCGCGCGCGCAACTGCAAACCGTAATCGATTTAGCGATGAAAGCCTGGCCCGATTCGACGGGGCGAACGACGGCGTTACCATCTGAAGTTTGAAAAATCCGTTTTCGTCATGTACGTCGAATCCACTTTTTCGACGATTTTTCCGTTAGCCTCGGATTTGTCGCGAACCTCCACCCACTCGGGGTCGGCCTGGAACGCTTTCCAGCTTGCCGCAGCGGCTTCGCGACTCGCGTGCGCCAAAACGTAAATCAGCGTGTTCGATTTCGCCGGCTCATCCAGCGGCGTCCAGTAAGCTAGATTCTTCATGCCGTGCCGTTCGAAAAGCTTCGTGGTGTGTTCGCGGAACCGCTTCAGCAGGTCCGGCAGTTTGCCCTCGAGACAATGGTAGACGCGCAGTTCATAGACTGTCGTTGCAGGAAGGTCGGCGGATGCATTGGCCCCCGAAGCGGCCCATGCGGTTGCCGGCAGCAAACCCGCCGCCGGAAGTGTTTGTAAAAGTGTTCGTCGGTTCATACGCCGGATTCTATCAGATTCCAGCGGCAGTTGATTTCGCAAGTGGCGGCATCGGGAAAATCGGCTGAACGCGCGGTTCAACGCCGCAGCTCTTGACCAAGCCATCCGGCTCCACGAGATTCTCTGGCTCGTAGCCGCTGTGCAAGTTCAATTTGTCCAGCACCGTCTGATGCAGCACGGAGTCTGGGGGTATCTCCCGCGTCGCGCCAAACGGAATCCGCCACTTGGGGCGCTTGGTTTGCTGGTCGTAATACTTATGGGGCAAGAATTCTGCGATCCACCACGGCGCCGTCAGCGAATTGTGCAATTGCACTCCCGAATCAGGAGGCACACGGCCGGCGGTTACTGGAGTGCCGAGCATCGTCTGCGCTTTATTTGAGTCGAACTTCAGTCCACAATTCATCGCCTCGTTCATCATCCATTCGAGCGTTATCTTGGAAAGACCGCTTTCGCTTTCGGAATAAGACCCGCCAACGTCCGAGTGCACTCCCGCAAACCACACCTGTTTTACCGACTGTCCATCCAGTGCCGGGCCCCAAACATTTTTTTGAAAAAAGCACCTGCGCTCGTCGATCGAAATCGCGTGGCGCCCGTTGCGCATGTCGGGGTTTTGCGCCGTGTACGGCAGGCGCACCGGATTATAAATCCAGCCATACGAACTCACCGTATCCCACACGCCTACAAAATGCAGAGCGCACGGCCGGCTGATGCTGGCCTTGAATGCCGTTGCGGCGTCAAACGTGTTCTTCACTCTCTGCGCGTCTCGTGTTCGCTTGGCATACATTTTAAGCAAATATGGGATCAAGCCTTCGTTTCCCGCGGGCAATACGCCGAACATGTGCATAACCCCCGCCAGCGCACGCACGGTATACGCTCCGCGGCTGAACCCGAAGAGATATATGTCATCGCCGTCTTCGTACGCATTCATTAGAAAACGGTACGCGTCCCCCACGTTGTCGAGCAGCCCGCCGCCAAACGCCAGACCTTTTGCGATGGACCACGCGCTGCTTATTTTATTGCGAGCCATCGGATTGCCCATCGTTCCGACGCCGGGATGGTAGTAACCGACCTGCGCGTTCCCGTTGAAGTCCAGCGTGCTGTACAGCTTCACGACATTCGAATCACTGTCTGGCTTCTCAAAACCATTTCCCGTACCGTCACAACAAATCACTATGTTCTTGGACATGGGCGCTCCTGGGCTGAGGATTACCTCGACGTGTTTAAAAGGGGATATGCAAGTAGTGGTGGCGCAGCGCCTTTCGTTACGGCCCAAACGAGCCTAAAAGTGAGGAATATGATTTACGGCGCCAGCCGGTTGAAAGTCGAAGCAAATATGGCGCGGGAGGGTTCATCGAACAACACGAAATAGATCGTTTCGAGCGAAGTCTCTTTGGCAAGATGCTGCATGGCTTCCTGGAGCATAATCTCGGCACACTGGTCCATCGGAAATCCGGAAACGCCCGTCCCAACCGCGGGAAATGCGATCGTCTTCAACTCCCGCTCCAGCGCCAGCCGCAGCGCATGCGCCGTCGATGTTTGCAACGTTTTGGCCGTCGTCCTGCTGCCGCCAAGGCCCATGCTCGCCGCATGGATCACATAGCGCGCTTTCAGATTCCCCGCTCCGGTGATCGCCGCGAATCCAACCGGTATGCTGCCCACCTCATTGCATTCCTTCTGAATAGACTCGCCGCCTTTGCGTGCAATGGCGCCCGCGACGCCGGCTCCCAGCAGCAAATCGTTGTTCGCCGCATTCACGATTGCATCCACGGCCATGTCGGTGATGTCGCCCTGTTGGATTACAATCCGCTCTCGGATCGATTTCCCCGGTTTCACGCGCGCAGAGTCTCACAGGACACTAGCTCGTGCAAGCGCAACCGTCACGGGTCATCCACGCACAAAAATCTTGTAACGGTACGTAACGACTCGCTCTTCACCCGCTTTCAGCGGAATCTCCCAAGTGAGCCGCGACAACGGATTGTCCGTCTGGATTGCTTCTCCGAGCTTCACGGCCTTTCCACCGTCCGATTGCGCTTCGACGTCGCCGCGCAAGGTCTTGCCCACGTCCACGCGCACTTCCTTCGACTTGTAGTTTTTCAGTTTCAACTTGCCTTCCACCGTCACCAGGTCGAACTCATTTCCATGGCGGCGCTGCACGTTTTGTTGGCGCGCCACTTCTCGCTCCTCGTGGCTGGAGCGGATATCCGTCGCAATCGTTATTCTCAAACTAGACGATGCATCCTTCGGCGTGTAGGGCAGCGTGTCCTGCGAAACCGGCTTGGTACCGGAAATCACCATCGTCGGCGCGCTGGTCCAGGGAAACTTCGTATTGTTCTTCAAGCGGATTGAATGCCAAATGCTGTTGCGAATTGACGCGTCCGCGACGTTTGGGTTGTTCTGAACCGGATTTCCGTAAGCGTCCACGCGCTGCGGGTCCATCACTTCCCATTCGTAAATATGTTCGTAATTGACGGTGCTCGAAAACACGTTGTACGTGGCCCGTTCGCCGCGTTCGAGCGTCACGCTTCGCCTTGAATAGAGAAACAGGTCCTCTTCCGGCGCACCGGAAAGTTCTGTCACCGTCTGGCCAAACGACGGCTCGCGCTTCGCGTCATACTCTTTGAGCTCGTCAGCAACCAACTGACCGGCAATGGCATTCGAAAACTGCCGATAGTTGCCGCCATCGCGGCGCTCGGCATCCTTCATGAATGAAAGCAAATTCTGCTGCAAGCTCATCGGTGACGGCGTTTCCGAATACGCGAAATTTGGCACGCCGACCACGAAGAATACGTCCGCGTCCGTGACGTCTTCGGCGTCGTTCATCACGACCGCTTGCATCGTAATCCGTGCCGTCTTGTCATCGGTCAATGAAATCATGTAGGAAGGCGTCCATCCAATTCCGTGTTCGAGATAACCCAGGGTCATGTCGGTTCTGTCCATGGCTCCCAGAATTTTGAAGCGCAAAGCGGAGTGAATTTCGGCGGCCTTTTCGTGACTGTTTGGATCTTCGCGCAACGCGGCGTAACGGTAGGAAACTACTTCATCCAGAACGCTATTCGCTTCGCCTGGCGCAAGCCACATCGTTCCGAGCGTTGCGTTTGGTATTGGCGTAATCCGCCCCTCGCCAGAATGTAGTTCAACGCTTCCTTGTCGCACGACGAACGCGAGTCCGTTTTTGAACGCCGCTACCGCGACCGTTTTAGGCAACGGTTGCGGCGCTTCCGCTCGCTCTCCAGACACTGCTGCGCTCGGCAATGCGAGCGAGAAACAAACAGTCCATGCAAGTACGCGAGAAAACCACATAAAACGGCCTCCGAAACTTAGAATTGGCGTGCGGGGATGCGAGTGCCTGTACAGATCCGCGACGGACTCGCTGCCTGGAGTTAGAACGGCTTGAACGAATTTTCTTGCAGGAAGAAAAGCCTACTTCTTCGGACTGGATGGCGAAGAATAATCGTAAACGCCGCGCCCGTTTTTGCGTCCAAGGCGGCCTTCCGCGACGAGCTTTTTGATCAACGCGTTTGGCCGGTACTTTTCGCCCAGCGTCGAGTGGAGATATTCCAAAATGCTTAGCCGCACATCGAGGCCGACCAAATCCACCAATTCGAATGGCCCCATCGGGTGGTTCAATCCCAGTTTCAGCGCTTTATCAATATCTTCCGCGGACGCAATGCCTGCTTCGAGCATCGCGAACGCTTCGTTCCCGATCAGCGCATTCACGCGCGTCGTGATAAATCCGGGCGACTCTTTCACCACCACAACTTCCTTGCCCATGCGCCCGCCGACTTCTCGACAAACGGCAATCGTCTCGTCGGACGTTTTCGGCGCTTTCACAATCTCGATCAATTTCATCTTCGGCACAGGATTGAAGAAATGCATCCCCACGCACAATTCCGGCCGGTACGTCATCTCCGCCATTCCCGCGACCGAAAGCGAAGATGTATTGCTCGCCAGTACCGCCTTCGGCTTCGCAAACTTGTCGAATAGCGTGAAGAGTTCCAACTTGAGCTCCATCTCCTCTGGCACGGCCTCGATCAAGAAATCGGCTTCGCGGCAGACGTTCTCGACGGACGAAGACGTTTCAATCCTTGCCAACGCTGCATCCCTCGCCGCCGCTTCCAGTTTTCCGCGGTGCACCCCTTCATCGAGAGACTGCTCTATCCACACCATCCCTTTCGCGAGCGTTTCTGGCATCACGTCTTCTAGAATGGTTCGGTAACCGCCCACCGCAGCTGCGTACGCAATGCCGCGCCCCATGGTTCCTGCGCCGATTATGCCGATTGTTTTCACTTCCATGCAGAGGTCGCCCCTTGCCAGCAAATGATTCGCATTTTCAATGGACCACTTTACTTCAGAAACTTACGGTAAGCCGCTTCGTTGAAGCCGAGCAAAAGCTGTCCGCCTCTTAACAAAATCGGCCGCTTGATCAGGTTTGGATTCTTCGACATCAGTGCGATCGCTTCGCGGCGCGGCGGAGGCTTTTCCGCCATTTTCTTCTCGCGATAGAGTTCGTTCCGCGCATTCAAAAACAATTTGTAGTCTCGATCGCCAATCAACGCCTCGATCTCTTCCACCGAAAGCGGCGTTTTGTCCAGGTCACGCGATTCGATTTCCGCGCCGAGTTCGAGCAAGAGACCTCTTGCTTTGCGGCAGGTCGTTCAAGTTGGCTTCTGAAAGAACAAAACTTTCGGTTTTGCCATCGAGCGAGCAGTCCTGTTTGCTTCCGTAGATTCTACACAATTGCATTCAGATGAGCGGATGCGCCCAATTCAATACCGCGGCACTTTCGGGTCAATCTCCACCGACCACCGCTCAATCCCGCCCGCTAACGACTGCGCCGATTCCACGCCTTGCTTCCGCAACCAGACCGCTACGTCCAGGCTTCGCATCCCGTGGTGGCAATAACAAATTACCGGCTCCTCCACGTCGAGCTGCTGCAGGCTTGCCGGAATCGTTTGCATCGGAATCAACCGCGAGCCTTCAATGCGGCATACCTGATGCTCCCAGCGTTCGCGGACGTCAACAAGTAACAGTTTTTCGCCCGCGTCGAGCCGTTTTTTCAATTCAGTTGGCGTAATTTCCAGTTCGGTCATGTAAGGAATTGTAGCCTAGCTCAGCGCCCGCGGAACTGCGGCGCTCGCTTTTCGAAAAATGCGTGCACGCCTTCCAGGCAATCTTCGGAAGCGAAACACTTCATCTGGTGCGCCACTTCCGCTTCCAACGCGCGCTCCAAAGCGTCTTTATGACTCGCGAAAAGTATCTTCTTCACCGCGCGAACTGCCAGCGGCGGTCCGCTTGCGATTTTCTGCGCTACAGCCATCGCCTCAGTTTCCAATTGCGCTGAAGGAACCACGCGATTCAGGAGCCCCAGATTGAACGCTGTCTGCGCGTCAATCATGTCCCCGGTGTAAAACATCTCCGCGGCCTTCGATGGCCCCACCAATTCCGGCAGGAAATACGTTCCACCGTAATCGGGAAACAAGCCGACCTTCGCAAAATTCTGCCCGAACATCGCTTCTTCCGCTGCGATTCGGATGTCCGCTGCGAGCGCCACGTTCATCCCCGCTCCAGCCGCCGCGCCATTCACCGCCGCGATCACCGGCTGCGGCATTGTTCGTATCTTCAGCACCGCTCCCATTCCCGCGCGTAAAATCGGTTCAAGCTGTTTGGAATTATTCGCTTCTCTTCCCTTGCCGATTACCGCCAAATCGCCGCCCGCACAAAACGCTCGGCCCGCCCCAGTCAAGACAACCGCTCGGATCGAATCGTCTTGGGCGATTCTTTCCAGTGCGCCGCAAAGGGCCGTCGCCAGTTCGTTATTCAGCGCGTTCATGCGCTCCGGCCGGTTCAGGACCAGCAGAGCGACTCCGCCGTGTACCGATTCCAGAAGCACAGGCGCAGTGGCGGGCGTCCCCTGACTCATCGTCTCACCTCGTTACGCCTGCGCATCTCGCGCTTTTTCCGTCTTTCGTATGAGCTGTGCGAGCTTCCGAAAATGCGTCAACCGTTCTTTCTGTGCGTTGGCGTTCTCGCCGCTGCTGCTCGGCAGCACGTACACGCGAGCGCCATAGAGCAACTCCTTCTGCATGCCGAACTTACATTTCCTCTGGGCAAATTGTTCGTAAACGCTTTTTCCGTTGAACGCGATCACTCGCGGCGTAAATTCCCCGAGCTTCTGCGACAGCACGATTCGCCCTTCCGCAAAATCCTCGCGCGTCAATTCTTCAACGCCTCGTGTTGGGCGCTTCACCAGATCGGTCAACCCAATTCCAAACTCAATGATTCGCCGGTCGTCGCCATATTCGAGCGGCTCCGGAATCACGCCGCTCTTGTGCAGTACCGGCCAAAAAACATTGGTGCGCCCGGAGTAGTAATGTCCCGTTCGAACGGATGATTCGCTCGGATTGCATCCGACGATCACGAGCTTCATTCCTTTGCGTAGATAGTCAGGCAGGGTTTTCATGGCAAGCTTAGGTGCTTTTTAGAATAACGCAGCTGGGGGCCCAGGATTGGAGTGTGTCCTAAGAGGCAGGTTGCCAAAGAGGTAGCGTTCGCCCCAGCTTCCGGCGCGTGGCCTCGGCATAGACGCGCATTGCGGTCGCCAGATCCCAGGCAGCGATGCCGTTGGATTTGAATAGCGTTACTTGCTCGGGCTTGGCGCGTCCCAGTGCCCCGCCGGATACGACCGCCGACAGTTCCGAAACCTGATTCCATCGCGCCTCGTCCGTCGCGAAACCCAGCACCAGGTCCCCCGCCTCCTGACGCGATTGCTCGATCGAATCCACCACCACGACGTCTGCTTTCAACACGGCTGCATCGTCCAGCTCACGCTTTCGCATATGATTCGCGCCAATTGCGTTCACGTGAGCGCCCGCCGCAATATCTGCGCCAAAAAGCACTGGCTGACTCGACGTCGTTGCTGCGCAAATAATCGCCGCCCCGCGAACCGCTTCCGCCGAACTCCGCGCCGTGCGTACCGGAATTTTCAACCGCTCGCTCATCTCCCGGGCAAACTTTTCTCTCCGCGCCTCATCTCTTCCATACACGGCTACGGATTCGAGATTTCTCACGGCAGCGATAGCTTCCAATTGCGCCTGCGCTTGCCAACCCGTCCCGATGATTGCTGCAGTCTTGGCTTCCGAGCGCGCCATGTACTTCGTCGCCACCCCCGAAGCCGCTCCGGTGCGCTGCTGGCCCAAACAATCTCCTTCAATTAAGGCCAGTAGATCGCCTGTTTCCATCGAATAAAGAGACACAACAAATTTCAGCTTCCCATTCACGTAAGTGTATTGCTTCGTGGCCACTCGATTCGTGCCAAGATCGGCTGCGGCCATGTGATGAAAGAATCTTCCGCCAGGGAATTCGAATCGCCTCCGCGGATGCAGCACCACTTCTCCGGTCGCCTGCTTCCGCGAAATTTCCTCGACGGCTTCAATGGCCATCGACATCGTCAACACTGCGCGTACATCGCTCTCGCTGATGTGCAGCGTCATCCGGATCGCCTCTCGAGAAGTTCTTTTATTTGGATTTCTTTCCCGCTGTCGCGACCTTCGCGCCGCCCTCGTTCTGGCGCACGCGCCGCACCATCGTCTGGATCAACCGGTACGTGCGTTCCTCGTTTTTGCGATCCATCAGCTTGAAGCGGAATTCAGGATCGCCCTTCGCATTTTTCTCCACGCGAATCGGTAGCGCTCCGCACAAATCATTCTCGATGAACGCTGTCTCATATCGCGTCTTCTTCCGGTTCCATGTATAGACGCGCAGATTCGTAAAATCGCATGCCTGCCCTTCCGGCCCGCGAGTCGCCGCTAATAGATATTGCGACCTCTCGCCCGAATCATCCGTCACACGGTTCAATTCGAACCAGGCGATCGGCCTTACGTTCGCCGAACCGGCTCCTTCGCGAACTGGATCCGGTTCATCGAGCTCCACGAATCGCGCCAGCACCCAGCCCGCAATTGGCGCTGACCCATCTCCGGGAACGGTTGCAGTGGATGGAATGGTTGCGCCTGTCTTTGCGGTGGTCTCTCCCGGCGGCCGTGTCGCTACGCCTCGCACCAAAAACCAATCCTCTTTTCTTGTGTCATCGGGAGTCGATCCTTCCTTTTCGTCGGACACCTGCGCCCAATCCGCAGTCGCGCGCCCCACTATCTCCACCGGAATTCCGCGCCCAAACTGATAGAGCCGGGCTTCGGTTCGTCCGGGCTCCACGCGTAAGTTCGTCGCCACCTTAGTGCGCCCCCGCGCCTGCACCGGCAAATCTTGCGCCTTCTTCAGCAGCACAATACTGCGCTGCCAGAGCGGCGGGTCCATCAATTGATGAGCGTCCACCCAACCCACGAGTCCCGCGCTGGTCTTCACTTTCACAAATTCATTTCGCTTCGCCATCATCTCGACGTGTTCGCCATAGCGCAGCTCGCCAATCTCCTGCCGAACTTGTGCGACGCTGCTCAGTAGCGCCGTGCTCTTTGTGCTCACGTAGGCTTCGCCGATGTATTCGTGCTTCGGCCGCATGATCCACGCTGCAATCACGACGATGACCAGCAGCGGAATCGCAACCAGTAGCTTCCTCTTCATTCGAACTCACCCGCGGTTTTGCCACGGAAGAAAATCCAGCGTTCGAACGCGCAGGCTGAACAAAAATGTATTTCTGAGAGGCTCATGCTTCTCCACAGGACACGCATTTTCGAATACTCGATTGTACCCGAATCTCCGCGTCCAACACGCGCGTCAGCCTCGCCGTCGCGCGCTGCTCTGTTAAACTGCCGTATACTTCGACACTAGTATTCGAGGCTCGCCAACAATATGAATTCTCTGGATCGTCTGCGGCCAATTGGACTCGTGGTGCTTCGCATCGCCCTCGGCGCCATCTTCCTCACCCACGGCTACCCGAAGCTCGTGCGGCCTAATCCTGAAATGCAGCACATGTTCACGCAGCACGGTCTGCCCGCGCAGTTTGTCTACGTCGCGGGAATTCTGGAGTCCTTCGGAGGCACGCTGCTTGCTCTGGGACTATTCACGCGTCCCGCGGCGCTTTTGCTCGCTATCGAAATGGCGGTTGCCATCTGGAAGGTGCACAGCTCCGGTGGGATCCTGGCCGTACATTTGTATGAGTTCCCGTTCGCGCTCGCCGCAGCCTGCGTCGCCTTGGCCACTGTTGGCCCCGGTGCACTATCGATTGATGAAGGGTTACTCGGCTCAGGCGGGCGGAGAGCCCGCGCTCCCAAAAAACCGAAAGACTAGCCGACGATCGTCACGGCGTAGCCGTATTCTGTGTTTGCGCCGCCACCGGCACATACAGCGGCTCAACCGGGAGCACAATCCAAAGCACGACGTACAACAGCAATCCCGTCCCGCCGCAGAACACCGCCAGCACCCACAGCACGCGCACCAGCGTTACATCCAAATCCAGATAGTCGGCCAGCCCCGCACAGACGCCGCCCAACTTCTTGTCCGTGCTCGATCGCATCAATTTCTTACGGTTTTGAGCCGGCGCAGCCCGCATCGGCGCGCCATTCGGCTGCCTCGCCCCGCAGTTGTAGCAAAAGTTCGAACCGTCCGCGATCACCTTCTGGCAAGCAGTGCAAGTCATGGTTTTGCCCCTCGCAAGGCGCGTTTAACCCACCTTCTAAAGAAGGATACGCCTTACCCCACAAAAAAGTTTCCTGAATTTAGAGCGTGGCTAGTACTCGAGCAGCTGTTTGACGGTCGCGACCACCCGGTCCGACTGCGGCAAAATCGCGTCTTCCAGCTTCGGGTGATACCCACAGAATGTATCGGTCGCCGCAATCCGCTTCACCGGCGCGTCAAGCTCATCGAACAGGTCTTCGGCGATCCTCGCCGCGATCTCCGCGCCGTAGCCCCAACTTTGCATGTCCTCATACGCCACGATCACGCGGTGCGTTTTCCGCACCGTCGCCGCGATCGCTTCCCAGTCGTACGGCGAAAGCGACCTCAGATCGATAATCTCCGTCGAAATTCCCTCGCGCTCCAGTTGTGCCGCGGCAACCTCCGCACGATGAACGAAAGCCCCGTAGGTGATGATGCTCACGTCCTCGCCTTCTTTCACCATCCGCGCTTTGCCAAAAGGAATCGTGAAGTCCGGCCCGGGATATTCGCTCCGGTTATACGGCTGCCGATATAGATGTTTGTGCTCCAGGAACATCACCGGGTCGTCGCAGCGAATCGCCGTCCGCAAGAGCCCGGCCACGTCCAGCGCAGTCGATGGCATCACTACGCGCAATCCCGGGCAATGCGTAAAGATCGATTCGCCTGATTGGCTGTGATAGACCGCGCCGCCCGTGAGATAGCCGCCAATCGCCACTCGCAACACCGTCGGCGCCTTGAATCCGCCGTTCGAACGCCAACGCATCACGCACA
>Ga0137412_10000747_pt1 | contig 24055 bp, 24 predicted proteins | sample CZODoug2_1_16fun_FD_122160 | JGI IMG/M metagenome (GOLD analysis project Ga0137412, IMG submission 122160) | Vadose zone soil fungal communities from Angelo Coast Range Reserve, California, USA - CZODoug2_1_16fungal (Hybrid Assembly) | ecosystem: Environmental > Terrestrial > Soil > Vadose zone... | reverse complement strand
CCGGGTCGCCGATCTCGATCTCCTCGACCGACCACGGCTGGTTGAACTCCCAGATGAGAGCACCTTTTGTCTTCATCCGCACGTGCCTTCCACTAGAGCCAATGAGGCCAGACTAGAGCCATTAGTTAGATGCGTCACACGCACCCCCAAGCAATCGCTTGGCCGGGTGTCACCAGATCGGAACGGGCGCCTTGCCGAGCGGGTAGTAGCCGGGCACCTTCTCGCCTGCGGTGGCCCGCTGGATGCGCTTCTGCATGCCCTCGGACAGATCACCGGATCCGATGAGCTGGCCGAACATGTAGGCGACGTGCCCGAAGTCGAAGAAGTCGCGCTGCCACTCGATCAGCAGATCCGAATTCAGCCGGAACCAACTGCCCCCTATGCCGTAGATCTCGCCCTGAGTGCCGTCGGTCTTGTTGACGATCTGCTTCCAGAACCCGACGACCTCGCCCTGTTTGTCGTCGACGAGGACCTTCTGGTACTCGTAGACCCAGTTCTCCAGGCCTTCCATCTCCAAACCCAGTGCAACGTCCCTTATTTCGTCCTTGCCGACGCACATGACGTCTTCCTTCGGGCCGATGTTCCAGCCGTAGGTGGCGTCGTCGGTGTAGAAGTCGGCCAGCGGCTTCCAGTCGCCCTTCCGCTCGCATTCGCGGTTGGTTTCGAGCCATTGTTCGACCCACTTGTCGAGGTGTTCGCGGGGCAATGACGGCATTGTTGTGACCTTTCTTAGTCGTTTCAGTCTTCCTCAACGATGGACAGTGCTTGCGTGGGACAGGCCCACACGGCTTGTTCGACCTCGGCGCGGTCGTCCTCGGACGGTCTGTCGTCGAGGATCTCGACCTTCCCGCGCTTGGGTACGGTGAAGTACTTCTCGGCCTCCAGTTCGCACATCGCGTGGCCCTGACACAGGTCGATGTCGACTTCGACTCGAAAGCCCATTCGTGAGTTCCTCGGCTTCTACGCGTTGCGCTTGCGGTAGCGGACCTTCGCGGGTCGGTCCAACTGAACGACCATCTTGGAGTGGTCGTTGCGGTAGGTGTCCGCCGGCTGCGCCATCTCGAACTCGTACTCGCGCAACAGAACCGAGAAGATCGCCTTGATCTGCATGGTCGCGAACGCCGCACCGACACAGCGGTGGCGTCCCGCACCGAACGGAATCCAGGTCCACCGGTTGGCGACGTCGGCCTGCTCGGGCTTGTCGTAGCGGTCCGGGATGAACGCGTCGGGATCGGGGAAGTCCTCGGGAATCCTGTTGCTGACCGCGGGGGAGGCGGCGACGAAGTCGCCGTTGCGGATCGGGAAGCCCTGCACCTCGAAATCACCCTTGGCGACCCGCATCAAGATGATCAGCGGCGGATGCAGGCGCAGCGTCTCCTTGACCACGTTGTCGAGCTTCGGAATCTGGCGCAGCGCATGGAAACTCACCTCCTGACCGTCGGCGTAGAGCTCCTCGAGCTCGCTCAGCACCTCGGCGTAGACCTCCGAGTGGCGGATCAGCTCGATGAGTGTCCACGACGAGGTCCCCGAGCTGGTGTGGTGCCCGGCGAACATCAACGAGATGAACATGCCGGTGACTTCGTCGGCGGAGAACCGCGGCGTGCCGTCCTCGTCCTTGATGGAGACCAGCACGTCGAGCATGTCGCGGTCGGCCTTGTCCTTCGGCGGATTCGCCAGCCGAGCGTCCATGATCTCCTGCACCAGCGCCACGAGTTTCACCCGCGCCTCGTCGCGGCGCCGGAAGCTCTCGATCGGCAGATACGGATCGACGTAGCACAGTGGATCGGTGCCACGTTCCAGTTCGTGGTAGTAGTGCGCGAAACGGCCATCGAGTTGTTCGCGGAACTTCAGACCGATCAGGCATGCCGTCGAGGTGTAGATGGTCAGTTCGGAGAAGAAGTCGAGGAGCTCGATCTCGCCTTCGTCGCCCCAGTCGGCGATCATCTTCTTGACTTCGCCCTCGATGGTGGCGGCGTGGCCCTTCATCTGCTCACCGCGCAGCGCGGAGTTGTGCAGCATCTCCTTGCGCCGCTCGGGGCTGGCGTCGAACACCACGCCCTTGCCGAAGATCGGCGTCATGAAGGGGTAGGCCTCGGCCTGGTCGAGATCCTCGTCGGCCGAACGGAAGAAGAACTCGTTGGCCTCGGTGCCGGACAGGAACACGACGTGCTTGTCGACCAGCTGGAACCAGCCGACGTCACCGCACTCGTCGCGAACGCGGTTCATCAAACCGATTGGGTCGGTGCGGAATTCCTCGAGATGCCCGTGCTCCTCCTCTCCGCCGGAGACTCGCTGTACTTCCTTGGTGATCGTCACTGTGCTGAATCCCCCTCGTCGCCCAATGAAAGCTTCTGGCGGTCCTTCTTGTCGGCCAACGGCGCTTCCGGCTGCAACTCCATCGACGCGATGAAACCGCCGCGGGGCGTCTCGGCCACGAAGGTGATGGCCCGGGCGAGATCCTGCGCGCGAAGGAAGTAGTCGTGCCTGGCCTGGCCCCACTTGGCCCAGTCGTCGAGCGCGGGCCCGATCAGCTCGGCGGGCAGGCTCCAGCCCATCGACGTCTTCGTCGGGCCCGGGTGCACGATCGAGGCGCGGACGCCGGTTCCCTCGAGTTCCATCTGCAGGTTGGTCACCATCGCGATGAGCGCCGCCTTGGCTGCGCCGTAGGCCCCCATGTGCGGACGCTGGCGCAGTGCGACGTCGGATCCGACGAAGATGACGTCGCCGCGCTGACGTTCCACCATCCCCGGCAACACCGCGGTGGCAAGACGATTGGCGCCGATCAGGTGGACCTGGATCTGTGACTCGAACTGATCGGTGCTGATCTCGTGCAACCGACCGAAGTAGGTGTCGCCTGCGCCGGCGACAAGCACCTCGATCTCGCCGAGCGCGTCGACGGACTGCGAGACGAACGACTTGACCGAGTCGGGATCGGTGACGTCGAGGTGAAACGCCACCGCCTCACCGCCATTGCCGCGGATCTGCTCGACCAGTTCGTCGAGCTTCTCCACCCGGCGGGCGCCGAGCGCCACCGGGAACCCACGGCTGGCGAGGTCGATCGCCGTGGCGGCACCGATGCCCGACGATGCGCCGGCGACGAGGGCGGGCCTTCTGGCGGGAAGTGGGGCGAAACGGGGCATCAACGGGCCTTTACGGTGATGGGTAGGTGGGCGAATCCGCGCACGTTGCTCGAGTGCACGCGGACGGCGTTGGCCTCGTCCACCTCGAAGTGGCTGATCCGCTTGAACAATTCGGCAAGGGCGACCCGAGCCTCCATGCGCGCGAGGTGTGCGCCGAGGCAGAAGTGTGCGCCGCTACCGAAACTCACCAGCTTCGAACCGATGTCGCGGCCGATGCGGTAGTCGTCGGGGTCCTCGAACACGCGGTCGTCGCGGTTGGCTGACCCCGGCAGCAGGAGCAGCACGTCGCCGTCGGGAATCGTGGTGTCGTAGATCGTCAGCTCACCGGCGACGCTGCGGGCAAGGATCTGGCTGGACGTGTCGTAGCGCAACGTCTCCTCGACCCACAACGGGACAAGCGAGTGGTCGTCGAACACCGGCGCCAGCTGATCGGGGTTCTTGGAACCCCAATATGCCGCATTGGCAAGCAGTTTGGTGGTGGTCTCGTTGCCGGCGACGACCATCAGGAACAGGAAGGCCATGATCTCTTCGTCGGTGAGCCTGTCGCCTTCGATCTCGGCCTCCAGCAGCGCCGAGGTCAGATCGTCGCTGGGCTTCTTGCGTCGTTGCGTGACCATCTCGGCGTAGTAGACCAGTAGCTCGGCCGAGGCCTGCATTGCCTCTGCGGGCACGTCCGCGACGCCTTCGTCGCGGTGCATGACGCCGTCGGCGAGGGCGCGAATGCGGTCACGGTCGGGCACCGGAACGCCCATGAGTTCGGAGATGACGTCCATCGGCAGCTTGCCTGCGAACTCGTCGACGTAGTCGAAACTCTCCGACTGCAGCGCGACGTCGAGGTGCTGTACGGCGATCTCGGTGACACGCGCCTCCAGGTCGCGAATCCGCCTTGGCGTGAAGCCCTTCGACACCAGCGTCCGCAGCCGGAGGTGGCCAGGATCGTCAAGGGCGAGGAACGACATCACCTTGTGGGCGTCACCGTTGCGCGAGACCGGATCGAGCGAGACACCGTACTTGTTCGACAGCGTGGTGCTGTTGCGGAAGCCTTGCAGCACGTCGCGGTGACGCGACACCGCCCAGAACTTCAGCTCGTCGTTGCGATACAGCGGCGCCTCGTCGCGCAGTCGGCGGTAGTACGTATACGGCTCCTCGTGGAAGTCGTAGTCGTACGGGTCGAGAACCAGTTCAGGTGCGGCCGAACCCGTTTCAGTGTTGCTTTGAAGGCTCATTGTTCCTCTCCGACGATCAGGCCGACCACGTAGCTGAGCCTGTCGGCGATCTGGTGGTAGGTGAGGGCGCCGCTGCCCGCGTTGATCACTGCTCCGAAGTACGTCATCTCCAGCGCCGCGACGACGCGCGCGTCGGCACCCGGTCCGACCGCCGACCTGATGCGGCGATGAATCTCGGCGCCGATCCGATCGCGCACCTTGTGGGTGGTCGGGTCGCCGCTGGCCAGAAGCGCCATCGTGCAAGCCGCCGCCAACTCTGGCTCGTCGGCCACCGCCAGCGCCAGGCTGCGCAGCGCCTTCTCGACGCGACTCGGCATGGGCTCGTTGACGTCGGTGAAGTAGGGCACCTGGCGCATCAGGTCGAGGTACACCTCGGCGATCAGATGGTTCTTCGACGAGAAGTAGGTGTAGGCCGTCGCCGGTGCGACCTTCGCGCGCGCAGCGACCGCTCGCACGGTCAGATCGGCGTAGGACGATTCGCGCAACGTGGCCACGGCCGCGGTGAGAACCTTGCGGAAGGTCTCCTCCTGCCGCCGGTTGCGTGGCGGATCGGCAGGTCCGGCCTCGGAAGACTCTGTGCCCTCCGTGAGGGCAACCACTGCATCGCTGGACACATGTCCAAGTTATCCGACGACAGCGTCCCAAGGCAAGCGTGTCGTCGAAAATGGCATTACGAACTGCATAAACCCGAATACGTCGAGATGCCGTGGCGGGCCACCCTTGCGGCCCGGACGCGCCTGAGGTTATGGTTCGACTGAACGTGGCCGGACAGTTGTCCAGGCTGAGACATACCTACATCCAACCGAAACTTGGCACACGGGAGTTCCGATGGCGCTACTGGGCGATCGCGAGAGTCGACTGCTCATCGACGGGAAATTGGTGGCGGGCTCGAACACGGGAAAGGGGAGCACGTTCACGACGGTCAACCCCGCCACCGAAGAGGTGCTCGGCGTCGCGGCCGACGCGAGCACCGACGACATGGGCCTGGCGATCGGGGCGGCGCGCACGGCGTTCGACGACACCGACTGGGCCACCAACACCGAACTTCGGGTGCGCTGCATTCGGCAGTTGCAACAGGCGATGCGCGACCACGCCGAGGAACTGCGGGAGCTGACGATCGCCGAGGTCGGGGCGCCGCGCATGCTGACGGCGGGCGCGCACCTCGACGGCCCGGTGGAGGATCTGAGCTTCGCCGCCGACACGGCGGAGTCCTACTCGTGGAGCGTCGATCTCGGTCATGCGACGCCGCAGGGCATCCCGACCAACCGCACGTTGGCTCGGGAGGCCGTCGGCGTGATCGGCGCGATCACGCCGTGGAACTTCCCGCACCAGATCAACCTGGCCAAGGTGGGGCCCGCACTCGCGGCGGGAAACACCTTGATACTCAAGCCCGCTCCCGACACCCCGTGGTGCGCGGCGGTGCTCGGCGAGCTGATCATCGAGCACACCGACTTCCCCGCGGGCGTCATCAACATCGTCACCTCGAGCGACCACGGGGTCGGTGCGCTGCTGTCCAAGGATCCGCGCGTGGACATGGTGTCGTTCACCGGCTCGACGGTGACCGGGCGCGCGGTCATGACCGACGCCGCGGCGACCATCAAGAAGGTGTTCCTGGAGCTGGGCGGCAAGTCAGCCTTCCTGGTGCTCGACGACGCGGATCTGGCTGCCGCCTGCTCGATGTCGGCGTTCACCGCTGCCATGCATGCCGGGCAGGGCTGCGCCCTCACCACACGTCTGGTGGTGCCGCGGGCCTGCTACGAGGAAGCCGTCGAGGCCGCTGCGGCGACCATGGGTTCCATCAAACCCGGGGATCCGACCAGCAAGCGGACCGTCTGCGGTCCCGTCATCTCGGCGCGGCAGCGCGACCGCGTGCAGGGTTACCTGGACCTTGCGCTCGAGGAGGGCGGCAAGTTCGATTGCGGCGGTGGACGACCCGCCGACCGCGACACCGGATTCTTCATCGAGCCGACCGTCATCTCCGGGCTGACCAACGATGCCCGCGTGGCGCGCGAGGAGATCTTCGGCCCGGTGCTGACCGTCATCGCCCATGACGGCGACGACGACGCCGTGCGCATCGCCAACGACTCGCCCTACGGGTTGTCGGGCACGGTGTTCAGCGCGGACGACGACCGCGCTCAGGCAGTCGCGGCGCGGATGCGGGTCGGAACGGTCAACGTCAACGGCGGTGTCTGGTACTCCGCTGACGCGGCATTCGGCGGCTACAAGCAGTCCGGCATCGGCCGGGAGATGGGCATACCCGGTTTCGAGGAGTACCTCGAGACCAAACTCATTGCCACGGCAGCGAATTAAGGAACGAGGACTCTTCACATGGGACTGTACGGAGATCAGTTCAAGGACAAGGTGGCGATCGTCACCGGTTCCGGCGGCGGCATCGGCCAGGCGTACGCCGAGTCACTGGCCCGCGAGGGTGCGGCCGTCGTCGTCGCCGACATCAACGTCGAAGGCGCCCAGAAGGTCGCCGACGGAATCAAGGGCGAAGGCGGCAACGCACTGGCCCTTCGGGTCGACGTATCGGACCCCGACTCCACGAAGGAGATGGCCGCTCAAACGCTTTCGGAGTTCGGCGGCATCGACTACCTGGTCAACAACGCCGCGATCTTCGGAGGGATGAAGCTCGACTTCCTCGTCTCGGTCGACTGGGAGTACTACAAGAAGTTCATGAGCGTGAACCTCGACGGTGCACTGCTGTGCACGCGGGCGGTCTACCGCAAGATGGCCAAGCGTGGCGGCGGGGCGATCATCAACCAGTCGTCGACCGCGGCGTGGATGTACTCGAACTTCTACGGTCTGGCGAAAGTCGGCATCAACGGTCTGACTCAACAGCTCGCGACGGAGTTGGGCGGCCAGAACATCCGGATCAACGCGATCGCACCGGGGCCCATCGACACCGAGGCCAACCGGACCACGACGCCGCAGGAGATGGTCGCCGACATCATCAAGGGCATCCCGTTGTCGCGGATGGGTGAACCCGAGGATCTGGTCGGCATGTGCCTGTTCCTGCTGTCGGATCAGGCCAAGTGGATCACCGGACAGATCTTCAACGTCGACGGCGGACAGATAATCCGGTCATGAGTGGCGACCTCACGCTCGGCTACATCGGCCTCGGCAACATGGGTGCGCCGATGGCCAAACGCCTCGTCGAGTGGCCGGGCGGGCTTACTGTCTTCGACGTGCGGGCCGAAGCGATGACGCCGCTGGCCGAAGCGGGTGCCACGTTGGCCGACAGCGTCGGGGACGTGGCGACCGCCGACATCATCAGCGTGACCGTGCTCAACGACGCGCAGGTGCGCGAGGTCGTCGATGAGTTGGCGGCCAAGGCCAAGCCCGGCACGGTGATCGCCATTCACTCGACGATCAGCCCCGAGACGGCCGTCGAACTCGCGGCTCGACTGCAGCCGCAGGGGATTCACGTCGTCGACGCGCCGGTCAGCGGTGGCGGCGGTGCGGCGGAAAAGGGCGAGCTTGCCGTGATGGTCGGCGCGCAGCGTGAGGCCTACGAGCGGATCAAGCCGGTGTTCAAGCAGTGGGCGTCGCTGGTGATCCACGCGGGCGAGCCGGGCGCGGGCACCCGAATGAAGCTGGCCCGCAACATGTTGACCTTCACCTCCTATGCGGCGGCGTGCGAGGCGATGCAGTTGGCCGAAGCGGCGGGCCTGAGCCTGCAGGCCCTCGGCCGAGTAGTGCGGCACAGCGACGCCCAGACCGGTGGGCCTGGCGCGATCATGGTCCGCGAGGACATGACCCAGCTGGCACCCGAGCACTGGCTGCATGATGCGTTCACGCACACCCGCGGTCTCGGCGAGAAGGACTTGAGGCTGGCGTTGGCGTTGGGTGACGCGGTGGACGTCGACCTGCCGCTCGCAAAGGTGGCACTGAAGAACCTGGCGGCCGGCCTCGGCGTTCCCCACCCCGCATCGACTACGAAGGAGTGAGCATGGACGAACAGCGTCGCAAGGGCCTCGACAAGATGAACGAGGTCTACGCGTGGGAGATGCCCAACATCGAAGGCGATGACTTCTTCGCGCTCACCGTCGACCACCTCTTCGGCAACATCTGGACCAGGCCAGGACTTTCCATGCGCGACAAGCGATTGATGACGCTGGCGGTGGTGACGTCGCTCGGTCTCCAAGACCTCGCCGAGGTACAGGTCAACGCGGCACTCGAGAACGACGAGTTGACCGAGGCCGAGCTCAAGGAGATGGCGATCTTCCTGACCCAGTACGTCGGCTTCCCGCTGGCGTCGGGGTTCAATGGAGTGGTGAGTCGCGTTGCGGGCAAGCGGAAGAAGGCGGCGGCCAAGGGTGACGGCGTGGACAAGAAGGCCAACGTCAACGCGGCCGTCAAGATGAGCACGGGACGCACCCTCGATGAATAGCAGGTACGCCGCGCTCTCGCGCGACGAACTCGCCACGCTGGTACCCGAACTGCTGCTGATCGGGCAGCTCATCGACCGGTCTGGCATGGCGCATTGCATCAGCGCGTGGGGCCGCGACGAAATGTTGCAGATCGCCATCGAGGAGTGGGCGGCGTCCAGCCCGCTGTACACCAAGCGGATGCAGAAGGCGCTCAACTACGAAGGCGTCGACGTCTTCACCCTCTTCAAGGGCCTGCAGCTCGACATCGGCGCCCCGCCGCAATTCATGGACTTCCGCTACACCGTGCACGACCGTTGGCACGGAGAGTTCCATCTGGACCACTGCGGTGCACTGCTCGACGTCGAACCGATGGGCGAGGACTACGTCCACGGCATGTGCCACGACATCGAGGACCCGACGTTCGATGCCACTGCGCTGGCCACCAACCGCAAGGCGCAGGTACGCCCGATCCATCGGCCGCCGCGGGTGCCGTCCGGCAGGACCCCGCACTGCGCATGGACCGTGATCATCGACGAGTCCTACCCGGACGTGCCGTTCATCCCGGCGATGGACATCGTCGCCGCCACCCACGCGCACTCGTGCGAATTGGATCCAATAGATCCGAATGACGAAGGGATGGCGGACTATTCGGGGGAGTTGTTGGCCGACGTCGACTTCGGTGCGTTTTCGCACTCAGCGCTGGTCCGCATCGCCGACGAGGTCTGCCTGCAGATGCACTTGTTGGTCAAGTCGTTCACGATCGCGGTCGAGGCCAGGGCAAAAGACGATACGGCGCTTGCGCGATCGGTCCGCACCAAGCAGCTGATCGGCATCGCCGGTGTGGCCGCCGAGCGGATCCACGAGGCGCTCAACCTTCCCGGCGGCGTCGAGGGTGCGTTGCGCGTGCTCCAGTTGCATCCGCTTCTGAATCCGGCGGCCTATGTATCAGCCGACGTCGACCCGGACTTCGTCCACGTGCGACGCTCGCCTGCCTACGAGGATGGCGCGTGGATCTCGTTGGTGTCGCCAGTCTCCGACAAGCCACTGCAGGCCATCGCCGCAGCCGTCGACCCGCGCCTGCGCGCCGAGGTGTCCGGCACCGCGTCCGACTGGACCGTGCGGATGGTCGAGACCGACACCCCGGCCAAGGAATTCGGTGAGGTCTCGGTGACCAAGTTCAGCGGCGGTGCGTCATGGGTGTTCGAAGAGCGAAAGTCGTTGCCGCTGACCGTCGTATAGTCAATCGATCGCCGGCCCAGACGACGAGGGCGGCGACGGCGAACGTGGCTCCGACGACACTTGCCTCGGTCCACCCGCCATACGCGTAGGCGACGGTGGCCGCGATGGCGCCCGCGCCCGTGCCGATCGAGTAGTAGACCATGTAGCCGCCGATGAGTCGGGTGGTCGCCGCGGGGTCGGACTCCACGATGAGATGTTGATTGATGACGTGGATTGCCTCGCCTGCGAAGTCCAGGACGACGAGGCCGATCGCGAGTAGTAGCAACGAGTTCGGGGTCTGGGCGATCGCCACCCACGACACGAGGAAGGCGATCAGCATGACGCCGGTCGCGACCTCGGCGCGCCCCCGGTCGGCCCACCGGCCCGCGCCGGACGCTCCGAGTGCACCGGCGGCCCCGACGATGCCGAACAGTCCGATCTGCGCCGTCGTCAGATGCCACGGCGTGGTGGCCAGTGGTAGCGCCATCGACCCCCATGCCGCGCCGAAACTCGCGAACATCAGTCCGCCGATGAGGCTGCGCACGCGGAAGGTCCTGTCGCGCATGGTCAGCGTGACGACCGAGGTGATCGCGTGCCGGTACGGCACGACCTCCTTGGCGATGGTGTCGCGCGGTAGTACGAACGCCAACCACGCGGTGACGCCGAGCATGACCACTGCGGCGATGGCGAAGACCGCGCGCCACCCCCAGAGGTCGGCGATGAACCCGGAGATGGTGCGCGCCAGCAGAATGCCGAGGACCACACCGCTGGTCACCACGCCGACGGTGCGTCCACGCCTGCCGGGCGGACTTGCCGCCGCGGCGAACGCAGTGATCACCTGAACCACCGTCGATGCGGCGCCGAAGAACGCGGAGAAGACCAGGAACGTCCATGCCGACGGTGCCACGGCGGCGCCGAGAAGGCCGACGGCGGTGAGGGCCAACTGGGCGAGGATGATGCGTCGTCGGTCGAACCGGTCACCCAGCGGCACCACCATCACCAGGCCAACGAGGTAGCCACCCTGCGTCGCCGTGGTCACCCATCCGAGGGCGGCAGGCGACATCTGCAGTTGCGCGCCGAGATCGTCGAGCAGGGGCTGGGCGTAGTAGACGTTGGCCACCGCGGCGCCGCTGACGAATGCCAGCAGCAGTGCCATTCGCGAACCGATGGTCTGGGGCGCCCGGCTGGCGATGTCGGCCGTGCTGGTCATCTGATCGGCTCATTTCCTTGGACGCGAAGCAAAGTGGTACTAGATTGAAACCAGACCTTAGACTCAGTGGTTGCAAAATGCAACCAAATCATGTGGAGGAGGTGTCATCGACATGAGCACACGGCTGGGTCGATCCACGTGCCCCGTGGCGCGCACGGTCGACGTCGTCGGCGACAAGTGGACGCTCATGATCCTGCGCGACGCGTTCGAGGGGCTGACCCGATTCACCCAGTTCCAGCGCAGCCTCGGCGTGGCGAAGAACATCCTGTCGGGGCGTTTGCACCAGTTGGTCGAAGCGGGGGTGCTCACGGTGCGGCCCGACGCGGGCGGCTCGGCCTACAACGAATACGTGCTCACCACGAAGGGCGAGTCCCTCTTCCATCTGATGGTCGCGCTACGGGAATGGGGCGCGGACAACGGCTTCGACGACGAAGAGGAGCCGCGCAGCACCTACGTCGACACGCGGACCGGCGGATCGCTGCCCCGGCTGCGATACGAGACATCAGACGGCGACGAGATCCGGCCCGAGCACACTCAACCGGTCAGACCGGACGGCTGGACCTCGCCGTGACCGCCGAACCCACCCAGCGCCGCAGGTAGTCGCGCAGGTCCTCACCCGTCCGCGGCGGACGGCCGGGGTCGAGGATGAACGACTGGATGATCCGCAGCAGGTGCTCGGCGAGTTCGTCGAGATCGTCGTCGGTGAACCCCAGTGAGGCCCAGTCGACGTCGAAGCGGCGCACCATCGAGTGCGCGAACTGCAGCGAGACGTCGGATGTCACGCCCTCGGTGTGCACGTTGCCCCGGTCGGGCGCGAGCAGCAGCCCGATGTGCTTGTCCTTCGGTAGCCATTCCAGCGCGGTGGCGATGGCTTCGGCGACGGCCTCAACGGGGTCGGTGATGCCGTGCAGGTGCTGGGCCAGCCGCTCGTGGAAGTCGGCGGCGGCGTGCACTGCGGCCGCCACCAGCAGTGCGTCGGTGCTGGGGTAGTACCGGTACACGGTCTGGCGCGTGACACCCAGCGTGCGGGCGATGTCGGCGATGCTGAAATCGGCGCCACGCTCGTCGATGGCCTTGCCCGCGGCGGCCAGAATCCGGGCGATGGCCTCGTCGTCCGTCGCCGGAGCCGATCCCGACCAGCCGTGGGTGCGCACCCGCAGATCCTAGCTGGGTCCGGACATCAGGCGTGGTACGCGACCTGCAGCTTCTTGACTCCGTTGATCCAGCCCGACCGAAGACGTTGCGGCTCGGCAAGTTTGGCGATGTTCGGAACCTGGTTGGCGAGCTCGTTGAAGATCAGCTTGATCTCCATCCTGGCCAGGTTGGCGCCGATGCAAAAGTGTGCGCCGTTGCCGCCGAAGCTCAAGTGCGGGTTGGGATTCCGCAGGACATCGAATGCGAATGGGTTCTCGAAGACGGCATCGTCGTAGTTGGCGGAGCTGTAGAACAGGCCGGCCCGCTGACCCTCGCGGATGGTCACCCCGCCGAGTTCGACGTCGGTCAGCGCGGTGCGCTGGAAGCAGTGCACCGGGGTGGCCCAGCGGACGATCTCATCGACCGCGGTGGCCGGACGCTCGCGCTTGAAGATCTCCCATTGCTCGGGGTTCTCGAAGAACGCGTTCATACCGTGGGTCATGGCGTTGCGGGTGGTCTCGTTGCCCGCGACCGCGAGCAGGATGACGAAGAACGCGAACTCGACCTCGTCCATCGACTCACCGTCGATATCGGCCTCGATCAGCCGGGTGACGATGTCGTCGGCTGGGCAGCGGCGCCGCTCCTCGGCCATGTTGTAGGCGTAGCCCATCAATTCGGCGTTGGCAGTCATCGGATCCGAGTCGAAGTCGGGGTCGTCGGTGTTCATGATCGAGTTGGTCCAGTGGAACAACTTCTCCCGGTCGGCCTCCGGAACGCCGATCAGATCGGCGATCGCCATGAGCGGCAGGCTCATCGCGACGTCGTCGACGAAGTCGCCGCTCTCCTTCTCGGCCGCGGCGGCGACGATGTCTCGTGCGGCGACCGCCAACTTCTCCTCCAGTGACGCCACCGCCCGCGGCGTGAACAGCCGCGACACGATCTTGCGCAGCCGGGTGTGTTCGGGCGCATCGTGGTTGATCAGCAGCGCCTTGGTCAGCTCCAGTTGGTCGCTGGTAGTGCCGTCGGGCAGCACCATCACCGCGCCCTTGCGGTTGGTGGACCACAGCTCGCTGTTCTTCGAGATGGACTTGACGTCCTCGTGGCGGCTGATCACCCAGTACCCGCCGTCGTCGAAGATCGACTCACTCTGCTCGTTCCACCAGACCGGCGCGGTCTTGCGCAGTTGGGCGAACTCGGTCACCGGGATGCCGTTGAGCAGGACGTCGGGGTCGACGAAGTCGAACCCCGGGGGCAGGAGCGAAGCGACCAGGGGGGAGTTACTGCCCTGCGGCAGGAAGGGGCAGCCGGTCTCCGCAGTCGTCATGAGATTTCTCCTCGCGTGAGCCAGAGCACTTTTGTCTAAGACCATACACCTGGAAGTCAAGTGTATGCCCGTCGATCGTCGGGATGGCGGCCCCGCCGACGGCGCTGCGATTAAGGTTGGCAACCGTGCGCGTCCTCGTCGTCGGATCCGGAGCCCGTGAACATGCGCTGCTGTTGGCGCTGCGCAAAGACCCCGAGGTGGAGGAGCTGGCGGTGGCGCCGGGGAATGCGGGCACCGCGATCATCGCCGACCAATACGACGTCGACATCACCTCCGGCGAGGCCGTCGTCGGGTTGGCCCGCCGCCTCGGCTCGGACCTGGTGGTGATCGGGCCCGAGGTGCCATTGGTGCTCGGCGTGGCCGACGCCGTAAGGGCCGCAGGGATCGCCTGCTTCGGGCCGACCAGGGATGCGGCGCGGATCGAGGGTTCGAAGGCGTTCGCCAAGGACGTGATGACCGCCGCGGGCGTTCGCACCGCGACCAGTGAGATCGTCGACAACCCTGCGCATCTCGACGCTGCCCTCGACCGGTTCGGCACGTCCGCAGGCGACCGGGCCTGGGTGGTCAAGGACGACGGTCTCGCTGCGGGCAAGGGCGTCGTGGTGACCGACGATCGCGACGCGGCACGGGTCCACGCCGCGGCCCTTCTCGACTCAGGCCACCCGGTGCTGCTCGAGTCGTTCCTCGACGGTCCCGAGGTGTCGCTGTTCTGCGTGGTCGACGGCGAGACGGTGGTCCCGCTGTTGCCCGCACAAGACTTCAAGCGGGTCGGCGACGGCGACACCGGTCCCAACACGGGAGGCATGGGCGCGTACGCGCCGTTGCCGTGGCTGCCCGACGACGTGGTCACGGCCATCGTCGACGACGTCGTCAAACCCGTTGCGGCCGAACTCGTCAGCCGGGACTGCTCGTTCTCCGGTCTGCTCTATGCGGGGTTGGCGATCACGTCGACCGGCCCATCGGTGATCGAGTTCAACTGCCGGTTCGGCGATCCCGAGACCCAAGCCGTGCTTGCGCTGCTGGAGACTCCGCTCGGGCAACTGCTGCGGGCCGCAGCCACTGGTGAGTTGAACACCCAGCCGCCGCTGGTCTGGCGCGACGGCGCCGCGGTCGCCGTGGTGCTGGCCGCCGAGAACTACCCGGGCAGGCCACGCGTCGGCGACGTCATCGTCGGCTCGGAGGCCGACGGCGTGCTGCACGCAGGCACCAAGCGTCGTGACGACGGAGCGGTGGTGTCCTCGGGCGGCCGTGTGCTGTCGGTGGTCGGCACCGGCGCCGACCTGAGCGCCGCCCGCGACGCCGCTTACGCACTGATCGGGTCGATCCGCTTGCCGGGCAGCCACTTCCGCACCGACATTGGGCTTGCCGCCGCGGAGGATCGAATCGCCCTGTAGCGGCGGGCAGGAGCGCAGCGACTCGGGACTTGGGGCCTAGCGTTCTGCCCGGGTCAGGCGACGAGCAGCGGTGCCAGCCAGGCGATCTCGGCGGGCTGCTGCGAGCTCCAGAATGCACCGTCGTGCCCACCAGGAGAGAATCCTCCCGCGGGCGGATTGGGCAACTGGGCGATGTACTGCTTGGTCGCCGAGTAGAACGGATCGCTGTTGCCGCAGTCGATCCGGATCGGGATCGACGCCAGCGCAGGCAGCCCCCACACGCTATTGGCGGCGTAGTCGTCGGCGCCGTCGAACGCCCCTGGAGCCGTCGCGCCCGATGACGTCCACAGTGCCGGGCTGACCGCGCAGATCGCCGACGTGCGGGCCGGACCCAGCCGCGCGCCGAGCAGCAGTGCCCCGTAGCCACCCATCGACCAGCCGATGAACCCGACCCGCGACGTGTCGAGGCCCTGTCCGGCCAGCATCGGGATCAGTTCGTCGAGCACCATCGCGCCGGAGTTCTCACCGGACGCCCGTCCGTGCCAGTAGCCGCCGCCGCCGTCGACGGCAACCACGGCAAACGGTGGGAGGCCGGACGCGACGGCCCCGGCCAGACCCTGCTCGACGCCGCCGGCCATCACCCCTGCCGCGTCCTGACCCTTGCCGTGCAACGCGATCAGCGGTCGCAGCGGCGCCGTCTGCCCCGGAGGTCTGGCGATCGCCCAGTTGGTCGGCACACCGCCGCGCGCCGCCGAGACGAACGAACCCGTCACGTAGGTGGGGGCCGGCTCGGCGGGTGGGGCGGCAGGCAGTGGCGGAGGCGCCAGCGGCGCACCGACACTCGTCATCGACACCGGCGGCGCAGTGACCGACGGATCGAGCAACGTCGATCCAAGGGCGTAGGCACCGGCCGCACCTGCCGCGGCGCCGACGCCGAGACGCAGAATCGCGCGACGGCTCAGCTGTCCTGTCATGCGGGGAATCATGCCATCGCGGACCAAACCACCCGCGACTGCCCGACTTTCCTGTGGAGAGCCTTAGGAGTGTCCGAAAGCCCGAAACCGCAGGGCCCTTGCTGGCAGAGTGCAACCCGTGACGGCAGCGGTTACTCCCAAGGGAGTTCGGCGAAGGTATGCGCTGGTCAGCGCAGCCGCCGATCTGCTGTGCGAAGGCGGCTTCGACGCGGTGCGGCACCGCGCCGTCGCCCGCCGCGCCGGCCTCCCGCTGGCGTCCACCACCTACTACTTCTCGTCGCTGGACGACCTGATCGCCAAGGCCGTCGAGCACGTCGGCACCCGTGAGACGGAGCAACTGCACTCGCGCGTGGCGGCGCTGTCGCGGCGCAAGCGCGGCGCCGAATCCACCGCAGACGTTCTCGTCGACCTCCTCGTCGGCGACGGGCCAGGCACGCGGGACGCCGAACAGTTGATCTCCCGCTACGAGCGCTACATCGCCTGCGCGCGCCAACCCAGCCTGCGCGACGTTCAGCGCCAGATCATGAAGCAGCGCACCGACGCCGTCGTCGAGGTGGTCGAACGGTCCGGCCGATGCGTGAAGTCGGAGTTGATGACGGCATTGGTGTGCGCCGTCGACGGCGCCGTAGTGGCCTCGTTGGTCGGCGTCGGAGAGGGTCCCCGCGCGACGGCGCGAGCCACCCTGGTCGACGTCATCGACGTGCTTGCGCCCTACGACTAACGGGCGGAGCGGCCGGCACGCAAAATCCGAAGGCGCAGTGTGTAACTGAACTTCGGCCGACCGATCGCACCGTCGCTCTGACGGCACTTCCGGCCAGTGGAAGCGTGAGCTGGATGGACGACGGTGTGGTCGCGTTCACTGAGCGGCATGCGCACCCAAGTTGCCATCATCGGCGCCGGCCCGGCAGGCATGTTGCTATCGCACCTGCTTGCCGCCGACGGCGTCGACTCCGTGATCGTCGAAGCCCGCACCGAGGATTACGTGCTGGCACGCATCCGGGCAGGCATTCTCGAACACGCGTCGGTGGAACTGCTGCGCTTCGTCGGGCTGGGTGATCGGTTGGCGCAGAGCGGTATCGAGCATCGCGGCATCTATCTGCAAACTCCCGGCGATCGCCACCACCTGGACTTCGTCGATCTCGTCGGCCGCAACGTGTGGGTGTACGGCCAGACCGAGGTGCAACGGGACCTCGTCGCTGCCCGTCATGCCGGAGGGCAACAGATCATCTACGGCGCCGACGACGTCGCTCTGCACGACGTCACCGCCGACCGACCACATGTCACCTTCACCGTCGACGGTGTCGCGCATCGCCTCGAAGCCGACGTGATCGCCGGCTGCGATGGCTCGTTCGGTCCCAGCCGAGCCGCGATACCCGAAACGGTCAGGCGCGTCTGGGAGAAGACCTACCCCTACTCGTGGCTGGGCGTGCTGGTCGACGTCGCCCCGTCCACCGACGAACTCATCTATGCCTGGCATCCCGACGGCTTCGCCATGCACTCGATGCGATCGGACACGGTGTCCCGGTTCTACCTTCAGGTGCCCAACGGCACCGACGTCAATACGTGGTCGGATCAACGCATTTGGGATGCGCTGTCGACGCGGCTCGGCGCGGGGATGGACGACTGGGCGTTGACGTCGGGGCCGATCACCGAGAGCAGCGTGTTGCCGATGCGCAGCTACGTGCAGACGCCGATGCGCCACGGTCAACTCTTCCTGGCAGGCGACGCCGCCCACATCGTTCCCCCCACCGGCGCCAAGGGGCTCAACCTCGCGATCGCCGACGTGTCGCTGCTGGCTTCAGCGCTGACCGCGCTGATCAAGAAGCACGAACCGGGGCTGGCCGACGCCTACTCGGAGGCGGCGCTGCAAAGGGTGTGGCGCTGCACCCACTTCTCGTGGTGGATGACCAGCATGCTGCACATCAGCGGCGACCCGTTCGACGCCGAACTGCAAAGGTCGCAACTGCGTTGGGTGTTCAACAGCCGCGCGGCCGCCATGGGGCTGGCCGAGAACTACGCAGGCCTGCCCTTGAGCGTCGGCTAGGGTTCCAGCTATGCGATTGGCTGCAATGGAGCCGGAACCTCGGTAAGCGTTGGAAGATCGGAGATCGGCGGCACCGGCCGAACAGCCCGCCCTGGCGTCTCCTCGGTCTGTTCCGCGGCGGGAGCCACGCATACGTTCGGGTCTCCAAAGCTGATGTTTCCGCCGCTTTGAAGGCAACAGGTGGCTGGGTCTCTGACCGTCTTGGACATGCATTCGTCGTACGCTCCGATGTCCCATTCCGGCTCGGCGATCGAGATCGGGGCTGAGCCGAACGCAGCGCCCACCGTTAATGTGGTGGCGGCCAACAGGTGTCTCATTTTCATTTCGAGCCTCCGTATCCCCGACGGAAGAATCGTTTAGCGTAACCCCAGGTGCTTTGAAAGGGGAATGAGCCCGGATTGGTGCTGTTCGGTCAGAGCTTCGCCAGCCGGCTCTCCAACATCGACACCCGATCCGAATTCCCGTGCAGCGCAACGTAGCGCTGGCCGAACTTCGCCAGAAGCGCGTCATCGAGGCGACGCACGGCGCCCGCCGGATAGCGGTAGCCCATGGCCAGGTTGACCGCAGCGGTGTCGACGGTGTCGAGCACGTCGTCGAGCTCGTCGAGTGAGTCGACGCCGAGCTCGAGCAGCAGCCCCGAGATCCACGCGTAGTGCTCGGTGCGCGACCAGCCCGCGTCGGGGAACCGGTTGCCCAGATACGTCGCGAGAACCGGCGTGGCGATGCGCGGGTCGCCGGACTGTTCGGACCGCTGCGCGGGCGGCGAGGACTTCAGCCGCTCGCGGATCGCGGAGAACTCCCGGTCCGCCAGCTCGAGCAGCCCGGCCGCGAGGGTGAACCGCCGGTCCAAGTCGGGCGCGTCCTCCTCTGGGATCGAACCCTTGTAGCGGATGTCGTGTTCGAACTCCGCCCACGCGTGCTGCAGGACGGTCCGGACCTGGATGGACGCGGGCTGCTGCTCGCCTTCGACCGCGATCAGCAGATGCCGGCTCGCGTAGCCCCACCGGCCCTCCCGTGCGGTCTCCTGGCCCATGTCCCGGTCGTCGAGCAGCTGCACTTCCTCGGCAAGCACGTTGGCCACCGTGGCGACGTCGTCGCGCAGGAACGTGATCACCCGCAGCCCGACCTGGTCGGTGATCTCCGCCAGCGGGTCGGTGTAGAGGCGCTGGCCGTCGACGCTGCGGTCGGCCTTCTCGGCGAACGACGCCACGCTCTTGGTCCTCGCCGTGACGCTGAGGTAGTTGATGCCCGCGTCGTCGAGCAGGGTGGTGACCAGGGCGAGGTAGCGGTCCGTCGCGCCGACGAGCGCGGGGCGCCGATCCGCGAACTGCGCGATGGCGTCGCGCACCGCGCCTGGCGTGTTCTCCGGGGGCGCGGGCGTCAGGTCGGGCGGCAGCGTCGGGGTGATGGTGGCGCCCGTCTCGGCGTCTCCGTAGGTCGTCACGTCCTCGGGGCGGCGCGTGGCGAACAGCCCGACGTAGGCGCAGATGACGGCGTCGACCGGGTCTTCCGCGCGGCGCAGTTCGCTCTTGCGTTCCGCCGTCTCCACCGCGTGCCTCAGTTCCACCCAACCGTCGTGGTCGGCGACCCGTAGCGCCGGTGTCGCTTGCGCCAACGACTCGACGAGGTCCATCAACCGCAGCAGCTCCGAGCGCAACTGGGCGAAGCTGCGACCCGGTTTCGCCTTGTACTTCAAGGTCCGGCCGAGCCGGAACAGCGCAACCGTCGCGGGATGGGGATAGACCTCGATGGCCCGTCGCGACGATCCAGAATCCGGGTCGATGTCGAGATCGAGTGCCTTGGACAGCCTGGCGGCCCGTGGCTGGCCCGCGAACTCGGACTTGCCGGTATTGGTCGGATGGGCGCCCGCCTCGAACTTCGCGAAGTCCCGGTTCAGGGCCGCCTCGCTTGGGCGCTGACCGGTCGGGTTGTTAACGATCAGTGGCGCGTCGAACGCGACCAGGCAGTCGCCTTGGACGTACGGCGTGATCGCGGCCCTGATGCCGGTGTCGTCCTGCGCGGTGCCGATGTGCACGAGCTTGCCTGCGTCGTCGACGACGGCGACTCCGGTGGGTTTGCGATCGCCCCATGCGAGGTCGAGGCCGACGAAGTACATCCGGCTAGCCTGCCCCGTGGCGCGCATCGAGTTGTTGCCGGATGTCGTCCAGCTCCACGGTCAAGGCGGCGAGTCTCTTCTCCGCGTTGGCCAATCGGGTGAGGAGGTCACGGTCCCGCGGCGGCTTTGCTGGCGCACCTCGAGCCGCAGGCGTCAGGCCTTCTGGCAAGGCAGGCGTGACGATGTACCCGGAGTCGACATCACCGTAGATCGTGACGTCCTCAGGGCGGAGGTACCAGTACAGCGCGACGTAGGCGCAGAGGACGGCATCGACGGGATCCTCGTCCCTGTCGAGCTGGCTCGGTCGGGTTGCAGCATCGACCCGCCGTCGGAGCTCGACCCACGCGATGCTGCGGTTGGCCCGAAGTCGCGGCGTCGCCGTGTCGAGGTCCTCGATGTGCCCCATCAACGTCATCAGCTCTTGATGGCGCACGTCGAACGGACCGCGCTTGTACTTCAGGGTCTTCTTGAGTCCGAACAAGGCGATGGTGGCGGGGTGTGGAAAGACCTCGATGGCCCGTCGGTCCGAACTCGACGTCGGGTCCATGTCGAGGTCGAGCGCATTGGCCAGCCGGGCGCCGCGGGGGTTCTTGAACTCGGGCTTGTCGCTGAACGCCGGTCGGGCACCGGCCTCGAAGACGGAGAAGTCGTGATTGAGTTCCGTCTCGCATTGCCGGGACCCGGTCGGGTTGGGCACGATCAACGGCGCATCGATCGCGACGAGGCACTGTCCTTCGACGTACGGCGCGATCGCGGCCGTGATCTCCTCGTCGTCTTGCGCGATGCCGACGTGAAGCAGTCGGCCGTCGGAGTCGACAGCCGCGACGCCGCTCGGATTGTTCTCACCCCATGCGAGGTCGAGGCCGACGAAGTACACATCGCTACCTTGCCGTATGTGCCTCAGTAAGCTGAACATTTGTGAGCATTCCGAATGTCCTGGCCAACCGTTACGCCAGCGACGAGATGGTGGCGATCTGGTCACCCGAGGCCAAGGTCGTCGCCGAGCGTCGATTGTGGCTTGCGGTGTTGCGGGCGCAGGCTGAGCTGGGCGTGACAGTGCCCGACGGTGTGGTGGCGGACTACGAGCGGGTGATCGACGACGTCGACCTGGCGTCGATCGCCGCGCGTGAGCGCGTCACCCGGCACGACGTCAAGGCCCGCATCGAGGAGTTCAACGCCCTGGCCGGCCACGAGCACGTGCACAAGGGCATGACGAGCCGCGACCTCACCGAGAACGTCGAGCAGCTGCAGATCCGGCAGTCTCTGGAGCTGGTGCATGCGCACGGCGTCGCGGTGGTCGCGCGGCTCGCCGAGCGGGCCGTGCTGTACCGCGATCTGGTGATGGCGGGCCGGTCGCACAACGTCGCCGCGCAGGCGACGACTCTGGGCAAGAGGTTCGCGTCGGCCGCCGAGGAGACGCTGTTGGGGCTTCAGCGGCTCGCCGAGCTGATCGACCGGTACCCGCTGCGGGGCATCAAGGGGCCGATGGGCACCGCGCAGGACATGCTCGACCTGTTCGACGGGGACGGCTCCCGGCTGGCCGACCTGGAGCGGCGGATTGCTGAATTCCTCGGTTTCGCAGACGTTTTCACCAGCGTCGGGCAGGTGTATCCGAGATCGCTCGACCATGACGTGGTGTCTGCTCTGGTGCAATTGGGCGCAGGGCCATCTTCGATGGCGCACACCATCCGGCTGATGGCAGGCCACGAGCTCGTCACCGAGGGCTTCGCACCAGGGCAGGTCGGCTCGTCGGCGATGCCGCACAAGATGAACACCCGTTCGTGCGAGCGCGTGAACGGGCTGCAGGTGGTGCTGCGCGGGTACGGGTCGATGGCCGCGGAACTCGCAGGCGCGCAGTGGAACGAGGGCGACGTGTTCTGCTCGGTGGTGCGCCGGGTGGCGCTGCCCGATGCGTTCTTCGCCGTCGACGGGCAGATCGAGACGTTCCTGACGGTGCTCGACGAGTTCGGCGCCTACCCGGCCGTCATCCAGCGAGAGCTGGACCGCTACCTGCCGTTCCTGGCCACCACCCGGATCCTCATTGCCGCGGTGCGCGCCGGTGTGGGCCGCGAGACCGCGCACGAGGTGATCAAGGAGCATGCGGTCGCCGTCGCGCTGGCGATGCGCGAACACGGTTTGGAGCCGGATTTGTTGGACCGATTGGCTGCCGATCCCCGGTTGCCGCTGGATCGGCCTGCATTGGACGCGGCTCTGGCCGACAAGCAGGCGTTCACCGGTGCCGCGGGTGCGCAGGTCGACGCCGTGGTGGCTGCCGTCGACGAGTTGGTGAGCCGTTATCCCGAAGCGGCCAAGTACACCTCAGGTGCCATTTTGTGACGTTGACGGGCGCCCTCGCGGGGATTGACTTCACCGATCTGGACAACTTCGCCGCGGGCTTTCCGCACGCGCTGTTCGCGGTGCATCGCGCCGAAGCACCCGTCTACTGGCACGAACCGACCGACAACACGCCCGACGGCGAGGGGTTCTGGTCGGTGGCTACGTACGCCGAATCTCTTGGGGTGCTTCGCGATCCGGTGACGTATTCGTCGGTGACCGGTGGCTCGCGGCCGTTCGGGGGAACGTTGTTGCAGGACCTGTCGGTCGCAGGCCAGGTGCTCAACATGATGGACGATCCCCGGCATTCGGCGATCCGGCGGCTGGTCAGCTCCGGACTGACGCCGCGGATGATCCGGGTGGTCGAGGACGATCTGAGGGCCAGGGCCAGACGCCTGCTGGACGACGTGGTGCCGGGTGAGCCCTTCGACTTCCTCGTCGACGTGGCCGCCGAGCTGCCGATGCAGATGATCTGCATCCTGCTGGGAGTGCCTGAATCCGAACGGCATTGGCTGTTCGAGGCGATCGAGCCGCAGTTCGACTTCGGTATGGCCCGGAGGGCCCAGATAGGGCAGGCGTCGCGGATGTCGGTGGCGGAAGCCGGCTCGCGGATGTACACCTACGGCCAGGAACTGATCGCGTCGAAGCGTGCCGAGCCGACCGACGACATGCTGTCCGTGGTGGCGAACGCGGTGCTGGAGGACGACGCGATGCCGGTGCTCTCCGACATGGAGCTGTACCTGTTCTTCAGCCTGCTGTTCAGCGCGGGCGCGGAGACCACCCGCAACTCCGTCGCAGGTGGCCTGCTGGCGCTGATCGACCATCCCGACCAAATGCGTTTACTGCGAGACGATCTCGATCTGCTGCCGACCGCGGTCGAGGAGATGGTGCGCTGGACGTCGCCGTCGCCGTCGAAGCGTCGCACCGCCACCCGTGACGTGGTGCTCGGCGGATGTCGGGTCGAGGCCGGGCAGAAGGTACAGATCTGGGAGGGCTCGGCCAACCGCGACGGGGCGGTGTTCGCCGACGCGGACTCGTTCGACATCGGCCGGAAGCCCAATCCGCACTTGGGGTTCGGGCAAGGTGTGCACTACTGCCTCGGCGCCAACCTCGCGCGTCTAGAGCTGCGGGTGCTGTTCGAGGAGCTGCTTGGCCGGTTCTCGTCGGCCCGCCTCATCGAGCCCGTCGAGTGGACCCGCAGCAACCGGCACACCGGCATCCGCCACCTGGTCATCACCCTCACCCCCTAGGCCCCACCCTCCCCCCTTGCGATTTGTGAGCGAATTCGTTCGCGAGGCGACGGTTAGCGCTCACGAATCGCATGCCTGATCTCGGTAATTACGCGGTCGGGGTACTCGGTGAGGTCGAGCCAGGTGAATCTGAGCACCTGCCAGCCACTGAGGGTGATGGCATTCTGTCGAACACGGTCGTTGTGGAAGTCATCCGAATCGCTGTGGAAGGCAAGGCCGTCCGCCTCGAGTGCCACCTTGCAGTCACGAAACCCGACGTCGACTTTGTAGCCTGCAACTGGGTAATTTGCCTTCCAACCCGTGATGCCTGCGGTCTTCAAGAGTTGGATTAGCAGG
>Ga0137412_10000746_pt1 | contig 24062 bp, 21 predicted proteins | sample CZODoug2_1_16fun_FD_122160 | JGI IMG/M metagenome (GOLD analysis project Ga0137412, IMG submission 122160) | Vadose zone soil fungal communities from Angelo Coast Range Reserve, California, USA - CZODoug2_1_16fungal (Hybrid Assembly) | ecosystem: Environmental > Terrestrial > Soil > Vadose zone... | reverse complement strand
GCCCGACGCAGCCGCGTCATGCCTGCTGCAGCCTGGACTGCTTGTCGGCGGCGGCCAGCGCATCGAAGAGCGCGTCGAGCTCCCCGTCGAGCACCTGATCGAGGTTGTGCGCCTTGAAGTTGATCCGGTGATCGGCGATCCGGTTCTCCGGGAAGTTGTACGTGCGGATGCGCTCGCTGCGGTCCACGGTGCGGATCTGGCTGGCCCGGTCGGCCGATGCGTCGGCCGACGCCTGCTCCTCCGCCAGGGCCTGCAACCTGGCGGCCAGCACCACCATGGCACGCGCCTTGTTCTGCAGCTGGGAGCGCTCGTTCTGGCACGTGACGACGATGCCGGTGGGCAGGTGGGTAATGCGGACTGCGGAGTCGGTGGTATTAACTCCTTGGCCGCCCTTCCCTGAACTGCGGTAGACGTCGATGCGCAGATCGGATTCGTCGATCTGTACCGCCTCTACGTCCTCGGGTTCCGGGTAGATGAGCACGCCCGCGGCCGACGTGTGCACGCGCCCTTGGGATTCCGTGACGGGCACCCGCTGTACCCGGTGCACACCGCCCTCGAACTTCAGCCGTGACCACACGCCGTCGGCGGAGTCGCCCTTGCTGGCGATGGTGATCGTGGCGTCCTTGTAGCCGCCGAGGTCGGAGAACGTCTCGTCGAGCACGGTCACGGTCCAGCCGTGGCGCTCGGCGTACCGGATGTACATCCGGGCCAGGTCGGAGGCGAATAACGCCGATTCCTCGCCACCCTCGCCGGACTTGACCTCGAGGACGACGTCGTCGCCATCGTGCGGGTCGCGCGGCGCGAGGAGGTCGGCGAGCTGGGTGCTCAGTTTCTCGACACTCGCCTCGAGTTCGGGCACCTCTGCGGCGAACGATTCGTCGTCGGCGGCCAACTCGCGAGCGGCCTCCAGATCGCCGCGGGCAGCCTCCAGCTTGCGCTGGGTCGTCACGATCGGCGCGATCTTGGCGAATCGGCGGCCGACCTTGCGGGCCGCCCCAGCGTCAGCGTGCAGGTTCGGGTCGGCGAGCTGGCGCTCCAGGTCGGCATGCTCTGCCAGCAGCGCATCAATTCTCGGTGTTGCATCCGTCATCACGACCTCCTTCCCCTAAACGCAAACCGACGCCCGTTCTGTTCGGATTCGACAGATCGGGCGTCGGTAAGGCAGCTACTTGTCGGCGTCAGCCTTGGCGGCACCGGCGCGCTTGCCGTAGCGCTTCTCGAAGCGTGCGACGCGGCCGCCGCTGTCGAGGATCTTCTGCTTGCCGGTGTAGAACGGGTGGCACTGGGAGCAGACCTCGACCACGATGTGGCCGCTCTCCTTGGTGCTACGAGTCTGGAAGGTGTTGCCACAACCGCAGACCACGGTGGTCTCGTTGTAGGCGGGGTGAATACCCGATCTCATGATGGTCCTCTTCGTTAGTTGGCCGCCGGGTCGCCCGAGCCCTGACCTAAAGGTCTTCGAGCGTGAACCGGAACCGAGGTGACGGTTCATTATGCCAGGTCAACCGCCAACCTCCTAAACGCACGCGTACCGGCCGCTATTCCGTCCCGCTTCCACAGCACCCGACCGTCTGGGGCGACGCCGAGGCCGATCAACTCGCGCTTGAGGATCTTGTTGGTCGCCGTGCTTGGCAGGTCGGCGGCGATCCACACGTAACGGGGCCAGGCCTTCGGCGACAGGTCGCGCTGCGCAGCGAGGAACTCCGCGAACGCTTCGGGGCTCAGTTCCGCGTCGTCACGCAACACGATCGCGGCCATCACCTGATCGCCGACGTACTCGTCGGGCACCGGGTACACGGCGACCCGGCTGATCGCGGGCAACCGGAGCAGGATTCGCTCGATCGGCGCGGTCGTGAGATTTTCGCCGTCGACGCGCATCCAGTCGGCAGTGCGACCGGCAAGGTAGATCCAGCCGTCGGCGTCGCGGTAGGCCAGGTCACCCGACCAGTACATGCCGTGGCGCATCCGCTGGTCGGTGGCGCCGGGATCGTTGTAGTACCCACGAAACAGGCCGCTGCCGGAGGTGTTGACCAGCTCACCGATTGCCGCGTCGGCGTTGGCCAGGGCACCCGTCTCGTCGAAGCGCGCGACATCGCACTCCCGAACCGTCTCGGAGTCGTAGATGGCGACGCCGGGGAAGCCCTTTCCGATCGAACCGGTCGGGCAGTCGTCGGGCCTGGCGACGATCACCGCCGTCTCGGTCGACCCGAAGCCGTCCCACACGGTGCACCCGAAACGGCGGCCGAATTCGTCGATGTCGCGGTCGGCGGCCTCGTTGCCGAAGGCGATGCGCAGCGTGTTGTCCGCATCGTCGGGTTGTTCGGGGGTGGCAAGGATGTAGGCAAGGGGCTTGCCGACGTAGTTCATGTAGGTCGCGCGGTAGCGCCGGACGTCGGGCAGGAACCTCGATGCCGAGAACGCGGCGGGTGCCATGGCGGCCCCGGAGCTGAGTGCCACGCTCCAGCCCGCATACACGGCGTTGGAGTGGAACAGCGGCATGGCCAGGTAACAGACGTCGGAGCCGGTTAGTCCGTACCGCTCGACCAGCGCGCTCCCGGCAAACAGCACCATCGCGTGCGGCACCTCGACCGCCTTGGGGTCACCGCTGGTGCCCGACGTGAAGATCATCATGAACGTGTCGTCGGCCCCGACCTCGCGATGCGGCACCAAGGCGGGCGCGGCGGCGAGCAGACCCGCCCACTGCTCGGTGGACACGTCGAGGACGGTCACCCCGGGAAGGTCCGCATCGATGTCAAGGTCGTCGAGTAGGCGCCGGTGTTCGGCGTCGGTCAGCACGATCTGACAATCCACCCGCGTGATGTCGCGGGCCAGGGCGTCGCCGCGACGGGTGGTGTTGATCCCACACAGGACGTATCCACCCAGGCCTGCAGCGGCCAGGGCGGTGAGCATGTCGGGGGTGTTGCCCATCAGGACGCCCACGTGCAGCGGTCGCTGAGGATCGGCTGCAGCGATCAGCGCGGCCGCCTGCGCTGCGGCCTCACCCAGGTGTTCGCGCCACGTCCACGACCGGTCGCCGTACGTGACCGCAACCCCGTCCTGCTCGGCCCGTTCGCGAAGAAGGTGCTGCAACGTATCCGCCATCGTTGGCCGCCTCGATCCGATTGGCTGAACAGATAGTGCAGAGTGTCTACCATCTTCGACCGGCCACGCGGTAGCGTCTGGCCACTGGCAGACTGAGCGACGCTTGCGGAGCGAACATCTGGCACGCAACCGTCAACCAACCGAATCGATCAGGAGTCGCCGTTGACCGGCACTACGTCACCCCCTCCGGCCACCAGGACGGTCCGCGAACGACTGATCGACGCGGCCGAGGTGTGCCTGCGCGCCAGGGGGATTCGCGCGACGACCGTGTCCGAGGTCGCAGAAGTCGCGGGGGTTTCGAGAGGCTGGCTCTATCGGCACTTCCCGGACAAGGTGTCACTGCTGGGCGCGGCCATCGTGCGTCTCAACGACACGTACTGGTCGGAGGCGCACGCCGTGCTCGAACGGGTCGACGGGCTGGATGAACAGCTCGCGGCCGGCATCCGCCACGGCCGGACGGCATATGACGACCCGGGCGCGCTGCTGATGAAGTTGCGTCGCGACGAGCCCGATGAATTCGCGGCGTGCGCGGGCGCCGGTGTGCAAGGCCTGGTGCCCGATATCGCCAGCTTCTGGTCGCGGTACTTGGAGGCCGCACGGGACTCTGGTGAGATACATCCCGACGTCCACGTCGGCGAGGCATCGGAATGGGTTGCCCGAGTGATCATTTCGTTTGCGACCGTGCCAGGGCAGCTGCTCGATCCAGCCGATCACCAAGCGGTGCTGACGCACGTCCGCCGCTACGTGATGCCCGGCTTGCGGGCCGACCCCGCCGTCTGACTTTCGGCCCAGACAACGCAGAAACCCCGCACGCGCAGGTGGCGCGTGCGGGGCTTCTGTCTCAAATGGTTAGTCGGAGTCCATGTTCTGGGGCGTGGTCTTGGAGACCTGCACCAGGAACTCGTAGTTCGTCTTGGACTTGCGCAGCTGGCTCATCAGCAGATCGATGGCCTGGTGCGAATCGAGTCCCGACAGCACGCGGCGCAGCTTGTGCACGACCGAGAACTCGTCGGGGCCGAGCAACAACTCGTCCTTGCGGGTGCCCGACGGGTTGACGTCGACGGCGGGGAACACCCGGCGCTCGGAGATCTTGCGGTCGAGCTTGAGCTCGGCGTTGCCGGTGCCCTTGAACTCCTCGAAGATCACCGTGTCACCGGTCGACCCGGTCTCGACCATCGCCGTGGCGATGATCGTCAGCGAGCCACCGTCCTCGATGTTGCGCGCCGCGCCGAGGAACCGCTTCGGCGGGTACAGGGCGGTCGAGTCGACACCACCGGACAGGATCCGGCCCGATGCCGGGGACGCGTTGTTGTACGCGCGGCCCAGCCGGGTGATCGAGTCCAGCAGCACGACGACGTCACTGCCCTGCTCGACGAGCCGCTTGGCCCGTTCGATGGCCAGCTCCGCGACGGCGGTGTGATCTGACGGCGGGCGGTCGAAGGTCGAGGCGATGACCTCGCCCTTCACCGAACGCTGCATGTCGGTCACTTCTTCGGGTCGCTCGTCGACCAGGACCACCATCAGGTGGCATTCCGGGTTGTTCGTGGTGATCGCGTTGGCGATGCTCTGCAGGATCATCGTCTTGCCGGCCTTCGGCGGCGACACGATCAGGGCGCGCTGGCCCTTGCCGATCGGCATGATCAGGTCGATGACGCGGGTGGTCAGCCGGTCGGGCGTGGTCTCGAGCCGCAGCCGCTGGTTCGGGTACAGCGGGGTCAGCTTCTGGAACTCGGGGCGCTTCCTGGCGTCCTCGATCGATCCACCGTTGATGGTGTCGAGGCGAACCAGCGGGTTGAACTTCTGCCGCGGGTTCTGGCTGCCGCCACCGCCACCACCCTCGCCCTCGCGGGCGATGCGGACCGCACCGGTCACGGCGTCGCCACGGCGCAGGCCGTTCTTGCGGACCATGTTCATCGACACGTAGACGTCGTTCGGTCCGGCGAGGTAGCCGGAGGTACGGACGAATGCGTAGTTGTCGAGCACGTCGAGGATGCCTGCGACGGGCTGGACGACGTCGTCCTCGCGCAGTTCGGTGTCACGGTCGCCACCGCCGCCGCCTTCGGCGCCTGTGCGCTCGCCGCGCCGTCTGCGATCGCGGAACCGACGGCCGCGTCGGCCCTGGCGGCCGTCGCCATCGTCGTCATCGTCGTCGTTGTTGTTCGAGTTGCCGCCGCCCTGGTTGGACTGGTTGCCACCCTGGTTGGACTGGTTGCCGCCGCCTTGGTTGGACCGGTTGCCACCACCCTGGTTGGACCGGTTGCCACCGCCCTGGTTGGACTGGTTGCCACCACCCTGGTTACCGCCGTCGTTGGACCGGTTGTCCTGACGGGAGTTCTGGGCGCGCCTGTCGTCGCCCTTCTCGTCCGTCTTGGGAGCCTTGCTCTCGGTCTTCTCGTCGGCCTTGGCCTCGGATTGCGCGTCGGCCTTCGGCTCAGCGCTTTCCTCCGCCTTGACCTCTGGCGTGTCGTCCACCTTGGTCTCGGCGTCCGCGGCTGGCGTGCCGGCCTGGCGTGAGGCGCCTCGACGCTCGCGGCGCGCACGGACCGGCTGTTCGGCGGGCGCTTCGGCGGCGTTCTCGGGGCTCTCCGCGGCCGGAGCGTCCGCGGGTGCGGTCTCCGGAGCATGGCCATTGGTGTCGCTGTTGCCCTCGGCGCGCCGCTCGCGGATTGCCGCGATCAGCTCGCTCTTGCGCATCCCGGATGCGCCCTTGACACCCACCTCGTTGGCGAGCGCCCGCAGGTCAGGCAGGACCATCCCAGTTAGTGAGCCGCTGCGCTCGCTACGGGTGGCAGTCGCCGCCGGCGCGGCCGCGGCGGAGTCCGCCGAAACCGGCTCGGAGATGTCTGGATTCACGGAGTCCGGCGACACGACGTCGCTGCTGTCCGTGGTGAAGAGGTCCGTATCAGTCACGGATTTCCTTTCTTTCCCTCGCTGATTTCGATCGCGCGAGGGTTCATCGCACTCAGCGGAAACGCCGAGTGCCGAGGTCCCACCGTCGCCGATGCAACGGTGATCGCTGGGGTTCGCCGCGATACGGCGAGCCGTCATCCACGAGAAGAATTGGTGGTCGTCCTAGTGTCGGCGCAGAAACAGACGCTGCGATTGCTGGACGAGAGCGAGGATAACCCGCATTGGTGTGGGAAGCAAGAAACACCCCTGATTCGCATGTGACTGGTGTCAACTTCGAATCGATACGCCAGATGTCCATCGGACACCCTCACCAACCAACATCTCGCTGACGGTGAACCCGTTGGCGGCGCCGAACTCCAAGGCTTGGGCTGGCAACTCCGACTCGGTAGTGAGCGCGATAACCGCAGGTCCAGCCCCAGAAAGCACCGCTGGAATGCCACAACGCCGCAGGATGGCGAGATATTCCGCCGATGCGGGCATGGCGGCGGCGCGTTGCGGTTGGTGCAGCCGGTCGGCGGTGGCTGCCATGAGCAGATCGGGCCGCTCGGTCAACGCCACCACGAGCAGCGCCGCGCGGCTGAGGTTGAACCGTGCGTCGACGTGGCTGACCCCATCGGGAAGCAAGACCCGGGTCTCGGCCGTCGACGAGCGCAGCTGCGGGATTGCGGGGAACAGGTGGATATCGGGATGCAGACGCAACGGAGCTGCCGCGTAGCGGGCAAGTGGGCCGTCGCCTTCGGTCCACGACACCACCGCACCGCCCAGCACCGCGGCGGATGCGTTGTCCGGGTGGCCCTCGAACTCCGACGACAGCTGCACCAGCTCGGTGTCCGTCAACGGCTTCGAATCCGTTTGAGCAACAAGACCGTTGGCTGCGGCGATCCCGCCGACCACGGCGGCCGCCGACGAGCCGAGGCCACGCGAGTGCGGAATGTCGTTTCTGCAGAACACCTTCAGACCCGCGGCTTCTACGCCCGCTGCGGTGAGTCCGCGCTCGATGGCGCGAACGACGAGGTGCGACGAGTCAAGCGGTACTTGGCCCGCCCCCTCCCCCTCGACCTCGACCAGAAGGCCGGATTCGGTTGTCTGGACCTCGATTTCGTCATACAGGCTGAGTGCTAGTCCGAGACTGTCGAATCCGGGGCCAAGATTCGCACTCGACGCGGCGACCACGGCGTTGGCCGCCAGGCCGGCAGGCAGAATCCGAGTCATCCCGCCCCTTCCCGCTCCCCGCGTGCGCGCAAATCCACCCCTACGCCAGCCCGAGCTTGGCCACCACCGCGACGGGGTCCACCGGGACGGCCTCGACGACGGGTATGCCCTTCAGCGCAGTGTCCGGATCCTTGAGGCCGTTGCCCGTGACGGTGCACACCACGGTGGAGCCCCGCGCCACCCAGCCGTCCTCGACCGACTTCAGCAGACCCGCGATGCTGGCCGCCGACGCCGGCTCGACGAACACCCCTTCGGAGCGTGCGACCAGGTGATAGGCCGCCAGGATCTCCTCGTCGGTGGCGGCCAGGAACCGGCCGTTCGACTGCTGCTGGGCCTCGACGGCCGACGTCCACGACGCGGGCGCGCCGATCCGGATCGCGGTGGCGATCGTCTCGGGGTTCTTGACCGGCGCACCGTGCACCAGTGGTGCCGCACCCGCGGCCTGCGTGCCGAGCATGCGTGGCAGCCGGTCGGACAGGCCGTCGCGGTGGTATTCGGTGTAGCCCTTCCAGTACGCGGTGATGTTGCCCGCGTTGCCGACGGGCAGGGCGTGCACGTCGGGCGCGGTGCCCAGCGCGTCGACGATCTCGAACGCCGCGGTCTTCTGCCCCTCGATGCGGTACGGGTTGACCGAGTTCACCAGCGCGATGGTCGGGAAGTCGGCCGTCAGCTTGCGGGCCAGTTCCAGGCAGTCGTCGAAGTTTCCGTCGACCTGGATGATCTTGGCGCCGTGCATGACCGCTTGCGCGAGCTTGCCCATTGCGATCTTGCCCTGCGGGATCAGCACTGCGCAGGTGATGCCTGCACGTGCGGCGTATGCCGCCGCCGAGGCCGACGTGTTGCCCGTGGAGGCGCACAGCACCGCCTTCTGGCCGCGGGCCACCGACTCGGTGACCGCCATGGTCATGCCGCGGTCCTTGAAGGAGCCCGTGGGGTTGAGCCCCTCGACCTTCAAATGCACTGTGCAACCGGTGAGTTCACTGATCCGCTTGGCGTGGATCAGCGGCGTGCCGCCCTCGAGCAGGGTGATCGGCGTCCAGTGATCCTCGACCGGCAACCGGTCGCGGTAGGCGCCGATCAGGCCCGGCCACGGTTGGTGCACCGCGGTGCGAGCACTCATTCCGTGGTCCCTTCCAACCGAAGCACGCTGTTGATGCTCTGCACGACGTCGAGATCGGCAAGGGCGCCGACGGTGTCCGACAGCGCTGCATCGGTGGCGAGGTGGGTCACCACGACGATGCGGGCACCGCAGCGCAGACCGCCGTCGTCGACCATTCCCTCCTGGCGCACCTCGGCAATGCTGACTTCGCGCTTGCCGAATTCGGCTGACACGGCGGACAACACGCCGGGTCGATCGGCAACGCTCATGCTGACGTAGTAGCGGGTCGGGATGAAGCCGATGGATGCAATCGGCAGCTCGGCGTACTTCGACTCGCGCGGTCCAAGGCCACCCTGCACCCGGTTGCGCGCCGCCATGACCAGGTCGCCCATCACCGCCGACGCCGTTGGCGCACCGCCGGCGCCCTGGCCGTAGAACATCAACCGTCCGGCCGCCTCGGCTTCGACCACCACCGCGTTGAACGCGCCGTTGACCGATGCGAGGGGATGCTCCAGCGGCACCAGCGCCGGGTACACCCGGGCCGAGACACGCTGTTGTCCTTCGTCGTTGGTGAGCCGCTCGCAGATCGCAAGGAGTTTGATCGTGCAGCCGAGTGCGCGCGCGGACTCGAAGTCCGCCGGGCTGATGTTGGTGATGCCCTCGCGATAGACGTCGTCGGCGGTCACCCGGGTGTGGAAGGCGATCGACGCCAGGATCGCCGCCTTGGCGGCGGCGTCGTAGCCCTCGACGTCGGCGGTCGGATCGGCCTCGGCGTAACCCAGTGCGCTCGCGTCGGCGAGTGCGCTCTCGTAGTCGGCGCCCGTGCTGTCCATCGCGGAGAGGATGTAATTGGTGGTGCCGTTGACGATTCCGGCCACCCGCAGCACCGAATCGCCTGCCAGTGACTGTGTCAGCGGCCGGATCACCGGGATCGCACCCGCCACCGCGGCCTCGAAGTACAGGTCGACGTGGGCGCGCTCGGCGGCAGTGGCCAGCTCGCCGGTGGACTGCGCCAGCAAGGCCTTGTTCGCGGTCACGACGGACTTGCCGTGCTCCAGCGCGGTCAGGATCGCCTTGCGGGAGGGCTCCACCGGGCCCATCAACTCGACCACGATGTCGACGTCGTCGCGGGAGACGAGTTCTTCGACGTCGTTGGTCAGCAATTCGATCGGTACACCGCGGTCGTCGGCGACCCGGCGAACGCCGATGCCACGCAGTTCCAGCGGCGCGCCGATCCGGGCGGCCAGGTCAGCAGCGCTGGCCTCGATGATGCGGACAACCTCGCTACCGACGTTGCCCAATCCCAATACCGCTACGCCAACTGGCTTCTCGGCTGTGCTCATGCGCGATCCACCTCCTCTACTCGCATTGTCTTCATTGAGTACCTACCTCCAAACTCAGCAGATCGTCGATCGTCTCGCGGCGAAGAATCAACCGCGCCTTCCCATCCCGCACGGCGACCACCGCGGGGCGGCCGAGCAGGTTGTACCTGCTCGACATCGAATAGCAGTACGCGCCGGTGGCGGCGACGCCGATCAAGTCCCCCGGCGTCACGTCGTCGGACACCCACGTGTCGCGGACGACGATATCGCCACTCTCGCAGTGTTTTCCGACGATGCGGGCCAGGGTAGGCGCGGCATCGCTCAACCGGGAGACCAGCCGCGCGTCGTACTCTGCGGCGTACAGCGACGTCCTGATGTTGTCGCTCATCCCACCGTCCACGCTGACGTAGCGGCGGTGCGCGGTCGGGCTCACCGCAACGTCTTTGACGGTGCCGACCTCGTAGAGCGTGATGGTGCCGGGGCCTGCGATGGCCCGGCCGGGCTCGACGACCAGCTTCGGCGCAGGTAGGCCGACAGCGGCCGACTCGTTGTGCACGATGGCGTCGAGCTTGGCCGCGAGGTCGTCCATCGGCGGCGGATCGTCCTGCGGCAGATAGGAGATGCCGAGGCCGCCACCGAGGTCGACGATGGAGATCTGCGCGGTCTTCTCGACACCGAACTCGGCGACCACGTCGCGCAGCAGCCCGATCACTCGGTGGGCGGCGAGCTCGAATCCGGCGACGTCGAAGATCTGCGACCCGATGTGGCTGTGCAGGCCGACCAGCCGGAGGTGGTCGGCGGCGAACACGCGGCGCACCGCATCCATCGCGGCGCCACTGGCCAGCGACAGCCCGAACTTCTGATCCTCGTGGGCGGTCGAGATGAACTCGTGGGTGTGGGCCTCGACGCCGACGGTGACGCGGACCAGTACGTCCTGCACGATGCCCGCGTCGCCTGCGATGGCGTCCAGCCGATCGATCTCGGTCATCGAGTCCAGCACGACGTGTTCGACGCCGGCCTTCACCGCGGCGATGAGTTCGGGGACCGATTTGTTGTTGCCGTGCAACGCGATCCGCTCCGCCGGGAATCCCCCGTGCAACGCGACGGCGAGCTCGCCGCCACTGGCGACGTCGAGCGACAGACCTTCCTCGTCGACCCAGCGCGCCACCTCGGAGCAGAGGAAGGCCTTGGAGGCATAGCGCACGTGCTCGCCGCCGCCGAACGCCGCGGCGATGTCGCGGCAGCGGGACCGGAAGTCGTCCTCGTCGATCACGAATAGCGGCGTGCCGTACTCCTCCGCAAGGGCGGTCACCGATACGCCCGCGATGGACACGGTGCCGTCCCCGCCGCGAACGGTGTTGCGCGGCCAGACGTTCGGGGCCAGCGTCAGCATCTCCGCGACCGACTGTGGACGGGCCGGTGCACCGGAGTGATGAATCTCCTCCGCATGCCGCGGACCGGCGGGATGCGCGTTCACATCCGCTCCGGGGCGCTGACGCCGAGGATCTGCAGGCCGTTCGCGATGACCTGGCGGGTGGCTGCGCACAGCGCAAGGCGCGCGGCGTGCAGGTCGCCCGGGGCCTCGTCGCCCTGCGGAAGCACCCGACAGGAGTCGTAGAACCGGTGGTAGTCGCCGGCAAGGTCTTCGAGGTAGCGGCAGACGCGGTGCGGCTCGCGAAGGGAGGCAGCGGATTTGAGGATCCGCGGGAACTCCCCGAGCGTGCGCATCAGGGTGCCCTCCCGGTCGTGGGTGAGCAGTTCCAGATGCGAGGTGTCGGCCGCGATTCCGAGTTCGGCGGCGCTGCGCGCCAGGGCCGAGAGCCGGGCGTGCGCGTATTGCACGTAGTAGACCGGGTTTTCGGCCGACGCGCTGGACCACAGCTGCAGATCGATGTCGATCGGAGAGTCGACCGAACTGCGGATGAGGACGTACCGCGCGGCGTCGACGCCGATGGCGTCCACCAGGTCGTCGAGCGTGATGACGGTGCCCGCCCGCTTGCTCATCCGGACCGGCTGGCCGTCGCGCACCAGGTTCACCATCTGACCGATGAGCACCTCGACGGAGGCCGGGTCGTCGCCGAGCGCCGCGGCCGCCGCCTTGAGCCTGGCGATGTAGCCGTGGTGGTCGGCGCCCAGCATGTAGATGCACAGGTCGAAGCCGCGCTGCCGCTTGTCCAGGAAGTACGCGAGGTCACCGGCGACGTAGGCCGCGTTGCCGTCACTCTTGATGACGACGCGGTCCTTGTCATCGCCGAACTCGGTGGTGCGCAACCACGTTGCGCCGTCCTTCTCGTAGATGTTGCCGGTCTCGCGCAGCTTGGCGATGGCCTGCTCGACCCGGCCGCTGGTGTGCATCGAGTCCTCGTGGGTGTACACGTCGAAGTCGGTGCCGAAGTCGTGCAGCGACGCCTTGATGTGGGTGAACATCAGGTCGACGCCGATGGCTCGGAACGTCTCCTGCTGCTCGTCGGCGGGCTGTTCCAGGACGTCGGGAACCTTGGCGACGATCTGGGCGGCGATGTCGGCGATGTAGTCGCCCGCGTAACCGTCCTCGGGGGCCGGCTCGCCCTTGGCTGCCGCCACTAGGGACCGGGCGAACCGGTCGATCTGCGCGCCGTGATCGTTGAAGTAGTACTCCCGGACCACGCCTGCGCCCTGGGTGGCAAGCAGCCGGCCGAGCGCGTCGCCGACGGCGGCCCAGCGGGTGCCGCCGATGTGGATGGGCCCGGTCGGGTTGGCCGACACGAACTCGAGGTTGATGTTCTTGCCCGCCAAGTCGGCGGAGTTCCCGAACTCCCCCCCGGCGGACAGCACGTTCTCGACGACGACGGCCTGGGCCGACGCTTCGATGCGCAGGTTGACGAAGCCCGGCCCGGCCACGTCGGCAGCGGAGATGCCCGAGGTTGCGGTCAGGGCGTCGGCCAGCCATCCGGCCAGCTCGCGGGGGTTGACGCCGACCTTCTTGCCCAGCTGAAGTGCCAGGTTGGTGGCGTAATCGCCGTGCTCGGGATTGCGGGGCCGCTCGATCGTCACGGTCTCGGGCAGCGCCGCGGTGTCGAGGCCGTGCTCGGCCAGGACCGCGGCGGCGGTGGTCTTGAGCAGCTCTGCCAGGTCGGCGGGGGTCACGAGGGACCATCCTATGGTCTGGGGTGGTCACGCCCCGAATCGATTACCGGGGCGGGAGCGCACGGGCGGACTGACCTCGGGGTGTGATTGGCCTGGCCGCGATGCGTTAGGCTGTCGAGGCCCAATGGCGCACCGGTTTCACCCTTGCGCCCCCGTAGCTCAGGGGATAGAGCGTCTGCCTCCGGAGCAGAAGGCCGCAGGTTCGATTCCTGCCGGGGGCACTCTTTCTACCAGCGGAGATCGGTGGCCGCCGCCCGCAGAATGAAATCGCGCCAAAGTCAGCGACGTGCGTGCACCCGCGCCGGAATCGGCCCGTCGGCGACCGTGGTGAACGGCACGGCGAGCGGAAAGTCGTCAGCGTGCGAGCGGATCTCGATGTCCCGGATGATGGTGCCCAGTGCGAGCGTCAGCTCGAGCATCGCGAAGTGATCGCCGATGCACGACCGCGGACCTGCCCCGAACGGGATGTACTGCCACCGGTCGAGCCCGGCGAAGTTGGCCGCGCTGAACCGGTCCGGATCGAACGCCAACGGGTCGTCCCACAGCGCCGGGTCGCGGTGCATGCCGAAGATGCCGACCAACACCATGCTGCCTGCCTCGACGCGACATCCGTCGACCGCGATGTCCCGCATGGCCGTTCGCCCTCCCACCGGCACCGGCGGGCACAGCCGCAGCGCCTCGTGCACCACCTGCACGGTGTAGGGCAGGCGCGCCACGTCGTCCGGCGTGAGTGGACGCTCGCCGAGGGCGGCGGCCTCGGCGGCCACGCGGTCCTGCACGTCGGGGTGGCGCCCCAGCGCCCACAGCGCATAGGCGATCGTGGTGGCCGTGGTGTCGTGGCCGGCCACGATGAAGGCGATCAAGTCGTTGCAGATGTCGTCGTCGGACAGGCGATGTCCTGTCTCGGGGTCGCTGGCCCCGATCAGGGCGTGCACCAGGGGCGCATCACGCGTCGGATCGGCGCGGCAGCTCTGCAGGATGTCCTCGGCGAGCCGATGCATCGTGGCGTATGCGGCGACGGCGCGTTGCCGCGACGGAAGCGGCAGCCACCGCGGCGGATTGACCGGACGCGTCCCGCGATCGGCGACGTATGCGAGAGCAATGTTCAACGGCTGGGCCACCGCATGAGAGCGTTCGTCGAGGTCGGTACCGAGCACTGAGCGGCCCAGCGCGCGCATGGTCAGCCGGCGGCTCTCGGCGTCCAGGTCGACCTCGGCGCCGTCCCGCCATCCGTCGGCGATCATCGCGGCGGCCCCGGCCATGTGCTCACCGAACAGCCGCACGTACTGCTTGGTGAACAGGGGTTGCAGCGTGCGCTTGCGCGACAGCCACGGCGCGTTCGGCAGGTCCGCCAGGTTGTCGCCCATCAGCAGCCGCATCTCGCGGTGCACGGCGGTCCTGTCGCACGCATCGTCCTTGCGGCCGAGGACATCTCGCGCCCCGGCCGGTGACATCACCCAGACGATCGGCGGAGCGAACCACCTCGGACCCAACGTCACCCGGGTGACCTGGCCGCCGGATTCGCGGAACGTCACCTGACAGGAATGGGTCTTGCGGATCTCGGCCAACCGCTGCTTGAAGGGCAGCGGATTGGCAGGCACCAGGGGCAGCGACGCGACGTCATTCTCGCCGGTGGTGACCATGTTCCCCCTCAGTCGCTGTATCGCTCAGCGCTTGTCGCGTTGACCATCCGCCACCTTGTGCATCAAGTCGCCAACGCCGACGCGCCGCATCAGTCCAGCGGAGAGCTCGGGCGCTAGCCCACCCAGACCCGCGAGCACGCGCGACGCCACCGGCGCGACGTCGACCTCGCCCCGGTTGCGCTCGATCGCGGACACGACGCCACGTGCGACGTCCTCGGGTGAGCTGGTGCCAAGCCCGGCTGGCACGTCCACGTTCGCGTCGGCGAACATGCCCGCTTCTCGGATGATGCCGGGAAAGACCACGGACACCCCGACGCCGGCATCTCTCAAGTCGGCACGCAACGCAGTGGCGAAGCCGCGCAACCCGTACTTGGTGGCGCTGTAGATGGCCGTGCCGGGCGACGCCGCCTTGCCTAGCAGCGACGACGTGAACACCAGGTGCCCGCGACCCCTTGCCGCCATCGCCGGGGCGAGGCCATGGGCAAGCATGATCGGTGCGCGCAGGTTCACGTCCAGCGCGCGATCGATCTCGTCGACCGTGAACGATTCGAGCTCACCCGAACCAGGTAGCGCCGCGTTGGCCACCAGGATGTCGACGTCGCCTGCCTCCTGCAACAGACGCTCGACGTCAGCACGGACGGCCAAGTCGACGGTGAGCGCGCGACCGCCGTGTTCCGCGACGAGCGGATCGAGGACGTCGCGGCGTCGGCCCGTCACGATCAGGTTCGCGCCTCTGCTGGCAAGAGCGCTCGCGATGGCAAGCCCGATGCCGCCGGTGGCGCCGGTCAGTAGCACGGTAGAGCCGGATATCTGCATGACGACGAGCCTATTCGGGACTCGATCGCCCTGCTAGGAGTTTGTGTCAAGTGCGGCCATTGCGTTCGGGGCGGGGTCCTTGCCGGAAGGTGTTCAGAGCGGCCAGGCCCGTCCGCTGCAGGGTCTCGGTCAGTTCCGTGGGCGGCACGTCGACGGTTCCGCGCACCCACTGGCGGCAGTACTCCTGCGTCGCGCCCATCCAGATGACGTGTGCGAGAGGAAAATCCGCCTCCAGCTCGTCGTAGCGACGCCGGATCGCGGCGAAGTAGTCCTGATTCGCTTGCATCAGTGCAGGTTTGGCGGCCTCGGACACCTCTTTGGGCAAGGTCGCGAAGAGGAATCGCGCGAGGGCGGGGTTCTGTTCGACCCACGAGAGGTGCACGGCCAACAGGGCATGCAACGACGCGAGCGGGTCGTCCGACGTATTCAGCGCAGCCATCGCGGCGTGCTGGTAGTCGCGCATGCCCTCGACGTAGACCGCCGCCGCGAGCGCCGGTTTCGACGGGAAGGCATGGAACATGCTGCCGCTGGAAAGACCGGTTGCCTCGCGCACCGCGGCGATGGTGAACGCCAGGTACCCCTTGTCGAGCAGCTGCCGCGTCGCCTCGGACAGGATCCGCTGACGGGTACTCATCGGGGAATTCCGGCCGCCCGACGCAGCACGAACAGGCAATCCAACCTCCTAGAGCGTCACTCTAGACTGAGACTCGAGTACAGAGCTACACTCCAATTCGCTCGTGAGCCTCGATGCCACGGCACGGGGGGCTCGACGCATCGCTTCGTTCACGAAAGGACATTGGGTGAATACTAATTCGAGACGGGTCGCCGTCGCAGTGACCGCCGCGCTGGCTGCAGGTGTGCTCGCGACGACCGCGTGCCAAGCCAGCAACCAACAACAGCCTGGAAGCAGCGCGCAATCAAAGGCCGACCAAGCCGCCCCCTCCGGCGGGAACTCGTCTCCGTCGTCGACCGTCGCCTCCGCTGCGCCAGTGGAGCGCACGCTGAACAAGACCGGCTGGGCGGACGGGTTCGCGATCACCGCCGACCGGGTCACCGCCACGCCGCAGGACGGCTCGGTCGAACTCGCCATCGCGCTCAGCTACGAGAACATGGTGGCGGCAACACACACACCCACTAACAACGCCCATCTCGAAGTAGACGGCACCGCAGTCGATCTCGCGTTCGACAGTCCCAACGTCGCCGGAAAGCTCAAGGGCAAGGGCACCGCAACCGCGACGGTGCCTGCGTCAAGCGCAGGCACCGATACCGCGAAATTGCTCGACAATACCGTGCTCGTCTACGGCGGAGCCGACGACAACCAAATGCGAATCCCGTTCGCCGCCAACGCCAACGTCGACAGCATCCAGCCGCGCGGAATCACGGTCGGGCAGGTCTTCACGGACGACAAGGCATCCGTCACGCTGTCGCAGGCCTACCTGTGGCCCAGCTACAAGACCGGCGAGAAGGACAAGTACGAGCTGTGGGTCCAGGTCGACGCGAACTGCCAGCCCGGCTGTTTCGGGTGGACGATCCATCCGAGCAACTTCTTCGTCACCTCACCGACCGGCAAGGCCGCCCCCGCCGACACCCGAAGCCCGTTCACCGACCCCGGTCCGGCCGACGAAAGCAATCTCAGCAGGTCCCACAACATTCAAGGCCAGTGGCTGGTATTCGTGATCGACGCACCAGCGACGGGTGACTACACATTCGCGCTCAAGTACAAGCTCGACCCCAGCTACAGCGACGACGAGTATTCCTCGCTCAACCTGTCGGGGCCGATCGGCCTATGACCGAGATGACCGAGCAGCCGCCAGCGGTCGCGATGATGACGATGCTCGCGGGCTTTCAGATCTCGCAGGCGTTGTACGCCGCAGCACTCCTGGGGATACCGGATCAGCTTGCTGACGGTCCCGAGTTCCCCGAAGCCGTCGCCGAACGGATAGGAGCCCACGCGCCGTCGGTGCGCCGGCTCGTCCGAAACCTTGCCAGTTTCGGTGTGTTCACCGAGCACACCGACGGGACATTCGCGCTCACACCGCTGGGCGCGACGCTGACGACCGACGGAAGCGAGTCGGTGCGCGATCTCGCGCTCACCTGGATGGAGACGCACTACGAGCCGTTCGGTGCGCTGGTCCACACCATCCGCACCGGTGAACCTGCGGCCGACTTCTACTACGGCGAACCGTTCTTCGACTGGCTGACAGCCCGACCCGACGACGTCGCGCGCTTCAGTGGCGCGATGCGCAACCTCACCGACAGCATCAAGCAGCAGGCACTGCTGGCGGTACGACTCGACGGCGTGACGCAGGTAGTCGACGTCGGCGGCGCGGACGGCGCTGGCCTCGCCGCGATCCTTCCCCGCAGCCCGGACGTCACGGGCATCGTCTTCGATCTGCCACACGTGGTTGCCACTGCACCGGAACTCCTTGCCAAGCACGGCATCGCCGACCGTGTCACCTGCGTCGGGGGCGACTTCTTCGAGCCGCTCCCCGAAAGTGACGCCTACCTGCTGTCGTTCGTGCTGCACGACTGGAGCGACGCTCTGTCGACGCAGATCCTACGCAACGTCGCCACTGCGGGCGGTCCAGGCGCGCGGCTGATCCTCATCGAAATGGTTGTGCCGCCAGGGGATTCGCCACACCTGTCGAAGACGATCGATCTCACGATGCTGGGCATGCTGACCGGGCGCGAACGCAACGAACCGGAATGGCGCGAACTCCTGCGCGGTGCGGGCTTCCGCGACGTCGTCGTCCGGTCGACACCGAGCCCGCTCAGCGTCATCGAGGCGCGCTGCTAGTTCGAGTTCGCAACGAGGTGTGCCGCGTCGGCGAATCCGATTGAGTCAGCCGAGCAACGCGGGCAGCGGCACGTGCATCAAACCGCAAGCCGCGCGCAGTAATTCGGCCTCTGACGGCGCAACTTCGCCATCGTCGAGCACTGCCACCACCATCGCCTCGACGAGGGCTTGCTTGGATCTGGGGTCCAATGCGTCCAGTGTGGCCCAGCCCGCGTCGAGCGTCTGATGCCACGGGCGGTGTCGCGACTGCTCGGGTGCGTTCGCATCGCCGTATAGGCGACTCACTGCAGTATCGAGCGCCTGGATCGCCGCGTCGTCGTCTCGAGCGCCTGCGGCGGCCATCGTCGCGAGCAGGGTCGTCACCAGTGGCCGCACCGGACCCAGCGAGCCGGTGCCCACCTTGCTGCGATGGGCCGGGTCGGCCGCGTCCTGCAGGTAGCTCCAGATCAGGCGGGTGACGCAGTACTCGAACATGGTGATCGTGTCGTCGGCCACCGCGAGTTCGTTCAGGGTGGCCACCAGTGCCTTCTGGTAGTCGCGGGGATGGACGGCGAGCTGCGGAAGCGCCAGTTCGACGAAGGGAAGCCGTAGTTCGCGGGGCACGTTCGCCATCACGCCGGCCAACGCCGCGGCGCCGTCGGCCTGCGCCTGACCCAATCGGTGCGCCACCGCGCCGAGCTGGCGAGCCTGCAGCCGGTCGCCAAGCGGGGCGAGCAGCAGGGCGATGGTGGCGGCAGGGGCGGTGCTCGGCTGGGCTCCGAGACTGCGCACCTCGGCCGGGAGCCGGGCCCGCATGGCGGCGCCCCATTTCAGATCGGCCGGGGTGAGCGTTCCGGCCCTGGCGGCAACGCGCTCGGGTCCGACGGCACGACGACCGGCTGCGGTACCGACATCGATGGCCGGTGCGAAACCGGCTGCCGCATCCTCGGCCAACCCGTTCGGCGGCTGCTGCGCGTAGTACTTCTGCAGGTCGTCCAGCACCTTCGGATCGAAATTGGGATTGAGCGCCTTGATCCGGTCCGCAAGCGGCGGATGCGTCGCGAACAGCGAGGTAAACGACCGCCGGGTACCTTCCCCGAACAACATGTGGCTGACCTCGGCCGCTCCACGGGCGTCGCGGAGTCGGGACCCCGCCGGTATGCCGCCGATCTTCTTGAGCGCACCCTCGAGGCCGTCGGTCTGCCGGGTGAACTGCACCGCGGACGCATCGGCCAACCATTCCCGTTGCCGCGACACGGCAGCCTTGATCAGGTTCGCGAAGAACACCCCGACGAATCCCAACACCATCATCGCGAACGCGACCGCGACGATCGGTAGGGCGCCCTTGCTATCGCTCCCGCGACCACCGATCTGCAGGAACCGCAGTCCGATCATCCCGATCAACAGGATTCCGGCGAGCAGTCCGATCAGTCGGATGTTCAGCCGCATGTCGCCGTTGAGGATGTGACTGAACTCGTGCCCGATGACACCCTGCAACTCGTCGCGGTTGAGCTGGGCCAGCGCTCCCCCGGTGACGGTGATGGCCGCGTCGGCGGGGGTGAAGCCCGCCGCAAAGGCGTTGATGCCAGGCTCCTGCGGCATCACGAACAGGCGCGGCGCCGGTACTCCCGAGGCCAGCGCCATCTCCTCGACGATGTTGACCAACCGCCTCAGCTGTGGGTCGGTCGTCGTCGGGTCGACCGGGACGGCCCCGAGGGACGCGGCTACGGCCGCACCTCCGTGTCGGAGTGAGAGCATCTTGAAGAACATGCGACCGCCGATGAGCAGCAGGGTGACGGCCGTGACGACGACGACCACGCCGAGAATCGCCGATTGATCGAAGTGCTTGAAGGCCATCGCGATCGCGACGGCGCCGTCGATGCCGGCGACCAACGCCACCACCGCGACCACGAAGAGGAACACCAGCTTCAGCGTGGTGCCCTTGGCTGCCCGCTGGTGGTCGAAGAAGTTCATGACCGCCGATGGCTCAGAACTGGACCTTCGGCGCGTCCCTCATCTCGGGATGCTCCGGCGGTATTTCGAGGAGCACCGCCGGGGTGAAGTTGAACATCCCCGCGTAGACGCTGCCGGGAAACGTCTCGCGGCGATTGTTGTAATTCATCACGGAGTCGTTGTAGGCCTGCCGGGCGAACGCAACCTTGTTCTCCGTCGAGGACAGTTCCTCGGACAACTGCATCATGGTCTGGTTCGCCTTCAGATCTGGGTACTGCTCGGCGACGGCGATGAGTCGGCCCAGTGCGCCGTTGAGCTGCTGCTGGCCGTCCGCGAGTTGTTGCATCGCCGCGGGGTCACCCAGGTTGTCCTGAACGGCCGACAGCCCGTTCATCGCGTTGTTGCGCGCCGCCACAACGGCTTCGAGTGTCTGCCGCTCGTGCGCCATGTACGCCTTGGCCGTCTCGATCAGGTTGGGAATGAGGTCGAATCGGCGTCGCAGTTGGACGTCGATTTGCGCGAAGGCGTTCTTGTACGCATTCCGCGCGCGGACCAGGCCGTTGTAGCCCGCGATCACGAAGACGACGAGCAGTACGATGACGACCACGGCGACGATGATTCCGATGACGGTCCCCACGAGGCACACCCCCAGGCAGTTCACAGACTTGTGCAGTTGGCGGAAGCGTACCCATCGGCGTCGCCTTGCGTGCGGTTTGCCAAAGCCTCGTTCGAGCCGCCGCCCGAACGACCCAAACCCCCTCTGCAAGGAACTGTTAACTTCGAACCGTGCACACCAAGTTCGAGTTCGACTTCGCCACCACGGCGACACCGGACCAGGTCATCGAGCTGATGATCGACTTCTCCCCGAACCGGCCGCACCGCTGGCCCGCGTCGTCGACGAAGGCCTTCGAGGTGTACCGCGTCGGCGAGACCGACGCCGACATCCGCGAAGGCCAGGACTTCCCGAAGCTGTGGGCCACGTGGCACTACGACTGGTCCGTCCCCGGATCGGTGACGCTCACCGTCGTCGAGAGTGACGCGCTCGCCGCGGGCAGCAACATGTCACTGACCGCCTCGCCCACCGACGGCGGCAGCTCGGTGCACGGTGTCTGGGAGCAGACCTCGAAGAACGTCATCGCGCTGGCCGGGGTCACCCTCATGCGGTTCGTCGGCCCACGATTCCTGTCGACGTACTACAAGAAGGTCTACGACGGGCTGGCGTCTCAAAACTGAGACGGCTCAGGCGAATTCCTTGACCACGTCCGCGACGCGGCGCAGCTGGTCGATGTTGGAACTCGTCGGAATCAGGTGCACTTCGTCGGTGCCGATGTCCTCGAACCGGTGCAGCACCTCGAGCAGCTCCTCGTCGGTGCCGGCCCATCCGGTCGTGGGTGCCATCGCGTCGACGTATTCGGCGGGAATCCAGTTCATGTAGCGGCGGAGGTGGCGGTGCACCTGGGCGCGGGCCTCCTCGCGGTCGCCGAGCGCGAACCAGAAGGACGTCGCCAGATGCGGCTTGGGCTTGCCCGCCTCGGCCCAGGCCACGCGAGCGACGTCGTACAGCTCGTTCTGCTTGTCGACGTCGAGGTCGAGGGTGATCCCGGCAAGTCCCTCGGCCCAGGCCGACGCGCTGCGCAGGGTCTTGGGTCCGATGGTGCCGACGAGCAGCTGCGGTCCGCCCGACTGCACCGGGGACGGACCGACCGGCAGCACGGACTCGGTGATCTTCTCGCCCGCCCAGACCCTCTTCATGATCGCGACCCGGTCGGCCATGTCCCTCATGGTCTGGGTGGCCGGATCCGCGCCGACGGCCAGGTAGTCCTCGTCGCGACCACCCACGCCGAGGCCGACGGTGAGCCGTCCACCGCTGAGCAGGTCGCCGGTAGCCAACGCCTTGGCAAGCATCACGGGGTCGTGCAGCTGCGGGACGATCACCGTCGTCACCAGGCGCACCCGAACGGTCAGCGCCGCCAGGGCTCCGAGCAGCGTCAGCGAGTCGGGGTTGTCGAACGCGATCCGCTCACCCCAGCACAGCGACGCAAACGGGCCGCCGTCGATGACGCGGGCCCACGACGTCAGCGTGGCCGCGTCGAGGTTGGGTTCCATTACCGGCATCGTCATCCCGATCTGCACGACCGGATTCTGGCACGGCGCGCATGGCAGCATGGCTGGCATGCCGATCACCGCGAACTCAGTTGCCCACATCCGGCTCACGGTCACCGACATCGCGCGGTCCCGCGATTTCTACGAATCGGTCTTCGGCTGGCCCGTCGCGCTCGAGGTGCCCGATGACGCCGACGACGCGACCCGCGAGCAGTTGGGCTTCCTGTACGGCGGCGTCCTCTACGACATCGGCGGCACGTTCATCGGGCTGCGGCCAGGCGCCGATGACAGCTTCGACGAGGATCGGGTTGGCCTCGACCACTTGTGCCTGCGGGTGGCGAGCAAGTCCGAATTGGATTCGGCGGCTACACATCTCGACGATCTCGGGATCGCCCACGAGCCGATCAAGGACATCGGCCACGCCTACATCCTCGAGTTCCGCGATCCGGACTTCATCGCGTTGGAGCTCAGCGCGCCAAAGTGATTCAGTTCTTTCCCCGTCGCTCCGCTCGCCCCAGCGGAGTGAGGCCCACCACGCGCAACAGGCTGGGACGGCGCAGGACCAGGCCCACCCACATCAGTACGCCGAAGTAGACCGCGAACAGGGTGGCGCTGAACAGCGGTGCCTCGATGCGCATGTTCGCGGTGACGGCGCCGCCGAGGTAGGCGGTGATGCCGAGCGCACCGAGCACGGCCGTGCGCGGAATCGCGTACACCAGCACGCAGATGCTCAGCACGATGCCCATGATCAGTGCCTGCCCTGGAGGAAAGCCGAGTGCTGCGGTGCCTTCCTTGACCTGCTGCACGTTGGCCAGCTTGCCTGCGGCGTCGAACACCAGGAACGCGCCGACGAGCACGCTGATCCCAATGCCGACCTTCTGACTCGTGGGCCGCTTCTGCGGAGCGTCGGCGGCGGCACCGGAGCTGTGGGAGGAAATGACGGTCATGATGGCTACTCCTGGCAGGTCGATGAATTCGGTACCAGAGCAGACCGGCGTCGCTCTGAAAACTCATCGCGAAACTCATCGCGACGCCCGTTCGGGGGGTTAACCCCCCGAATTCTGTCGGGGTATCGCCGTGTCGGGCGGGGCCAAGAGTCCATAGGTTGATGGCATGGTTGCAGTCACCACCCCGATCGACGCGGTTCCCGCGCCACCCGCCGACGCCGTCGAGACCTCGCGCACCCGGCCGTTGGGCCTCGTTCCCACCGCGTCGATGATGACCGGCGCCGCGTTTGGCGTGGTGTGGTTCTGGATTCCCCTGACGATCCTGATCCTCGCCATCTCGTCCATCCCGTCGGTGATCGGCTTCCTGCTCGGCGCCATCGTCTTCATCTACCTGATGCGTGGCGTCGAGTGGGTCGAGCGCGTGCGCAGCGAGGCCGTGTTCGACCTCCAGATCCCCGTACCTCTCCGGAAGATGTCGCAGTACAGCGGCTTTCAGCGCTGGGCGCATCAGTTGTGGCTGGACGTCAGCAGCGTCAAGTTCTGGAAGGGCGCCGCGCACCACTATCTGCGCCTGATCTACGACATCCTCGCCGCGGGTGTCGCGTTCGCCCTGTTGTTGTTCGCCTTCGTCGGACCCGCGGCGGCGATCGCGATCAGCCGCAGCGACGACGCCATCGGCATGTCGTTCATCTCGGCGCCGTTGGCGTGGGTGCTGGCCGTCGTCGCCTTCGCGGCCGCCGCCGCCATCCTGGTGTTCGCTCCTGCCGTCGACGCCGCGATCGACCGCTGGCTGCTGCCCCCGTCGGCCACCGCTGCCCTGCAGTACCAGGTCAGCGCGCTGGCCGACGCCCGGCAGGGCGCGGTGTCGTCGGCCCAGACCGAGCGGCACCGCATCGAACGCGACCTGCACGACAGCGTCCAGCCCCGGCTGGTCTCGCTGGCCATGACGATCGGCCTGGCGCAGACCAAGCTCGACAACGACCTCCCCGCCGCCCGCCAGCTGATCACCGAGGCCCAGGACGACGCCAAGAGCGCGCTGGTCGAGTTGCGCAA